>Ga0265319_1001977_pt1 | contig 11562 bp, 19 predicted proteins | sample 4824metaG_FD_192443 | JGI IMG/M metagenome (GOLD analysis project Ga0265319, IMG submission 192443) | Rhizosphere microbial communities from Carex aquatilis grown in University of Washington, Seatle, WA, United States - 4-8-24 metaG | ecosystem: Host-associated > Plants > Roots > Rhizosphere >...
TCATGCGTGAAACACTCAAAAAAAAGAAAGCATAGGCGTCACGTGAACTCGATGGTGAAATTGCCGACACGATTCGTCCCGCATTCAAAGTAAGAAAAAACACGGTTGAAACCCAAAAAAGAAGACGCTCACGTGTCTTCTTTTCTAGGCGGATGAAATTGCGCACATTTTTAATTCGGAAAAGGTTATTACCCAAGAGGATTTACAATTGGTGACCGTGACCATTGACCCGAATGGAGGGGGTGGCTCGTTCTATGCCATGTCCTCGGTGGCCTGGCGTTCCGGCGAACCTTGGGTAAGTCCCCTTTTTTTCTTTTGTGCAATGTCACACGCGGTGAACATTCACGGATTTCCGTGCGCACTGTCACACGCGATGCGTGGGAAGGCCAGGATCCATGGCTTGCATTGAGGGTGTCAGGTAAACACCGAGCAAGGCAATGCAAAGATCCTTGACGGTCATCTTGTCCTTGGCATTCATGTAATCGTCGCATGCACGGCCACATCCCGCCAAAAAGGCGTCTTTGCAATCAATGGGTGGCGTGTGGACGCCATACTTTTCCTTGTTGTAGAAATTGTGGGCAATGTCAGGGTATTTGTGGATAAAGTAGAAGAAGAGCGTCACACCATGGACAATTGCCCGTGGATGATTCAAATGATCAGCCACGATGGTGATCACGGGAATCAATGCTTGTGTGGCCGCATTGAGCCGCGTGTCATTCTTGACGATCAAGGCCACGAAATTCAAGCAGCTTTTGAGCCAGCGAAGATCATCCGGTGTCGTGTGCACGAGAATCTTGATGAAAATGTCCGCGGCCACGCGTGGCAATTGAGGCAGGGGCACCAGTGCCCCTGGGACCAGCGCCATTTTTTTTCTCACCGCGTGTGACTTTCTTTTTTTTTAATGGGAAAAGGGATTAATGGATGCACATGCAGTTCATTGGAGCCGAAGCATTGCCACTCAAAGAGAATGAGGACCGTCGTCAAGTGATCTTGGGACACTTGAATGAATTGCAGCAGCGGTACAACATTCGACACATCATCGTCGTGCCCGAAAACAATCTCGGCTCCGAATACCAAAATGTGAGGGATTGGATCCGTGCCGCGATGGATCCTCGGTGAGTCATTCTATCGTCGGTAGAATGACACTTTCATGATACTTGTCAACAGGCAACGGCAATTGTTTGGACGCGCGCGGATATCCATGCTGACCGATGACAAGGGAAAGGAGGGCATTCACACGACGGACAAGACCAAGGTAAATGATTTGATGGATTCGCATTGCTCATCCATCTTTCCAGGAGCGAATGGCCACACTCACAGAAAACATGCTGAGCATGGCCACCATGCGCGTGCATGAAAATTTTGTGTGCGTGGGTCACAAATTTGCGCCGCACGTGGTCACACACAATGCATTGGTCACGCCCGTGGAATGGATCTTGTCGCGGTTTGAACGGGAACTCAAGGGCTACAATCAGATCAGTGTGCCGCGGCAAACCATTGGTTCCCGTATGGGCATTGATTTCTTGAACCCACTCGTCAAGTACAGCGGCAAAATGGGTGGGCAGCAAGACGATTGTGCCATTGTTTTCCAATTGTGTGTCCTGGCCTACGCAATGATTCGGGAAAACCCACGTAATATGAATCAATTGCGTTCGTAATCATAATAAATAATAAAATCAAGCGTGTACATGTTGTCCATGGGTTGCTATTCTGTACACCCAAACAAAAAAAAATGGCCAACGCTTACGTTGGCTTGGGTCCTGTGGGTGTAGAGGTCGATGTGATGTCACCGGGTAAGTCAGTTGGTGTCACATGCCATCACAAACGGTGACGCGTGTGTGATTAGCGGAGGCGGCCGTGTGGTTTGGACCGAACAAGACATGGTACCCGATGTGGGGTACCGGCCGTTTCTGGAGCTTGGGCTCCACGCTGTGGGCGGAACTCATTGGCATGACCATGTTCGTCTTTGTGAGCGGTTTTGCCAACATGGTGGCCAACATTTCGGGCGAACCCGTGGTAGCCGCCTTGGCCCGTGGTTTCGTTTGGGCCCTCATTTTCTACGGCTTCCGTCGTTACTCGGCGGGCGATTGCAACCCGGCGCTTTCCCTGACACGCTTCTGGTTTGGCTCCATCAATGGATGGCAGCTCCTGGTCCTGTGGATCGGTCAGACCGGTGGCACGTTCCTGGGTGGCCTCATCAATTGGGCCATTTTCGACGATATTCCCGGTTACGGCTCGCTCGGCGCCTGCCAGGTAAGTATTCGTGACTCTTCTCATTTCCTGACGCGATCGCATTCACTATCGTGAATGCTAGGCCTTTGCCTTCCCGGGCCTGCTCAACGAATCCCGCATTGCCGGCCTTGAAGGCACGGGTTCGGTCATCCTCTTTGCCCTGGTCGTCCTGACCGAGGGCATGTGGTTCCAGGTACGAATTTCATGATCCTTGTCCGTGACTGATGTGAATCCTAGGGTATCCTGGCCGGTCTGACCCTGACGGGCCTGGTGTCCTTCTTCTTCCCGTACACGTCGGGTTGTTTCAACCCGTACCTGCACCTGGGTCCGGCCGTCCTGGCCGACAGTGACTTTGAGGAGCCCGTGGGATGGGCCTTTTACGGCGCGCCCTTCCTGGCCACGGTTGCAGCCTGGATCATTGTCATCCTCCTGGCGCCCGAAACGCGACGCCTGGCCCAGGCCGAGAAGGCCCGCCGTATTTCTCGAGAGGTGGCCGAGGAAATCGTGGCCGAACGTGTGGCCAAGACCGTCTAATTGTCATCCATGAATGTCTTTATAAAAAAACATGGGTGTCTTCCTTTCTCCATTAAAACCTTGATGACATGTTGCCCTTTCCTGAATTTCCCACCACGGTCTTTGAATTGGGGACCTACCTCTACAAAATGGGTACATTCCTGCGAAAACACCGCGTGGAACACCTCTGGCTCGTGCCCTATGAGTTTCTCATGCATTTCAATGTGGAATGGCAACGCATGGGCATTCGTATGCATCTGTGGAGTCACCGCAATCAACCTTGTATTCGCGTCAAATACCTTAAAATCAATGAGAAACGTCAACGCCCCATCTTTAAACGCGATTGCCAGCGGGCGTTGGCCCATCACATGCGTGGCATCGTGCGTACCCCTGGCGATCCCTGTTGGTACTGTTTGCCCACCTTGGACCTGCAATGGATCTTTAAACGCCACGGCATTGAATACGATTCCATGGGTGTCTTGAAAAGGGATCAGGACTGTTTCAAGTTGGAACGCTTGTTTTCGATGCAGGGCATGACCTTGTCCAACGAATTGTACCATTTAACCGGGCACGAAGACGTGCTCCTGCTTTTGGGATGCTGCCATTTGGAAGATGCCCCACCCAATCCCTGGCAAAACTTGCCCAATGAACTCTTTCATTATTTAATCATGACCATTGTCCGTGAACGCTTTTACGAGGCCATTGGCTTTCGCATGCATGACCATGCTCAATAAAGTCAGAATTTCGTCGTTGAGACATCCTGGATAATTTTCTGATCAATAAAGGATGAATTCATATAATGAATGATAATCGATATGCTGCGATGGGTGCATCAACGAACCGGGCTTACCACGTGCCAATGCGTGGGATTGAGCGTATCGTTTGCTTTGCTCATGGGCATTACAGCGATACTCGGAGAAATTGACAATTATTTATTGAATCAATGGCAAGAGCGATCCTGCACGGTCACACACGCGGAATACTCCTATTGCAATGACGGTGCATCGAGTTATTCATTGAAATGTTGCACGGCCAATGATGCGGCGTGTTACGGATCTTGCCAATACCTTTTGCATGATCTTCGTCCGCTTGGTCGCACGTGTGATTGCTACATCAAGATGGGAACCGCGGAACTGACCAGCAATCCACACACTGTGGGCGAAATCGTATTAGGCATTTTTACTTTTGTTTTTGGGCTGGGTGGAACCATTGGTATTTCGTGTTGGGGCGTTTATTTGTCACGACGCAATTATGAACCATTGTGATCTATCTCAATAAAAAGAAACGTTCTGACGAAAGGGAGTCGAACCCTTGTCTACTGGGTAACACTCGCTTTCGCGAGTGTTCACTCGCTCTTCCGTTGAACTACCGTCAGTGGAACCTTCCATTTTAGGAAAGAGCATGATGGGATTTGAACCCATAATCGTTCGATCTGTAATCGAACGCATTGACCGTTATGCTACACGCTCGTTTGGAAGTGGGTGTTCACTTTCCACGTGGCAGCTTTTATCCAGGATGACCAAGTATAAATAAAGACGATAAAAGAGTGGTCATACCTTTGGCTTGCATGGGCGGCAGTGACGAAACCTACATGGACGAAGAAACTCAATTGAAGCGTCTGATTTTGGCCGATCCGGCTAGAGCACGTCGTGTTTTCACGGACGTGGCCACGGAAAAGGACGATGCCGTTTACGTTTCCAAAGAGCTTTTGGAAGAAGTGAAGGATCCCTTGCTCAAGCAGTCCGTGGTGGAAACCAAGCCAGTCACGGTTGCACCAGTAGTGACACGCGTCGCGGAACCGCGTCTTGAATTGTATTCCTTGGGACTCGCCATGGCCAATTTTGAAGCGGACGTGAAAGACATGGCGCGCGGTTTGTACGCGTTGCTTTACAAGCATCGGGCCCGTGTGTTCGTCATGCTTTCCGTGTCCATCCTCTTGACCTGGTTCCTTTTCACTACGGTTCACACGGTGCCCTTGAGTTTCGTGGCCTATGGCTACGCGGCTCCACTCGAGGGACACGTGGCCGTGGGTGTGCCAGCGGCCGCTGCCCTTCGCTGCCATCATCGGACCACCGGTCAACCGTTTTATTATGGTTTCTGGGTGGACACGGTCGTGGAATACAATGTTCCGTATTCGACTAATCGTACGGACGATGGTTATGCCAATCCCGTCATGCTGTGCCTAGCCCGTACCTCCACTTCGCTCTTGCCCCATAATTTCGGAAGCGATATCGATTATTACTACGTGACGACGGGAAATACCGTGGAATTCGCTGATTATCAGAATGGCAAGATACAATATGTGCATGCGGCCCATCGCACCGTTCAAGCTACGTGTTCCACGCTTTGCGTGACACCTTTCCTCTGTCTTTTCACGGCCTTGGTCGCGGGTTTGACCTTTTATTTGGCACCCACGACCCGTCAATGCATCCTGTCCCAGGAATACTGGAACAAACTCATCTTTGATGACCTGTGTCACAAGGTTCTGGGTTTGGTGACCCTTTTATTTTATAATTACATGAGGAACAGTCACATGGACAATCCCCTTTGTGACACACTGGTTTCCTTGACCAATGTGGTTATTTTTGGATGGTGGTGCATCATGGTGATCATGGTGCCCCTTTGGACGGATATCATGGAATCCAAACCGCATCCGTAATAAACACCCATCAAAAGTCATCTCCTTTGTGCGTGAAATTATCCACCATGCTGTATCATTGTTCGTATTGCCGCAAACCACAGCCCACGGCCCCCTGTGACCTTTGCTTTCGCGCCTTGTACTGCGACGCGGAATGCACGCTCAAGGACACGGAACGGCACGGACCCCTCTGCAACAACCTCGTGCCCTTGGAACCGTTGCTGCCACGTTTGATCGCCTACCTCTTTCAGAATCCCTTTTTGGAATTCCGTGGGGAGGTGCTGGAAAGCGTGACCGAAGACACGGAACGGCATTGGAAACTACATTTGCGTGACGAAACTGTTACCAATGAAGACATGCGCGTCTATTGCCATCGCACGTGGCCAAGTCTACCGAATGAACACCTCTTGCACATGTACTGCCTGATGGGGCGTGCGGAATACATGACAATGGCCTTGCTTGCCGTGCTGGACCAAGCCTTACAGTCCCTGCCCTTGCGTTTCAGTTTCCGTGGGAAAATCATCCAAGGCATGGTGGCCATCAAAGTGCAGGTGACCACGCCTCCAGACACGTATGTGAGGAACCGTGTCACGGTCAGTGACATGCCCGAGACGTTTACCCCGGAAGATCCCTTGCATCACTGGGTACTGGGTTTAACCATGGATGATGGCACGGACTGGTGCCTGGATTTCACGGCCTTGCAATACGGCATCACGGATCGGGAGGCTGACGTTTATGTGCACGTGTCTGAGGTAAGCGAAGCAACCTATCGAAGCAACCCAGTGACGAAACACTCATGCGTTTCGTCAAGGTGACTGGGGAAGGCACGGACATTTACACGGACATGGGCAAGATCGTGGAAAGTGAAACACCCGAGGACATGCGCAAACGCCTGGCAGCATCCATGGATTCCAAAGTGGATGCCATTCTTAATGATGTCATTGCGCCCGACGTGGGCATGTTCCCTACATTCGCGTCTGTGGTCATGCAATGGTGCGCGAATCAATCCGTGAACGCATGATTTTTTTTATTGTTTCTTGGTTTCCATCTTTTCCTCGACCAAGTCCGATAAACCGGACGCGATACCCGCGGTACTTAACCCCAATAAAATCGCAACGATACTCAATGTTTTAACGGTATCGTCCCGAAAGGGTTGACCACTGCGTTCCAGTAGCGCGGGCAAAAAGAAAAACGCCAATTCCACGATTAATAACGTCAAGCAAAAAAGATTCAGTCCCCCCAAGAGATTATACGTGTGATGCCCCGGTCGTGGTGGAGGCAATGAATTCACGACCATGGATATTTGTGTCGTGGCACCGATGCGTTTGACCCCAAATAAATCATGACCGGTGACACGCATGGGTACGGAAACCATCACCTTTTTCAATGGTTCCGGTTGCGACAATTGGTAACCCAGAAACAAGATACGGGGCACGGAATAGGTCAAGGAATAAAATAGAAAGAGAAGCACCAAGACACCCGGACCCGAAACACTGGCATCGATGCGGGCGCGCAACAACACGGCCCACAAGGCCAATAACAGCACGGTTTCAAGGGCCACACCACGCAATTCGTGTCCAACACGCGACGTATCGGGGTGTTCAATGGCCCAATAGGTCACGGCCACACCCACCACCCACGGTACCACAAACAAGATGATCAAGACGGGACCCGCCCATGCATGGTGACCGAACATGGTCGTCGGATAATCCAGGAAGGCAAAAAAAATGGCACCCGTCATGCCGTAAAACACGAGTTCCGCGTACATGTGTACCCACGTGCGTGTGCGCTCTTCCGGTGACGTGCGCCGTGAGGCAATCCACCAAATCAATACAAAGGACAAGATGACCAATGCCAATAACGCCCAGCCTTCCAAATGCATGTTGCGTTTCCGTGGCCAAACGCACCCCTTGTTCTGCCACTTGTTCACGTACAAGGCTTGCTGCTGCCAACCTTTCGCACCCAAGATCAACACCCCTTCTTCATGGTTCGCATGGTTTTCATTGTTTTCATTCAGTGATTCGATGCGGGAAAAGGAGGCGTATTCGGGATGCGTGACCGTGGCACCCGGACCCATGGTCAAGGCATGGTGACGCACCCCGTGTCCATCCAGGGGCGCATACCAATCCGCGTCCATGGTCAAGGTTCCATGTGCTTGGCATGCATCTTCGGTGACGGGCAAGCCAAACAAAGCTTGGTAGGTATCGATGCAATCGTTCTTCACGTCCCAATCCGGTTTGGAAAAATTAATGGTCCATATGGGTAACTGATCGATGGACCGTGCGTAACCTTCCTCGTCAAACAAGGAGATGCGTCGTAAATCCGCTGTCAATGGACCCGTGGACAGGATACCCGCACGTGGCAACACGCTGCCCATGTCCAAGACGACGGCATGGGTCTCCGCGTATGCATGAAAGGCACAGGGACCTTGGAACCCGGGCAGGCAATCCATGAGCGGCGGGTATTTCTCATCGGAATGAAGGCCATGGGCAAAGAACGCATGGGGATCGTCGCCAAAAACAATGTTGCCCATCACAAAGGAGGCCGAGGGCCATTGACGCCAAAGAGGCGATCCGGTACCGAGTCCCAGGACACCACTGACCAATCCCACGCCTTCACTGCCAATCGCTTCCGTGAGTTTGCTCGGCGCGCTGCGCATGTTTAACCACAAGCGTGTGTCCCCAATGTAAACATAATCTTGGATTTGATTGGCATTGGTCGAGGCGCAGGAACGCGAGGCCGCACAAATGGTGGGAAGGTTCCACCAGACCAGGTCAGCACCGGACAAGTCAATCAAAACATCATAGGCGACGGGTGGGCTGCCCACGTCGATGGTCGTCGTGTAATAGGCATCCCGCTTGGCATCCACGGGCAATTGCGTGCCAAAACTTCCGTGAAGAATTACAAGGATGATAAGTATAAGCATTCCATTTACATGGATGTTCGTTTTCGCCCACCCTTCATAAAAGACGACCCGTTTCAACAAACTTATCACGGTTCCGTTTTGAAAAAAAATGGGGAAACCCACGAGTGGCAAGAAAGGAAAGGGAGGCAAGGGAGAAAAGAAGAAGGTGCGCGGGTCTGCGATGAATCATCGCGATCCCTCGTACTTGGTGAACCGTCGGGATCCTTTGGGTGTGGACGGGGCCGCGGAACGCCGTCTTACGGAGGGCGATCTCGATGCCACCGCCATGGCCATTCAAGCCATCATGGGCGGCGCCTCGACCGTTCCCAAACCCGAGGACGTCGGTGGTCAAGATCCATTGGCGCGCTTGGCCCGTGACATGGCCGCGGCACGGTTGAAAGGAACGCCTGGAGGTACCGTGAGTGAGCAGCGCACGGAAGCATGCGAAACACGTGAAACATGGCGTCGGAACCATCCGAAAGCCCACATGTTCGGGACCGTGCCCATGCTCATGTATGGGGTGCGTGAGGATCAAGACCAAACACCTCCATTGTACGCCTTGGAATTTGCGCCCGTGCGCATGGAATTGGCCCCGGATCAATCCGCGGCCGTTGTCAATGAAAACGGCGAGGAACGATCGCAGGCGGAAATCGATGCGGCCCGTGAAAAGATGAAGCAAGATATTGAGGCAGCCAATGACCGTGCCCGCCGTTTGCGCTTCGTTTACTTGTCCCCGTCGAATCCGCCGATTCGTATCCAGGTAAATGAAATGGTTGACCTTTCCTCATGAGGATTCATTTCGTGGATGCTCAGCCCCTGCCCATCAACAAGTCCTTGATTGATGCCTTTTTTGATGCCCCATGCAAGTATTTGGACAGGGATGTCACGCGGCGTTACAAGTACGACGCCATGATCACCGAAAAGCCCATTTTGAACATACCCGTCTACACGTCTACCCTTCAGGTTAGATACGTTCATTGATGACTCTATTCATCTAATGGTTTTATTTTAGCTGATGACATATGACGGCGGGGCGCGCCCGTACGTGTGCACCTCACGTGAATCCATGATGATTGCCTTGTGCACGCGTGATGTCATTATTGCCGCTATTCAAAGCAAGAAACCCAATTCCAAGGGCGAGGCCACGCTTTTGGAAGCCATGCGCAAGGAATGCAGCTTCATTGTGGAGGTAAGCATTTTTATGCAACCCATGATCAAACATGATTTGTTTCATAGGAAACGTTCACGCGCACGGTCAACTATCAGAATCAGGTACTTTGATTGGAGTTGGTCATGTAACATGACATTCACGAAGTGAATGTCCAGATCTTGGATCGCATCCTCAAACATGCCGAGGAAAAGACATTGACCATGGATGTGCTGCTGCGCGAACTGGCAGATTTGACGATTACGCTCATCAATGCCTATGAAATCTCCATTCTGCGACTGCTGCGCATGCCTTACAATGAGGAGACCGTTTTGGACACGGGCAACCTGCTGACACCCTATGCGATGCCGGACATCATGCAATTGCACGACGAATTGCCTGATTTCTTGGCGTCCCTTCAACGCAACTCGCAAGACATGGCTCGGGCCCGCTACGAAACAGGTCAAGCCATTCTCTTGGCCTCGTACCGTTACAAGTACAAGAACCGTGCCTTACCTGGTAAGAACGGTAATCTGGAAAAGAAGACACTTACGTGTCTTCTTTTCCAGAAGATCCCGTGGTCACCAAAGAGGAAATGGAGGCCTATGATGCCAAGACCGAGGCCTTCATCGCGGAAGCGCGTGCGCGTCATCAGATCGGTGACTCGGAAGATGCCGCGCGCCTGGAAATGGCGATTGCAGAGATTCAGGAAAAGCGTGCCCATGGCATGGAGGAGATCAAGAGTCAAAAGGCCATGATGCGCGATTTGACGGCGTCCGTCGAGGAACTCAAGAAGGAACCATTGGCCCTGGGCAATTTCCCTTGGGTCAAGCGCGAGGATTTCAATCAATGGATGGACGAATGGACCGTCAAACTCAAGACGGCCTGGGATGAGCGTCGTGCGTCCCTGGTGGGCATCACGGATCCCACCAAGGTGCCGCCCGTGGCAGAAAACCTCAAGGAAGCGATGCGCCATCCCGTCATGAGCTGGCTTTCGTACGAGGCCGTCGCTTTCATGGCCAGCACCTTTGAGACACGTTCCATGCCGACCATGTTGGATCGCTGCGTGCCCCTTTCCGTCAAACCCGCTGAGGCCGCCGGCACAGCTTCCGCTGCCGCGGCTGCATCTGCTGCGGTGGTTCCCACGGAATCCGCAGCCGCAGCAGCCGCGGAACCCACGGAACCCGCACCCGTGCTCTAAAAGTCATCATCCATTTAATCAGTACACTATTATTAAAGCATTTTGGTGCTGGTTCACGTCATGTCGGTCACGAAGATTGAACTTTTCGAAGGGTGTGAACTCACGCCCATGAATGCCGCGCGATTGTTCCAAGATGCTCCACCCGAAAGCATTGTGGAAAACCCGTACATTAGTACCTACATGAGCCAACAGTCTCATTTTGTGATGAAAATGATGACCAATGCCTCGGAATCGCATTTGTTACTGGCTCGGTTGGACGACAAGACACGATCATTGTCGTTTGTCGATACAATGGCAAACTGGATCATCTTGCCGCGGGCGGAGGCATCAGTGACCAATTGGACGAGGCCCTTTTCCAATTTATGAAAGAACGTTTGAATCGCTTGATTCCCACGCGTTTTCGTTACACCCAGGAACAGTGTCGTCAAATCATGGAACAAGTTCAGATTTAATAATGTATTATGAATAAATTACTGATTATCGTATTCAATATTGGCCGTGGTACTCTTGTGGCTTCGATGACTGACGTGGCTCGGGGAACGGGAACGGTGATGATCGCTCACGTGTGTGCGACGCAGTTTGGAGGAAACGGAATGGGCATCGCTATCGTGACCACTGGCACTGCCGGATTCGTGACGCCGTTTCTTGCCACTGCCTGAGGAATGCGTGGGTGTGGACCGCCGTGAGGATTTGGAAGACGCCGCCGGGGAATGCGTCCGGGAAGACCGGTTGTCTTTGCTGTCGGTGCGCGTGCTGCTGGCCTTGGGTGAAGGTGCCGGGGACGCCGACGGACGCCGTGAACCGGCACGCGAATTCGCGTGCGAAGCGACACGGGAACCGTCGCGTGACATGGGGAATCCCATGGGCAATTGAAGACCCGAGGCGCGCAGTGCACCCAAAGGCATACTGTCCGCGGCCCGTTGCAC
>Ga0265319_1001978_pt1 | contig 11557 bp, 9 predicted proteins | sample 4824metaG_FD_192443 | JGI IMG/M metagenome (GOLD analysis project Ga0265319, IMG submission 192443) | Rhizosphere microbial communities from Carex aquatilis grown in University of Washington, Seatle, WA, United States - 4-8-24 metaG | ecosystem: Host-associated > Plants > Roots > Rhizosphere >...
CCGGTTAATATCCCTCCGAAATTCTGTCCATTCCGTTCATTCTGTCTAAATCCGAAGCATCCATGGCCAACATCATCGACATGCCGAAACTCAGCGACACCATGACGGTGGGCACGCTGGTCAAATGGTTGAAAAAGGAAGGCGATGTCGTGAAGGCCGGCGACATGCTCGCCGAGGTCGAGACCGACAAGGCCACCATGGAGCTCGAGTGCTTCTTTGCCGGCACGATTCTGAAGATATTTGCCGCCGCCGGTTCCCAAGTGGAGATCGGCACCCCGCTCTGTGCGATCGGGAAGCCCGGGGAAAAAATCGATGCGCCCGGCACCGCCCCCAAGGCCGCTGCAGCCGCGCCGGCTCCTGTGGCCGCACCTGCTCCCGCTGCAGGCCAGGTCGCTGACCTGGCCGCCCGGTCACCGACCGGGCCTACAAATACAGCCACGACCGCTCCGGTGCCGGCCGCCGCTCCTGCCGCTTCCGACGGCCGCGTGAAAATCTCACCGCTCGCGCGCAAGCTCGCCGCCGAAAAAGGCGTTGATCCCTCTTCGCTCACGGGCAGCGGCCCCGGCGGGCGGATCGTGCGTGCCGATGTCATCGCCGCCGAAAAATCCGGCGGAACTCCCGCTGCTCCAACCCCGCGGACGCCCACCGCCCCTGCTGCCGCCCCGATTCCCGCCGAAGGCAAACTGGTCCCGGTCTCGAATATGCGCGCGACAATCGCCCGCCGCCTGGTCGAGGCCAAGTCCACCATCCCGCACTTCTACCTCGACCTCGAGATCGACGCCGCCCCGCTGCTCGAGCTTCGAGCGCAGCTCAACGCCGCGCTCGAGAAGGATGGCGTGAAGCTCTCCGTCAACGACTTCATCCTCAAGGCCGCGGCCGAGGCGCTGGTACGCGTCCCGGTCGTCAACACCTCGTGGGAAAACAATGCCATCCGTCATCACGGCGCCGTGCACGTCTCGTTTGCCGTCGCGATCGAGGATGGCCTCATCACCCCGGTCATTCGCAACACGAACACCAAGACGCTCCTCGCCATCAGCACCGAGGCCAAGGCGCTCGCCAAGCGCGCCAAGGACAAGAAGCTCGCCCCCGCGGAATTCATCGGCGGCACCTTCTGCGTCACCAACCTCGGCATGATGGGCATCGACCGTTTCTGCGCCATCATCAACCCGCCCAACGCGGCCATTCTCGCTGTCGGGGCGACCGTGAAAAAGCCCGTGGTGAAGAACGACCAGATCGTCGTTGGCCAGCGCATGAATCTCACGCTTTCCTGCGACCACCGCGCTGTCGACGGCGCGACCGGCGCCACCTACCTCGCCGCCCTGAAGGAGTTGCTCGAGCGCCCGTCGCTGCTGCTGCTGTAATCCGACAGGTGCCCGCCGACCTCCGGGCGACGGTGATGGGCAAGACTCCGCGTTTATAGTCATGCGGAGCTTAGCGAGTGTCTTCAAACCCAGTTTGCGGTTCGGTGGTGGAGCAGCGACCGGGAGGTCGCATCCCCAACAGGCCAGTTCGCCGCATGAAGAATAAAGGGATAAAGGGGGCTAAAATCCGGGGTTTAAAGACACTCCCAAATGCCGCCACCCGGAGGTCGGCGGCTACCCTAAATGCGGCGCTTTGATATGCTATCTGGCCGCAACCGGCCGCGTGAGGCATTCCACAAACAGCGCCTCGAGCCCGGGCACATCGATCTCGAGCACCGCCATCACGTCGGGTTCGCCGAGGCCGGGTCCCTTCCCGGCCGGCCAGCTGAGCGTGGCGCCGTAGTTCGGTCCGTGATCGATATCGATGTCCATGGCCAGCCGCTCGCTGTGTCGGACAAGTTCGGGCTTTAGCCAGATCGCGGCCGCGACTTCGTCCCACATCGGGAAACCGGGCTGCGCGTAATGCGCCGCATATTGGGCGACCGGGGTCGTGGCCGCCGTCGCCCGGTGCATCAGTTCGGGCGTGAGCTTCGTCGCCGTGGTGGCATCCGTCGGCACCGCGGTGATTTTCTTCCAGCCGGCATGCAGCATGATCCGGGCAGCCTCGGGATCCCAGCGGCTGTTGAATTCCACGCGGGGATTGTGGATGAACTGCATGGCAAACTCGTCGATCTGCGGCGCGCGCGGGTTGAAGCTGCCGCCCATGATCACCAGCTCCTTCGCCCGCGCCGCAAAGCCGTCGTCGAGCCGGGCCGCCAGCGCGAGATTGGTGAACGGCCCCATCGCGAGCACACTCACCTCGCCGGGAAACGCCGCCACCTCGCGCACGAGAAAATTCGCCGCCGTTTCCGCGGCCGGCTTCGTGGCCGGCTCGCCCTCCACCAGCGGCGGCACGACGTCGGACGCGTGGTAGCGCAGGCGGTTGACCGTGTTGTAGTCCGGCCACTCCTGCATCCAGGCCCCCTTGTACGGCAGCTTGCCGTAAAGATTCTCCCACCGGCGGGTTTGCTCCTCCGAATTCACGAGGGGATAGGTCGCTCCGGCCACGACGGGAACGTCCGTGCGCCCGATCAATTCGAGCATCCGCAGCGTGTGGGCGACATTCTCCTTCTGCCAGCCGTCGCCGCTCTCGATCGTGATGCCGAGCACCTCGGCGTCCGGCGACTGCAGCACCATCAGGATGGGCTGAAGGTTCGGCCCGCCGGGTCCGAAGGCGTCCTGGTCAATGATGACCTTGCGGCGTAGCGCGGCGGCGGAAGTGGCGATCGCGAACGCTGGGAAAAAAACGACGGCAATAAAGATCTTTAAAAGGGCTGGAGTCCGCATTCCTGGCTAAAGCAGGCCGCATGCTAAGCCGTGGACCTAATAGGGTGGCCGCCGCTCCATCATGAAACGTCATCCGACTACGCGATCTTTCTACAAACCGAAAAATATCGGGGAAGAGTCGCGGCCTCCCGGCCCAGGCCGCCATACCTTCGGCGACGGCGGGTCGCGTTTTTCCACCTACCCCTCCGCTCGCGCCTTCGCATCCGCCTCGATCAGCTTGCTCAAGCTGTCGAGAGTCGCCTTCACCCTGGTCTTCACCGCCGGCAACTCCGCCGCAACTGTAACCTTCTCGTTCGCGAAGAGATAAAACTTCATCTTCGGCTCCGTGCCGCTGCCCCGGGCCGCGAAGGAGTAGCCGTTCGCAAGGGTCACCAGGTACAGGTCCTGGGCCGGGATTGCGTCGCCGTCGGCGTCCACGACCTTTTCCCGGCCGAAATCCTGAAACTTGGTCACCGCCACGTCGCCAAACCGCTTCGGCGGATTCGCCCGGTACGAGTCGAGGATGCGCTTGATCTTCGCGCTGCCGCTCGCGCCCTCGTAGTAGATGTTGATCACGCCCTCGAGGTAGAAGCCGTAGCGCAGATATACCTCATCCAGGTATTCCGGCACGGTCAGCCCGCGGTTTTTCACCCAGGCGCACAGCTCGGCGAACATCAGGCAGGCCGCGTTGCCGTCCTTGTCGCGCACATAGTCGTTGGGCAGGTAACCGTAACTCTCCTCGCAGCCGAATGCGTAGAAGGTGCTGTGCTGCATCAGCAGCCTCGCCCGCTCGGCAAACGGCACCGCCTCGTAGTCGAAGCCCGGTCCCATCGCCGCCCGCAGCCGGGCCTCGTATCCGGCCATCTTCGCCGCGATCCACTTGAAACCTGTCAGCGTGTTCACGACTTTCACGCCGTGGCCGCGGCCGATGGCGTCCTGCAGCTGCGTCGTCACGAAGGTCTTGATGATGCATGCCCGGGATGATCCGCCGGCCGGAATCCACCCGAATTCCTTGTATTTCATCAGCCGGTATTCGGCCAGCAGCGCGCCAATCTGGTTGCCCGTCAGCAGTTCCATCCGGCCGGCGCGGTTGCGCACCGCGACGCCCATCCGGTCGGCATCGGGATCGGTCGCGAGCACCACGTCGCAGTTGCGCTCCTCGGCCAGCGCCACCGCCAGCGCGAGCGCCGCGGCGTTCTCCGGGTTCGGCGACTTGACCGTCGGGAACCTCGGGTCGAACGCGACCTGCGACTGCACCTCGTGCACCTCGCACTTGGCATGGAGGAGCAGCGGGACCGACGCGACGCCACCGGTTCCGTGAATGTTGGTGTAGACCACCTTCAGCCTGGTTTTTTTCAGAATTTCCATGTCGATAGCCGCCTTCGCCGCCACCGCCAGGTAGGTATCGTCCGCGTCCCGCTTGAGCGTGGTCACTCCGGCGAGGCTGATGTCGAGAAGGTCCGCGAGGCCGGCGAGCGGCACACCGTTCACCTCGTCGACAATGCCCTTGTCGTGCGGCGGCACCACCTGCGCCCCGTCGCCGAAGTAGGCCTTGAAGCCGTTGTCGTGCGGCGGATTGTGGCTGGCCGTGATGACCACACCGGCGTGCGCCTTGAGCCAGCGTACCGTGAAACTGAGCTGGGGCGTGGAACGCGGTCCGTCGAAAATGAACGCCTCCCCGCCCTGCCGGGTCCAGGTCGAGGCCGCCAGCTCGCAGAAATGCCGCGAGAAATGCCGCACATCGTGGGCAATCACGAGGCGCGGCTTCGCGCGGGTGCCCTGGCTTGCGAAATATTTTGCGGTGTAGCGGAAAAGACCCGTGACCGCCCGGATCAGCGTGAAGTCGTTCAGCATGTTGCTTCCGATCGCCGCGTGCTCGGGAGAACCGAGCGGGCTGAGCGCGCCGGTTTCCGGCGCGGCGGTCACGGCGCCAATCGTCCGTCCGCGCATGCCGCCGGTGCCGAACTCGAGATAGCGGTAAAACCGGTCGTTGAGCTCGGGCCATGCCTGCCGCGCCACCAGTTCCTCGATGCTCGCCTGCGCCCAGGCCGGCAGACGCGCGCCCAGGAAGGCGGCGAGATTCTCGGCTGCGGCTGGCATGAGCTGGCCGCCGCTGGCGGCAGCCTTGATGGAATCGAGCGTGGTCATGAGCAGGTTTTAGACAGAATAAACCAAATATACAGAAAGGTTTTTAGATAAGTCCCATGACTCCCATAAGAACCATACGTCTCATAAGGAGCCGGCCCTTTCACCCCAAGTACAGCCCCTCCACCAGCGCCGGCTTCACCGCCAGTCTTCCCCACGATTCGGCGAAGGAATCCTCGTCGTAGCCAAACAGCGGGGAAACCTCGATCGCCTGGCCTGGCAGTCCCGTACCGTCGGTCGGCAATTCCATGCCGGCTCCCTTCAGCCAGCGCGCAAACTGCCGCAGCTGGTCATTCCGGCACGTCACCGGCGAATCGATGCCGTCCGCGTTTTTCACGGGTGAAAAATCATCGGCCCGGCGCGTTTCGATCACCACCGGATTGCGCGCGAATGGCAGCGCGTCGAAGACGAACATCTCAAACTTGACGCCGTTGGCCTTGTCGGGCTTCACCGGCCGGCCCGTGGCATCGATCGTCGCGACCTTCTTGTCCGCCCGGTGGAAGGGCAGCGCCACGCCCCCTTCGCCCAGTGCCATCCGCCGGGCGAATTCCCGGTCCAGCACGTGGATCGCGATGCTGCCCGCCACATAACGCAGCCGGCCGGACGCATCCACCTCGCGCTGCACCGCCGCGGGCAGGTCCGAGTACTCAATCACTACCAGCCGGCCGCGCTGCGCGCAGAAATGCCCGACCTTCTCCTCCGGATAGGCCTTCGGCACCATCTTGCTGGTCATCTCGGAGTCGCCCAACAGGTGCCAGCCGATGAAGGTCGGGTCCACGCAGCGCACCAGTGGGTTGTCCACCTGGAAGTAGCTCAGCGTGTCGATGCCCTCGCGTCGCATGAGGTCAAGCGCGCCGCTGCGTTCAAGTGCTCGCAGCGATCCGCCGTGGCCGTCCGGCGACAGTGCAATCGAGGCGGTCGTTTCCAGCAGGATCTTCCCGTTGAAATCCACCGCCGGCATGCGCCCCTGCCGGAAGCAATGCACCCGCGACCGATCGAGCCCGAACCAGCGGTTTTCCGCCAAAAACGACTCGGTCGCATCGTGATTCTGGTGACTCGTCATGATGAACCAGTGGAGCGGGCGTCCATAGCGCCTGCCGGCCGCGACGATCTTCTCCGCGAATACCTGGAAAAGCGGTTTCTGCCTGACGGGCGTGACCCGGAACGTGCCCTTCGGTCCGTCGTATCCCAGCCGCGTCCCCTGGCCGCCCGCGACCGTGAAAGCCGCCACCCGGCCCGCCCGCAGGGCATCCTCGCCGGCCGCCTTCGCCCGGGTCCAAGCCGATGAGGATCCGCCATTTTCGGGCCGGGCCTCGTAGGGCGCCGGCGCCAGATCCCCGAGATCCACACCGGCCACGGCGCCATTGACGACGAGCTGGCGGTTGAGCCGCTCGACTTCCGCCAGGTCGATCTCCGCGGCACCTTCCAGCAGCCTGCGCTGCGCCGCCGGCGCCAATTGGTCGAAGAAGGCAAATACCTGCGCCTGGCCGGCGCGGGCGAATTGATCGATGAGCGGATGATCAGGCATGTGGGCGGATAAGGGATTCCAGTCGAATGCGGGCATGGACGCATGCCAAACCCCAAAGTTCCGGCATGGAGTGGCTCGCCGCCTATTTCTCGAATCGGTAGATAAATTGGTCGGGCCTGGCATAGCCCAGCTGCTCCCGGATGATTTTTTCCACGTAAGCCGGATCGTGACGGAGGCGGTCCAGGATCCGCTCCTGTTCCGCAAGCCTCGCCTCTGTGTCGGCCAAGAGCCGCTGGTTCTCCGCCTCGATCTGCCGGTAGCGGTTGTATTCGGCACGGGTCTGCCAGAAGAAGGCGAAGGAAGCCAGGCCCAGCCCCACGAAGAGGGCAAAATACAAGCCAACGATGAGACGGCGCAAATTCACGGCGGAAACGGGGCCGATGAAACGCGCGCAGCGACCGGCGAGTAAAGGAGATTTCAAACCGGCGCTCCCCGCGGCCTCGTGATGATTTTGGCGTGCGTTTTCCCGGATGCCCCGCTACGTCGAGGTCCGCATGTATCAGAGCTTCTACGGGTTCAAGGAGATGCCGTTCAACATCACCCCCGACCCGAAATTCCTTTACCTGAGCCCGACCCACCAGGACGCCCTCCAGCACCTGAAGTTCGGCGTGAATGAAAAGAAGGGGTTCATCGTGCTCGTGGGCGAGGTGGGCTGCGGCAAAACCACGATTTGCCGGCGCTTCCTCAGCGAACTCGACCCCGCGCGCTTCGATACCGCGCTCATTCTCAATCCGCGCGTCAGCGAGACGCAGATGCTCAAGGCCATCCTCACCGACCTCGGCGAAACCAAGCTGGCCCGCAGCCAGGTGGACCTCGTCGCCCAGATGAACCGCGTGCTGCTCGAGCGCATCGACCGCGGCCGGGACATCGTGCTGATCATCGACGAGGCCCAGAATCTCAAGGTCGAGGTCCTCGAACAGATCCGTCTCCTCTCCAACCTCGAGACCGACAAGCAGAAGCTGCTCCAGATCGTGCTCCTCGGCCAGCCCGAGCTCAAGGAGGTCCTCGCGCGCGAGGATCTGCGCCAGCTCCGGCAGCGCATCCTCGTCCACTACGAGTTGCATCCGCTCTCGCACGCCGATGTCGTCCACTACATCCAGCATCGCCTCACGCTCGCCGGCAGCAACGGCTGGCCGACGTTCACCAAGTGGGCCCTCCGCGCGATCCATCGCGGCAGCGGCGGGATCCCGCGCATGGTCAACAATCTTTGCGACAAGGCCCTGCTGTCCGCCTTTGTCCGCGAGTCCGACCAGGTCACCTACTGGGACGTGCGGCGCGCCCTCAAGGATGTGGACAAGCTCACCTCATGAAACGGCGAACCGCATTCCCGAGGGGTCTGGAAAATTCATCGCTGTTCCCGGGCGATCAGCCATGGTCGGCCGATACCAAACCATGATCACCGCGCCATCACGCCCGCCCGCATGAGCCTGATTTCCGAAGCCCTCAAGAAAGCGCAGCGCTCACGTTCCTCGGAGTCGTCGTCGGGCACATCCTCCGGCGGCGGTGCTGTCAGCCGTCACAGCCGGTCCCCCGCGACCCAGCCGATCGTGTGGATCGTGGCCGGCGCCGCGGTGCTGGTCTCAATGGCGGTGGTCACCACCGTCTTCCTCCTTCGGCCCGCTGCTCCCGCCCTGTCGCAGGCCAAGGCCGCCGCGGCACCTCCCGCCGCCAACACCGCGAATGTCACCACGCCGTCGCCGCTGACCCCCGCACCCGTCATTCCGCCCGCCCCGAAGGGACCCGAACCGGCTCCGATCGTCACCGCGGTGGTCCCAATCGTCCCGAAGCCAGCCGGATCTCCAACTCCCGACCCGCGGCCGTCAGCGCCGACGTCCGGCCGTCTCCCGCCTTCCCTTCCCCTCCCCGCTCCCACGGCCGATGCGAAGCCGGACGTCCGCATCCAGGCGTACGTCGACGCCATCAAGGTCGCGGGCATCCGGTCGTCGGGCGCCGACAGCAAGGTCCTGATGAACGACCATGTCTACAGGATGAACGACATCGTCGACCGCTCGCTCAACCTGCGCCTGGTCGACGTGCAAGCGGACAGCCTGACGTTCGTCGACGAAAACAACGTCGTGTACGTCAAGAATTTCTGATCGGTCGGCGACAGCGGGACATCCGGCATGCGCCACGGTCAATTTCATGGCGGTCCGATCCATCGGGGCCTGGCGGCAATATCAACGTCACGGTATCTGCGGACTTTGGCAGGGCGAACCCTCCGGGTGAGCCGTTTGACAAGCCAACGATTCAAAAGACTGCGGCTCGGCAGGGATGCCTCGCCCTACCCATGGACCCTCGGCTGCGATTGTCTATTTCCCGCGGGATGTTGGGATGAATCCTGATCCGTGATCACCCGGTCCCAGCATACGCGCACCCGCCTCCGCCAGGTTCTCGACGGCGGCCTCTTCGGCCTCGCGTTGCTCGGCGCCTACTACCTCCGCGCGACCTTCCCCTGGTTCGACCTGCCGGAATTGCACCCGGTCGGCGACTATCTCTGGCTGCTACCGGTCGTGGCCGTGCTTGGTCCGCTGCTGCTCGCGAGCCAGGGATTCTATGCTCCGCCCCGCCCAACGACGCGCCTCGGGGCCTTCTTCACCATCCTGCGCGGATGCCTGCTCACGATCGTCGGTTTAATCCTCTTTCTCTTCATCCTGCGCGAACAGCTCGCCCGGTCGGTGATCATTCTCGTCGGCACCTTCGGCGGCATCCTCGTCTATCTCCGGCATGAATTCACCGCCTGGATCGACACCCGCGCCTTTGCGCAGGCCCAGATCCGCCGCCGCGCACTATGGGTCGGGACGCGGGATGAGAATCAACGGCTGCAGGCCGCCCTCACCCGCATCGAGCAGGCCGCCATCGAGGACTGCGGCGAGTTCGATCCTGCCCGTCAATCACCCGCGGAATTCGTGCGTCTGCTCCACGAGCAGGCGGTCAATGTCGTCATCCTCAACCTCGCCGGCGTCGACCGCGATGAGGCCTCGCGCATCATGCTGGCGTGCGCCCACGAGGGAGTTGAGGTCCTGGTGCGGCCGGGACTCTTCGCCGTGCCCTCCTCGCGGGTGACCGTCGACCAGTTTGCCGGGGAGTCCGTGTTTTTCTTCCGCGCTCAGGCCGCCTCAGCAGGCGCCCTCGCGGTCAAGCAGGCCTTCGATTACCTCGCCGGCGCCTGCCTGCTGGGGATGCTTTCCCCGCTGCTCGGGTTCGTCGCCCTCCTGGTCCGGCTGACTTCACCCGGTCCTGTGCTCTACCGTCAGACCCGCGCGGGCCTGAACGGGCGCCCGTTTCTGATGCTCAAATTTCGCTCCATGGCCGTCGATGCCGAGCAGCGCCAGGCCGGCCTCGCGGCGCGCAACGAGATGCGCGGGCCCGTGTTCAAGGTCAGCAACGATCCCCGCGTCACGCCGGTCGGTCGCTTCCTCCGCCGCCACAGCCTCGACGAACTGCCCCAGCTCTGGAACGTGGTGCGCGGGGAGATGAGCCTCGTCGGGCCGCGCCCGCTCCCGGTCGAGGAGGTCAAGCGCTTCGACAACGACGCCCACCGGCGCCGCCTGAGCGTCAAGCCGGGCCTCACCTGCCTCTGGCAGATCAGCGGGCGCAATGACATCGCCGACTTCACCGACTGGGTCCGCCTCGACCTCGCCTACATCGACAACTGGTCGCTCTGGCTCGATTTCAAAATCCTGATCGCGACCATTCCCGTGGCGCTGTTCGGTCGTGGCGGAAGGTGACCTGTACGCAAGGACTCGACATAGGGGCGTGCCTTGCGTGCGCCCGGTTTGCGATCCACAAAGCCCTGCATCGCGTGAACGCCCTGACGTTCAGCGCATCACTCGGCTACACGATGACGGACGAGGTACCATCTCGGTTGCTGTTTGGTGGCGTCGAATGCCACGAAATTTCGTTATAAAGGTGGACGTGGCTCATCCGAAGGAAATTTGTTTTCGTAAAATCTTCTGAGCGGAAGTCCCGGATCAGGAAAACCGCGAAATTGCATGCTTCGGCCTTTGTCGTCGAAAACGAAAACATTGGGGCACTCCAGGGAGACCACAAAATCACGCGTGCCCTTGTCCGTCTCGAGGCGAACCGCGTAATCTGCCTTGTCCGCATAAAAAGGATTGATGGTGATCACATCCCCGTACTGAGTGCGGCTATATTCCTTCAGCCAAAAGTCGATCGTCGACTTTAAGTATTCCGTCAATCCGGCATCGGAGGCGCCATCGTATTCGCGCCATTCCGAGACGAGGGTGAAGTTGTGGAACGTTGGGTTGCCGGCATGATCGCCGATCCGTGGATTACTCTGATAATCTGAATCTATCTTGGCGACCCGTACTGACTTCACCGCTGAGAATGAAACGGTTTTGAGAAATGCCAGCACCTCAGCCTTGGTTTTGAGGGATTCCGTATAAGCATGCGTGTCTGCGAGAGGATCGGCATTGGCTGGCGAACCGATCATAACGCCGCCTGCAGAAGGCTTCTCAACACGATCGTCCAAACAACCGCTGAAGAGAAGAAGCAGTACGAGCGCGGCGGAAGTTCTCATATTCTACCACCTACCATGGTTCCCAACCGTTGTTTCGACTCCATTTTCATCAAAAATCTCGTTCCTGATACAATCCGGCCGCGAAGCGGTTACGGAATCTGAAGGTACAATTATAGCGGCTTTGTCCCTCCCACCCCAAATCATACTTCAAATCTTCCTGCTCTCCACCGGGCGATCCTCCCAATAAATCCACGATATCTGCCCGGGACATCCTGAATTCATTCATCGGTAGCGCGCCCGAGTTTAACAGCGCATCGAATTCTGCTTTACGCAATGAACCGTCCTTTGCCCGAAACACCGAACAAAGCGCAAGCTGCTCCTTCGACAGCATCGATCTTGAAAAGAGCTTTGGCGGCGGTTTATCCGAACGCACAGCAGGGCTTCCGGCTCTTTGGGCAGCAGGAATATAATCTCCACTTGGATCGCCCTGTCGGCTCAGGCAGCCGGCAATGGCAAGCGGCGTGGCGAATAGAAATGGCCCTATCAGTTTTTTCATTGCCTCGTACGATTGGAGATAACGGCACGCCCTCAACTTTCTTTGGCAAGGATCGCCTTTTCCGCCCATAGCGGCAAGGATCAAGCCGCATTTGGTCCAACGCAGGCTTGACGAGGTACCAT
>Ga0265319_1001982_pt1 | contig 11547 bp, 8 predicted proteins | sample 4824metaG_FD_192443 | JGI IMG/M metagenome (GOLD analysis project Ga0265319, IMG submission 192443) | Rhizosphere microbial communities from Carex aquatilis grown in University of Washington, Seatle, WA, United States - 4-8-24 metaG | ecosystem: Host-associated > Plants > Roots > Rhizosphere >...
CGACACGTTTCATGGCGCGGCCGTAGCTGGCTTCCACCACGCACGCCAACCGAGAAACGCCATGACGAGGTAGATGGCGTAGAGCAAAGATGTATAAAAGAGGCCGCCGAGCCAGTACGAGCAGACCGCCACCAAGTTTACCGTGATCCAGAACGGCCAGTTGTCGATTTGCTTGCGCGACTGCAATACTTGCGCTGCCACGCTGTAGGCGGCGATGAATGCGTCGCGAAACGGCATGACCGCATCGGTGTATCGCTGCAGGACGAGTGCCCACGCCACGGTGCCAATGGCAGCGAGCCCGATGGTGGCAATCAGACCGCGTCGGGTCAGCCGAGTGACGGGCAGCTCGGGCGCCGCACCCTTGTGCCTTGTCCAATGCCACCAGCCATAGGCAAGGGCGGCGAAAAAGAAAATCTGCAGGGTGGCATCGGCGTAATAGCGCGAACGATAGAACAGCACCCCCTGCACGGTCACCGCCACCAGCCCCACGGGGAACGCCCACAGGCTGCGCCCGATCATCAGCCCCACCCCGATGATGCCCAAGGCCAGGTTGGTTTGGTCCAGCGGCGACGCGGTCGTTAGGCCCGACTGGACGTCCTGCCAGACTGCACTCATGCCCCGGCCCTTTTTTCCCGCGCGAAAAAGGCCTCCAGCGCTTCACGGGTGATGACATACTGGGCGGCGCAGCGCGGGCAGGCAATGTGTACGGACTCATCGCCGCCAAACACCCCGGCCATGTCCTCGCGCGCCGCCGCCGCGATCGTGCCGAGGATTCTCGTATGGTTGCAGCCGCAGTGCCACTGGCAGCCACGCCGTTCGATCGGTGCGAGCGTCTCCCTCTCCTCCAGGGTCCGCAGCCCGGCCAGGTCGACCGCCCGCAGCCACGGCTCGTCGCAATCCGGATGCGAGACCAGCATCGCGTAGGTGTCACCGCCGAGGTCGAAGTAGCGCGCGATGCGCTGCTCGCTCGCCGCGTAATATTTTTCCACCACACCGAAGGCGTCCGTGCCGTCGAAGTCCACGACGCTGCGGCGGGGCGCCGCGCCGCGGCGCGCGACGATGTCGCTGTAGAAGATGTTATGCTCCGCCTCCCGCACGTTCTCGGTGAACAGCCGGCCGGCCACGGTGCCGTCCTCGTTGTCGCCCGTGAGAAAGAGGTTCAGCAACGGCCGCTGGAAATTCACCGTCCACGCAAGGTGCTCGCCGTGCGGTCGCGACGCGCAATGCAGCGCGAAAGCCGCGAGTGCCGGCTTGAAAATCTTGTCCTGCTCCGGCGTGTAGCGCAGGTGATGGTCCGCCAGATGGAGGTAGTAGTCGGTAAACAGCGGCCCGAGATCCCCCTGCACCCGCAGGACATTGCGGTGGCGGACAAAATCCACCTGCACAATCGTGCCGTTCGGCTCGGTGGTCAGATCATCGGACATGGGCTGCAGTGTATGCAGATACCCGGAAAGTCGAGCGCAGCCAACAGCCTGCCCTGCAAGCCTTGGCCAAGCCCGCAGCCGGAGGCCGGTCGCTTCTTGGTAAAAAGCACCCGGCGTTCAATCTTCGTGAAAAATTAATCCATTTCGGCGTTTGCCATTAGTAGGCACTGACCCCATTGCTTTGGCCACATGTCCACCCCCACCGCCCGTGCTCCCCACTCCGAGGAGGAGCTTTCGCTTCCGCTGTTCTTCGCCACGGTCGTCCTGTCGCTGGCCGGCTTGTACGGTCTGCTCTGGCTCCTCGCCCCCCAAGGGGTCTGGCTGCATCAGGTTGGCGCTGCCGCCTGGAAGTTCGCCGCGGCCTTCCTCGTTATCAAGCTGTTCAACTGCTTCATGGAATTCTTTTTTCACCGCTATGTGCTGCACAAGCCGGTGGTGCCGTTCCTCAGCCATTTCTACAAGCAGCACACCTTGCACCACAACCTGACCCGCATCGGCCGCCGGCGCACCCCGGGTGGCAATGAGGTGCCCTACGTCGAGAACATCTATCCGATCACGGAGCCGCACCAGACAGAGGCGTCGTTCTTCCCTTGGTTTACCCTGGCCATCTTCGGCCTCATCCTGACCCCGGTGTTCGCCCTGCTGCAGTGGCTGGCCCCGTCGTTCCCGTGGTTTGTCTCGGGGTACGCCGCCTTGGGCACGTCCCTTGTCTGCTACGAGGTCTTCCACGCCATCGAACACTGGTCCTTCGAGAAGTGGGCCGTGCTCATCGAGCATCCTCGCTACGGCTGGTTCTGGCGCAAGGTCTACAGCTTCCACTTGCGCCACCATGCCGTGATCGACTGCAACGAGGCGATCTCGGGCTTTTTCACCCTGCCGGTCGCCGACTTCTTCTTCGGTACCTGGATTTTCCCGAAATCACTCTACACCGACGGCGGAGAATGGGAGGCGTCTGAATTTGTCAGTCCGCGTCCGTGCCGTTTCATCCGGTGGTGCGACAAGGCGTCGGACAACCTGGTGCGCAACCGCCGTCTCGCGGCGCAGGGCGCTCCCCTTCAGCCGGTGGTTCCGCCCGCCCCGCCCCGTGACTACACCCGCCTCGAGCGCTTCGCCCACGGCCTGACCCATGGGCTCGGCCTCACCGCGAGCGCGGCCAGCCTTGCCATGCTGGTGTCGTTCGCCGCCCTCCAGGGCGATGCCTGGCACCTGGCCAGCTTCACGGTTTTCGGCGTGACCCTCGTTCTGCTCTACACCGCCTTTGCCATCTACCACCGCCGCGAGGAAATGGAATGGAAGCTCACCGTGCGCAAATACACGCACGCCGCGACCTTTCTCGTCATCGCCGGTACCGCCACGCCGTTCCTGCTCGTTTCGATGCGCGGCCCGTGGGGCTGGTCGCTTTTCGGTGTCATGTGGGGCCTCTGCACGGTGGGCGTCGCCCTGCAGCTCATGTTTTCCGGCCGCTACCGCGCGGTCACGGTCGTGGCCTATCTGCTGGTCGGGGTGGTCGCGGTGATCGCCATCAAACCGGTCATTGCCACGCTGCAACCCGGAGCGCTCTGGCTCGGACTGGCCGGCGTGTTGAGCTATACGGTCGGCATGGCATTCTATCTCTGGCGACTTCCGCGTTTCGACCACCTGCCCCGCCAGTTCTTTTTTGTGGGCGGGACCGTCTGCCACCTGCTGGCCGTGCTGCTGTTTGTGCTGCCCGTGCACGGCTGAGACCAGATTACCTCGAACCGGATTGCGGCAACGGCGCTCCATCGGGCGCCGTTTTCGTTGGTGATCGCCTCCCCGTAAGAGTAATGTGCCGCACGTGCCCCGAACGCCCGTGAACCGGCCGGGGCAATGAAACACATGGTGGAAAGGCCGCTCGAGCTCCGCGATGTCACTCACCCCGCCACGCTCGCGGCGGTGCGCCGGTTGCCGCGTCATCTTTTCGTTCCCCCCGGACTGCGCGCGGAGGCCTACGATGACAACCCGCTGCCCATTGTGAAGGGCCAGACCATCTCGCAGCCCTACATCGTGGCGTACATGACGGAACAGATCGATCCCACTGGCACAACCCGGGTGCTGGAGATCGGCACCGGTTCGGGCTATCAAGCAGCCGTGCTCGCCGAGATCTGCGCCGAGGTCTACACCGTCGAACTTATTCCGGAGCTCGCCGAGCGCGACGCCTCCGTACTCCAACATCTCGGCTATAGAACGGTCCACTTCCGCACGGGCGATGGGTGGGAAGGCTGGCCTGAGGCCGCGCCATTTGACGCCATTGTCGTCACCTGTGCCGCCGAGAGCATCCCGCCGCCCCTGCTCGGCCAGCTCAAGGATGGCGGACGCATGATCATGCCGCTGGGCCCAGGGGCGGGCGGGCAAGACCTGGTACTGGTAACCAAGGCCGACGGCAAGATCCGCTCCCGTCCGCTCATCCCCGTGCGCTTTGTGCCGCTTGTGCGGGAACGGAAATGATCGATCCGACAGCTCAGTCCGACTTGATCACGCCCTTGCTCTGCAGCTTCTTGACCTTCGGCTTGATGACGAAGCTGCAATAGCCTTGGCCGGGGTGCTGGTTGAAATAGTCTTGGTGGTAGTCCTCGGCGCGCCAGAACTTCTTTAGCGGCACGATCTCGGTGACGATCGGGTCGGCGTATTGCGCCTGCGCGGCAATCTTGGCACGCGCTGCGGCCTTGTGCTCGGCCTCATCGTGATAGAAAATCACCGAGCGATACTGGTCACCCTCGTCCGCCCCCTGGCGGTTGAGCGTCGTGGGGTCGTGCGACTCGAAGAAGACCTCCAGCACCTTGTCGTAGCTGATCACCGCCGGATCGAACTCGACCTGGATGACCTCCGCGTGGCCGGTCCCGTGACTGCAGATCTGCTCGTAGGTCGGATTCTCGGTGCTGCCACCGGAGTAGCCGCTTACACTATGGATGATGCCGGGCAGGCGCTGGAACACGGCCTCCATGCACCAGAAGCAGCCGCCCCCAAAGGTGGCGAACTCATGTTTCGACGCGGGTTTGGTTTCAGCCGAGGCGGTCATGGCAGCGAGAAGGGACAACAGGGTGGCAAGGGCGCGGACTTTCATGCAGGTGGGAGGAGGAAAGCCACCTTTTATTCCGACGCAAGGACCGCCGCCTTTCGCCGCTAGAACTTCCAAAGGCCAGACTCCAAATGCCAAACTGACTGGCGAAGCCCTGAAATTGGGGTTCTGAGCTGATTTTCCTTTGGGATTTGGCGTTTGGCCTTTGGCCCTTATCCTTTTCGTCTATTTCCCATGGATGACCCTCGCTTGGATAAATGGCTCTGGAGCGTGCGTGTTTTCAAGACGCGCCCGCTGGCCACGGCCGCCTGTCGCGCCGGCAAAGTCCTGATCGGTGAACTCGAGGCCAAGCCAGGCCGCGATGTTCACGTCGGCGAAATCGCCACGGTTCGGGTCGGCGTCATCACCCGCACGGTCAAGGTTCTCGGTTTACCCCGCTCGCGCATCGCGGCGAAGCAACTGCCGGAATTCATGGCCGACCTGACGCCCGCGGCGGAATACGAACGGGCGAAGCAGGCTGGCATCGAGCATATGCTCGCCCGGCAGCGCGGGATGGGCCGCCCGACCAAGAAGGACCGTCGCGACCTGGCCGACCTCTTCGGCTTCGAGTGAGAGCCGCTAGCGCGTCAGCTTCCGGTATTTGATCCTATGCGGCTGGTCGGCGTCCTTGCCCTTCCGCTTCTTGAAATCCTCGAGATAGCTCGAGTAGTTGCCGGCAAAGACATGCACGTAACTGTCGCCCTCGAACGCCATGATGTGCGTCGCCACGCGGTCGAGGAACCACCGGTCGTGCGAGATGATGACCGCGCAACCGGCGAAGTTCTCCAGCGCCTCTTCCAGCGCGCGGATGGAATTGACGTCGAGGTCGTTGGTCGGCTCGTCGAGCAACAGCAGGTTGGCCCCGCTCTTGAGCACGCGGGCCAACAGCACGCGGTTGCGCTCTCCGCCGGAGAGCACGCCGACCTTCTTCTGCTGGTCCGCACCCGTGAAGCCGAACTGCGCGCAATACGCCCGACTGTTCACCGCACGCGTGCCGAGGGTCATGATTTCCTGGCCGTCACTTATGACCTGCCAGATGGTCTTGTCGCCCTCGAGCGAATCGCGCGATTGCTCGACGTAGGCTGACTTGACGGTGTCGCCGACCCGGAAGGAACCGGCATCGGCCTTTTCCAAGTTGGTGATGAGCCTGAAAAGCGTGGTCTTGCCCGCACCGTTAGGCCCGATGATTCCCACGATGCCGCCGGGCGGCAGCGAGAAATTCAGTTTCTCGAACAGCAGTTTGTCGCCGTAGCCCTTGCTGACGTCCGACGCCTGTACGACGAGCATACCGAGACGCGGGCCGGGCGGGATGATGATCTCGAATTTCTTCTCCTGTTCGGCGACGTCCTGCTTTAGCATGGCCTCGTAGGCGTTGATGCGGGCCTGACCCTTGGACTGCCGCGCCTTGGCCGACTGGCGGATCCATTTGAGTTCGCGCGCCATCGCCTTCTGCCGCTTGCTTTCTGTGCGTTCGGCGACGGTGGCGAGCGCCTGTTTCTGCTCGAGCCACGAGGAGTAGTTGCCCTTCCACGGGATCCCCGCGCCGTGGTCGAGTTCGAGAATCCAGCCGGCCACGTTATCCAGGAAATAGCGGTCATGCGTGACGGCGATGACCGTGCCCTCGTAACGACCGAGGTGCTGCTCGAGCCAGTTGACCGAGTCGGCGTCGAGGTGGTTGGTCGGTTCGTCGAGCAGCAGGATGGACGGCTTCTGCAGCAGCAGTCGCGCCAGCGCCACGCGGCGGCGCTCGCCGCCCGAAAGATTGTCCACGATCTGGTCGCCCGGCGGGCAGCGGAGTGCGTCCATCGCCTGCTCCACCATGGGACCGACGTCCCACGCCCCGAGATGGTCGATCTGTTCCTGCAGTTTGGCCTGTTTTTTCGAGATGACGTCGCGCGCCTGATCATCCGCGGCGGCGGAAATCTCGTCCCAGCTCGCATCGTAGGCCGCCGTCAGGTCGGTGAGGTGCTTCACCCCCTCCTCGACGCAGGCGCGCACCGTGGCCCCGGTGGTCAGGGCGGGTTCCTGCGGCAGGAATCCGACGGAGTAGCCCGGCTCGAAATGCACCCGGCCGTCGATCTCGGTGTCGATCCCGGCGAGGATGCGCATGAGGGAGGACTTGCCGGAGCCGTTGAGGCCGAGCACGCCGATTTTCGCGCCGAAGTAAAACGACAGGGAGATGTCGCGGAGGATTTCCTTGCGCTCGATCTTCTTCGAGACGCCGAGCATCGAGAAGATGATCTTGGGTGCTTCGGGCTGGGCCATGGGTGCGCAGGCAAACCCAGCCCGCGCCTCGTGGCAACGCAATCATGCCGGTCTCCCTGATGACACTCAGGACCGGTTGGGCAGGAAATGATAAGCCAGCCAGAGCACCACCAGCACCACACCCGCGGCCGCCACGGCCTTGATCACCAGAGCCCGGTGCCGGCGCATCGTCCGGCCAGTGGGTTCGCCTCCGGCGGGCTCCACGAGGAAAATGCGGATCTTCTCCGGAATGTTCTTCAACTTCTGCGGCGGAAGATAGACGCCCTTGAGATCGAGCTGGTTCTTGACCTGCTGGTAGATGAAGCTTGTCAGCGCGATGCCGCCCGGGTCCGCCAACGGCTGGACCCGCGCGGCAACGTTTACCGTGTCGCTGAAAATGTCATCCTGGACGTCCACCAGTTCCCCGAGATGAAGCCCGATGCGGACCGCATACCGGTTCTGGACCGGCACCCAGGCGTTGTTCGACTCGACGGCCGCCAGCACGCTCTGGCTGCAGCGGACGGCCGCCAAGGCGGTGGGAAACTCCGCCATCGAGCCGTCGCCCAGAAACTTGACCAGCCGTCCGCCGAACTTCGGCACCTCGGCCCGCAGGAGCTTCTCCAGCTCTCCCACGCAGGCCAGCGCCCGCGCCTCGTCCTTGGACATCATCGCACTGTAGCCGACCATATCGAGAAACATCACCGCCGCGAGCCGGCGGTTGGGTTGCCCCAAGCCCGGATTGGTCAGTCCGAACCCAGGGTTCGATTGGCCGAAACTTGGAGTGGTGTCTGCCATGGCGGATGCCTTTCTCGATAACTATTCTGGCCGGAGGCACAAGGAGGAACCATGCCGGAGCCCGGACGGCGGAGGGCCGGCCCACCAAGGTCACCGGTCCCGGGAATAGGTCTGCGTTACCAGAGGGACGCCGAGGTCGGCCTGTCCGGATGACCAGATTGCGGGTCGCGAACCGAGACACGCGTGGCGGCGGGCGGCGCACCTTCCACCAGGGCCCGGAAGAATTCCGGGTCGGCGTTCAGCCGGGCGCGAAGGATGCTGCCGTAGATCTGGGCCTTGGAACTCGCCAGCTCCTTCCCGGTGAGCCCCAGCAGTTCGATCCGCCTCAGCGTCTCGGCGAGCGTCTTCACATATTTCAACACCTGCGCGGCGTCCGGCCGGCTGCTGGCCTGCAACCATACGCGGAAGTAACTCGCCTCGGTGTTGGCGGACTCGGCGGTGAAAGCCTCATAGCTCGATGCGAGCGCACCGGCGATCTCATCGAGTTTGCGCCGATCCCCCCCGATCAGCCCGGCGGCCGAGGCCAGGCGGAGAACCTCGCGAACCGCGCGGTTCTCCACCCGGGCGTCGGCCACTTCGTATTCGGAGTCGCGTGGAATCTCCCGTTCCGGAACCGTCACAAACAGGCCCATCCGACGCTCCCGGGAGACCTTCTCCTCGGGGCGCAACGGCCGGGCGTAGATGCCGAGCGCCTGCAACTGCTCGCGCACCGCCGCCGCGAGATCGACTTCCGGCGGGGCGGTCTCCGCCTCGCCATGGGGAACGTTCGGCGTAAAGGTCGACTGCAGCACCGTGCGCGGGGCCGCATTCAGCGATACCAGCGTGGTCAGCGGCACCTGGCTGGCCGTCAGACCCAGTATATCGACGGCCGGATCGATGAACGGACCAAGGCCGTCGATATGCAGGCCGGGGCTGAACCCCGGCGCGGTGCTGAGATCGAGATAGATCAGGTTGCCCAAGACCGGGCGGAAGCGATTGGTCAGCACCATGTCGGCGACATACACGTTATGGACCACCCCGGCGCTGTCGGGTAGAATACTGATAGTCGCCGGTCCAAAGGCATTCACAATGTTGCCCGTGTGTTGCTGATAATCGAACGTGGCCGTGGCGGTGGGGGCGGTGGCGGCCACGGGGGCATAGGCCTCGCGCGTCGGGAACGGGCCGCCACTTGCATCATTGTGATGCGTGTTAAAGAAAAACACGGCACCGGCGACAAGATCAGTGCCTTGGTCCGGTGTTGGGCTCCCGCTCGCAGGATCGATGTTGGCGGGTCCGCGCGATTGCAGCCGGATGCCGGGGGTTCCGTCGGGAGTGGAGCTAACCAAGACAAGATAATTGGACGCGGCCGTGTTGCTTAAGGTGATCCAGTCCCCGGAGTCCGTGCCATCGGCGATTGCGACCAGCGATCCGTTACGGACCACCAGACGCTCGAAGGGCTCGACCGTTACCTTGTGAGCAAACAGGTACAGATCGCCGTCGTTGCTCTTGAAAATGGATGACCGCACCGGCGCGCCCGTCTTCTCGGCCGTGCCGGCAACAGCGCCGCTGCCGAGGCGAATCTCGCCTGTCGCAGAATTCACAAAGGTACTGCGCGCGGAGCCGTCCGGACTGGTGAACTGCAGGAAATCGTTGCCCGCGTCCGTGTGGGTGCCAATCGCCAGGGCAATGTCGCCGTCCGCCCAGATGTCGCCGCCCACCACCATGTATCGGCCGGTGGCGGTCAGGCTGCTCAGTCTCGCGTCCGATGTTCCCAGATTGCCTCCGGCACGAATGGTCGCCGTGGGCGCGGTGATTGTGACCGTGCGGCCCGATGCGCTCAATCCTTGCGCGAAACTGATGCCGTCCGGTGATGTGGCCGTCGTGCTGAAGACCGCATCCAAGGCGGAATTGAAGGTCAGGTCCGTGCCCTGGGTCGTGACCGTGCTGGCGTAGACCTGCGCACCGGTGGTGTCGATGGTGAGGCCTGATGCACTCTCAAGGGTCAAGGGATTGTTGATGATGAGGCTGTCGGAGCTGAAATTCGCGTGGATCTCCGCCGTGCTCGCCGTCCCCGTTCCGGTGACTGTCACGTTGCCCAGCCGGCCGGTCTGCCCGACTGCCGCCTTGAAGATCGTCGCCCCGGTGACATTCGCCGTGAGGTCGCTGTCGGTGGAAACCGCGTGGATTGACTCACCGGCCGGAAGGGCACTCAGCGTGATCAGGCCGGAACCGGTGTTGAGGGTGTTGTTGAACGTCAGTGCCGAGGCCGTCATCGTCGCCGACGCGCCGAGCAACACCGGATCATTGTAGGTCTGCGCGCCGGTGGTCGTCACTGCTCCGCCGTTGATTGCCGTCGTCCCTGCAGCGTCGGTCGTCAGGCTGATAAGCGCAGTGGTCCCTCCCACGAGCCCACCGAAGGTCGTCGTGCCAGCCGTATTAACCGCCAAGGTCTGGGCGCCATTCACGGTGTTCATGAACGTAACGTTGCCGGAACCCGTGCTTGTGAACGTTGTGCCGGCACCAAGGGTCACCGCGTCATTGTAGATTTGTGCGCCCGTGGTCGTGACGCTGCCACCGTTGATCGCTGTCGTGCCGCCCGCATCGGTCGTCAGGGTGTGCGGGCCACCTTGGCTTCCGATGGCACCGGAGAAACGCGTGACGCCGGTCGTGTTCAGGGTCACATCCGCGGTGGCACTGCTGCCATCAAGCGTCTGGTCGAAGGTGATTCCCTCGGGAGCCGTGACGACCATCGGTCCGCTGACGGTGAGCGGGCTGATGAAATCGGCTGTGCCACCGGCGGTCACCGAGATTCCGCCGCCAGCCGTCGTCAGGGCGCCCAACTGGACGTTGGCCCCCGCCAGCACCGTGACGAGGCCACCCGCGGTGGTCAGCGTCCCGGCCTCGCTGCCCACCACGCTCTGACCGGCGGTCAGCTTCAGGTCGCCGGAGGTCGTGCTGATCGATGCGTTGATGATCAGGTCGCCCCCGCCGGAGGCGAGGCTGAGCGACGAACCACCGTTGATCGGGGCGCCCACGGTTACGTTGCCCGCCGACTTCAGGTTAAACGCCCCGGAAGCTTGAACGCCCGCCAGGTTGATCGAACTGACATTGAACAGGGTGATCGCCGCGCCCCCCAGCTGGACGGTCCCAAAATTGTTGCCGGCATCGTCGAGCACGATGTCAAAGCCATGGGCATTGAACTTGGACAGCCCGGGGACCACCGAGGGTCCGCTGTCCGTAATCGGCCCGGTGCTGTTCACTGTGAGCGTCGGGGTGTTGATGCCGGCGAGGTTCACCCCCACCCCGATTAGCGCGAGGCTGGCGGAAGCGGTGCCGCCCGCATCCATGGAGGAGTTCTCAGTGATGGCCACCGCACCGCCAGTGAAGTTGAGCGAGCCGAAGTTGGTCGTGTCCGTAGAGTTGTTACCCAAGGTGATCGCGTTGCCCCCGGCGTTGAGGGTCGCCTTGCCGGTCACGTTGAGGGTCGTGCCCGGATTGTTGGTGATGCTGCCGGCGGAAGTCAGGGTAAACGCTCCGGTGGCGGTGTTCGTGCCCGTGAACACCGTGGCGCTGTCCTCGGTGATGGTGACCGCGCCGCCCGTGAAGCTGAGCGAACCGAAGTTGGTGTTGTCGGCCGGGCTGTCGCCCAGCGTGATATCGTTGGTGCCGGCGTTGAAGGTCGCTTGACCGCCGATAGCCAGCGTTGTGCCGGGTGCGTCGGTGATCGCGCCACCGGCGGTCACACTCAGGTTGCCCGAGGCGGTGACATTCGGCACGACGACGGGGATGTTGTCGTAGATAAGCGTGAGATTGCGCAGGTTCGTCAACGCCGTGAAGGTCGAGACGGTGGCACCGGCATTGGTGCTGCGCAGGCTCACATCGCGGACGTCGGCAGTCGTCCCGCCGAAGGCCGTGGCACTGGTGCCCAGATCGTTGGCCTGCGTGCCGAGCAGAATGTCAGAGCTGGGCGTCGTGACGGCAACCGTGGTCAACCCGGTCACGTTGAGGACACCACTCTGCGTGATGTGA
>Ga0265319_1001983_pt1 | contig 11544 bp, 11 predicted proteins | sample 4824metaG_FD_192443 | JGI IMG/M metagenome (GOLD analysis project Ga0265319, IMG submission 192443) | Rhizosphere microbial communities from Carex aquatilis grown in University of Washington, Seatle, WA, United States - 4-8-24 metaG | ecosystem: Host-associated > Plants > Roots > Rhizosphere >...
CGGCACAGTTCCTCAGGCGTGAGTTTCCCCTTGGGTGACTGAAGGCGCATGATCATGTCCACACCTTCATCCGGATCGGTCTCGTTCAATTTGCGACCCATCTCCTCGGGACTATGTGTGTCTCTGAGACAGACAACATGCGCACGCAAGGTATCCAAGTCCGTGGTTGGTGGGTTCATGTCGTTGTCACAACTGATACACGGGGGCATCTAAGTGTGGTTGTCGGTCACACCATTGGCCTTTTATTTGCGACGCGTTATTGATGGATGTAAATCTAACGTGTCAAACGCATCGCGACGCGATTGTTTGGCAGGTACACGGGTGATTCGAAAGGGAGACCTAAATTTAACCAATCATCGATATCGTCGGGAAACGCCACAATCGTCAAGGCGCAGGACATCAATGATTCCGCGACCCAACGCTTGGCCAGACGCACCAATCCGTGATGAAGACGATGATTGGGTTGATCTGAAGTCAATCGATGGGAATCCCACACGGTCAAGTGTTCCAATGTTGAAGGTAACGAGGGTTGAAAGAAGAAACGACTGGTACTGTCCAATTGAGACAAGGTGGGTATCATCGTTAAAGAACGCAGCGCCGGGCACGCTTGAACAAAACCGTTCAATGAAAAGGCTTCCATCGTGAACAAGGTCAACGTTTCGCATTGCGGAAAGCAAAATGGTGGCCTCTCGTCCACGTCGTCCATCCATTGCACTTGTCGCGGCAAAGTCCATAGGTTCTCCTCGGAAGAAAGGGCTTCCGTTTTCACGGACAATTCGCGCAAAGTAGATGTTTGGGTCTGTAAAAAGGGCAACAACTCGTGCCAGCGTTCCGGGTGAAGCAAGGTCAAGCGTTCCAATTGAGCCTTGTGTTTGGACCGGCCTTGAAAATGCACACACGCATTCGTGATCAACCGCGTCAAATGAGGAAAACCGTGCAATTGAAGGTTGGGCCGTTGCTCGCCCGTCTTTCCCACCAACAAAATCATTTCCTTGAGTGGGCACGTGAGCGTGGACACGCGTTCCTCACGGGACATGACCTTGTCATAAGTGCCGTATTCCACTTGGTGAAACATGGCGACTTCAACGGTACGGGCCATGTGCATGGCGGTTAACCAGCTGATGTTTCCTTCCACTAGGACATGAGACACACTGGGCGCCACTTGATCCCACAGGTCTGAACGGCATTCGTGGCAATGGACGTGGAAACCCGTGAGTCCGTCGGGTTTTACATCGGCCAAGGCTTCCAAGGACACGGTGCGGTTCCGCAAACTGCTGTCCAAGGCAATGCGCCGAAAGCCTTGGCTGACCTGTAACAAGGCATCCAAAGGCTCATTCACGGGCAAACACGTGAAAATGTGTAATGTTAATTCGTCGGGTAGCGGCCAACCCATTTTAATGAGTAAATAAAAATAGTTACTTTTTATGAATGGGCATCCGTGAAAGAACCAGGGCAACGCGTTTGTTCGGACACTCCACCGGAGGGGCAAATGGCAGACCCAGTTGGAGCCAGGTATCCAAGGAGAACAGATGAACCAAGAGGGTCAAGCTACGAAGTGTGGGCTGTGCTGCCACGTCAAATGCCTGGGCAATTTGGAAAATGTTGCAGGGCACATGATGAATCAGGTGATCCGCGCCCGTGTAAATATGGGATTGATCCATCAATGTCAAATGCTTTAAAGAAGCCGGTAAGATTTGAAAAAAATCCTGTGCCGCACCGACGGTTTCCACCGCAAAAATGGGAGAAAAGGTCAAGGAACACAAACGGGAACATCCTGCCAACAAATGACGGATTTCGTACTCTTCCATGGCGTTCAATTGAATCGTTTCACATTGCGGAAATGGACAGACGGGCCCGTGCATTTGCCGTCGCCATCCCTGAGCCATCATGACGGCTGGTTGCATGAGCATGCGCTGACCCCCGGTTGGGAATACCCCATTCCAGTAATCCGCGACCCCTGAACCCAGTGTATCCAAAAGGCGATTGCGGGTCAGCACGGAGAACTCTTTTAATGTGGGACTTTGCATCGCCAAATGGGGCTGAACATTCGGCCAATGTACAGGATTGATCAATCCAATCTTTTCCAATTTGGGTTGTGGAAGCAGCAAGTTGGGAATGGATTGGATATCCAAATTGGTGACCAAGTGCGTCACATTCGGAAATAAATGCAAGAAGATGCCATGGCGACGCCATGGCACGTCCGGAACTTGAAAAATCAATTCCCGTACACGACAGGGCGGTTTGGGTGCCTGTTCCTTGTAATAGTCCATGACGTGGTCCCAACTATGGGCGTTTATTTGGTTCATCATGGCCACATCCACGGTTTGCAGTACGTCCAAGGCATCTCGTGCCATGATGGGTCCGTCCACGACGATGTGGCTGACATGGTCCTTGACCCGGTTCCAGACCATCATATCAAAGTCACGCGCGTGAACGTGAAAACCAATCAATCCCTGAATCTCGGCCGTGCATTTGGCGAGCACTTCCAAGGACAAGGTGTGCCCCCGCAAACCCCGGTCCAAAATGATGCGTCGAAACAGGCGGCACACGTCCACCAAGGCATCCAACGGCTCCGTGATGGACAAGGCCGTGAAAATCAACAAGGTCAATTCATCCGGTAGGGGCCAACCCATTTTAATGAACATTTACGATACATTATCTTTTATCGATGGGCATCCGTGAAAGATGCAAGGTCATGCAGTCGGGTGAATGAATAATCGGTGTCTGAAAGGGGATGTCGGTTTGAAGCCATGCGTCACGCAAGGCAGGATGCACCACGAGTGTCAATTCGCGGATATGTTCATGCATCCTGTCAAAATTCTCCGCGAACCGAACCAAAACCCATGAAATATAGGTACGTTCACATTCACGGTTAAGATCCACAAGGGTCAAACATTCCAAGGAATGTGGCAAGGATCGAATGAACAGAAGGGCCTCATCTTGGGTGAGTAGGTCAAAACACGGGGCAAACGTCAAGTTACGCAAGGCCTTGCAACCATACAATAAATTCTGCAATTCATCCTGTTCCATGCAATGGAGCGTCAATGTATGGCAAAAAGGAAGGACAATAGGCCCAAGTCCACGGTACCACGCATTCCGTGGACCGACAAGAAGACGATTTTGAAGAAGTTCCCATCGTTCCTGTCGAAATTCCTTGCAAGGATCCTCGGTATTCACGGAAAGTTCACGCAGCGTGGTGGCTTGCGTCGTCAAAAATTCACGAATGCTGTTCCACTTGAGGGGCATACGCAAGACCAATTTTTCAAGTCGTGGTAAAGGAAAATGCATGGGAAACGTTTGTCCCACGTCCAAATTCGTGACCAAGTGCGTCAAATGAGGAAAGACATGCAACAGGATGGGGTTGCCCCGTCCCGCCTTATCTTGAACGTGGAGGATCAATTCCCGAACACGACAAGGTGTTTCAGGTGCATTGTGTTGCCAAAGTTTCATGCTCGTGTTCCAACTGTCGCGTTCCACGTTGGCAATCAAGGCCACTTCCACGGTTTTCAACACGTGCATGACGTCTCTGCCGGACGGCAACCCTTCCACCACGGCATGCGTCACCCCATCACGAACCCTCATCCATGAACTGATTGAAAATTCACGGATTTTCACGCGAAACCCCGTCTTGTCCACGACGTCCGGCCAGCATTTGACCAATGCTTCCAATGACAAGGTATACTTGCGCAAACTACGGTCCAAGGCCACCCGTCGAAACAACTGACAGACGTCCAACAAGGCATCCAACGGATCCGTGACGGACAAGGACGCGAAAATCAACAAGGTCAATTCGTCCGGTAGTGGCCAACCCATTTTATTGAACAATTACCGATGATTATCTTTTATCGATCGACATCCGTGATAAGGACAAGGCCACATGGTCAGGGTTGCAACGGACCGACGATAGAAAGGGTAGATCCAGTGCCAACCACTGGTCCAACGATGCAGCTGGTACCACCCATGTTAATTCATGAAGACGTTCATGCACCATGTCAAAGAAATGGACTGCATGAGAGAGAAGCCATGAAAGGCAATCGCTTTTTTCGAATTGCACCAAGGTGAGCCGTTCCAACGATGGTGGCAAGGATTGAAGGAAAACAAAAACGTCTTCGTGTGTAAGCAATTCGAAAAACGGCGTGACAGTCAAGACACGCAACACGGTACACCCCGCAAATATCATTACCAAGTCGTAATAATTCATGAGATTCAGCGTCAATGTTTCACAACGGGGAAGTGGAATGGGTGGTGGAGCATTCCATGTTTGGTTTTGCAAGGCCACGATTCCTTGAAAAGGCTGCAAAGTTCTTCCGGCAAATGGATTGTATGTGTGAATGGAGATTTCCCGTAAATTAAAACCATATGTCCCCAAAAAGCCAAAAATTCCCGTGATCATGATGGGTGCCATCAAAACCACCTTTTCCAATCGCGGCTGAGGAAGATCCCGTTTGATATAAGAAGTATCCAAATTGGTGACCAAGTGTGTCAAACGAGGAAAACAATGCAAATAGAGAACTGCTTGGTATTGACTGTCTCTTTGTCCAAAGATGATCATTTCCCGTACGGCAAGGACCACGGAAGGCAGAGTGATTTGATAGATTTCCATGCCCCGGTTCAAACTTTCCACTTCGATTCGTGGAAACATGACCACTTCCGCCGTTATCATGATTTCAAACGCATGGGCACAAAGTAACAATCCATCCACTCGGACATGGGTCACATTGTTCGCCACCTTTCTCCATGTATCCAATGAAAACTCATGGCATTGCACGTGGAAACCAGTCATTCCTTTGATTTCCTCGGTGCAATTGGCCAAGGTTTCCAAGGAAATCGTGTGTTGACGCAAGGCCCGGTCCAAGGCTACCCGTCGAAACAGCTGGCACACGTCCAACAAGGCATCCAAGGGATCCGTGATGGACAAGGACGTGAAAATCAACAAGGTCAGTTCGTCAGGCAATGGCCAACCCATGATTACAATTCTTTAATGAACATCTTCTTTTATGACAAGGCATCCGTGATTTGATAACGCTGGCAGACGAGCACGTGCCGTGGAAGTTCGCCTTTCAATCGGTAAAGGGCCTTCCAGGTGCATTGGTCTTCGGCTTGCTTTCCCTTGTCGGGTGTGCCCCAGGCGGCTTCGTTCCATCCCTTTTCGGCGACCATGCTCATGTAGCCGCGCCAGTCGGCCACGGGCACCGCGTACGTCTCACCCTTCCATGTCACCACGTGGCACTGAATCGGTCGAGCCTTGTACGGCTTGATGACCAGTTGCAATTGCGTTTTCCGTGAGGGTGCACGCACCGGAATGTGAAGCTGGGTGAACCGCATCGATACGAAAGTGTGTGGGTCCAATGGATTTATTCACATTAATGCTTACACGAGGTATTCATGGATGTTAATATATGACCATGACCATTGATGACCGAGGATTGGATCACATTGGACTGGCCGGTTAAGATGGGAGCATACTTATCTATTTGACACATTTTGCAAGTGGTGACACCGTTTTCCACGACGACGCACGGGTAATACCTCTCGTCACCGTCATAACCGCTGCAGGCGGAACCATTGCCTCCGCAAATGCCACAAATGTCCAAGGTCATGGTTCCATTGATTTGTCCCATGCAATCCATGCAACTCAAACCGTTTCCTCCGCAAATGCCACACTGGTCGTAGACCTTGCCCGATCCGGGCTGATCGTCGCATCCTTTGGGTAGGAATTGACGGTAATGGTCCACGTGTGCTTGGAGATCTTGGAGTTTAACACGGGCATCGCGTACATCCGCACGCAAGCCTTGAATTTCGTGAAGCACGGCTTGCATGGACGTGTCCAGGCGAGTCATGTTCCATTCGTAGACAATGATCACCAATAATGAAATGCATACGGTTTCAATCAAGGCAACGCATTTTTCGGTGACATTGCTCTTGGATGTCTCAATTTTATCGTATGCCGGTGGCGGCATGTCATCATGGGTCGTCATGGTTAACGTATCACGAAACAAAGGGGCTTTTTATCAAGGAGTCATTATTTGACCCTGGCATGGCCAATGACGTCTTGCTGGATGGTCACGTGAAAAGAACACACACGTGTGACCGGTCCGTTCACACGAAAGACTTGTAGCCGATGGATACAAGGCGACTTCTTCATTGGGTATTACCAGGGACAAGGTTTGACGACGGTTGTCGGCTTGGGGATGAAGAAAAAGACGTGCCAAATCGAACGCAGATGAACTTGGCCAGAGAATGTTTAAATGTTTCCACGAATTGGGTCCACGGTCCATGAGACAAAACAAGGGGCATTGCGGATCCAATTGCAATGTGTTAATGGATACCGTTTCCACCATGGGGCATCCCGTCAAAAAGTCTAAAAGATCGGGCACCGTTGTATGATTCACTCGCAATGTCTTCAAACACGGTAATTTTGGACAATATTGACGCCGGCTACGGTCTGGGTAACTGATATAGGTCCCATCCATGGAAGACGTTTCCAAGTAGAGATCCTCCACGAATTTCATGTGTATCAAGAGCTGACTCACCCATGTGAGAGGCCCTGCATCCCAAAAATGGAGCACACGCACTAAGCATGCATCATCCACGGTTCCAATCCGAACATTGCTCTTCAGTTCCACCAAAGAAGGAAACTGGTTCAATGGAAACCATTGAATGGACGAATCACGGTGAGGATGGACAAACAATGTCAATTTGATGAGACGCTCATTGCGTGGAAACACGTGACTAATATCATTCTGTTTCTTATCCATGAAGACATTCGTAAAGATGGCTTCTTCCACGGTTTCCAGCATCTTCAACATGTCATCCATTCGAAGAGAGACCGATAACTGCACCCGTGTCACACATGGACGAAACCTCGTCCAAAGGGCCCATGAAAGGTGATGCTGAATGGAAACGGCTATCCGTGGCTGATCGATGCCAAGATGATCCATCGTGTCCAATGAATGCGCATGATCATGCATGGTACGGTCCAAGGCAATGCGTCGCCATGCCTGGCACACGGAAAAGAGCGCATCGATGCATACTTCCTTGGGAATCAGCGTGAAAATGAACAAGGTCAGTTCTTCGGGCAGCGGCCACATGACTGTATGTACATAAATTGCATGCATGAACTCGATTTATACAAGGTTTATTCATGGATGTTAAGGATCCCTGGGAATGGTTTCCATGAGTAAATTAATTTCCTTTTCACGTTTGCGATAATACGTGTAATGACTACTGGTACGGACAAGTTCCTGGTGCCATTCCACGGACAACCACGTTAAATATTGATCGTTGCGCCGTGTTACGATGCAGGCACAAACAAAACCCATGCGGTCCAGGCGGTCACGAAGCGTGTAGATCTCTTGAGTGGAAGTGGTACGAGACAGGGGTACATAGGCCATGCGCCGTTCACGGCACGCGTATAACATCTGAAACAGCTTTTCCATGACGCCCATGCCCGCGGTTTCCAGTTCGGGCAGGTTCAATAAGGGCCATTTCCAAGAGAGGTAAAAGGCTCGTGTCACACGGTTGCCCGGACCGCTGACACGCACCCGTTCAAAACGAAGACCTTCTTGGATCAATCGCTGTTCCCAGGCTTCGCTCTGGCCGTAGTTTGTGGCCAAATTCGGGTAGTATGCATGACCCAAATCACCAACCATGTGAATCAAACGGAACACATTGTCCATTTGTTCCTTGACAAAGGTTTGGGGATCCAACAAGGCCAGGTAGGCCATGGGATACGGATCCCATTCCTTTTCTCGTTGTTGAAAGAATTCCTTGCGTTCGGCTTCCTCGCATCGCACGGTTTCCTCGAGCAAGTACCGTGCCGTACTGTATCCCTGCACGTACAATGTTTCGATGAACCAAGTCGGCACCGGAGGCAATCGTCTTCTCTCTGCCATGAAAATGTTTCCCAAATGCTTGACTTGCCTTTTAATAGAACGATTGACCATCCATCTAAAAAGAATCAACATAAAATTCGATTTGCTTTCAAACCATTGATATTCACGATGCGGTCTTATCTGGCGGGACTCATCGTGGCAAAATGGGTGGTGCGCGTCGTTTCCGTGCTGCTTGTGGGTTACTGGCTGGGGACCTTCATGGGCACGGTGCACTTTGTGGATGATGTCTACACCGTGGAACGGGCCAATATCACCACGTGCTTGGAGCACCACACGTGGTTCTGGTGCAACGTTTCCATGGATTGCCTCCCCGTGGGATGCGAGAAACTGGAACTGTGCGAGGGACCGGCCCTGTACAGCAACGAAACGTACGCGGAATTGGTCTTGGAGGAAAGTTGCCCCGCGTCCACCTTTGCCTTTAAACGTGTCATGATTGGCACGTTTGTGACCTTGTTCTTGAACGTTTTGGTGACCTGGTTCGTGAACAACCGTACAAAAGTCTACCACGCGGTGCCCTTGACGCATGCGGCGGAGAGTATTCGACGGGACTTGGAGCAACGGGACAAGATGTTTCAAATGTTGCCTTGGCAAGTCTTTCCCTTGACCCTTCTCTTCATGAATCTCTGGATCTATGGTTTTGTACCGACGTGGTCCACGGATTGTGACTTGTACTGGCCCGATGACCCTCAATGCTCGCATTGGAATCTTTTTTATTATCTATCGGGCTTGGTATTATGGCCCATGTTTCTCGTGAGTTTAAAGTTGTGTCAACGGGCCTATGCCCGTATTTACCCTTCGCGTTCCGTGCCGTTACCTGTGACCGATACCATAGAAGAAGATGAAGTACCCTTGGTAGCCGTTGATATCACCAATTAAATAGGCATGTCCACCCAAATGATGTAGCCCGTGTTGCGATCACCCAAGAGCACGGACGCCGGGTACGGATCATAATAGGTTAGACCCGTTTGCACGCGAAAGGGAATGGAGGACACGATCAGGGCGGACGCGGGAAAGATTATCAAATGCCAGATGATATGCCCAAGCTGCCAGTTCGTGGCGTTCTCCCGTAGAATAATGGCGATCAGCGCAAACAGAGCGCCCGTCAGCATGCGCCGCCAATCGATAAAGGGTACACGTTTGCGCACAAACCATCCCACGGGCACAATTCCCACCAAGAGTATGGTCAAGGCTGTCGTCGAAAACCCACCGGAATTCACGAGGAAGAACGTGACGGGTAAAAAAATGGCATACATGATGGCTTTGTATTTCTCGTCCACGGCCAGTAAAATACAGGTCACCGTGACCAAGGCCCAGGAATTGGCATTGTCTGCTTGACCCCAGTCGTGTTGGCGAAAATGAAAGCACCCATGGGGATTGGTGCTTTCAAAGCACATGTGGTAAAGTGCGGAAATGATGCCTCCCACGATGAAATACGTGCCTTCGGCACGGAAATCGCCGTATACGTTGTACTTGCGTGCCTGGTACGACAAGTAGAAGAAATAGAGGGAGGGGACCAAGGCCGCCAAATTGGACACGACCATGCCATTTTGCCACGCATCCAAGGGCATTTTGTCCAATCACCCACCAAAAGAAAGGCAATGAAAAAAACGTTTACACTAGTTGAAATTAAAATAAAGTCTATCGTTTCCATGAAGTGACCCATTGTCCCGTTCGCCGTATCCATTGACCGATGCGTGCGGATACCGTCATGGGTGCCGATGAAGGTATCACGTAAGCGTGCGGTCCCGTGTTGATTTGCACGGGATGATTGAAGACACCCGCGAAACAGCAGAAAAGCAAGAGGAAGATCGCCAAGGAGATCAACAAAAGGGCTAAAATAAAAGGCCAGAGGAGGGTGAGCAAGGACACTGCGCCCAAAAAGAATGTCACGATTTGACTCGCGAGGCAACTCAGCCATGTCACGAGATCATTGATGGAATCGGGACCGTTTTGGCAGTTTGAGCCATGGAAATTATTGTTGCAGGCGCATCCCATGTTCGAGGGGAAAAAGCACACTTCCACAGGGTACGGTCCATCCTGATCGTCAAAGACATGATGCCCGCACGAGTTGGGATCGACATAAGTTGTATTGACGCTGCATGGCACACAGTCACCGAAAAAGCCGCAATTTTCACCGGCAATGGCACTGCAATTGAAAACACACAGGCCCGAGGCACAATTGCCCAAATTATTGAATCCACAGGTGCTGCCATCCGGCGCATTTAAAAAAGTGCATCCGGTTCCGGGTGCCCCCTCATCGCATCCCAGACTGATGAGGCACCCTGCCGATGCGGCCGATGGCTGACAGGGATTGGGAACGCCCGCCATGCATCCCCCTTGCGCATTGCACGTGTCATTGACCGTGCATTTGAGACCATCCTCACAAGCGGCACCTGAATCATTCATTTCGTAAATGATCATTCCTTTTTTCTTCTTCATGGAGTTTACCTGGTGCAATGACACTGGGTGTACAGGCGCCATTGATACAGATCGAGGCGGAAAAGCATTGGGGTGGTGCGGGACATGTGACATTCTGCACGGATGTGCACTGATTCTGGAAGCAGACCGCCGAGACGATGCAAGCATCCGCGGGATCGGGCGTGCAACTGCCTCCGCTTGGAATCGGTGGGTACACGCACGAACCATTTGTCAAACAAATGGGATTGGGCGAAAGGCACGGCGTATTCGGTGGTTTGGGATTGGAACAATTGATGAAGGATGCACCGGGACGCAGCCCACAAATGCCAGCGGTACAGGCATCCGGTTCTAAGAGGTCATTCACTCATTCATTGATTGCCAATCAGATGCTTACCCGGCGTGCAAAGACTGAAATCGTCACAGATTGTGCCATCGGGTCGGGCAGGGTAGACGCAGCCACCGGCATTGCTACTGCAGACGCCGGGCAAGAGGCACGGATTGTTTCCGGGGGGTGGACAAACCACGGTGGACGTCGACAAGCAAAGGCCTTCTCCATTGCAGGCGGCCGCCCGCACACAGGAATCATTGAGGCGGCAAAAGGTACCCGATGGTTTAAAAGTTTCGGTGCAAAGCAAATTGCTTTGATTCCGGGACTCACCCGTGAGAAGGTTCGCCATTTGAAATATGAGACTCGAGGAATCTTGAACGAACGAATTGGGTGCCCCGGAACGATTGTTTTCTGCCGTTTGACCCACGTTGAAGATGTAAGACACGGCATTCTGATTCAACATGTTCGGTCCCGATCCGCCGTTGCCAAAAGGGTAATTTTCATGGCACACCGTCGTGGCACACTGATTGAGATTGGGGCACACGACCCGGTCAATGTCTGGCACGCATTCACCACAATCATTACAAACGCCGGTATTCGTCAAGGAGCAGGGCGTGGTGCAGGGTTGATTGACCAACGCGGTGGAAAGGAGCGCGTTGCATTGGCCCGAACTACGGTCACACCCACGGCACGATAGGACAAAGGTGCACAAATCAAACGTGTCATCAAACTGATCCGGGTAAATGTAACGGAACATTTGGTTGTAATAGTCACATCCCTTGAAAACGTTGGCATCGGGCGGATCGGCCGGGTTAAAGGTACAAACCGGGGCAGAGGAGGGCCCCGTGCAAACTTCTTCAAAAATGGGCACGGGGATGACCGCGCATTGGGGTCCCACCACAC
>Ga0265319_1001987_pt1 | contig 11531 bp, 10 predicted proteins | sample 4824metaG_FD_192443 | JGI IMG/M metagenome (GOLD analysis project Ga0265319, IMG submission 192443) | Rhizosphere microbial communities from Carex aquatilis grown in University of Washington, Seatle, WA, United States - 4-8-24 metaG | ecosystem: Host-associated > Plants > Roots > Rhizosphere >...
GGGGGGGGTGGGGCAGGGCGCGCAGGACGGCGAGGTCATTTTCCTTGATGAGCGCGTAGGCCTGGCGGTAGGTGAGGCGCTTGCGGCTGCGGATGACGGTGTTGGCAAAACGAGTCGCGCGGATCTTGCCATTGGCGGCGAAGGTGACAAACACGCTTTTGGTTAAACGATCCTGGGCTTCAACGAGGCTGCAAAGGCCGTTCGACAGCGCATGCGGGAGCATCGGGATGACGCAGCCGACAAGATAGGTGGAGTTGCCGCGCTCGCGGGCTTCCCGGTCAATGGCGGTGCCATTGCGCACGTAGGCGCTGACGTCGGCGATATGAATGCCGATGCGGAGTTCGCCGTTGGAGAGGCGTTCGAGGGAGAGGGCGTCGTCGAAGTCCTTGGCGTCATCCGGGTCAATGGTGATGGTGTTGATGTCGCGGAGGTCTTCGCGGCCGGTGCGGTCGCGCGGTCGAACTTCAGGCGGGATGGCGACAGCCTCGGCTTGGACGGGCTCGGGGAATTCCGGACGGAGGTGAAACTTGTAAAGGATGGCCTTGAATTCGGCGCTCGGGGTATGGGTCTCACCGAGGTTTTCGATGATTTCGCCGGTGGGGTTGAGGTGGCGCTGGGACCATTCGGCGAGGCGGACGAGAACCTTGTCGCCGGGTTTGGGCGGGGGGAAGACGGAGGTGCTGCCCGGGTCGGCGACGAGGATGGTGCGTACGAAGCGCGGGTCATCGGGCTCGACACTCCAAAATTGCTGGTCGCGGCGCAGGGAGCCGGAGACCGTTTCGTGTTTGCGCTCGAGGACGCGGATGATGCGGCCGAGTTTATCGGCCTTGCCGGCGTGGTTGGCGGCGGCAGCGGCACGCCACTGGCGCGGGCGCTTGTTTTCGCGGACCAAGACGCGGTCGCCGTGCATGGCGGTGCCGGTGTCGTCGGCGGGGATGTGCCAGGGGGCTTCGGCGCGGCCGCCGGAGGACGGATCGGGGAAGAACAGGGCGACGCCGCTTTGGCGGAACTTGACGGTGCCGGTCTGCAAATCCGCGTCGTGCGGAATGACAAAGCGGTCCTGCTTAACCTTGGCGATGAGGCCGACGTTGAGCAGATGGTGGATGAGAGGGCGCAGTTTTTTTACGGCGCGCTGATCCAGTTGGAGGGCGGCGGCGAGGTCCTCGACGCGGAGGGGGGTATAGTCTTTGCGCCGGAGGAGTTCTAGCAGGCGGTCTTCGAGGCTGGCGGAAGCCGCGCCGGATTTATCTGGAGAATTCATGAGGTCTTTAAGGCCAAAACGGGGTGGGGCCGTCGCAAGCGACGCCCCGACGAAAGGCACTGAGTTTTGGAGGTCTAATGGGATGGGTAGGGGCGTCGCTTGCGACGGCCCATGGCCGGATTGTCTAAATGGTTGATTGGGAAAGGGGGAACTAACCAGGTCTACGCGAATTTGGGCGGCTCGCGGCCTTCGTCAACTTCGATGAAGTCGAACATGGTTAAAATTTCGCCTGCGCGGTGCTCGAGCTTGGCCTCTTTGAGGCGCATGGCGAGGCGGCCGGAGACGGCGTCGCGCCAACCGCGCTTGATCATGAAATCGTTCCAGTCGGCAATTTCGTCAGCGGTGGGTTTGCGTCCATGGGCGGTGCACCACTGGAACAGCACGTCGTCGGTGCCGCCCAGGAGAGCCTGATTTTTGAGGTCGTCGTATTTGACGCCGAGGAAGAGACAGCAACGGCCGTCGAAGCCGCCACCGAGGTTTTCGATGTAGTCCTTGCCGAGGTCACCGGCGGCATGGAGGCGGATTTTATCCACCATACGGGCGAAATAAACGAGGCCGCCAGTTTTGTCATAAACGCTGCGAGGGAAGCGGGTTGCCATAAGAATAGGGAGTGAGGGAATAAAGGGTAACAGAATTTCCGCGCAGGGGAAGCCTGCTTGTGGGAGATAAATTTCCTGACTAAAGAGGGAGTTGCCGGAGCTGGCGCCAATGAATTCATCCATGAAGAGACGGAATTCGCGGCGGACAGCGGGGTTTACTTTCCCCAATCGGCGCGGGCAGCAATTGTCAGGAAGTGAACCTTAAGTTCCCCGGAAAATAAAACGCCTTAACGCAAAACAAAGCGGGCGCCTTAGCCGGACGCCCCATCACCCCAAAACAGCATGCTGCGGGGGTGAGAAGTTGGGCAAGGATGGGGGGCGGCGAAACAAATGTCAACAAAATTATATCGTACTTTTACAAGGGCGGGGCCAGCAAAGGATTTCAGCAGAGATTTTTACGGCAACTTGGAAATGAATATTATGGGCGTTTTTGGCGGGAACGCGACGAGAGGAAAAGACCGCCAAGGGAAAAGGCGGTGCCAAGGGCAATGCTGGCAATGACGCTGGAGGCCGGCGAGCCTTCGGCTTTTGCCATCACCTGGGGCCCGGCAGTTAGCTGGGGCAAGACGCCCTGATCTTCGGTATGGGTGTTGAAATAATCCACCGCGGAGCTTAAGTCAGTTCCGGCCCGTCCAATGCCATCCACAATTTTTTGGCGAAGTCCCTGGATGTCGCCAAGGACGGGGTCGCGGTTGTCGCGGGCTGAATTATTGACGAGGGCTGCGAGGGCCACGTGCAAGTCCTGGGTGGCAGTGGAGAGATTGGATTTGGCTGGATTGAGAAAGACGAGAGGCAGGCGGGGCGCCGGGAGCGAGTTGGCGGGCACCGCGCCGGGAGTCAAAGCGTTAATCTCGGGATGTGCATGGACGTAAGTAAGGGCCTCGGTGATTTGCGCCGAGGTTTCCGTCAGATCAGTGATGGCCAGGGCAAAGCCGTCCCCGTAGAGGGTGGCGGCAGTGACGTTGGATTTGAGTTGGCCGCCGACCACTGTGGTGAGATTGGCAGAGGAGGCGCGCAGGACAGAGATTGCCTGATTCACCGCAATTTGAGCCGCCGCCAAATGGGCCTGCGTGGTGGGAGCGATGGGTGCCTCCGTCGAGGTCGGCGTAACTGCAGGGATGGGGCCAAAGGCAGCGATTAAGCCTTCGACGGCATCGGCTTGGGCTTGGGCAATATCTTCCCTGATTTTAGACCGGAATCCGCCGATGTCGCCGAGGACCAGACTATGGGAATCGCTGGCAGGATTGTTGGTGAGATGAAGGAGCATTTCGTTCAGCAGGTAAATGGTGCTGGCGTTCAATGCCGGCGTCGAGCGGAAGGCGGAAGTACCATAGCGCAGGGCGGCGTAATCGTGCGGCAGGATGACATCCTGGATTGAGGGTGAATCGGCCTTCGAGGGGCCGGCGCAGAGCGGGATGGCCTCGGGATGGGTGTTAAGGAAGGTCAGGGCGGCGTTCACGTCCTTCTGGATTTGGTCAAGATCCGCGCGCGTCTTGGGCAAATAGCCGCCCTGGGTGCGGTCCCCGGTATAAGCGACACCAACGCTGGATAGGTCCCGAAGCGTTCCCAAAACTTCCTGAGCGATTGCCTCCAAATGAGTTCGAGTGGTGGGGCCAAATTTGGGATCTGGTGCTGGCGGGGGCAGGGCAGTCAACGAAATTATGCCGGTATTGCCGCCACGAAAGTTGCGGTCATAGAGGATGCCGGTGGCAAGGTTTGAACCCGCGCTACTGAGGTCGGCCATGATTTTGGCGCGAAAGCCGCCGAAGTCTCCGGGGCCGAGGGAACTGTTAATCAAGGCGTTGCGGGCAAGGCCCAAGTTGTCCACGACTTGGACCAGCCAGGTGCCGCCAACGTAGGGACTGCGGAACTCGGGCAGCAGGGGCAGGGTGGGGGTTTCCGCAGGGGCGGCGCCGGCCACAATCACGCTGGCCTCGGGGTGTGCATCCACAAAGGCTGCAGCGGCGGCGACATCGGCCAAGCCCTGATTGATGTCTTCGCGCGCCCGGTCAAAATAACCGCCATAGCGGACGGTAAGCAACCGCGGGTTGAGATAGGCGGTTTGAGTGGTGGGTTCGGCAAAAACGTCATTGAGAGGCTTGAGGGCTGCCTGCAGGGCGGTCCGGGCAGCCGCCAAGCAGGTTTGGGCGGTGCCATAGGAGTTACCTTGGCTCTGGGGGGTCTTGGCGCGATAGCTGGGGGGTGCCGCATCGGCCCAGGCGAAGCCGGGGGTGAGCGCCAACAAGATGGCAGGCACGGCGAGGCTTCGGCGCAAGTTTAAGAAACCCTTCATATCGCGGGAGGCAGGAGGGGCGGACAAATTGTACCAAATCGAAGGTTAACACCTACCAACCCCGAAATGAGGGTGCGGTTGCCAATATTTGTCATGGTTCCGCGCGACCGGACAGGGAATCCAATTTCCGCAATTTGGGCGCGAGCAGGGCGGTGGCGGCGACGACGACGAGAGTCATGCAACCGCCGAAAATAACCGAGGGAATGGTGCCCATTTTGCTGGCCATCCAGCCGGACTCGAATTCGCCGATTTCATTGGAGGAGCCAACAAAGATGGAGCTTACGGCGGCAACGCGGCCCTTCATATGGTCGGGCGTGACAATTTGGAACATGGTCCAGCGGACGAAGACGCTGACGGCGTCAAACCCACCGCTGAGGAAGAGGAAGAAGAAGGAGAGGTAAAAATTGGTGGAGATGCCGAAGAGAATCATGGAGATGCCAAAACCGACGACATTCCACAGCATGGCTGAACCCGCCCGGCGGGTGATGGGGTGGTGCGAAAGATAAAAACCCACGATGGCCGAGCCGAGGGCGGGCGCGGCGCGAAGAAAGCCGAGGCCGAGCGGCCCAGTATGGAGGATATCGCCGGCGTAAATGGGCAGCAGCGCGACCGCGCCGCCAAACAGCACGGCAAATAAATCGAGCGACATCGCGCCCAGCACCACTTGGTTGCTGAATACAAATTTCAGGCCTTCGCGAATGCTGGCGGCGACCGATTGGTCCGGGCGCTTGGCGCGAGTGGGCGGCGCTACGATGGCAAAGAGGCAAACCCAGCCAATAAAGAGCATCATGGCGGCGAGGGCATAGGTCATCGCCGCGCCGCAATAGCCATAGAGAAATCCGGCGGCGGCGGGGCCGGCGATGCAAGCGGCTTGCCAGACGTTGGCGTTCCAAATGGAGGCGTTGCCATAGGTTTCCGGTGGTACGATTTGGCCCATGAGGCCGAAATGGGCCGGGCTGAGGAAGCCGCGGCACAGTCCAGTCAGGAAGATCACGGCGTAAATTAGCCAGAGGTGGTTGGTGAGGAAGGGGTGGAGCGAGGGGACGGAAATAGCTGCGAGCGCGACCGTTGCCAGGAACAACAGGCCATTGGAAACGCGCAAGATGGTGCCCCGGCTCATCACATCGGCCACGTGGCCGGCCCACAGCGATACGCCAAGGGCGGGAACCGCCTCGGCCAGGCCGATGTAGCCGAGTTTAAGGGGATCGTGGGTCAACTCGTAAATTTGCCAACCGACCGCAACGCTTTGAATTTGAATGGCCGTCGAACCAAACAGCCGGTAAAGCAAGTAGGCGCGGTACGCGGGCAGGCGGAAGGACGCATAGGCGTCATTCTTTTTGGCGAGGGCGGCGGACATGTTTGGAAATTAAGAAGGTCGAAGCGGGGAGCGGGGAGACAGGAGGCAGGAGGTAGAAGGTAGAAGGTAGAAGGTAGAAGGTAGAAGGTAGAAGGTAGAAGGTAGAAGGTAGAAGCGGGATTTTGAGGTCTATAAAATTGAGGGGTTTGGTGCGAGGAGAATAAAGCTGACGGCACCCTTTGGCTGCGGCAGTGTCTTAAGTATATGCTGAATTGCGGGCATTGGCGATTTCTGCCATGGCGAGGGAGAGGCGGCCTTGTCTTGGGGTCGTGGGTCGTCGTTATCTTGATCGTGGTCATGACGGCTGGTGGATTTTCCTGGCAAGCAGCGGCGGCGACGGCGCCGGCCGCGGGAACTGGCGCTGGGGCAGCGCCCAAGGCGATGCCGGCTTTTTCCGTGGCGAGGCCCGCGCCCAGCCCGGAGCGGGTGGTGGTGGTGGCAAATGTGCGGGAACCGGACTCGGAGGCAATTGCGCGGTATTACATGCAGAAGCGCAATATTCCTGAAAGGAACCTGATCCTGATTGATGCGCCGACGGCGGCCGATGTGACCTGGCCGGAGTTTGTGGACAAGGTTTTCAATCCACTGCGGGTGCGGCTGACGCAAGACGGGTGGCTGCAAGCCTATCCCACGGATTTGAAGGACGCCGATGGCCGGCTGCGGTACGGGTATTTTGGCAATAAGATTGATTTTCTGGTGGTGTGCTATGGCGTGCCGATTCGCATTCAGAATGACGCGGCGCGCCTGGTCGCCACACCCCTGACCCTGGAACACAAGGAACTCAACACGAACCAGGCGGCGGTGGACAGCGAGTTGGCGTTGCTGGCGACATCGAATACGCCGACGACGGGGCTGGTCAACAATCCGCTGTTTGGAAAGCTGAATCCGGATGATTTTACCCGCGCTCTGGTGGTCAAGGTGGCGCGGCTCGACGGGCCGAGCCCGGAAGCGGTGCGCGGGATGATTGACAGCGCCCTGGCGGGGGAGGCGCACGGATTACAGGGTCGCGCGTATATTGACATGGGCGGTCCGCATCAGGAAGGCGAAGACTGGCTCAAGGCCGCAAGCGCGACCATCCGGCGCATGGGTTTCGACGTCACGGAGGACCACAAGAAGGAATTGATTGGCTGGGACACGCGGTTTGACGCACCGGCGATTTATCTGGGGTGGTACTCGGATCATCTCTCCGGACCGATTGCCGACGCGCAGTTTCATTTTCCGCCGGGTGCCATCGCGATTCATTTGCACAGTTTTTCGGCGGATTACCTGCGCAAAGCCGACAATCACTGGGTCGGGCCATTGGTGGTGCGAGGGGTGGCGGCCACCGCGGGCAACGTGTTTGAGCCTTATCTTTCCTTCACCCACCATTTTGATTTGTTTATGGACGGCTTGGCGCATGGGCTGACCACCGGCGAGGCGGCGTTTTATGCGCTGCCGGCCCTGAGTTGGATGGAGATATTCCTGGGCGATCCACTGTATCATCCGTTTGCGGTGGGCCTGCCGGAGCAGCTGGAGCAGGCGGCACGCGCGCCGACGGCCGATTCGCCGTATGCGGTCATTCGCGAGATGCATCTGCTGGAAGATCAAAACCGTTCCGCCGAGGCGCTGACGCTGGGGGAAAAGATTTATTTGCTGAAGCCGAGTCTCGCGCTGGCTTTTGCGCTGGCCCAAACGGAACACGCGTTAGATCGTGATGCCGAGGCGCTGAAGCGTTTGGCCTGGTGCGCGACGGTGGATCCGGTGCCGCACGGTGACTTGGGATTGCTTGGGGAGATCGCGCGCTGGGCGGCGGCGCAAGGCGGGAAGGCGCTGGCGTTGGAGCTTTACGGAATAGTTTTGAGCGCACCGGGGGCGAATCCGGAATTGCTGAAGGCTTTTTTGCCGGAGGCAATGAGCCTCGCGCGGACGAGTGGGGACGAAGCGCGCCACAGCCAATGGCAGAAGCAGTACGACCTGCTTAATCCGCCGGCAAAGGCAGGGGAGAAGCCGTGACTGGGACGGCAGAGGGACAGAGGGGCAGAGGGACAGAGGGACAGAGGGACAGAGGCGTTGCAAAAGAGGAACGTTCAAATCGCAATGTTTAACGCTTAACGTTTAAGTTCTGACCATTGCACCACAAAAATTCCGTCGGCAGGTTGAGACGTTCGACAATGGGACAGGAGCCGGAAGTCGGGAGTTGAAAATTGAGCATTAGGCGTTCAACGTTGAACGTTGGACTGTTGCTGGATTCATCCCTCATCCTTCATCCCTCATCCTTTCTCATGTCCACGCTTCCGCAAAAAAAGAAAAAAGAGACGGACTATGCCGCGCTGGCGTCGCCCTTCATGCGCATACCGCGGCTGACGACGGAGGTGGCGCGGGATTTGATGGACTTGGGGCTGCGGGAGATTTACGAACTGCAAGGGCGCTCGCCGGAGGTGTTGTTCGCGGAAGTGAAGAAATTAAGGCCGGCGACGCCGGTGAGCCGGTTGCCGTTTATCCGCATGGCGGTGTATTTTGCGGAAAATCCGGAGCCGGAGCGGGGGAAATTACACCCGGATGAATGGAAGGATTGATTTTTAACCACGGAGTGCTCGGAGAACATGGAGGACAGAAGTTTACGGTTTACGGTTGAAATCCCCCTCCGTGTCCTCTGTGTTCTCCGTGTTTCAATTTTTTCTTATGATGGCTGCTGTTGGGACAAGCAATGGAGGGCGCCGCCTTCGAGGAGGACGTCGGAGCAGTCGAGGGGAACGATCTCGCGGCTGGGGAAACATTCATGGAGGGCGTGCGCGGCGAGGGCGTCGGTGGGGCGGTTGTAGGAGGGCATCAACACGGCACCGTTAGTGACGAGGTAATTGGCGTAGCTGGCGGGGAGTTCGCGGCCGTCGGCCATAACGGGCGGAAAGGGGGTGGGTAGTTCGGCGATTTCGAACCGGCCGCCGGAGGGCGTACGGAAATTTTCGTCAATGGCCAAGTGGTTGTGGCGGAGGATTTTTGCGGCTTCGTCGTCGGCGCCTTCCGGTGGCACGACGGTGATGATGCCATCGTCGCGGAAGAAGCGGGTGAGGTTGTCAATATGGCCGTCGGTGTCGTCGTTGGGAAGGCCATCGCGGAGCCAGAGGATGTCGGTGACGCCGAGGGCGCTGGTGAGGAGGCGGGTATAATCGTCCTTGGTGATGCCGGGGTTGCGATTGGGATTGAGCAAAACGATTTCGGTGGTGAGAAGCTGGCCGGGGCCGTTGATTTCGATGGCGCCGCCCTCGAGGATGATGTCCTGGGAGAAGCAGCGCATATTTTGGCTTTTCGCGATCCGGGCGGGGATGGCATTGTCCAAATCCCAGGGGGAGAATTTGCCGCCCCAGGCGTTGAAGCGCCAGTCGCTGACGGCGACTTCGCCGGATTGAGAATTGCGGAGGAAGAGGGGGCCGTGGTCGCGGCACCAGACGTCATTGACGGGGTGGTCGAAAAGTTGGACGGCGGAAACGTCGGCGTGGGCCGTGTTGAGGAGTTCTTGAATCTCAGCGTGCTGTTGGGCGGCGGCGTTGATGCGGACGGGAACAAAGCGGCTGAGGACGGCAGCGAAGTTGGCGAAGAAGGTAGGAATGCGGTCAAAACGGCCGGGCCAGAGGGCGGGGTTGCTGGGCCAGGAAAGCCACATGGCTGCTTGCGGAGACCATTCGGGCGGGAGGCGGAAGCCAAGTTCGGCGGGAGAGGGGGACATGGGAGGAAAGAGTAAAGGGTAAAGAGTGAAGAGTGAAGTATTTATCCACGAAAGGGCACGAAGATTGGTAGGGCTGGGCCTCCGGACCAGCCTAGCCATTGGTCCATTTAGCGTTGCCTTCCACTTAACCGCAATGCAGTATTGCCGCATGACGGCAACCCTGACCATGACGAAACGCGGCGGACTCACCCTGCCGCCGGCGATGCGCCGCAAGCTCGGCCTCGACAAGTTGCGAAATCCGCTCCTCCTCGTGGAGGAACGCGACGGCGGTTTGTTTCTCCAGGCCGCCGCTGCCCTGCCGGTACGCGACATTCCCGCCGCCAAAATCCAGCAATGGCTCGCCCAAGACAAGGCGGATATGAAGGAAGTCCGCGCATTGCTGAAGAAACAAAGGCCGTGAGGCTGTTTTTGGACACCAGTGTCCTGATTGCCGCCATTGGTTCGGACCAAGGGGCGGCAAGATTCATTATAGAAGAGTCGGAGGTAAACGGCTGGAAACTCGTCACTGCCGATTACTGTGTTGAGGAAGCGAGGCGCAATTGGCCGAAGTTGCGTCAGCCGTCGACTTTGTCGCTCCATATTTGGGAAACGATTGTCCTGCCGAGGACCGAGGTTTTGCCGGTGCGCCTGGTGTTAAACAAGCCGCTCTGGTTTTCCAAGACCAAGGATCGTCCAGTGGTCATCTCGGCGCTGGCTGCGGACTGTAACTGGCTAATCACCTTTGACAAAGCTGACTTCCACGCCAAATTAGGGAGAAAGGTCTACAGCGTCAATATCGGTACGCCGAAGGAATTCCTACTGGAACAGATCAACCAAGGGGAAATCTGATGCTTGCCTTTGTTGTTCGATGCGGTTTCCAAATCACATGAAAATTCGCACCTTTCTATTGATGTTTCTTTTTGGCCTAATCGGTCAAAGTTGTGCCGTCAATTCTGCCACGGATGCCGAAGTCAAGGGAGACAATTCACCTTTTCTGTATGATCTGACAACCACGGACGTTGGGACATTGAAAATTGCTGGCGTAAGCCTTTATTTTGGCGACCGGACGGTTGATGTTGGAGGGTTTTATCCCAAAATGAGCCGCACTATGGGCTTTTTCAAAACCAACGTTCCGTACCCTACGAAGATAGCCTATTTCCCCTATGGGGCGACCAGCGATTCGGAGGTAATCTACATTACCGACATCAAGGTGGAGGGCGAATTGCACCGCAGCGATCCGCATCAAACTTTGACTGTGGAGATTGATCCTGATAACCACCGGGCCGTTTGCAAAGTTGGCCGACGAGAGGGGTCGTGATCGTAGCTGCTTTACGTGTCTGACAACCGCTTGATTAAATCGCCGTAGGTATCTATGCGGCGGTCGCGGAAGAAGGGCCAGATGCGGCGGAATTCGGACTGGAGTTTGAGGTCCACGTCGGCGTAGAGGATTTCCTCGTTTTTCTCGGAGGCTTTGGCGACGAGGCGGCCATAGGGGTCGGCGACGAAGGACTGGCCCCAGAATTCGGTGTCGCCTTCGCGGCCGACGCGGTTGACGGCGGCGACGTAGCAGCCGTTGGCGACGGCGTGGCCGCGCTGGACCGTTTCCCAGGCGTTGTGTTGGGCGGCGCCGAGGGCTTTTTTCTCGGAGGGGAGCCAGCCGATGGCGGTTGGGTAGAAAATAATGTCGGCGCCGCGGAGGGCGGTGAGACGGGCCGCTTCGGGATACCATTGGTCCCAGCAGATGAGAACGCCGATGCGGCCAGCCTTGGTTTTCCAGGAGCGGTAGCCGAGGTCGCCGGGGGTGAAGTAGAATTTTTCCTCGAAGGCGGGGTCCTGGGGGATGTGGTTCTTGCGGTATTTGCCGAGGAGGGTGCCGTCGGCGTCAATGATGACGGCGGTGTTGTGATAGACTTCGCTGCCGCGGTTTTCGAAGAGGGAGCCAATGACGACGATTTTGTTTTTCTTGGCGGCGGCGCAGAGGGCCTTGGTGGTGGGGCCGGGGATGGTTTCGGCGAGGTCGAATTTGGCGGGGTCTTGCGTTACGCAGAAATAGGGGGTGGTGAAGAGCTCCTGGGTGCAGACGATGTCCGCGCCGTGTTTGGCGGCTTCGGCGATTTTCTTAATCGTCTGCGCGCGGTTTTTGGCGGGGGAGCCGTAATCGCGAAGCTGGAGGAGGGCGAGACGCATGGGTGGAAGCTAGAAGTTAGAAGCGGGGAGCGGGGAGCGGGGAGAAAGGGGATAGGAGACAGGAGGCAGGAGGCAGGAGGCAGGAAATGGAAAATGGAAAATGGAAAATGGAAAATGGAAAATGGAAAATGGAAAATAGAAAATGGAAAATG
>Ga0265319_1001994_pt1 | contig 11511 bp, 7 predicted proteins | sample 4824metaG_FD_192443 | JGI IMG/M metagenome (GOLD analysis project Ga0265319, IMG submission 192443) | Rhizosphere microbial communities from Carex aquatilis grown in University of Washington, Seatle, WA, United States - 4-8-24 metaG | ecosystem: Host-associated > Plants > Roots > Rhizosphere >...
CGTGGCTCGCCGCAGCGGATGGGCTCGTCGCCATCGGTTGTTTCTGCGCGCTGGTCCAGGGACCCCAGTGGCGGCAGTCCGCCGTGCTCGCCACGGCCAACCTCGCGATGTCCCTGGTCTTCGTCCTGACCGGCCTGCTGCTTGGCCGGGAACCGGGCCAGCGAGTCACGGCGGGGGCGCTCATGCTCACCGGCGTCTTCCGCTCCCTCGATTTCATCGATGCCTGGAACGGCCCGTGGCCGGCGTACGCCACCGTATTCGGTGGCATTGACCGCATCTTCGGCGCCTGGGCGCTGCTGCGTTATCCAGATTCCGCGCTGTCCGGGCGCCACCGGCGCTATCTGGTCTTGCTAACCGGATGGATGCTGGGCGGTCGCACGCTGATCGCCGTCACGTCGACGGCGCGGTGGAGCGGCTACCCGCCGTCCACATGGTGGCCTACCCTGCTCGCGAATCAACAGCTGTCCGACACGCTCAACTACGTGATCCACGTCGGCGAGGGAATTGGCGGGATCGCGCTGATCGCGTTCCTGGTGATCCGGCTGATGAGGACCAGGGGTCTTGACCGCATCGTGATCACCCCGATCGCCGTGGCTGGCATCGCCGCGGTGATCGCGACGATCGCCTCCACCATCATGATGGCGCTGAGCCTCTCCGGCACGCCCAACGATGCGTACCTGACAGAAAGCCTCGTAGACCTCGGAATCCCGGTCGCGTTCCTGATCGCTGTGCTGCAGCGGATGCTCCTGGTCAGGAACGTCACTGAGCTGACCGCCCAGGTCGCGGCGGCCGGCGATATCGACGCCGTGCGCCACGCGCTTCGCAACGTCCTGCACGATCCCACCCTGGACCTTCTCGACACCTCCGATTCTAGCTTGCGCGCACTCGACAGCCGCTCACCCGAGCGCCTGGTCTCCTACATCCGCGCTGGTCAGGGGGCACCCATCGCCGTCGTTGTGGCCGACCCGGCGCTGGCCCGGTACCGCGAGCTGTTCGAGGCCGCCACGGCGGCGAGCGGGCTGGCGCTGCAGAACGCCCAGCTTCAGGCGAAGGCCGCGCAAGAGAAGCTCGAGCAAGTGAAGGCGTCACGGGCGCGCATCCTCGAGGCGGAACTCGCCGAGCGGCGGCGCCTCGAGCGCGACCTGCACGACGGCGTGCAGCAGCACCTGCTGGGCATCACGGCGGGCCTGACTGCCGCGATGGCCAGGACCACTGACCCGGAGGCGACCGCCGCTATCAGTCAGGCCCGCGAGGGCCTGCGAGCGGTGCTGGCCGAACTCCGGGACCTGGCGCACGGCATTCACCCGGCCGTCCTGTCCCAGAGCGGGCTCGGTGCCGCGCTGGAGGGGATAGCCGAACGCCTTCCGCTCCCGGTGAGCGTGACCGCGCCGCCGCACAGGCTCGACATCGCCGTGGAGGCGACGCTGTACTTCGTCGCCTGCGAGGCGCTCGCGAACGTCGTGAAGCACGCCAATGCCGGCAGCGCGCTGGTCGCAGTGCGGGCCGGGGAGTCCGTGCTGGAACTGGAGGTCTCGGACGACGGCATCGGCGGTGTCACGGCGGGCGCCGGTCACGGGCTGGCCAACATAGCCGACCGCGTCGGCGCGCTCGACGGGGAAGTCGTCATCGACAGCGCGCCGGGCCAGGGAACGCGTCTCCTGGTGAGGATCCCGTGCGGGTAGCGATCGCCGAAGACTCCGGGCTGTTCCGCAGCAGCCTGGTCCTGCTGTTGCGCTCGCTGGGCACTGAGGTGACCGCCAGCGTCGCTTCAGGCGCTGAACTGCTCGCGGCCATCAGGGCCGGCCCGCCAGAGGCCGTCATTCTCGACATCCGCATGCCGCCGTCGTTCACCGACGAGGGCATCCGCACCGCGCGGGAGATACGCGGCCTGCACCCTGACGTGGGCATCCTGGTCCTGTCCACCTACGCAGAAACCAGCTACGCGAGCCAGCTCCTGGAAACGGTCCGCTCCGGAGTCGGTTATCTGCTGAAGGACAACGTCACCGACGCCGACGCGCTCATGGAGAGCCTGGCGAGAGTGGCCGCGGGCGAGACCGTCGTCGACCCCGCCATCGTGCGGCGGCTGCTGGAGAGGAACCGGCGGCCGAACGTGATGGAGACGCTGAACGAGCGCGAGCTGACCGTGCTCAGGCACATGGCGGAGGGGCGGTCCAACCTCGGGATCGGTAACGCGCTCTTTCTCAGCGCGCGGACCGTCGAGACCCACGTCACCAATGTCTTCACCAAGCTCGGCCTGACCCCGAGCGACACCGAGAACAACCGTGTCCGCGCGGTCCTGACGTTCCTCCGCTCGGCGGGCCCGTAGCCGTCGCGGCGGTGCGGCGATCCGCAGGGCGGAGGCTAGATCACGATCCCCTTCCCCCCGATCGTGCCTAGCCTCCGCCCCGGTCATTGGAGGATGAGCACATCCTTGCTACCGAAAGCGTCGGCCAGATCCGGCGCTAGGTCGCCGGCAACGAAGATCGCGATGGCTCCGTCAAGACCGCCGTCCAGGCACGCCTCGTCCGCCGACGGGCTGGCTTCGAGGAGGCTCACGAGCACCCGGTACCCGTCACCGTGTTTCTCGCGGGACACGGCAGCCGCCGTCGCCGATGGCATCGCCTTCCTCGCTTTGAGTATGGTCATCACTACATCCGCTACCCGGAGGGTCTGCACCCACTGCCCTTCCGGCGGCGTGGTGCCGCCGGATGACGGGGATGCGCTGAGCGGCATGCAAGACAGTGTGCCGTCGCGGGGCCGGCTCCCTCGTCGTGGAAACCACGGCAGGTGGCGCGGGGTTTCCCTCTTGACTGAGACATACGGCCATGAAGGCCATGCCGTCATAGTTCTGACGGCGCGCGGATTCCGGTCGCCGCGCCGTCGGCGGCTGCCACACTTGGCCTGTGGACGGCGAGGCCTACGTTGAAGTCAAGCGCGACGCCAACCTGTGGCGGGACCGGATCCGGGCCTACCGGATCTTCCTCGACGGCGTCGAGGCGGGAAGGGTGCGGCCCCAGCGCCGGCTCCTGGCGGATCCTCTGCGACATAACCATCGGCTGGAGCCGCTACGTCTCGCTCAGCCGCCGCTGACTCACTCAACCAGCCATCCGTGGTGTTCGCCGCGTACACGGCGGCCGCGAACCAGGCGGCCGGGCGGCTGGGCGGCCAACGGCGCGACGGCAGCGGGCCGACCGGGAACAGGAGCAGCGCAAACGCGAATGCCTCGGCTGGGACTTGGTCAAACAGCAGAGCGAGAGACAAGCCCAGGCCGGTTAGAAAAATCTGTAAATGGTACACTCTGAGCGGTTTAGTCAGGTACCCTCGTCCGGACGAGTCAAGTCGGTAACATTAGTGCTAAAACGTAGCATTGAGGGACACATGAGTACTGAGGGCCGCCGCTCCCCGAGCCCGTGGACGCCGCAATCGATGTTGTCGGGATCCGCCCTGCGCACACAGGTCAAATCGCTCATGGCCAAGGCGGCGATGCGGTGGCCAAATATCCAAATTCTTGAGAGCCTGCCCATGTTTGCGCCAAACTCTTCAGGCGCAATGAAAGAGCGGGCTGCTCTCACGATTCAGTCGGCCACTCAAACGTTCCCACTCATGATTGAACTCCTGGGCAGGACAGGTACCCCGATTAAGGATCCAACCCCGATATCCGCTTTCGCGGACACGGCCGAAAAGCGGACAGCTGCCCTTGAGCTGAAAAAGCTCTTCGATGAGTATGGCAGCGATAAAGGTGACTCGAACCATAACTATCACTGGCTGTACGGCTCTATCCTCGGAACGAGGCGTGCATCTGCCTTGCTGGAGATAGGCCTTGGTACCAATAACGAAGATATCGTTTCCAACATGTCAAGCAACGGCACACCCGGAGCCTCCCTACGAGCTTTCCGTGACTTTCTCCCCGATGCTCACATCTATGGCGCAGACATCGATCGCGCCATCCTCTTCCAAGAGGAGCGGGTGTCGACTTTCTTCGTCGACCAGACGGATATCGACTCCTTCGTGGAATTGAGTGCTGCCGTTCCTGATGAGCTTGACCTCATCATCGATGATGGTCTGCACACACCAAATGCAAACCTTGCTTCCCTTGTCTTCGGTCTCGGCCGGTTGAAGATAGGTGGCTATTTCCTAGTCGAGGACATCAGCCGTCATGCGGTTCCGATCTGGCAGCTGGTATCAGCGGCCCTGCTACCGGAACAGTACGAGTCACACGTGGTTGAGGCAGACACCCAGTTCCTTTTCGTCATTCACCGCGTGAGGTAATCTTCGGACTGCCGCTGGCCGCCGGTTAATTTGGGTAGCGGCCGGCAGCTGTCCGGGCTCTCGATGAGTCTCCCGGCGAAGTCATCCGGTGGCTCGCCACGCCGGACCTGATGGTGCGGTGGGTACTCGGCGCTGAGCAGACCAGCCTTGTCCTGGCGCCAGCGGCGATACCGCGACCGTCCACTCCCTTGCCACCTCCGGCGGGTAGCCGTGGCGCAAAACTGAGTAACTGTTACTCAGGCGGCCGCCGTGGCGCGTGACTATAACTTGGACGATCGGTCCGGTTTGCGGGCCGCCAGTCCGACTAGGGGTAAGGGAAATGTTCAGACGGATAAAGCACCCGCACATTGGCCGATTCGGACGGCGAACGGCGTTGGCCGCAGTCGGCGGCCTGGTCGCGACTGTCTTCCTGACCGCGAGCACTGCGGTTGCCGTGGGGGCCACGACGGCAAGCTGCACGCCGGGTTCCGGGCCGGATCTCGCCGGCCGTCACCTGACAAGCAGCGATCTCTCCAGCTACTCATCGGGCCTGCAATGCGCCAACCTGACCGGAGCTGACCTGAGCGGTCTCGACTTGGCTCAGGTCGATTTCACTGGTGCCGTCATGCGTGACGCTAACCTGCAGGGCGCCGATCTCAGCCAGGCGACATTCGATCAGGCGGACCTGTCGGGCGCCAACCTGTCGAACGCGCAGATGATTCAGGCCTCAGCCCGGTACGCCAAGCTAGTCGGCGCGGACCTGGCCCAGGCGGACTTCACCCAGGCCGACCTGACCGGCGCCGATCTCGCTAAGGCCAACCTGAGCGGCACCACCTTCTCGCAGGCCACACTCGATCAGGCAAATTTCAAGGGCGCGACGGGAGTCCCGCCGTACAGTCTGTACCTGCTGATCGGCGCCGGGGTCATCCTCGTGCTGCTGGTATTGGGGTCGATCAGGAAAGTCAGCCGCGTCATGAGCCTGAACAGGCAGAACATGTCAAACTTCGCGATGAGCCGCACGGGCATCGCGCTGGCCCGCGGCCTGGTCGGCTCGCTTGTCGTCGCGCTCGGCTTCCATCTGTTCCTGGGCGGGCTAGCCGATGAGATCGTCAGCTCGTTCGGCCCGCCCCTGGCTCAGACGTGTTCCGCGGGAGCGCTCTGCACCGTTGGCGTGGCCAGCGGATTCTTCGGCCTTTTCGGCGGCGTTTTCGTCATCATCGCGGGCTTCGCCGTACGGCGTGTGCGTTACCCGGCGCCCAGCTCCATCGGCATGTCTCGCGGGCCAATGGGTCAAGGCCCAATGTTCGGCGGGGTCCCTGGCCCAGGGTTCAGCGGATCGCGTGGTTCCGGGACGGCGGGTCTCTTTGACTCGGGGACCGGGGGACCATCTGACCCGGGAAGCCCTTGGTCTTAGGTGCGCTGTCGGCCTTAGCGGCTGCCTATCCGAACCGCGATCTGACGGCGCGAAGAGATGGCGAGCTTGCGGAACACCTTGTTCAGGTGGAACTCCACGGTGGAGACCGTGATGAAGAGCCGCTCCGCTATCTCGGCGTTGGTGTGGCCGCTGGCCGCCAGGACGGCGACGTGCCGCTCCTGCGCGGTCAGCTCGGTCCCGGCGGGCAGGGCCCGTTTGCGGACCTGCGCGCCGGTGGCGAGCAGTTCAGTGCGCGCCCGCTCCGCGAACGGGACCGCGCCGCAGGACTCGAACACCTGATGCGCCGCGCGCAGCTGCGCCCGCGACTCGGCGCGGCGCTTCCCGCGCCGGAGCCACTCGCCGAACAGGAGCCGGCTGTGCGCGAGATCGAGGTCAACCGGAACGCGGCTGAGCCGGCTGACCGATTCCCGGTAACCGGCCTCGGCTTGCTCGTCCGCGCTCATCAGGGCCTCGCAGCGGGCCAGCAGGCCCAGCGCCCAGGGGGTAGCGGCCGCGTGGGCACGCTCGGTCATCCGCGTCAGGGCTGCCGCTGCCGCTTCGCGTTCTCCGGTGCGCACGCCGGCCTCGACGATCACCGGGAGCACGAGGTTGCCTGTCGACGGGGGGTCATCGCGGAAGACCGTCAGCGCGTGGTCCAAGGCGGACTGGTACCGGCCAAGCCCGAGGTCAAGGATGGACAGCGCGTGCAGGCCCATCTTGTCCATGTGCCCTTGACCGAATGCCTCGGCCAGCGATGCGATGCCCGTCAGCGCGCCGCGCAGCTCGTCTTCGCGACCGCTCCAGGCGAACAGGTGAGCCCGGTTGACCGCCCCGTCCGCGGGGAAGCCTATCGCCGCGAAAAACTCGTCTGCCTCTGCGTAGCACGTTTCGGCTTCGGCGAACCGGCCGGCGGTAATCTCCGCCTGCGCGGCTACCAGGAGCGTCATGCTCAGCGCGTAAAGCGCGCCCTGGCTTCGGTCGACGGCGGCGAGGCGCTCGGTGAGTTCGCGGCGGGCCTCGATGTCCCACACCTCGTCGGTAGCGAACGAGATGAGAACGCTGAGGGGTATGCCAAGTTCCTGCAATTCGGTGGCGCCACGGAGCTTGGCCAGCGCCGCCCGCAGCACCGGTGCCCCCTGCGCGTGCCCTTCGGCGACGCGCCGGGCCAGTCCAGCCATGACCAGATCGCCGCTCCAGGCGGGTGCGTCCGGATCGTGCCAGGCGGTTGCCGTGGCCTTGGCGACCTCACATAGCGTTGTCTCGCGGACATGCTCGCGTCCCATCATCGCGGCGTGCATCGCCTCGAAGAGCAGATCCCAAGTCATCCGCCGGTCAAGGTCCCCGAGCTCGGCGACGGCTTCCATCAGCATCGCCGGGACGTTGGCGACACGGACGTGGAACATTTCGAGCACGGCGCGGGTCCGCAGCGCGCGAGCCCGGGCCACCCGGCCGTCCAGGTCCGCCGCGGCCAGGTCAAGCAGTATTTCGGCGGCAGCTGGATCACCGCAGATCACGTGCGCATCCGCGGCCGCGAGCCTGCGTTCGGCGCGCCTGCCCGGCGCCGGGGTCAGATCGGCGGCTCGGGACAGGAACAGTGCCTGCTCAGAGAACCCTCCACGGGCCCGGGCGTGCTCAGCTGCCGCCTGCAGTTCGGCCGCGATCTGCTCGTCGGTTCCGGCCGCGGCCTCGGCGCGGTGCCATGCCGACCATTCGGCATCGCCGACCGAGTCATACGCCGCGGCGAGTGCCGCATGCACCCGGCGCCGGCGCGCGGGATCGGCGTCAGCGTAGACCGCCGACCGGATCAGCGGATGCCGGAAGCTGGGCTGCGCGTCCCGGGTCACGATGCCTCGTTCCGCGGCCGGCTGCGCGGCCCGCGCGGACAGTCCGAGCCACCCCGCCGCGCGCCAGATCAACGGCGCATCGTCGGCGGGCGCCGCGGCGATCAGCAGCAGCAGGGTCCTGGTGTCCGGCGGCAAGGCGGCGATGACGGCCCGGAAGTGGAGGTCAAACATGCGGCTGACCGGCAGCCGGGCGGGCAGCGGCGCGACCCCGGCCAGCTGCTCGGGACTGAGCCGGGCGGTGATCTCGGTCAACGCCAGTGGATTACCGCCGGTCCCCGCGACGATCTGCTCGGCGACGGCGGCGTCAAGGTATCCGGCGACGCGCGAGGCGAGCAGCGCCTTCGCCTCCTGCGCTGCTAGCCCGCCTAGGGGCAGCGTCCCCAGGGAAGCGAAGACCGACTGATCGCTTGCCTCCCCCCGAGCGGCGAGGATGAAGGCGAGCGAGTCGGCGTGCAGCCGACGCGCGGTAAACGCAAGTGCTTCAGCGGATTCCCGGTCCAGCCAGTGGACGTCATCGACCAAGCACAGCACCGGCTTCTCGGCGGCCACGCTGGCCAGCACGTTCAGCGTGGCCAGGCCGACCAGGTAGCGGTCGGGCGGCGCGCTGCCGATCAGCCCGAACGCGGCGCTCAGCGCGTCGCGCTGCGGCACGGGCAGGCCAAGGATGCGGTCGAGAAACGGGCGCAGCAGCCGATGCAGCGCGCCGAAGCCGAGCCTGATCTCGGACTCCACGCCAGCCAGCCGGATAACGTGCAGGTCAGCGGCGTCGGCGGCGGCGTACTCAAGCAGCCGCGTCTTGCCGATGCCAGGTTCGCCGGTGAGCAGCAGCAGCCCGGAGAGCCCGTCACGGGCCGCTGCCAGCAGCCCGTCAATCGCCTCGCACTCGGTATGACGGCCAAGCAGCGGTGCGGAGGAGAACATGAGCAAGACGCTAATCAGGCGGAGGTGACCGATTCGAGCGTCACATGACGGTGCCTTAACTGGAGAGGCTTACCACCGTCCGCAGCTCCGACCGGGACGCGACGCCGAGCTTGGGGAAGATCCGGTGCAAATGCGAGCTGACGGTGCGGTGCGATAGGTACAGTCGCTGCCCGATCTCCCGGTTAGTCAGCCCTTCAGCCGCGAGTTGCGCGATCTGCAGCTCGTGGGGCGTCAGCTGGTCGCGGGCATCCGGGTCACGACGGCGGCTCACCTCACCCGCGGCACGCAGCTCGCGCCGGGCCCGCTCACTCCACGGAATCGCACCGAGCGCGTCGAACGTGTCCCGCGCGATGCGCAGGTGATCGCGGGATTCCAGCGCACGGCGATGGCGGCGCAGCCATTCGCCGTAGGCAAGCTGGGTACGACTCCTGATCAGCGGCCACGCCGCCAGGTCGGCGCGCAGCGCCTCTTTGAACAGTGCCTCGGCCTCGTCCTCGGCGAGCACGGCCTGGGCCAGCCGCAGCTCCGCGTGCAGCACGAGCGCGGGTGTCACCGCCGCGGTCAGCGCCAGTTCGGCGACGATGGGCCGCACCTCCTCAATCCGCCCGCAGTGCGCCGCCGCGTCAACGAGGTCGCCGAGCGTGGTCAGCCGCAGCGCGAGCTGGAATGCGGGATCGGATGGATCGTGCAGCCGACGGAAATGACCGTATGCCTCGCCGAAGCGGCCTTCCGCCAGGGCCGCCAGCCCGCGGGCCATCAGCGCGGTCGCCAGCACCGGACGGGCACCTACGGGCAGGCCGAGTTCCTCCGCTTCCCCGGCCAGCGCCAGGGCATTGTCCGTCTCGCCGCGCAGCGCAGCGAGCTTGGCCGCCGTCGCACACATCAGCGCGTACATCAGCTGCTGCGTGGTCTCGCGGGCAAGCCGCCGGGACTCATCGCAGGCGACTATCGCCGCGCCGAGATCACCGACCACTATCGCGCTCCACGCATCGGCGCCTATCACGCGCGAAAGCAGGCCGAGCCGGCCTTGCGCGCGCAGCGAGGTGGCGGCGGCGGCAGAGAAGCCGCGCGACCGGTCGAAGGCGCCGCACAGCAGCGCCGCCGTGCTGAGCATCCGGTACGCGCGGCCGTCGTCATCCGCCTGCGGGACCAGCCGGCCGAGCCCCTCAATGACGGCGGCGCCGCGCTCGATCGGCGCGACGTAGGCAAGGATCGCAAGCCGCCACGGGTCGAGCTCGTCAAGCGGCAGCTTCTCCGCCGCGGCCAGCACGAGGTGCCGCACCTGCTGGCCGGGCTCGGACCAGAAGCACAGCTGGGCCGCGCTCCACAGGATGCGCACGGCCAGCGCGACGTCGCCGTCGGCCGCGACCTCCTCGGCGAGCGCCGTCAGCGTCGTCGCATCAGAAACGCGCTGGCGCAGTCCCTCATCGAAGCTGCCGCGCAGCCACGCCACCTTCACTCGCTGTTGCGCGGAGAGGTCGCTCCCGGCCGCGTCAAGCAGGTGAACCATGGTGTCCCGCTGCCCCAGTTCGACGGCGTAGTCGGCCGCACGCAGCAGGCGCTCCGTCCGTGCCTGGGCATCCTCGCTCAGCGCGGCGGCCTGGGTGAGCGCCTCGACCGCTGCTGACACGCCGCCGCGGCGTGCGGCCCGGTCCGCCGCATCGGCCAGTTCGGCGGCGACGGACTCATCGGGAAGCGCGGTGGCGGCCGCCCGGTGCCTTATTCCGCGGTCTTCCTGACCGGGCGGCAGCACCTGAGCCAGCGCGGCGTGCGCAGCTCGCCGCTCGGCCGTAGTCATCGACTGGTGGATGGCCGAGCGCATGAGCGGATGGCAGAAGCGCACCTCGGCACCGACCACGTCGACGAGCATCGCGCTGACCGCGGGATCGATGTCTCCCGGACCGATTTCGGCCCCGGCCCACACGCGGGCCGCCGTCATGATCTCGCCGAACGAGGGGCTGTCACTCACCGCCGCCACCCGGAGCAACGCCTTGGCGGGCCCGGGGAGGGTAGCCAGTCGGTCGGTGAAGGCCCGCTCCAGTCGTTCAGTCAGTGGCAACCGGGCATAAGCACTTCCCGATCCCGCCCCAGCCGTCCTGGACAGCTCGGTCAGCGCCAACGGGTTACCCGCCGCCTCGGCCAGTACGCGGCGGCGCACTCCGGGAGGAAGGTCCGGGGCGACGGCGTTGAGTAGCGACTCGGCGTCGGCCTGCGACAGGGGAGGCAGCGGCAGCATGATCGCCTCGTCGGCACTGAGCCGCGACCGGTACCCCTCGCGCGCCGCGCCGATTATCAGGACTTGCTCGGTCCGTACGCGCCGGGCTATGAAGGCCAGGACGCTGATCGTGGGCTCGTCAAGCCACTGCAGGTCGTCGGCGATCAGCACGACCGGTGCTCGCGTTGCCGACTCCACAACGAGGTTCAGGGTCGCCAGGGCCACCAGGAACACATCGGGGACCGTTCCCTCTCCTTGGCCGAGAGCGGCCGCCAGGGCCAACCGCTGCGGCTCGGCGAGCGTGTCCAGTGCGGCGCCGAGCGAGTGGGCAAACTGCTGGAGGCCGGCGTAGGGCACGCCGGCTTCCGCCTGATCGCCGGGCACGCGAACCACGCTGCAGCCGATGGCCTCCGCACGCGCTGCGGCCTCGGCCAGCAGTGCGGACTTGCCGATCCCTGGCGCGCCACGGACCAAGACCGCAGCGCCACCGCTGCGGACGCCGTCGATGAGCGCGGCCAGCATATCCATCTGCTGACCTCGACCAAATAGTGCCACGGGCGTCCTTACGGTGAGCTTCGCAACCAAGGTTACTGGGATTCCCCATTTCTGACTGGGGTCGGACCCCAGTGCGAAGCGCCGCGGCCGGGTGATGTCCTGATGGCATGACGAACCCGACACCGGTCATCTTCATCCACGGCCTGTGGCTGCACGCCAGCTCCTGGAACCCATGGGCCGACCTGTTCGCCCGCGAAGGCTACCAACCGCTCGCGCCGGGCTGGCCTGGTGACTCCGCCACGGTCGAGGAGTCACGGGAGAACCCGGAGAGCATCGCCGATCACGGCGTCGACGACGTCGTGATCGGCGATGCT
>Ga0265319_1001996_pt1 | contig 11505 bp, 14 predicted proteins | sample 4824metaG_FD_192443 | JGI IMG/M metagenome (GOLD analysis project Ga0265319, IMG submission 192443) | Rhizosphere microbial communities from Carex aquatilis grown in University of Washington, Seatle, WA, United States - 4-8-24 metaG | ecosystem: Host-associated > Plants > Roots > Rhizosphere >...
CCAAGCCGCGTTGCTGGCAGACCCGCACGCGCAGCCAGCAGCGGGCAATTGGCAGAATTTTCGCTGTGATACGGTGGCGCGCTATTACCAGGTTCTGCACGACGCCGTCCACGCCATTAAGCCCAAAATTGATCTGCGTTACAATATGCACCAAAACGCGCGCAACCCACTCGATTGGGGCATCGACATAGTTAAAATGAAGCCGCATCTCGACTCCCTGCGCATCATGGATTACGCGGAGCAAAATGGCGTGGCGTCGGCGCTTCCCGCCAAGCGGGCCTGGCTCGCGGAGAACCGGCAAAAGCTTGGCCCCGATTTCTGGATTGTCTCCGCCGTCGCCGTGCGACCAAAGGCCACGCCCGACCTAATCCAGCAAGGCATCCAGCTTTGCGTGGACACCAAAATGAACGGCATCACCCTGGCGCAGTACGACGGCGCCGATTTCCCCAACCTCCGCGCCATCCGCGCTGGCCTCATGGCGGCAAAAATTCCAGTGCCGCCGGCGAAATCAGTCTGAGAGCCAACCACGGATGACACGGATACCACGGATGAATTCCGTCGCGCAAGATCCGAGCTATCCGTGTAATCCGTGGCTGGAAACCCTCAGGCGCTTCAGTCGCCTCAATCCCCTCCGTCGCCTTCAGAGATTAAAACTCTCCCCGCAGGAGCAACTGCCTTTGGCATTGGGATTGTTGTATTTGAAGCCACCGCCAATCATGTTGCTCGAGTAATCCATCGTCGTGCCTTTGACGTAGAGGGCGCTCTTGGAATCCACCAGCACCTGGGCTCCGGCACTTATTACCAGGATGTCGCCGCGCTTGGGCTCGGGCGTAAAACGCATTTTATAGCTCAGCCCATTGCAACCGCCGCCCGTAATGGCCACGCGCAAAAACTCGCCCTGCTGGTCCCGGGCAATCAGGTCGCGCAGCTTTTCGCCCGCCGCGGGCGTCAGCTGGATGAGGCGCTCGTCGCCAACGCGGACGCCTTCAGGCAGTGCTAGAGTGGGGGCAGACATGACAGTAACTGTCCATTATCCTTCAGCTAAATGGGTTTGTCAATGGGCGCGCGAGTGCGAGTAGAGATTGCCTATTTAAGTCAAAGCGGCAAATAAAGGGGTCATGAAATCCCGGTACTTCACCTTGGTGGCCATCTTGGTCGCCATCGTGACGCTGGTTCATTGGTGGTTTTTGCTCCCGGGGCCGGTTTCAAACCATTCTGCGGATTTCCCGGGCCCGGCCAAATCCGCCGCACCCAAGCCGGCAACGATATACATCCAAAGCAGGAAATCAGTTCCGGCGGATAGTGAGTCCACGCCCGCAATTTCCGCCGCGGCGCAGGTGACCACCGCCGATCCCGGGCAAACCGCCGACTCGCAAGCCAGTTTGAAATCCGCCATCCCCGATCTTGTGCGGCGACTGCGCACGGGTGATCGGGTGGACGCTTTCAAGGCCTATACACCACCAAACGAATATGATGATCGGAGAATTCAGCAAATGCAGGGACTGGAACTCCAGGCTCTGGGCGTGGCGGCAGAAGACTCGGCCTTTCACCAGATTTACCAAAAAAATTTGGATGATGTGACCCGGGCTTTCACGGCGCTGGAGGACCAGACCCCAACTTTGAATGCCTCCGGCGATGAAGCAACCTATGAGCTTTCGCTGCCGGGAAGAGGAAAAACCCCGCTGACTTTTGTCAACATCAGCGGCAAATGGTACATCAAGAACATTTGGGGAGATTAACTGTCCGTCGTCAAAAAAAGACGAAAACACAAATCGGGCAAATCGACATCCCTATTTCGCCAGCAACCGGGCCAGTTTGACCGCGTTGGCAAAGCTCTTCCCACAGGCCTTGCCCTGGCCGGCGATCGAAAAGGCCGTGCCGTGATCGGGGCTGGTGCGAATCCACGGCAGTCCAAGCGTTATGTTCACGGCTTCGTCGAAATCCACGGTCTTTAACGGCGCAAGGCCCTGGTCGTGGTAGAGGGCGACGACGACATCGAACTCCCCGCGCATTTGGCGCCAGAACACCGTGTCTCCCGGCTCGCATTTGGATAACCCGGGAAATGTTTTGCGCATTTCATTGAGCCACGGGTCAATCCGATCGCGTTCGTCGGTGCCGAGAATGCCCTCCTCGCCGGCGTGGGGATTCAAGCCGCAGACCGCGATGCGCGTCTGCTTCGCGCCCAATGACCGTGCCAGGACGTCGGCTTGGGTGACCGCGTGAACCAAAGTTTTCTCATTGAGGGCCCTGGCAACTTCCATCAACGGAATATGCCAGGTGGCCAATACAACCCGCAGCTTTCCGCCGGCAAAAGCCATCGTGGGCTCACCGCCCCAGCGGGCAGCGAAGAATTCCGTCTGGCCGGGAAAAGCGAAGCCCGCCTTCTTCATCCAGCTTTTGGCCACGGGTCCGGTGACCGCCGCCTGAAATTTTCCATCCCTGCAGCCGGTGGCCGCTGCTTCGAGTGCCGCCAACGCCACGGCAGCGCCTTCGACCGAAGGTTTGCCCAGTTCTGCGGCAAAATTATCCGGCCCCACGACCCGGCCCTTGATACCGAGGGACTCAATCCACGGCTTTGGACCAATCGGTACGATGCTCGCGGCCTCGGCCGGGTTGGCGCGCAGCCAGGCCGCAATAATTTCCGGCCCGACCCCGGCGGGATCCCCGCAGGTCAGCGCCAGAGGCAGCGAAGGGGCGTTCGTCATGGAACAAGGGGTGGACGGTTACTCCGTGCTCTCCGCGTTCCCGTTTCGAGTCGGCGTCAGGAATCCGCGTTTGCCGGCGGCAAAGAACGCGAGGAACTTTTTCCCGGCATCGGTCTTGGCCAGTTCGCCGGCCGCCGCGGCATTCTTACGCGGCGCACCGCCTTGATAAATGGTTTTATAAAGGAGTTTCAACTCGGCGATGGTGGCGGCGTCGCAGCCGCGGCGTCGCAGGCCAACGATGTTAAAACCATGCAATTCGTTGCGCTCGGTGGCCAGGGTGAAGGGCGGGATGTCCAGCCCGATGCGCGCGTTGCCGCTCACCATGACGCCTTCGCCGATGCGGATAAACTGATGAAACACCGTGCCGCCACTCAGAAAACTTCCTTCGCCCACCTCAATGTGCCCGGCTAGGAGCGCACAATTGGCCATGATCACTTTGGCGCCCAGTTTGCAGTCATGCCCGACATGGCTGTTGACCATCAACATGCAATCCGCGCCGACTTCGGTAAAGGCGCCCGGTTTGGTCGCACGGTGCACCGTTGCGCCCTCCCGCAAAATCGCCCCGTCGCCGATGCGCACGCCGCTCGCCGTGGCCGGGTCGAATTTATAATCCTGCGGCTCACCGCCGACGACCGCAAAGCTGTCCAGCCAGACATTGCTTCCGAGAATCGAGCCCTTGCGTACAATCGCGTGCGCCGCAATTTTGCAGTTCTCGCCAATATCCACGCCCTCTTCAATGATGGCAAACGGCCCGACGCTGACGTTGGCGCCGAGTTTGGCCGAGGAATGAGTGATGGCGGTTGGATGAATCACGAAGAGTTTTAAGACAGAATTAACAAAATTTGAAGAATTGGTTCAGCGAGTGGGTGGGCGAGAATTTGGTCAATTCTGTTAATTTTGTCAAAGAAAGCCTATTTCTTCCCCCGCGCCTGCCGTTCCATTTCAAACAATTCGCCTTGGGGGGATTTGACCATGTCGTAGATTTTCAGCAGGCGGATCATCTGCAGCATGTCGGATTTTTGATAGCTCAAGTTGGTTTCGACGTGGTGCAGGAGATTCTCGAGAATGGAGGGGAAGGTGAGAATGGCGTCCACCCCATTCTCCTGCAACTGTTTGATGCTTTCGCTGCGCAGCGGCTCATTGGCCGGCAGGCTGGGGAGCACGAGTACCCGCAGCAGGCCCTCCTTGTTCGCTTCGGCATCGAGCGCGGTGTCTTCATAACCGCTAAAAAATTCATTGGCGACGGCAATGACCTCCTTGCGCAAAAAGTCGTGGATCTTTGAGCCGCTCTTGAGCATCGAAGGCGTCAGGCGCGAGGTGTGCCAGCCCATGACGGCGACGATCGCGCGGCGGATAAGCGGCAGGTCGTTCGCAAACAATTGAAAACCCGGTTTGTTCTCGGATGGCTTCCATCCCGGGTTTTGTACGAGCAGGTCAATCTCCTCCACGTCGCGCTTGCGCCGCGAGTGCACTTGGTATTTGTTCAGCTGCCGCACGAGGAAGCCGTTCAACTCGAAGTATTCGCGCACCAGATTTTCGTCAAAGCCAGCCATGGGAAGATATTAGATTGAATGCAGCGGGCGCAGCAAGACTGCGCCCCTACGACAACGAGCCGTTGTTTCAATGAGTTTGGTCATGCCACGTAGGGGCGCAGTCTTGCTGCGCCCTCCGTGGCTCGGTCGAATCAGGTTGATATTGAGAAAAGGCATTAGGGGGTTTTTGGCCGGCGCGCATCACGCGGCGCCGACTTTGCGCCACAGGTCACGGACCGTTTTCTCGGGAATGTCATCCACTGTCTCGGCTTGGCCGATGGTCCGGAGCGCGATAAAGCGCAATTTTCCCGCCCGCACTTTTTTGTCGAGCTTCATCGCGGCCAGCAGCTTTTCCAGCGAAAGTTTCTTGCGCAGGCGCACCGGTAATCCGGCCGCCAGCACCGTGCGCTCGATGCGCACGGAGTCGCTGGCGGCTAGCCAGCCGAGCTTGAGGGAAAGCCGTCCGGCGAGCACGAGGCCGAGGCCGACGGCCTCACCATGCAGGTATTGGCCGTAGCCAGCGGTGTTTTCAAGCGCATGGGCGAAAGTATGGCCGAGGTTGAGCAGTGCGCGGCCGCCGTTGGGCCGAGTTTCGCGTTCATCACTGCCGACAATGGCGGCTTTGATGGCGCAACATTCGCCAATCAGCGACGGCAGGCCCGGATGGTCCCAGCGCCAGGCGGGCGCCCGCTCAACTTGGTGAAAAAGGTCGGCATCGGCCAGGAGGCCATATTTGATCACTTCAGCGAGGCCGGCGGCGAACTCGCGCGGTGGCAACGTGCGCAAGAATGCCGTGTCAATTATTACCGCCTGTGGCTGCCAAAAGGCGCCGACGAGGTTTTTTCCTGCGCGCAAGTTGATCCCAGTCTTGCCACCGACTGAACTATCCACCATCGCCAGCAATGTTGTCGGCACTTGATAAAGCCGCACTCCGCGCAAATACGCGGCCGCGGCGAATCCGGCCAGGTCACCAATCACGCCACCGCCGATGGCAAACACTGCGCCGCTCCGGTCCACCCCTTGGGCGGCCAACCAGTCCAGCACCCGGCCGAACTGCGCCAGGGACTTCGTGGGCTCGCCGCCGCGCAAAAGGAGCGCTTTCTCTGCCGGGGCCAGCATCCGTTTGAGCAAGTCCGGCCGTTTGCGCGCCACCGTCTGGTCCACGATCAGGGCCACGCGCCGTCCATCCGCCCGCAGGCGGCTGGTGACTTCGCCGAAAATATCCCACAAGTCCGTACCGATGTAGATGGGATAGCTGCGCTCCGCGAGTTCGACCTGGAGAATTTCCGTCATGGAAGAAAATACAGGCTATCCGGTGCCGGGGCGGATGAAAAGCGCGAAAGCGCCCGTAGCGTGGAGCAGGGAGCGTGGAGCGCGGAGCCAAACCCAAAGCCCAAGTCTCATTCTGACTCCCTGCTCCCCGCTCCCTGCTCCCCGCTTGACATCCGTCTGCCCTTGACCCCGCCCCCCTCCGCATGCGAAGCTGGGGGTTCGGTCTAACGCCCATAGCCATGTTGCTGGTCATTGATAACTTCGACTCCTTTACTTACAACCTCGTCCAGTACTACGGGCAGCTCGGGGTGGAGCAGCGCGTGTTCCGCAACAACGCCATCACCGTGGCCGAGGCCTTGGCGCTGAATCCGGACCGGGTGCTCCTGTCGCCGGGGCCGTGTTCGCCCAGTGAGGCCGGGGTGTCGCTGGACATTATCGGTGCTTTTGCGGGGAAGAAGCCGATTTTCGGCGTCTGCCTTGGCCATCAGGCCGTTGGCCAGTTTTTCGGTGGCAAAGTCGTGCGCGCCGGGCGGTTGATGCATGGCAAGATTTCCCCCATTCGCCATCACAACACGGATGTGTTCAAAGGCATGCCCAACCCGTTTCCAGCGACACGCTACCACTCGTTGCTGGTCGAGCGCGCCACGCTGCCCGATTGCCTGGAAGTCACCGCGGACACGGCGGAGGGCGAGATCATGGGCCTGCGGCATAAAACGCTGCCGGTCTGGGGCGTGCAATTCCACCCGGAATCCTTTGCCACCGCCGGCGGCATTCAAATCCTCAAGAACTTTTTGGAGCTCTAAATGTCCTATCAATTGGCAATGCCAGTCTCCCTGCTCCCCGCTCCCTGCTCCCCGCTATCATGAACTGCCCGAAGTGCAACCACGAGGACTCCAAGGTGCTCGACACGCGCACCGGGCGGGAAAACCGTTCCATCCGCCGCCGGCGCCAGTGCCTGGCCTGTGGCCACCGCTTCACCACGCTCGAAGAAACCATCCGCGAGGGCTTTTTGGTGATTAAAAAGGACGGTCGACGCGAGGAATTCGACCACGCCAAAATTTTGCACAGCCTACGCAAGGCGACGGAGAAACGCCCCATTGAAGCTGAGCGCTTGGAACTCCTCGTGACCGAAGTCACCGACGCCCTCGAAAAAGAATTCGACGTCGAAGTCCCCAGCCGCGCCATCGGCGAGCAACTCATGGCCCGCCTCAAGCAGATTGACCAAATCGCCTACGTTCGCTTCGCTTGCGTATACAAGGATTTCAAGGACATCAGCGCGCTCGCCGAGGAAATCAAGGAGTTGAAGACGGCGCTGGAATAGACGGGGTTGATCCACGATTGGGCGCGAAAAGTTGAAAACGAGTGAAGCGAATCCCGGTTGGCCGGGGTTGGTACCACTGAATTCGGAGATCGTTCATCATGTTTGCCGCCGTCGAAACCACTCTCCCAAACGCCAATCTGAGGGCCTGGTGGTGGCAGGCAGTTTTTGGGACGTGGATGGTGGTTGTTGTCCATGGGTGGAATTGGTGGGTGTGGTTTTACTTGGTGCCACGGATTGACGGCGTTGCCAGCATGCTGGATGGGTCGATGTCGCAGCCCGAATCACTGATTTATCACTTTGGAAAGTTCGTTCGTGTATTCGAACTGGACGATCTAATCCGGGAGTATTCCCTTCTCAGCCTGCCGGTGTTTGCTGGGCTTGCAGCTCTCCACTGTTGGGCGATGTGGCGGCACGATCGCTGGCAGCGTTTGGCCTATTGGCTCGTGATGAGTCTGATCACCCTTATCACGTTGGCCGGAATTTATTCGATCTTTGTATTTGGCCCTCATCCCACGATGATTTTGGGCCGGAAATGACGCCGGAGCCATGGCTGAGGCAAACCGGTGTCTGGCCGCCAATCTAATCCGCGTTTTTAGAAAGTTTTTCTCTCTTCCATTGGGTCGTTCTGCGTTCCATTTGAAACAAATGGAATTTTGATGAATAGAATTCGGAATGGAAGTGTTGATATATGCAGATTCAAAGATAATACTCCATGGCCGCGACCACTGCAATCGCTCCATCCCCGCATGCCTCCAAACGATTTTGGCGCCGACAGGCGGTGTTAGGGTCAATTCTGGTGGTTTTCGCTCACACCGTCAATTCGACGCTATGGTTGCTTTTGGTACCCGCGTTCGGGGAGATCGAGAAGGCAATTGGTGCGCCGCTTACGCTTACCGTCTCGGGATTCATCAATTTCGCGCGTCTTGTACGGGAACACCGATTTTTTAGTCTGCCGGCACTAATTGGGCTGGCGGTCGCACACCTTTGGATGATATGGCAGCCAAATTCAAAACACCGAATCGCCGTTTGGCTTCTGGGGTTGATGGTTTTCTTTTTTGTTTTTGTGTTTTTCGCATTCGTATTTCAGTGCAAGTCAGATATTATCATGTTGGACCATATGGTCGTTAATCACAGCGTCGGCAGTCATTGAGGAGATGCCCGAGCCTTCGAAAAATTTTAGTGAATAACTTTCCCTTCTCATTTGGCAGGATTCGTGTCAATTCGTGGATGCCCCATCATCCATGCCTCCCACGACCGAACCTTTGCCGCCCTTGCGCGCGTTGCACACGCTATTGAGCGTAGCCGTCGGCGCCGACGCCGAACTGGCCAAACAGGTGCTGGCGGCGGTGGATTTCACCCTCGAAAACGCCGTTTCCGGCGGACCGGATGCCGCCACGCTCGAGTTTGCCGCGGAAGCTTTATTGGGCCTCCTTAGCCACCACCAACGCGCGCCCAAATTTGTCCACCTTGACTTGCGCGAGCAGATTTGGGATCCGCTTTGGATTCGCGAGCGCGTGCTGGCCGCGTTGCGCCCGCTGGCTGGCTACCGCGAGGGGGTGTTGCTCACCACGGGCCTCCGCCGTCTGGCCTGCCCACCGGGGCGCCGCTGGACAGCGCGGGCGCGGGCACGCTACCAGTCGGCGATGGCGTACATTCAGGAAACCGCGGCGGCCCAAACGTCACCAAGAACAGTGTTACATTTGCTTTTTTTGTAAATCGCGCCAGGGACGGAGTTTTTTGACAGAATTGACAGAATTTGAAGAGATTATTGAAAGGCGCCAGGTCCAATTCGATTAATTTTGTTAATTCCGTCCAAAAATTTTCCCTCGCATTTCTGGCATCTTGTGTTACGTTCCCGCCATGCCTGAAAAGACCATCTTCCAGCGCATCATCGCGCGTGAGATTCCCAGCACCTCCGTTTACGAGGATGACGTCTGTTACGCGTTTCGCGACATCAATCCGCAGGCGCCCACACACATCCTGATTGTTCCGAAAAAGCAAATCGTGCGCCTCGGCGATGCCAGTCCCGCCGACCAATCGCTGCTGGGTCATTTGCTGCTGACGGCCGCGCGTATCGCTCGCGACCTCAAACTCGATCGTGGCTATCGCGTTGTCATTAATCATGGCGTCGACGGCGGCGAATCAGTGCCGCACCTGCATCTGCATTTGCTCGCTGGCCGGTCGCTGCGGTGGCCGCCGGGCTGAGAGCGTGAAGCTTGGAGCGGGGAGAAGGGAGCATGGAGTAAGAGCAAGTATTCTGGTCGTGAACTCCCTGCTCCCCGTTTCGTGCTTCACCGGGCCTCAAACCTTCCATCTGCTCTCTTCACCACCAGGCGTTTTAATTCCAGCAACAATAACGACGCCGCTACGCGCGCGCTGGGCAGTTCGGTTTGGCCGGATAATTCGTCGGGGTGCGCGGGTTTGCCGCCGGTGAGCAGCGCGAAAATCCGGGCGGCATCGTCGCCGAGGCTGGCAAGGATTTCGGCGCTGGCGGGCGCGGCATGGGGCATGGGTTGGTCGAGGTCGATGTCCAGTTGGCCAGTATATTTCCACTCGACCAAAATGTCATCCACGCCGGTGAGCAGCTTCGCCTCCCCTTCGCGGATGAGTTTGTGGCAGCCGCGGCTGGAAACTTGGTCAATGCGGCCCGGAACCGCGAACACCTCGCGCCCGTAATCCACGGCCTGCCGGGCGGTGATCATGCTGCCGCCGTTCACGTCGGATTCCACCACAATGGTGGCGCGGCTCATTCCCGCGATGATACGGTTGCGCATGGGAAACGTTTGCTTGTCCGCGCTGCGCCCGAGTGGAAATTCACTGAGGACGGCGCCCTGCTTGGCGACGCGGCGGAACAAATCGAGGTGTTCCGGCGGGTAGACGATGTCCACGCCGCAGCCGAGTACCACGGCGGTCTTGCCGCCGGCGTCAAGCGCGCCCTCGTGCGCCGCGAGGTCAATCCCGCGCGCGCCGCCACTAACCATCCAGAAGCCCAGTTTCGACAGGTCACTGGCGAGGCGTTTGGCCACCGCGAGGCCATAGAGCGTCGAGCGTCGGCTGCCCACGATGGCCACGGCATGGTCGCTGCCCGAATAATCGCCGAGGCAATAGAGGCCGGAGGGCGGGTCGCTGATGTCGCGCAAGAGGGGAGGGTATTCGGGGTCGGTGCCGATGATAAATTTTCCGCCGAGCTTGGTCAAATTGGCCTCTTCCTTTTCCAAATCAAAATGTTTGCGCCAATGGGTGATGGTCTCGGCGATGGTGGGCCCGACGCGCTCAATTTGCTTTAGCTCCCGCGCCGTCGCCGCGAGCCCGCGGGCCGGGTCGCCGTCAAATGCCTCAAGCAGCCGGCCAGTAGTAATGGGACCGATGTTCGGCAGGGCGTTCAGGACCATTAAGGCCTGGCGGCGTGTGAGGTTTTCTTCCATGTCAATAACCCCATTCGTTGCGCAGCACCTCCGGCAAATGGCCGGGTAATTCGCCGATGAGCGCGGCGGTGTCGCCTCGCGCGCGGGCCAAGGCGTCCGCCGCCAGACCGTGCCAGACTACCCCGCGGGCGGCGGCGAGCATGGGCTCGCCCGCACGTTGGGCGATGAGTGCACCGATGATGCCGGCGAGCACGTCACCGCTGCCGCCGCGCGCCAGCACGGGGCCTCCGAGAGTGCTGCACCAGGTTCGCGCGCCGTCGCAAATGCGGGTGACCGGCCCTTTGAGCACAGTAATCACGCGATGCTCGCGGCAAAAATCGGCCAAGTGCGCGCCTTCCCCCGCGATGCGGGCGAATTCGCCGGCATGCGGCGTGATGACCACCGGGCCGGCGCCCTCGGGGCGTTCAATCACGGATTGCAGGACTTTCGGCGTCAGCGCGTCGGCATCAAGCACCAGAGGCAACAGACAAGTCTTCGCCATTAAGGGCAGCAAGTTCTGGGTGCCGACGCCGCGCCCCAAACCGGAGCCTGCGAGGACGGCGGAAGCTCGGCCCTGCAAATCGCGCACGGCGCCAAACGTGGCCGCACCATGGCAGCCATCCATTTCCTCCGGGCAGGCGCGCCAGATGGCCTCCGGACGCGCGGCGGCAAAGGCCGGCGCGTGACTGTAGGGAGTCAGCGCAGTCACCAGACCCGCGCCAGCGCGCAAGGCCCCGAGCACGTTCAACATTTGCGCGCCCGGGTATGCCCGTGAACCGGAGACCACCACCAAGTGGCCGAAAGAGCGTTTGTCACCGGCGGAATCGCGCAAGCGGCCCAAGGGTTCAAGAATCGTCGGGAGCAGAATTTCCTCCGCATCGGCGCGCGGTCCGTCATATGGTTTTTCGAAAAATCCAATGTCTATATAACGGATTCGCCCAACCCAGGGCATATATGCCTGATTGAACAATGGTTGCTTGGCAATGCCGGTGGCATAGGTAAAGTCCGCCTTGAAGGCCAGGTCGCCGCTGTCGTCGGCGATTCCACTGGGCAGGTCAACCGCCGCGCGAAAGCCGGTTGCGCCCGGGGTGTCGTTGACTGCGGTGAGAATGGCGCGGGCCGCCTCCGGTAACGGCGGGCGGAACGACATGCCATAAAGTCCGTCGAGCGTAACATCCCAGATCTCGCCGGCATCCAGGCGGGAATGGAAGGGTGCGGGGGAAATGCTCTCCACGCCGGAATTCATCGCCAATTCATCCCAGGCGCGCCGG
>Ga0265319_1001997_pt1 | contig 11505 bp, 9 predicted proteins | sample 4824metaG_FD_192443 | JGI IMG/M metagenome (GOLD analysis project Ga0265319, IMG submission 192443) | Rhizosphere microbial communities from Carex aquatilis grown in University of Washington, Seatle, WA, United States - 4-8-24 metaG | ecosystem: Host-associated > Plants > Roots > Rhizosphere >...
GATGCGCCACCGCCGCCTTCTTCATCAAGCTGATCGCGTCGTCGTCGCGGCCAAGGAGCGCGAGGATCCAGGCCTGCTGAAGCAGGTCCCCCGGGTTCTTTTCCAGCTTGTAGCGATTCGCGTGCGCCTCGATCGCCTGGCGGAGCGCCGCCCGGGCTTCATCGAGGTGGTTCATTCGCCGCCGGATGACTCCGAGGCTCTCCCAATATTCCGGCGCGTCGGGACAGAGCGCGGTCGCCTGCTGGTAAAGACCCTCGGCCCGCGCAAAGTCCTTCAGGGTCACGGCAAACTCGGCCTCGCTGGCGAGGCTGGCGGCCTGCTTGCGCTGGAGCGGGCTGATTTCCTTCGGTTTCGGCTTGCAGCCCGGACAAAGGCACAGGGCCACGCCGAGCAGGATGGCGGTCAGGCGTTTTGTCATCGCGCCTGATAGCGGTACCTCGGGGCCCAGCCGTCAACTCCGTCCGCCAGCAATGCGAAAAAATGCCAGGCGCTGCAGAATGGGTCGAACGGACCGAAGGGTGCGGATGCCACGCGGAATACCTTCCCTCGCACGAGCCGGAAGGTCGAGACGCCCGGCTGCGGATCATCGCCATCCATGAAGCCCATGTCGGCGGTGAAGCCGGAGCCATGGCCGGAATACATGGGAAAGCGCCAGCCGCGGCTGCGGGCGAATTTACGCTGTGCAGCAGGCAAGTCGGGCGAAACGACCGCGAACGCGGCCCGGTCCGCGAGGTGCGGCAGCAGGCCGTTGAAACCGTCGGCCCAGAGCGTGCAATAGGGACAGGACCGGCCCATGTTGTGCACGACCACAAGGTCCCGCTTGCCGCCGAAGAGCGCGGAAAGCCGCACCGGGCCGCGCGGGCCGGCCAGCGCATAGTCTTCCACGGCGGTCCGCGGGAGCCGGCGCTTGAGCGCCGCGAGGTTCTGGTGCTCACGCACCAGGCGGTCTTCGAGCCGGCGGATTTTCCCCGCAAGGAGCTTGGTCTTCATCGCGATCGGCTCACATGTCCGGCGGAACAGTGGCGATGGCCTCCTCGATGGTGGTCATTCCGTCCTTCACCTTCAGCAGGCTGTCCTGGTGCAGCGTCTTCATGCCGCCGCGCATCGCGATCTTCTTCAGCTCGGCGGTCTCCATCTCCTTGTTGATGCCCTCGACCAGCTCCTCGTTTGTGATCATCAGCTCGTGGATGCCCACCCGGCCCTTGTAGCCGCTGCCGCCGCACTTGGGGCAGCCCTTCGGGTTGTGCTTGTAGATCTGTCCGCTCCAGCCAATGCCCTTTTCCAAAACCTCCTTTTCCCGGTCCTTCGCCTCGTACACCAGGCGGCACGTCTTGCACACCCGGCGCATCAGGCGCTGGGCGCAGACGCAGAGCAGCGAGGACGACACCATGAACGGCTCGATGCCCATGTCCGCGAGCCGCGCCACCGTCGAGGGCGCGTCGTTCGTGTGCAGCGTGCTGATGAGCAGGTGACCCGTGAGCGCGGCCTCGACGGCGATCTGCGCCGTCTCCTTGTCGCGGATCTCACCCACAAGGATGATGTCGGGATCCTGCCGGAGGAACGAGCGCAGCGCCGCGGCAAAGGTCAGCCCGATCTGCCGGTGCATCTGCATCTGGTTGATCCCGTTCAGCGTGTATTCGATCGGATCCTCGGCGGTGCGGATCACGATGTCGGACGAATTGATCTCGTTGAGCGCGGAGTAGAGCGTCATCGACTTGCCGGAGCCGGTCGGCCCGCAGTGCAGGATCATGCCGTAGGGCTGGCGGATCACCGCGCGGTACCGCGCGAGGTTTTCCTCGGTGAACCCGAGGGCGGGCAGTGGCAGGGTGCTCTTCTGCTTGTCGAGGATACGCATGACCACACCCTCGCCGTGGTTGAGCGGGGCGGTCGAGACGCGCAGGTCGATGTCGAGGGACTTCTTGGTGTACTGCTTGAACACGATGCGCCCGTCCTGCGGCAGGCGCCGCTCGGAAATGTCCAGGTTGCACATGATCTTCAGGCGCGCCACCAGCGCGGGGCCGACCTTGGCCGGCAGCCGGAGCTTTTCCTGGCACACGCCGTCGATGCGGTAGCGGACGATGATTTCCTTCTCCTGCGGCTCGATGTGAATGTCGCTCGTGCCGGCGTAATAGGCGTCCTCGATGATGCGGTTGGACAGCTGGATGATGGGGCCGGACTCCTCGTTGACGTCGTCGTCCTTCAGTTCGCCCTCGCCCTCGGTGCCGAACTCGGCGCCGATCTGCAGCACGACGTCGTCGAAGCCGGCCGGCCGCTCGTTGCCCTTGCTGAACTTCTCGCGGATGTCCTTGTCCCGCCCGAGCAGGCGGATCACCCGCTTGCCCGTCAATTCCTGGATCTTGGTCGGGATGCTGAGCTCGAACGGATTGGCGAAGGCGACCAGCAGGAAATCGCCGACCTGCCCGACCGGCAGCACGAGGTTTTCCTGGCAGAATTCCTGGGGAATGCGCTCGAACGTGTCGTTGCCGACGCGGTAGCGCGACACATTGAATGGGGCGAGGCCGAGGGCCCGCGCCTTGGCGACGAGGCACTGGAAGGGCGAGACCGCGTATTCCTCCTGCAGCATCTTGTCGAGCGCGTCGCCGCTGAGGTCGTCGGGGACCTGCATGATCGTGAGCCGCTGCTCCGTGCTGAGGCGGCCCATCTCCTCGAGCTTGGTGACGATCTGGGTCTGGACTTTTCCGAGGGGCATGGCTCAGGCGGCGGGGGCGGACGCCTTGGGCGTGGCCGGGGTGGTGGCGGGCGCGGAGCCGGCCGGGAACGGCGCCTTGCTGCCCGGCGCCGAGAACGGCGAGCGGGTCCCGCCGGAGGCCATGGAATTGACCTGGTCGGCCTCGAGTTTCTCGAGGTAGTCGGCGATCACGTCGAGGGTCGTACCGTACCAGATGATCTGGGCGCCATATTGCTTTTCCCAGAACGAGCGGACCGCCGGGCTCAGGTAATATGACGTCGCAATGAAATAGAACTCCTCCTCGCGGTCGAACGGCACCGACCAGGTCGCCCAGCAGGCGCCCACGTCGAGGCTCTTCCGGATTTCATCCGAGGTGTCGTAGTTGCGCAGGTCAACCAGCCCGGCGCCCTCCGACTCGACGATGAACTGCAGCACGTCATCCTCGCGCACCACCTTCATCTCGTAGGCCAGGATGCCCAGCACGGTGCTTTGCCGGGCTTGGTTCGCGGCCAGCACCTCCAGCAGGCGCTCGTTCGCCTTCTCCAGGTCCTCGAGCTTGACGAGGTTGTTGTCGACGAGGGCCGCGCCCAGCAGGCGGTTGGCGCGCATCAGCAATGACCGGTGTTCCGTGGACATTTTCGGGGTGGAAGCGTGGCTCAACCCGGCGCGACTGGCGACATCTTTTCGTGCCCGCGGAGCCGGGTGACGCGCTTTAACAATTCTTTCCTGAGCTTATCCAGCCCGGCGCCGGTCAGGCAGGAGATCTCGACCACGTCGACCTTGTGGCGACGCTTGAACTTGGCGAGGTTGGCCTGCGCCTCCGGGAGGTCGATCTTGTTGGCCGCCACCAGCCGCGGCTTCTTGAGCAGCGCCGGGTCGTAGAGCTTGAGTTCGCTCAGCAGCGTCGCGTAGTCCTCGCGCGGATCGCGCCCGTCGACCCCGGCGAGATCGACGAGGAACAGCAGGAGGGCGCAGCGCTCGATGTGCCGGAGGAAACGGTGGCCCAGCCCGCGGTTTTCGCTCGCGCCCTCGATCAGGCCGGGCACGTCGGCCAGGAGCAGGCGGCGCGGCTTGAGCGGGTCGTTGTACTCGATGACGCCGATCTGGGGGTGAAGCGTCGTGAACGGATAGGCCGCGGTCTTGGGCCGGGCCTTGGTGATGGCGTTGGTCAGCGAGGACTTGCCGGCGTTCGGAAATCCGACCAGTCCCACGTCCGCGATGCTCTTGAGGACCAGCCGGTAGACGCCATGCTCGCCCAGCTGGCCGGGATTGGCGCGCTTGGGCGCGCGGTTGGTGGAGGTCTTGAAATGGGTGTTGCCCCAGCCGCCGTTGCCGCCCTTGCACAGGACGATCAGCTGGCCGTCCGCAATGACCTCGGCGACGGCCTTGCCCGTCTCCAGGTCGGTGACGACCGTGCCGAGCGGAAGCTTGAGCACGACCGGCTTGCCATCGCGGCCATGACAGTCCGCGCCCAGGCCGTGCTCGCCGCGCTCCGCCTTCCAATGCGGTTTGTACTGGTAGGCGACGAGGTTGTTCGTGTTGACGTCGCCCTGCAGCACCACATCGCCGCCCCGGCCGCCGTCGCCGCCGTTGGGCCCGCCCCAAGGCTCGTATTTTTCCCGGCGGAATCCAATGCAGCCGCGTCCGCCGTCACCGGCGTAGGCCTTGATCACACATTCGTCGACAAACATGCGCGCTACCATGCACAAGCCGCCAGCTTTGCCAAGGGGTGGATTGGCCGGCCCGCTGCCAGGACCACTTACAGCACGATCTTGATCCCCTTGCGGAGATAGGTCGGGACGTCGAGATCCTGGCCTTCGAACAGGTTGCGGTCCGTCTTGTCGAAGTGCCCGCGGCTTTCGATTTCGCCGAAACTGAATTCGTTCTGCTCCGCCTTGGCCGCCTGCACCGCGGCGGCATGCGTCGTGGTGAGCGGCTCGTTCGCGGGCAGGTGCGCGGGCGTCACCGCCGGCGCCGCCATCGCCTCGGCCGGGCGGGAGACCGGCGGCTTGGCGCGGAGGGGAGCCGCGGGCCGGCGGACCGCACCGCGGCCGCCCATGTCGCTCGTGCCGAGCACGCAGACCTCGACCCGACCCTGCATCTGCTCGTCGATCACGGCGCCCATGATGATGTGCGACTCCTTGCCGAACTGCTCCGCCACGGCGGTCATCAGCTCGTTGACCTTGGGCAGCGTCAGGTCGGCACCTCCCACGATGTTGACCAGCAGGCGGTCGGCCTTGCGGGAAAACTCCGGGGTGGCCAGCAGCGGGCAGAGCTTCAGGCTCGCGACAGCGTCGGCCACCGCGTTCTCACCCTCGCCGTCGCCGAGGCCAAAGAGGGTCTTGCCTCCGCGCGTCGCGAAAGCCTGGCGCAGCGTCGCGAAATCGAGGTTGATCAGGCCGGTCCGGAACAGCATCGCCCAGATGGACTTCACGCCCCGGCCGATCCATTCGTCGGCGCGCGCGAACGAGTCCAGCACCGTCTCCTTGTCCGCGGCCTCCTGCAGCAACATGTCGTTCGGCAGGGGAATCACGGCATCGCACACGCGCCGGAGCGCGAGCAGGCCGTCCTCGGCCTGTTTCAGGCGTCGGCCGCCCTCGAAGCTGAACGGCATCGTGACAAATGCGATGACGAGCGCCCCCTGCTCGGCGGCGATCTCCGCCACCACGGGGGACGCGCCGCTGCCCGTGCCGCCGCCCATGCCGGCCAGCAGGAAGACGAGGTCGCAGTCCTTGACCACCGCCGCGATCTTCTCGCGGTCGGCCTCGGCCGCCTCACGGCCGAGCTCTGGATCGCCGCCGGCGCCAAGGCCGCGGGTGACCCCGGAACCGATCAGCACCTTGTCCTGCACCGGCGAGGAGGAGAGCGCCTGGAGGTCGGTGTTGATGACCGCGAGCTGCAGGCGCTCGAGATTCTCCATCTTCAGCCGGTCGACGGCGTTGGAGCCGGCGCCGCCGACGCCGACCAGCTTGATCGCGATGTTGCGGTCGGTCAGGATCTGGTGCTCGAGCGGAAGTTCGGAAGGAGTCATGATCACGCGTGATTCAAAGGGGAAAGAGGCTCAGGCCGGGGCGAAGAGCTTCTGGAGGAAGCCTCGCTTGCGCCGCGCCGGCGCCGCCCGCTCTGCCTGCGAGGCGAGGCCGTAATAGAGCAGTCCGAGTGCGGTGCTGTAGCCGGGGTCGCGAAGATTTTCGTTCACCCACGAAGGTGTTTCCCCGAGATGAGCGGGCACGCCGAACACCTTGGCGGCACAGTCCGCGATACCCGGCAGCTTGGCCGTGCCGCCGGTCAGCACCACACCAGCAGCGCACATTTCGGGGGTGAAGGCCGCACCCAGCTTCTTCTTCACCACCTCGAAGATCTCCCAGGTCCGGGCGGCCGTGATCTGCTCGATCGCCTGCTGGGGAAACTGGCGGTCCCCGATCGTGAAGTTGCCGTCCAGCCAGACCTTGTCCGCCTTGGTCCGCGCCTGCACCAGCGCGCGGCCGTGGCGCAGCTTCAGTTTTTCCGCCTGGCCGTCCGTTAACCGCAGGCCAAGCGAAAGGTCGTTGGTGAGGTGCGAGCCGCCCACCGGCACCGCGCCCGTGGCGTAGGGCCCGCCGTCCCGGTAAAGCACGAAGTCGGTCACGCCCGCCCCAAGGTCGATCGCGAGGACCCCGTGCTGGCGTTCCTCCGCCGTGGTCACCATGTGGCCCGAGGCCAGGCCCGAGAGGATCAGCTCGCGCACCTCCAGGTTGAAGCCGCGGATGACATGGATCGTGTCGGCCAGCCGGCTCTCCTGGCCGTGCACGGTCCAGTAGCCGACCTCAAGGCGCTGGCCGACGAGATGCTCCGGATTACCCGGCACCAGGCGGCCATCGACGCGAAACGGCCGGCGGATGTTGTGCACCACCATGCGGCCGGCGGGCAGTTCCTTGGCCGTGGCCAGCCGGCAGACCGTGTCGATGTCGAGCGCGCTGATCATGTTGTCGGCCGACTTCACGTTGACCGCCGCCTCGTTGTAGAAGGCCTCCAGGTGGCCGCCCGACTGGGCCAGATAAACGAGGTCGATCTGCTCGCCCGCGCTCTGCTCGGCCGCCTGCATCGCCGCGTGGGCGCACTCGCTGGCGGCCTTGTAGTCGACCACCACGCCCTTCATCACGCCGCGCGACTGGCATTCGCCATAGCCGATGATGGCGAGCTCGCGGCCGGTGAACTCGCCGACGAGGACGGTGACTTTGGAGGTGCCGATCTCGACGGCGCCGATGAATTTGGTGCTAGAGGTCACGGTTGGGCCTGCTGCTGGTTGGAAGGTTCGGAAACGCAAAGGAGTGCGGCACCGCGGACGGTTTCGCCGCCGGCACGTTCGGCCGGGCGAGGGCGGCCGCGGGATCGTAGTCGACGACGACCTGGGAGCCGAGGGCGAGGTTGACCGACTTCAACGGCGCCGCCTTGGCGTCGCGCACATAGTCCAGCCGCGCGAGCTGGGTGCGGAAGTCCAGGCTGGTGCTGAACACGATCTTTTCGATCTCGCTCGAGCGGACCTCGATCTCGCCGTCGCTCTCGAGCCGGGCGAGGTTCACAACCTGCCCCTTCCAAGTCGCGTAAAGTTCCGGCGCCTCGGCGCGCGCCATGGCCAGCAGGCTCGCGGCGGTTTCCATGCCTGCGAGCGGGGCAAAACCGTCGCCCTCGCGCACCACCTTGACGCCGGCGAGCCAGGGCAAGGCGTCCAGTGCCGCCGGATCGTAGCCGATGCCGGAAAAAATGACGCCGTCCTTCGCCACCAGGTAGTCGCGGTTGTTTTCCATCCGCAGACGCGCGACCGGGGACCGCTCGGCAATCTTCACCGTGAGCGTGGCGGGGAACGACTTGGTGAGCACAACCGTGCGGACCTGGCCGTTGGCGAGCAGGCGCTGCTGCAGCGGGGCCAGGTCGAGTTCCATCAGGGTCATGCTCGCCGGCAGGGCCAGCACGCCCTCGACCCAGGCGCGGCTGATCGCACCATCCGTCTGGAGGTCGATCTTTCCCACCGGTGCCGTGCCGACCGCGCGGGCGATCCGCTTCGGTTCCGACTGCCAGGTGCTCGCCATCTCAAGGATGCCCCAGCCCACCGCGCCGGTCACGACGACGAGGCCGGTGGTCTTGAGGAGCGCGAGTGCAAACCGCTTCCGCCCCTCGCGCGACATGGCGCGCGGCCGCACCGGCTGCGGGATCTGCCGCCAGGTGCGGGTATTGGGCACGGGATCGATGGTGTCTTTCATGAACGAAGCGCAGCCGCGGCCGCTTGAAAACGCTGCAACGCCGGGCCCACCATTTCCCTGACCAACGCCGTGAAATCCATCCCCGCGCAACGCGCACTCATCGGCAGCAAGCTGGTCTCCTTCATGCCGGGCAGCGGGTTTATTTCCAGAAAAAACGGAATGTTTTCCTCGCTGAGCATGAAGTCCACGCGCCCGTAATCGCGGCACCCGCAGGCCGCGAAGGCCCGCTCGGCCGCCTGCTGCACGGCGCGGGTGAGTCCGTCATCCAGCGGCGCGGGCGCGAGGTACTCGGTCAGGCCCTTCGTGTACTTGCTGCGGTAGTCGTAGACCCCAGACTTCGGCCGGATCTCGACCACGCCCATCGCACGGTCGTGAAGCACGCCGACGGAAAGCTCGCGGCCGGAGATCCTTTGCTCGACCAGCCAGTTTCCCGTCCGTACCTCGCGCAACGCCGCCTCGAGGGCTGCCTGATCCCCGATCAGGTACAGGCCGACGCTGCTGCCCTGGTCGTTCGGCTTGAGCACCAGCGGGCCGGCCAGCTGCGCGGCGATGGCTGCGGCCGCGGGCTTCTGCGCCGCTGCGAAGGCAAGGCCGGAAGCGACACGCACCCCGGCGGCGGCCACCGCCGCCTTGGTCCGGGTCTTGTCGATCGTGAGGGCGCTGGCCGCGACGCCGCAGCCGGCGTACGCGATGCCCGCGGCCTCCAGCGCGCGCTGCATGCCGCCGTCCTCGCCGAATCCGCCGTGCAGCGCGGAAAACACGACATGCTTCCGCGGATCGAGTCCGGCGGGCACGGCGTCGGCGGTCACGTCAATCTCGCAGGTGGGAAACGACCGCGCCAGCGCCAGCGCACAGGCCCGCCCGGAGCCCAGGGAGACCTCGCGTTCGGAGGAAGTGCCGCCAAGCAGGACGGCCACGATGGGCGGTTTCAAAGGACGTCCTTCCATTCCTTGCCGTAGAGCAGCACCTCGGGCTCGAGCTCGACGCCCTTCGCCTGCCGCACCCGCGCGCGCACCCGCCGCACGAGTTCGAGCACGTCGGCGCCGGTCGCCTGGCCCCGGTTCACGATGAAATTGGCATGCACCGTCGATACCTCCGCGTCCCCCACCCGCTCGCCCTTGAGGCCGCTCTCGTCGATCAGGCGGCCGGCCGACTGGCCCGGCGGATTCTTGAAAATACAGCCGGCGCTCGGTTCGCGCGGCTGCGACTCATGGCGCTTGCGGCGATAGACGTCGACCTGGCGGTTGATCGCGTCGATCTCGGCCTGTGCCGCCGGACGCAACAGGGCGCCGAGCGCGATGGCGTGGTGCAGTTCGGCGCAATGCCGGTAGTCGACGTGCATCTCGGACCGGCGGAGCGTCTTCACCTCGCCGGCGGCGGTCATGAGCTGCACCTCGTCGACCACGTCGAAAATCCAGCCGCCCATTGCCCCGGCGTTCATCCGCAGCGCGCCGCCGACCGATCCCGGAATGCCCTCGAGGAACTCAAAGCCGGTCAGTCCCGCCTTGGCGGCCATGCCGCAGAGATTCTTCAGCCGCAGGCCCGCCCCGACCCACAGCCGGCCGTCGGGCCGCGGCTCAAACTCGGCCCATGCGGGATGCCCGAGCGACACGACCAGGCCGTCGACCCCCTCGTCCGGGACGATCAGGTTGGAGCCGCGTCCCAGCCAGAAGACCTCGACGCCGCGCGCCTGGGCCTCGTGCCAGAGCACGCGGAGGTCCTCGACACTCGCGGGCTCCGCATACACCCGGGCGGCACCGCCCACGCGCATCGTGGTCTTCGGCCCGAGCGGCTCCTCGCGGCGCAACTTCGCCGCCGACGAAAGCCGCGGCCGCACCGCGCCGGCGAACTCATCCCACCGCTTTTCCTTCATCGCCTCCCACTCGAGCAGCACCAGCCAGGCCCGCGCCTTCTGGTCCACGTCGCCCGCGCCCACGAAGGCCACGAGGTCGCCCGGCCGGATCTCGCGCGTCAAGGCGCGGAAAAACTCCGCGTCGTCACCCGGGAGGTAGCTGACGGGCAGCGCCGCGGCGTTGCGCTTCAGGTCGGCATAGATGTCCGCCGTGGTGCCGCCCGAGACCGGCGCCTCGCCCGCCGCATAGACGTCGAGCAGGTGCACGCTGTCGGCCAGCGCCAGCGCCGCGGCGAACTCGGACTTGAATTGCGCCGTGCGGCTGAACCGGTGCGGCTGGAAAACCACGACGAGCCGCCCGCCGGCGGCGGTGCGTGGACGAAGGCTGGCCAGCAGCGCCCGGATCTCCGAGGGATGGTGCGCATAATCCTCGATCACCGTGAGGCCGTTCACGGCCGGCAACTGGCCCTGCCGCCGGCGCACCCCCGCGTAGTCGGCCAGCAGGCGCGGCGTGAGCACGACGCCCATCAGCTGCGCGGCGGCGAGCGCCGCGGTGGCGTTCGCCGCGTTGAATTCCCCGCGGGCCCGGACCACGGCCTCGTTCGTGCCGAAGCGGCCGCCGAGCCGCAGTGTCATCGTTTCGCCGGCCTCCGCCCTCATCTGTCCCGTGAAATCCCCGCTCCGGCCGAACGAGAGGCAGCCACCCGGCGGCTGCGGGTCGCGGGCCGTGATCCGCAGCGAGAGCGGGCACGCGTCGTTCACCAACACCGGCCCGCGCGTGCGGGTGAAGAGCGCGGCAAACGCGGCCTCGAGGTCGGCCTGCTGGCGGTAATAGTCCGGGTGATCCCAGTCGAGGTTCACCGCCACCGTGATCTCGGGCGCGAAGCGGTCGATCGTGCCGTCGCTCTCGTCGATCTCGGCCACGACCCAGTCGCTCGATCCCGTCCGCGCCGGCGCCGTGTCGTCGTTGAACAGCCCGCCCAGCACGTAACCCGCGGGAAAATTCGCGCGCCGCAGCACGCTCACGAGCATCGCGGTCGTGGTCGTCTTGCCGTGCGACCCGCAGACGGCGACCAGCTTCTTGCCGCGCACGATCTCGGCCAGCATCTCGCCGCGCCGCACCAGCGGCAGCCCGCGCGCCACCGCGGCGGAGTACGCCGCGTGGGTCTTGCCGATGGCGGAGGAATAGACGACCAGGTCGCATTCCGCGGGGATCGGGCCGACCGTCACGTGCTCGCGGCCGAGGAGGGCCCGCATCACTTCAGGGAGAGCGTCGTCCTCTCCTGACACCGCGAAGCCGGACTGGGCGAGGTAAATGGCGAGCGGCGCGAGTCCCATGCCTCCCACCCCGACGCAGTGGATGCGGTGGACTTCGCGATCGAACAGACGCGGCGGGGGCACGGGTCTCATGGCCGGATGAAATCGTTCTCGTTCCTCGTTCTCTTAATCGTTCTCCCTCTCCGCCCGAGATCCGACCTGAACGAGTCCGCGCCAGAGTCCGCGAACGAGGCGTGAGAACGAGCACGCTGCGGAATCGAATTCATGCGACGGTCGGTTGCGCCGAGCCCGGGACACCGGTCACGGTCGGGGCGGTGATTTTCTCCAGATCGTCGAGCATCAGGTCGAGCGCGTTGGCCCGGTCCATCCGCTGGAGGTTCGCGCGAAACTGGCGGAGCAGCCAGTCGTTGTAGATGACGTCAAGCACCTCGGCGTGCAGCCGCGGG
>Ga0265319_1001999_pt1 | contig 11500 bp, 10 predicted proteins | sample 4824metaG_FD_192443 | JGI IMG/M metagenome (GOLD analysis project Ga0265319, IMG submission 192443) | Rhizosphere microbial communities from Carex aquatilis grown in University of Washington, Seatle, WA, United States - 4-8-24 metaG | ecosystem: Host-associated > Plants > Roots > Rhizosphere >...
GGCGTCAAGGTTGTAAAGCCGGATGCGCGAACGGTAGAAAGCAATTTTCTCGACGCGCTGGCACAATGCCTTTTTGGTAAAACGGGCGTCAATTTTCCACGCACCAGTTTGATTCAGTCCGCCGATGATGCCAGCGTCAATAATTCCAGAACGGTTCGTGCGGTTTAAGAAAAACGTGGAAAATCCCAATTCCAAAAGGCTGTGATTCTTGCCGTCAAATTGAATGGCTCTTTGTTTTCGCCATTCATCCACTGTCACGCGAACATCACGAATCATTTTGCAAAATTCGTCCGTCGAATTAACGACGCTGTGCCAGAAAGCGTAAATGGATTTGTCTATGTCATTCAGGTGAATCGTGGAGGCGTATTCCTGTAATAACAAATTGACCGCAACGCCCGCGCCGCCCGCATACGGTTCGCAATAATGCCCGTCGAGCAAATTGTTTTGCTCAAAAACCAGTTTGATGAAAGGCGTTAATCTGCCTTTCCCGCCCGGATAACGCAATGGCGTGTTCGAGTTCATGGCTCCAAATTGCGAAAAACACCCCCATCGTGGCCAACAAATAATGCGACTATTTTTTAGACTTCCAAAGCCGCTCAAAAAACAACTCAAAATTATGCCAAGAAAGTTTTAATTCAAGCGGTGGCGGATTCATCCACCGGCTGTGAACGTATGCGTTTAGCGTGTCTGGTGCGGTGAACGAATTTTCATTATTCCGTGCGACGTTGATTGGTTTCAGTTCTTTTTTTGAAAGGAGATTTGTGCTTGTCACATGATTAACGACTAGGCCGAACCGCGTTTTCATGGAATCATCCGGCTGCCCGTTATTTTTTATCGGCAACACAAGGGCGTGCTTTGCAATGTAATCGTCCAGCGTCAGATCAAAGAACACCCGAAACAATACAGATACGGCGTGGCGGCGTTTGGTTGCGTCCAATTCTTTTAACTCAATGAAGATGTCGTTAATTTTCCCAGCGGGCAACTCCAGCTTAAATTTTCGCGGAATCAAATTTATTTGTTCGTCCGTGCCGGGCGTCGTTTTTGTTTTTTTCTTGGTCTTCAGATTTGCGTCGGCTGGTTTTCCAGACACCACCCACGCGGACGCCGCCTTCTTTTTCTTTGGATGCTTGGCGAGCAGCTTGTCCAAGAAAACAATCCGGTGTTCGTCTGTGTCAACGTCGCGCTCGGTGAATTTTTTCCCGTCCTGTTTTCCGGCGGCGATAATGGTGACAATTTCCGTGAAGATTCCCTTGATTCTGTTTTTGTCTTGATCTGAAATAATCTGTCCGCCTTGCAACGTGAAGCCAATGGCTTCTTGAACGTCCGTGGCTTCGACCAAACGCTTTAGCGTCGTGACGTTGAACTGTGAGCCTTGCAAAAATTTCCGCAACTTCTCATCTAGTTCCGGCAGCGACAAAACAAAATTCACCGCGTCAAGGTCGGGACGTGGGATGTTGTGGTATGCGTCAGCGCGGGCTTTCGACATTGCAGACCAAGGTTCTGTGCCAGCACCTTCCAAACCGCTTTTATGCTTTCTGTCTATCCAAACCTGACCCGCCTCTCGGTTGAGTGCAATCACGCAGTCCATTACTTGCGGTATTGCGTCAGCGTGTTCTTTGTTCAGTTTTTTGAACGAAGCGTGTAGCGGACTTCCTTCCGCCAATTCTGGATTTAACATCAACTTGATTGCGGTCAGACGGCGGTTGCCTTCAATGACAATAAAATTTCCATTGCCGTCGGCGGCATCAATCACCAACGGAAGGTCAAATGGATTTAAGCCGACGGCGATAATGTCTTTGGCAAGGTTGACGAGCTTTTTACCTTGCTCGGCGATAATGGCGTCGCGCGCTTGTTTTTGACTGTCTTGCTTGACGATGCGAAAATTGGCAACGTCGAGTAGCAGGTTTCCAACGCTGATTGTCTGCGGCATTGCGGGACAATGCAAAACTGCCCACAATCCGTCAAGTCTTATGAGTGAAGTATATTATTACCCAAACTAAGGCCAATAACACTAAGCAAACTACCGGCATCGCTCCGCCCAGCAATAAGGAATCCTATCGCGCAAAGGACAAATATGGCGCTGAATCCATATACGATCTTCGACCTTCGATCCAAATTAAGTGGTTTCATATTTTTTCCTCGTGTCGCGCAATGTGGCCTAACGTAGAAAGCTGAGCCACCGCCGAGTCTTTGCAGACGGCCACCGTCCGTGAACCGCGATAGCGGAACCGAAACCGCCAACGGCGGCCTGCTCGCGATTTATCGGAGTTGGCTCCGGCGACTTGTTAGGCGTTTCCGTCCGCATTTATTTCCCCTCCCGAATTGCCTTCGCGAGCGTGTCGTAGGCCGCGTTCGCGGCTACCTTGTCGCCCTTCTCAAGTGCATCCATCCACGCTTTGGCAGCCATAATTTGCTCCGGCTTTCCGCTGCGGATTGCATCGTAATACTCATCGAGTGGCGTCGTCCACAGTCCCATCACAAACTTGGTCAAAAAGAACGCGACACTGGCAAGCACCAACGCTATTAGTGCATTGTGGGTGTAATGAAGTCCGACCAAATCAACGATGATCCCCACAGACCAGCGCGAAACGAATTTTATCACTTTGAGCTTGGTTAACATAGAACGCCTAACGAAAAAAGCTGAGCCACCGCCGACTCGCGGCGTGGATTGCAACCGCAGCGGCAACGGCGGTTGCCTAACATTGTTATTCGACCGCACGGTGCGGTGCGATTTTTTTCATGAATACGACCTTATTTCACGCTTTCCCTTTTGCCAAGAACATTTTATGTCTGGTGCGGGCAAGAATATGAATCCGGGAAATACCGCACTTTGATCTCAAAGGAATTGGCCTTTTCCGTCCGGGCTTTTGCACTTAACATTCGCGCATGGAGCAAGCGGTTGCGGCGATTTTGCTTTTCGCGGGCGCGAGTTTCTTTTTCGCGCTGGCGGAGACGGCTTTGTTTTCCCTGAGCCAATGGCAGTTGCGGCAGTTGGCGGAAAGGCATCCGCTCGCGGGCAAAACGGTGGCGCGGCTGCTGGAGCGTCCGCAGGATTTGCTGGCGACGCTGGCGCTGGGCACGACGTTCGCCAACGCGGCGATGCTCGCGGTCGCGCTGCGCATGGTCTTCGACGCGCAGTGGGCGCTGGCGTTGACGATGATCGCGCTCATCGCCTTCACGTTGATCGGTTGCGAGGTGCTTCCAAAGACTCTGGCGGTGCGGCAGCCGGAGCGATGGGCGTTGCGGGTGGGCTGGCTGCTTTTGGTTTTCCAAAAAATCACGACGCCGTTGCATCGCACGGCGCAATGGCTGAATTCGATGTTCTTGAAGGCAAACCGGGGGCAGGTGAGTTCGTCACAGGTGTTGACGGACGCGGAGTATCAGGAGCTGCTCGACATGGCTTTCCAGCAGGGCACGCTCGCGGAATCGGAAAAGGAAATCATCCTGCAGATCATCAGCCTCGACCAGCGAAAGGCGCGCGACGTGATGCGCCCGCGTTCGGGCATGGCGTGCATTTCGGACGACGCGAGCGTCGAGGAGATGATCGCGTCGGCAAAAAAGTTCAAGCACCGCCGTCTGCCGATTTACGACGAAACGCCGGACACGATTGTCGGCATCCTGAACACGCGCGAATTGCTGCTCGACCCGAAAATCGACCTGTCGGAGGTGATTGAGTTTCCGTCGTTCGTGCCGGAGACGATGAATCTGCTACAGCTTTTCAAAAGTCTGCAGAAACAGCATCGCGGCCTTGCGATCGTGCTCGATGAATTTGGCGGCGTCGCGGGTCTGGTGACGATGGAAGATATTTTGGGCGAACTCGTCGGCAAAATCCGCGGCACGGCGCAACCGGAAGGTTTTTTTGCGATGGAAAAACTCGCGCCGGGACGCTGGCGCGTGGACGGCGCGATGCGGCTCGAAGATTTTCGCCGTGAATTTCCGGGTCTCGGGGAAGTCAACGAAGTCGAGACGATGGGCGGATTGCTGACGCATTTGCTCGGCGTCGTGCCGGAGAACGGCGAATCCGCGACATTCCGCAATTTGAAATTAACGGCGCAAGTCGTGGACGAACGCCACGTGCGCGAATTGATCATTCAACGCGTGAAATAAAATGAACATGAACATCGCCAACTGGATCGTACTGGCTCTGTGCCTGCTGTTGTCGTTCCTGCTGTCGGGCATGGAAGCAGGCGTGTTCGCGCTGAACCGGCTGCGCGTGCGGCGGCTGGCGCGCGCGGGAAAACCGTCGGCGAAACTGCTGAACAATTTTCTCGAGAAGCCTGAAAAATTCCTGTGGACGATTCTGGTCGGCAACACGCTCGCCAATTTTTTGATCCTCGGTTTCATGCTCGCCAAAATCCATGAAAGGTTTTGGGGTGACACGCCGTTGGTCGTCGGACTTTTTTTCATCGCCGTCTTTTTGTTCTACACGCTGTTCGACTTGCTGCCGAAGATGCTTTTCCGCGCCAGTCCGAACCAGCTTTGCCTTTTGGCGGCCAATGTTTTTCGGCTGATTTATTTCGTGCTGCGCCCGCTCGTCACGATTGTCGAGAATGTTTCCTCGGCGGTGCTGCACTGGACGGGCGGACAATCGTTCACGGGGCGGCTGTTCGGCAATCGCGAAGAGATGCGCGTGGTGATGCAGGAATCCTCGCAATCGCTCACGAGCGATGAGCGCACGATGATCAATCGCGTGCTCGATCTGCAGAATTTCACCGTCGGGCAGATCGCCACGCCGTTGGAGCACATCGTGACGGTCGAGACGCAGACGCCGCTTGCCGATGCGCTAAAGCTTGCGCGCGCGAAAAAATTTTCACGACTGCCGGTCTGGGAATCGCGCGACGGCCGTCCACGCATCGCCGGACTGCTCATGGTCGGGCCGCTGCTGTATCGCGACAATCTGGATTTGCAAAAGCCCGCGGCTTCCTACATCACGCCCGCGCTGTTCCTGAACGAGGACATGCGGCTGGAAATCACGCTGCGTCTGATGCAACGCGCCGGGCACAGGCTCGCCATCGTGCTGGCGCGCGACCGCACGGAAGCCGGTGTCGTGAGTCTGGAGGACATCTTGAAAATCATGTTCGGCGAGATGAAATTATGAACGGCCTTGTTTTCATCGCACTGAAGATTCTGGCCGTGCTCGCGCTCGTGCTGTTGAACGGATTTTTCGTCGCCGCCGAATTCGCGTTCGTCCGCATCCGCGAGACGCAGCTGGACGCGCTGGCTGTCAGAGGCCGGCGCTCGGCAAAAATGGCGCTGCACATCGTCCGCAACCTCAATTCCTATTTGAGCGCAACGCAACTCGGCATCACGATGGCCAGCCTCGGCCTGGGTTATCTCGGCGAGCCGGTGTTCACGACATTGCTTGAGCCGCTGCTGGCTCCGCTCGGAGTCACATCCGAAATCTGGCAGCATTCCATTTCCTTCGCCGTCGGTTTCGCTGTGCTGACTTTTTTGAACATCGTCGTCGGCGAACTGGCGCCCAAATGGCTGACGATCCAAAAGACGCTGCCGGTCGCGCTCTGGTCGGCGCGTCCGCTGCGATGGTTTTACCTGGCGTTCTATCCGTTCAACCGCCTGCTCAACCATGCCGCGCGCTGGCTGTTGCATCAGATCGGCATCGAACCGGACGCGCACATCGAACGCGGGCATTCGGAGGAGGAATTGCGTCTCGTGCTCGCATCGGCGAAGACCGTCGGCGGCGGGCGCAACATCATTTTGAACGCGCTGGATTTGCGGCAGCGCACCGTGCGCGAAGTCATGCGGCCGCGCAACGAGGTCACGCTGTTCAACACGGATGCGACGATGGCCGACTGCCTCGCGCTTGCGGAAAAAACGCGTTACTCGCGCTTTCCGCTTTGCACGGACGGCGATTTGGACAAGTCGCGTGGTGTCATTCATGTCAAAGACCTTTACGCGTTGCGCGACAAGGCGCGGACGGCGGCGGATTTGTTGCCCGTGGCGAAAAAATTGATCTATGTTCCCGAAACCGCGCGGCTGGAAAAAATGCTCCAGCTTTTTCTCGAACGAAAATTGCATTTTGCCATCGTCGTGGACGAATACGGCGGCACGCTCGGCATCGCGACTTTGGAAAATGCGCTCGAAGCGTTGGTCGGCCAGATTCAGGACGAATTTGACTCGGAAGCGACGCAATTCGTCCGCAAGAGTGAAAACGTGTGGGAAGTCGCCGGCACGCTGGCGCTGCACGAACTCGAAAAAATCACCGGCGAAGTGTCGCATGATGAAGGCGTCGCGACCGCGAGCGGCTGGGTCACTCAAAAGCTTGGCGGTTTTCCGAAGGTCGGCGACACGTTGACGGCTGGCGCGTGCGAATTGCGCGTGGAGGAAATGGACGGCCCGCGCGTGGCGCGGTTGAAAATAACGAAGCGCGAGCAGTCGGCAGACACGGCTACCATCTTCCGCCGCGAACCGCAAAAACCGCAGTGACGATCGCGATTATTGCGTCCGCTGCGACCGCAATCCAAATTCCGTGCGATGCGCACGCGGTTCCGAAAAGCAGGATTGCCCCGAGCCAGACGGCGAGCGGGTGATAGTCCGGCACACTGCGCCTGCTCAATTGTTTGTTGATGAGCGCGGGCGTGACGAACGCCAGAATCAGCAAAGTCACGAACGCCCAGCCCAGAAAATCCACGAGCGGCGCGCCTTGCCAGGTGATCGAAAATTTTGTCGGCATCCACAGCCAGTAATGTTGTATGCGCGACGCGAACGGCTCGAGTGTGACATCGAACAACGCCGTCAGCGTCGCCGCGAGGCCGATGAGCCAGAAGCCGTAGTTCCTCGTTTTCCGCCACGGGCGCAAAATCAATCGCGCCACGCCGCGCGAATTCAAAACGATGATGACCCAGACCAGCGGCATCGCCCATGGCAATGTTTTGAAAAGTTGTTGTCCGGCATCCAGGCCGAACATGAACGGTCCGAACGGGATTCCCGTGCGAAAACCAACCGCGGACGCCGCGCCGCCCATGAGCGCGATGCCGAAAGCGGCGAGAAAAACATTTTGCAAAGGCAGTTGACGCGCGAGCGCGATGAGCGTGCTGGCGGCCATGGTCAAAATCAGCAGCGCTTCCGGCCAGCCTGAATCCATAGGGATGAAAAGTTTTGCGAAGACCGGCAAAGACACGGCGGCGAGCAGAAAAGTGGACAGCCGATGCGCGGACGCCAAAATTTTTCCATCGGCGGTACCCTTTGGAAAATTTCGCGATGGCATTGGCGGGCGCATGATTTCCGGCAGGATACGATTTTGCGGCGCACCGGGCAATGCCGCGCGTGTTGTTTTTTGGAATTGCCTTGTTCCGCGGCAGAAAACTTGCTTTTCTCGGAAACCATTATGACATTGGACGAAGCCAAAAACCTCATCAAGACGTGCGCCGGGCAGATGGACGTGCATTACGGCAAAACCGTTTTTGACGAATGGGCGGTCATCTCGCTTGCGGAGAACAAGGCGCGAGTGCTGGTTTACGCCGGGCCGCGCAACGACGATTTTCTGAAAAATTTTGCGAACGATCTCGGCGCATTGCGTTCCGAACTGTTGACCGCGAATTACGGCACGGGCGATTTCGCGTTCGCGCGGCACGGCACCGGCACGCGGTTCGAGGCGTTCATGGTTTTGGGCACGGCCACTTATCTGATTTGCAACAACACGCGCGAGTCCATGGACACGATCGCCAAAGACCCGCGCTGGATCGGTGCGCAGGTGCCGTTTGCGGAGTTGGGCGACAAAATGCGGATGAACCCGCTCGCGGTTTCCTCGGACACGCATTTTTTCACGAAACCTTTGTGACCGCGCGGTGAAATTTCAGCCGGACAATCCTTTCCAGAGAAAAAATCCGTAAGCCGCGACAAGAATCCAGCCGGCGAATTTCGGCAGTTGCCCGAAAATCGTGACGAAGAAAAGATGCAGCAGCGTCGCGCCAAGAAGGATGAACATTCCCGTTTGAAAAAATTTCGGCACCGTCATCGTGTGATAGAGGGCGTAAATACCGATGCACAACGGGATCGAGACGTGCGAATCGCCGACCTGCGAGGTGTAGACGGTTTCCGGCTGTTTGCGCCAGCCGTAATAGATCGCCAGCAGCGCGTTGGGCAGCACCATCAGCCAGCCGCTCAACCAGCCGAGGTATTTCACGCTGATGAAACCGGTGGGAATGCCGGAAATCCAGTTCACGAGCCAGCCGGTGCTGATGTAAATTCCGTAGGCACCGACCGCCAGCAGCGCCAAATCAAACGGCAAAGTCCAGCCGAGCGATTTGTTCTCGCGAACGTTGTTTTTCAGCACGTCGAAAACGTGGAAGCATTGCCAGAATAAAAAAAGTCCGACCAGGACGAGTCCTTCGTTGAAAACAATACGTCCATCACGGCCAAGCGCCCAGACCGCGCCGGTGAAAAACAAGATCGCCATCAACGTGAGCAGCAGCGAGAGACGGTTGAGTTCGTATGCCTTGCCCGCGCCCTTGGATTTTTTGCCGGAAGAATTTTTGGTTTTTGACGGCAGGATTTTCATTCCCCAAAAGATCGCGGGCAGGCCGAGCACAAGCGTCATGTTGGTGACGTTGTTGACGAGCGAATTGGTCATCACGTCCGCGCCGGAGCCGCCGTTGCGGCCGAGGATGAACGCGAAGATGAGATTGCCCAGACCGGTGCAATACGGCATGACCAGCGTGCCGAGCACCGTGCCTTCAAAACCCCTGGCGCTCAAAACCTCCAGCCGCCAGATCATCAGGAACGACGCGGCCATGAACAGCGCGACAAACAGCAGCGGCGCATACGGGCCTTTGGCTTCAATCCAATGGATGAACGGGTTGAGCACGCGGAAAGTTTAGTAAAAAAATCTTTTGGCGCGACTTGTTTTAGCAAAAACGCCGCCTTGCACACACAACGGGTAAAACCGCTGCCTCATCCACCCGGTCGTTGCCTCCATTTTCACGACCGGTTGTGCGGCCAAACCGGCCGATTTGGCCATTTTTCCGATTGGCTTGGTCTTTAAGACAGTCGGAAGATTGATTTCTCCAATTGGAAAAACCATTTTTTCAACTGTCTTGACGGCCAAATGAACTGTCTTTGTGACAAAGGCAATTGCCTTTGCGACAAACTGGATTGCCTTTGTCGTAAAGAGAACTGCCTTTATGACAAACAGAACTCCCTTTAAGGCAAAAAGGGTTGCCTTTGTGACAAAGTGAACTCCTTTAATGGCAAATGAACTGCCTTTGTGACAAAATGAATTGCCTTTAAGGCAAAGAGAACTGACTTAATGACAAAGGCAATCGTGAAAATGGCCTTTTCAACCGTCTTAAGACGCTATTGGACAGGCAAATATGGCTAGAAATGGGCGAAAACCGTCAAAATGCCAGTCCCACCCAGAATCACGGGTCTTTCGGATGGCGGTTTGGGCGGCGCGGAACCAGCCGTTGCACGGATTATTTTGCGAAGACCGACATCGTCTTTTGCGTGCACGACCAGTTGCCGTTTGTCCCCCGGTCGAACTCAAACAAATCATAATCGCCCGTGCGTTCGATTTGCTTGAAGCCCAAAATTTCCGCGTTCGTAAAACCCCATTGCTCCGACATCGGACGGATCAATTGAAAAACTTGCTGCGCTTCCGTCGTCCGCTTGGGCAGCTCCGCGTTCGGGTCGTTGGAAACGAACTCCAGATGGAAGCAATTCGTTGGATTGTTCCAATGCCGCTATCGCTTTGTCTGCCTGTTCTTGGTCAAATTGTGTTTTTTGGAATTCCATTGCTTCGCGTTGAAGAAGCAGTTGTTGCTTTTGTCCAAGAAAGGCAACATAGATGAACATTAAACCGGCCAAAGCCCAAAGTGAACCGACTGCACCTTGAAAATAACTTCCAATTGAAGAAAGGTCAGTTTTCGATGACAAATCATTCCGAAAAATCCACAAACCCCAACCGGCGGCTATTCCACCTAAACCAACCAAAATCCAAGCCACCCATTTATTGAAAATAATTTGCCCTTCCAATTTTGCTAAATCGGCGTGAACGGATGTTTTTTTGGTCTCGTTTGACATAAATCATATTTTTGTCAACGCCCACTCAATCCGCGCCAGCGATTTTTCTTTGCCCAAAACTTCGAGCAGATGATACAGGCTCGGGCCGTTGGGATTGCCGGTGGCGGCGAGGCGCGTCGGGTGGATGAGCACGCCGGCTTTCACGCCGAGTTGCCTGGCGGTTTCTTTCAACGCACTTTCCAGCGTCGCGGCGTCGAAGGAAGTCAGCGCGGCGAAGGCGTCGCGGAGTTTTTCGAGGCGTGGTTTGTTTTCGGGGATGAAAACTTTTTTTGCGTCGTCGGGGTTGTAATCAAATTCATCGCGGAAATAAAATCCGGCGTAACCGGGCAGTTCGCTGAACAGTTTGAATTTGCCTTTGCAGGTGTCGAGCGCGGCTTTGACGTAGGCGAGCGGAAATTTATTGGTATCAATCCCGGCTTTTGCAAAAGCGTGGACGGCGAGTTCGTAAAAGCGGTCGTCGGCCAGTTCGCGTGCGTATTCGCCCTGCAACCACAGGAGTTTTTCATAGTCGAACCGCGCGTTGTGCCGGAGAATCTGCGGCAGGTCGAAGCGTTCGATGACTTCGGCGCGGGAGAGTTTTTCGCGATTGTCCTTGGGTGACCAGCCGAGGAGGCAGAGATAATTGATGACGGCTTCGGGCAAAAATCCTTCGTCGAGATAGCTGGTGAGCGAGGCGCCGGTGTCGCGCTTGCTCATCTTGGAGCCGTCGCCGTTCAGGATGAGCGGGATGTGCGCGTAGTGCGGCGGCTTGACGCCGAAGGCTTGGAAGAGCGCGATGTGCTTGGCGGTGTTGCTCAAGTGGTCTTCGCCGCGGATGACGTGCGTGATGTCCATCTCCAGATCGTCAATGACGTTGACGAGATGGAACACGGGCTGTCCGTCGGAGCGCAGGATGACAAAGTCGGGATCAACTTCCTCGCGGTCGGTCAATTTGCGGACGACATCGCCGACGACGAGGTCGTGAATCGTGACTGGCTCGCGGGTCATTTTGAATTTGACCGCGCCTTCGTGTTCGTAGGCGAGGCCGCGTGAGAGCAGGGCTTCGACGCGCGCGAGGTAATTGGCTTTGCGCTGCGATTGAAAATACGGGCCGCGTTCGCCTTTGCTCGCGCCGATGGCGTCGCCGGTGAGCGGGCCTTCGTCCCAATCAAGACCAAGCCAGCGCAGGCCGCTCAAGATGACTTCGACGGCTTCCTGCGAATTGCGCGCGGCATCGGTGTCCTCTATGCGCAAAATAAACGTGCCGCCAGTGTGGCGGGCGTAAAGCCAGTTGAAGAGCGCGGTGCGCGCACCGCCGATGTGCAGGTAGCCGGTGGGCGAAGGGGCGAATCGGACGCGAGGTTTCATGTTTAGCCACAGATGAACACAGATTCACACAGATGAAAAATAAAAAAGGCCGGGGAATCAAAAGTAATTGTAGCAGCCGACGTGAGTCGGCTCAAAATCGATCCGTGAAAGTTTG
>Ga0265319_1002002_pt1 | contig 11494 bp, 12 predicted proteins | sample 4824metaG_FD_192443 | JGI IMG/M metagenome (GOLD analysis project Ga0265319, IMG submission 192443) | Rhizosphere microbial communities from Carex aquatilis grown in University of Washington, Seatle, WA, United States - 4-8-24 metaG | ecosystem: Host-associated > Plants > Roots > Rhizosphere >...
CAGTGCATCAAGCACGGCGTCGAGTTCTACGACGAGTACCACGTGGTCGACGTCGTCGTCGAGGACGGCATCACGCGTGGCGTCGTCGGCTACCGCATCGCGGACGGTGAGCTGCACCTATTTCGCGCCGCGGCCGTGATGTTCGCCACGGGCGGTTTCGGGCGCATGTTCCGGGTCACCTCGAACGCCTACTCGCTTACTGGCGACGGCGTCGCGCTTGCCTACCGGCGTGGCGTACCGCTCGAGGACATGGAGTTCTTCCAGTTCCACCCGACGGGCATCCCGGAGCTGGGCATTCTGCTGAGCGAGGCCGCGCGCGGCGAGGGCGCGTACCTCGTCAACGATTCGGGTGAGCGGTTCATGGAGCGCTACGCGCCGACGCTCATGGAGCTTGCGCCGCGCGACATGGTCAGCCGCGCGATGGAGCGCGAGATCCGGGCGGGGCGCGGCATCGGCGGCAAGGACTTCGTCCACATGGACCTGAGGCACCTCGGCAAGAAGGTGATCGACGAGAAGCTGCCCGACATCACCGAGTTCTCGCGCGTCTACCAGGGCATCGAGCCGATCACCCAGCTCGTGCCGGTCAGGCCCACCGCGCACTACGCGATGGGCGGCATTCCGACCGATCTCGAGTCGCGCGTCGTCATCGATGAGCACAACAATGTCCTGCCGGGCATGTATGCCGCAGGCGAGTGCGCGTGCGTATCGGTCCACGGGGCGAATCGGCTGGGCACCAACTCGCTCATCGACATCCTGGTCTTCGGGCGCCGCGCCGGACGGTCGATGACCTCAGATGTGCGCGCTGCGGGCGAGATTCCCAAGATGCCTGCCGGCGCGGCGGAACCCGTCCGGGCCGAGCTCGAGACCATGCGCACGCGCAAGCGCGGTGAGAGCGCGCAGCACATCCGCATCGAGCTCGGGGCGCACATGATGGACGACTGCGGCGTGTTCCGAACGCGCCAGACACTCGAGTCGATGACACACTGCCTGCGCGAGCTGCGTGAGCGTTACGCGAACGTCGCCGTCGACGACAAGGGCCGCGTCTTCAACACGGACCTGCTCGAGGCGCGCGAGGTCGGCTACCTGCTCGACTGCGCGGAGGCGTCGGTCGCCGGTGCGCTGGTGCGCGAGGAGAGCCGCGGAGCTCACTCGCGCGAGGACTTCCCAGAGCGCAACGACACTGACTGGCTCAAGCACACGCTCGCGTATCGGGCCGAGGGCGGTCCGGACATCCGCTTCAAGCCGGTCACAATCACCAAGTTCCAGCCCAAGCCGCGGACGTACTGAAGAGGACCCACGTTCTTGCAGATCGACATGCGCGTACTGCGGTTCGACCCCGAGCGTGACGACGCGCCCCACTGGGAACGCTACTCAGTCGAAGCCGACCCCATGGACCGCGTCCTCGACCTGCTCCACACGGTGAAGTGGGAGACTGATGGTTCGTTGACCTTTCGCCGATCGTGCGCGCACGGTGTCTGCGGGTCCGACGCAATGATGATCAACGGCCGTAATCGCCTGGCGTGCAAGATCCGCGTCGACCAGCTCGGGCGCCACATCACGGTCGCGCCGCTCCCCGGCTTCCCGGTGATCAAGGATCTGGTCGTCAGCATGGACGACTTCTTTGCCAAGTACCGCAGCGTGATGCCCTACCTGATCGCTTCGGACGAGCCGCCGGCCGACGCGGAACGGCTCCAGACGCAGGCCGACCGAGATCGCTACGACGACACGACCAAATGCATCCTGTGCGCCGCGTGCACGAGCTCGTGCCCGTCGTTCTGGGCCCAGAAGTCGTACGTCGGCCCGGCCGCGATCGTCAACGCCCACCGCTTCATCTTCGATTCGCGCGACGACGCTGGCGACGAGCGGCTCGAGATCCTTGCCGACCAGGACGGCGTGTGGCGCTGCCGGACGATCTTCAACTGCGTCGACGCCTGCCCGCGCGGGATCAACATCACCAGGGCGATCCTCGAGGTCAGCAGCGCGGCCGTGGAGACAGGCGGCTGACTCAGCCGGGGCCGACGCCGCTGCGGCGCGTGGTCATTCGCGCCGACGGGGCGGCACGCGGCAATCCCGGACCGGCCGCGGCCGGCGCGGTGATCATCGACGCGTCGCGGCCCGACGCGTACAGTCCCGACGCTCCGTCAGTCGCCGCGATCGCGCGGCCACTCGGCATCCAGACGAACAACTATGCCGAGTACCACGGCGTGATCCTGGCGCTCGAGAAGGCTGCTGCGCTTGGCGCGCGCGAGGTTGACCTCGTGCTCGACTCGATGCTCATCGTCGAGCAGCTTTCGGGTCGCTGGAAGGTCAAGCACCCGGCGATCAAGCCGCTCGCCGCGCGCGCCCATGCCCTGCTCGCCGGATTCGATCACTGGTCGATCCGCCACGAACGACGCGAGAACAACAAGCAGGCCGATGCGATGGCCAATCTCGCTCTCGACGATCCGCGCTCGGCGGCCGCGGCGGAGCGAGGCGGGGCCTCCGCGTAGAATCGGAGAGCCAGCGAGATGGTCGGACGGTCGCGTATCCCGTCGGCGCAAGCCGTAACTGATACGAGGAAAGTCCGAGCTCCGCGACGCAGGGTAGCGGGTAACTCCCGTCCGCCGAGAGGCGAGGACCAGCGCCACAGAGACGAGCCGGCAGGTCGGGCAACCGACTGGGCCGGGTGAAACGGGCAAGCTCTACCCGGAGCAAGGCCAAATAGGAGAGCAGCCGGGCGCAAGTCCGGCGGGAGCGGCGTCGCTTCGCTCTCGGGTCGGCCGCTAGAGGCGTCGGGCAACCGCCGCCGTAGATGGATGACCGTCCCCGACCTTCATGGTCGGGACAGAACTCGGCTTACAGACCATCTCGCTGGCACTTAACGCCCGGCTCGGCTAGTCCGAATCGGCGCGGAAGATGCCCTGGTAGGTGCACGAGGCGCAGATCGGCCGCGCGCGCTCGACGTCGCCCAATGGAATTGCGCGGCGCCGATCGGGGAACATGCACGCGACCTCGTAGCCGGCAGGCTCGCTGCCACTCGCGGCCACGGCCGTGACACGCCGGTAGGTGCACCGCCGCAGGGGCGTGCCGCTTACGACGGGCAGTTGTTTTGGAGACGCGCCAAACGGACGCGGGACGAGCGCCATGCCCTGACACTACCGGGCGTCCTGCGCATCAACAATTCATCCAGCAGTACTAGACGCAAAGGGGACGCGGCGATCGTTACCATCGCGCCGTGAGCGAACAGGGTCAGCGCCAGGGCTGGAGTTATCTCGATGTCGCTCTCTTCCTCGTCGGCATCGCCGGCCTCGCGGCGTCGCTGACGATCCTGTGGCTGGGCATGCGTGCCGTGCTCGGAGTCGGTGGCTTCTGTGCCGAGGGCGGGCCGTACGTCATCACCCAGCACTGCCCGGAGGGAACGGCATGGCTTATTCCGCTCGCCGTTTTCGCCGGCCTGGGCAGCGCCGGCCTGACCGGCTGGGAGGGCTCGAAGCTGGGCGCACCGTGGGGCGGCATCGTCGGCCTTGCGTGGCCGGGGCTGTTCATCAGCCTGGGCTGGAACTTCCTCGAGTTCGCGTTCTTCCCACCGGAGGGAATGGACGGCATCCAGCTCGGCTGGCTCATCCCGGGCATCCTATTCGTGATCATGGGCGCGTTCCCGCTCATCGGCTTCCTGCCCGGTGGCAAGAGCTGGCAGAGCAACGGATCTTCGGCCACGTTCGCCTTCGCTGACCAGGAGGACAAGAACGTCGATCTCGCCGAGCGCCGCACGCGACTGCTGAACGATCTCGTCGACCACGCCGACGTTCAACCGAATGCGACGCATGCGGCGCAGAAGAACGCGGCCGACGACGACCTCGTCTCGAAGCTCGAACGGCTCGACGCCCTGCACCGCTCGGGCTCGCTGACCTACGACGAGTTCCAGAAAGCGAAGCAGGAGCTGATCAATGGCGGCGGCCCGGCATGAACGGCGGCGCCGCGTCTCCCGGCAGATGGCTGGCCGTGCTCGTGATCCTCGCGATGGTGATCGGCGTGGTCCTCGGCTTCGTGCTGTTCAACGCGTTCTGATCGCGTAAGGCGAACCGAGACGCCCACCTTCTGACGGCCGCCGCGGCCGCCTGCTCCCTGCAGTCGTCCGCGTGGCGACGGTCACATGCGGCTGCTGCCCACTGACCCTCCAAAAAAGGGCTTGACGTGGCGCCTGCGTGGCATATGATGCCGGGAAGTGGTCCAAAGTGGGGCCAAGTGGGGAGCGAGAGTGGACGAGGGCCGCATCGGGGAAGCGAGAGCACTCCCGGGTGGTGAACGCGTCCATGAACGCCAGGCGGATCCAGAGGTAGCGGTGTGTTCACCGGCGAGTACCGGCACTCGATCGACGCCAAGGGGCGCGTCGCAGTACCAGCGCGCTTCAGAGCCGAGCTCGCCCCCGGCGCACACGTCTCACGCTGGCTGGACAACTGCCTGGCGATCTTCCCAAACCAGGCATGGCAGCAACTGGCCGATCGGGTCGGTGGGCAGCGCTATGCCGACGCTGGAGCCCGCGCGTTTGCTCGATTCGTCTTCTCCGGCGCGTTCGATGTGGAACTCGACGGCCAGGGCCGCGTGGTCCTGCCGCCCAGTCTGCGCGACTTCGCTGGCCTCAAGGGCGACGCGGTGGTAGTCGGCGCGCTCGATCACATCGAGATCTGGGAGTCGGGCCGCTGGGCCGCCCAGAGCGAGGACATGAGCTCCGATGTGTTCGCCGAGCGCATCTCGAACCTGGGCATCTAGCGCACCAAATGAGCCTCCAGGGTTCGTCGGGACCGCAGCCAACGGCATTAGAGATGAAGGATGGGCACCTGCCCGTGATGGTGGAAGAGGTGTTGGACTCCCTTTCACCCGCTCCGGGGAGCCTTCAGATAGATGCAACCGTTGGCGGCGGAGGGCACTCCCGACGCATCCTGGAGGCCACTTCTCCTGATGGCCGCCTGCTCGGCCTTGATGCCGATCGGGCGGCCATCGCCAGAACGCGCGAACGCCTGGCCACTTTCGGCGGGCGGGTGACGCTGCGACAGGCGAACTTCGAGCAGATCTCCACCGTCGCCGGCGAGGCGGGCTTCGTGCCCGCCGACGGCATCCTCTTCGACCTCGGCTTGAGCTCGTACCAGCTCGCCGATTCCGAGCGCGCCTTCAGCTTTCGCGCCGAAGGGCCGCTCGACATGCGCTTCGACACCTCGCGCGGCGTTCCGGCGAGCAGCCTCATTGCCGAACTCGATGAAAGGGAGCTGGGTGACCTTTTCCGTCGTTTCGGTGAGGAACCGCAGGCTCGCCGGATCGCCCGCGCAATCGTCCAGCAGCGCCAGCGTGAGCCGATCACGACCGGCGCTCAACTCGCCGAAATCGTGGCTCGGGCGGCGCCCGTTCCTCCTCACGGGCGCCGCCGCGTCCACCCCGCCACGCGCGTCTTCCAAGCACTCCGGATCGCAGTCAACCGGGAGCTGGAGACGCTGCCCGTGGCGCTCGAGGGCGCGGTCGAGACGCTGCGCGAGGGTGGCCGGCTGGCGGTCATCTCGTACCACTCGCTCGAAGACCGGATAGTCAAGCGCTTCATCCAGGCAGAGCGGCGCGGCTGCGTCTGCCCCCCCGAAGTGCCGGTATGCATCTGCGGCCGCTCGCCGCGGCTCGCGCCGCTGGGTCCCCAGCCGCGGCGGCCGAGCGCACAGGAGATCGCCACCAACCCACGTGCCCGGAGCGCCATGCTGCGTTCCGCGCGCCGCCTGGCCGCAGCATGAGCCGGCGCAACCAGTCGCACCGGCGTCGAACCTATGGCCGCCGTCAGCACGAGGTGCGCGAGCGGCAGGCGGACTCGCGCCCGGCCGAGGGCTGGCTGACTGATCCCGAGCTCGACGCGGACAGCGAGTGGCACTCATCGGACACGACTGAGGAGCGCGCGGTGTTCGGCGATCGTTATGGCGGGTTCGCGCAGTGACCGTCCTTGGCGGAATCAGGCTCCTGCCCGGCATTGGCACCGGCCGGCCTGCGGCCGGCCGACGCGCATCCGCGCCACGCCCGCGCTCGAATGCCGTCGCCGTGGCAATGCCCCGTGGCGCAATCTCGCCGCGTGCGGCGGCGCTACCACGTAACCCAGGTCTACCGCGGACGGCCGCGCGGCCGGTGGCTGCCGTGCCGCGGCGCCGGTTGTCACGCGCGGAGCGGACGTTCGTCCGTTCGACCACTGTTCGCGCCCTGACCGGGGCGGTCCTCGTCGTCTTCCTGATCGGGCTGATCTACCTCGCCCAGACGGTCAACCTGCAGGCGACGAATTACAACGCCGACCAGCTCGTCGCGCAGCGCGACGACCTGTATCGCCAGGCACAGACGATCGAGACGACCGTGCTCGGGTACGGCACGGAACCAACCGTCATCGGTCGAGCCCAGCAGCTGGGCCTTGACCAGCTGCCGACCAGGACCCGCATCGCAGCCCGCTGAGCGATGCTCGGCAGAACCGACAGCCGCATGCGGCTATTCGCGCTGCTGGCATCCTTCGCTGTCGTCGCCGGCCTGCTCGGTGTTCGTCTCGCCTACTGGCAGCTCGGCCAGGGGCCCGACCTGCGCCGCGTCGCCGCGGCGCAGGTCCAGTCGGCGCCCGATCTGGCCGAGGTCCGCCGCGGTGACATCACCGACCGCAACGGCACTGTCCTTGCCACGAGTGCCTACCGCGACCTGCTCGCGGCCTATCCGAACCTGATGACGGGCAACGGCCAGATAACGGCAGATGTCCAGAGACAGCAGGTCGCGGCGAACCTCGCCCAGATCCTGGGCATGGACAGCCAGCAGCAGGCCAGCCTGCTCTCGTCATTCACCGACTCGGACGGCAAGCCTGTCGCCTACGTCGTCGTCGACCGCGAGCTGACCGAGACGCAGTCGGATGAGGTGCGTGGCTTGAGCGCTGGCACCCTGGCCGTGCTCGATCTCGAACCGCACGCCGTGCGCGTCTACCCGACCCAGGGAGGGTCGCCTGACACCACCCTCGCCAGCCAGCTGCTGGGCTTCGTGACGGCCGACGGCCAGGGCCGTTACGGCATCGAGCAGGCCAGCCAGACGACTCTCGAGGGCACGGGCAGCGCGACGGCGGATGCGGGCGGGAGCGCGCCACTGCCGCAGACAGGCGGTACGGTCCAGCTCACGATCGACTCCAGTCTCCAGCTGCGGCTCGAGAAGGAGCTCTACGCGGCGTGGGTCGCCGACCGAGCGCCGCGCGTCTCCGGCGTCGTCATGGACGCCAAGACGGGTGCGATCCTGGCCTGGGGCTCCGTCCCCGGCTACGACGAGAACGACTACGCGGACGTCGCCGAGAGCGACCCGGACCTGTTCAACGATCCGATCGCGAGCGAGGTCTACGAACCTGGCTCGGTGATGAAGATGTTCACCGCCGCGGCCGCGATCGATGAGGGCGTCGTGTCGTTGACCACGCCTGTGCATGACCAGAAGGCGCTCGTCTTCGGCACCGACATCGTCCAGAACTTCGACAAGAAGAGCATGGGCACGCTGTCTTTCGAGGACGCGATCGCCAACTCGCGCAACGTCGTCGCCGGCAAGGTTGCCCTCGAGCTCGGCAAGACCCCGGACGATGCCTCGAGCGTCCTATATGACATGTGGCAGCGCCTGGGCATCGGCGAGAAGACGGGCGTCGAGGTCGGCAACGAGTCGGCCGGCCTGGTGACCGATCCCGCGACGCAGCCGTGGCAACCGATCGACCTCGTCAACCATTCGTTCGGCCAGGGCGTGGCCGTCACTGCGCTCCAGCTCGTGCGCTCCTTCGCGGCGATGGCCAACGGCGGACTGCTCGTGCAGCCGCACGTATACACGGCTGACGATGCCGCCGCTCAGGCGAACATCCAGCAGGTCATTTCGCCAACCTTGTCCGACACGCTCCGCCAGCTGATGATCCATGTCGTCGACGCCGGGCCGAGCTATGCCGTTCAGACCAAGATCCCGGGCTACGTCGTCGGCGGAAAGACCGGCACCGCCCAGATCTGGGATGCTCAGTCCGGAGCCTGGCTGCCCGACACGTACAACCACACGTTCGTCGGCTTCGTGGGCAACCCAGATCCGCAGCTGATCGTCCTCGTGCGCATCCACGACACGATCCCGCGCGTGAAAGTGAGCTGGGGATACACGCTCGAGCTGACCTCGAACGAGCTGTTCCGCCGCGTTGCGCTCGACGCGATCTCGGCGCTCGACCTGCCGCCGCTGCCCGGCTACGACAACACCTCGATCGACCCGTCCGAGCCGCCCTACCCGACGACCGATTCGGCGAGTCCAAGCGAACCGCCCGCGAGCCCCGAACCGCACAGCCAGACGTCTGCCGCCACTGCCTCGGGCAGGCCCTAGGCGATCGCGTGCGAGAATGGCCGGCCGTGGCTCACCGCGCGCTCTCGGCCGGTTCCCCATCCTTCGATTCGGAGTCGCTCGCAGCGGCCGTCGGGGGTGCCTTGGTGCGCCCTGCAGCCCGTCCGATCCGCGGCGGCGCCGTCGATTCGCGACTCGTCGAGCCCGGCAACGTGTTCTTCGCCCTGCCTGGCGAGCGCACCGATGGCCACCATTTCGTGCTCGACGCTGCGCGCCGCGGCGCGGCCGCGGTTGTCGTCAGCAAGCGCCCGGACAGCGCGGAGATGGACGATCTCAAGAGTGCGGGCGACGTGGCCGTCGTGCTCGTCGGCGACGGCCTCCTGGCCCTGCGTCGCGCTGCCGCCGCGTGGCGCAGCCGGTTCACGCCACTCGTCGTCGGCATCACCGGCTCGCTGGCCAAGACTTCCACGAAGGAGCAGACCGCCGAGCTGCTCGCCGCGCGCTGGCGGGTGCTGCGCAACAGGGCCAACGAGAACAACGAGATCGGGCTGCCACTGACCGTGCTGCGCCTGATGCCGGAGGATGAGGTGGCCGTGCTCGAGATGGGCATGTACCAGCCGGGCGACATCGCCATCCTGAGCGAAGTGGCACGGCCACAGATCGGCATCGTCACCGCGGTACGCGGCACGCACCTCGCGCGCGCAGGTTCGATCGAGGCCATCGAGCGCGGCAAGCGCGAGCTGGTCGAGACACTGCCGGCCGGCGGGACGGCAATCCTCAACGCGGACGATGTCCGCGTGTCGCGCATGGCCGACACCGCGCCACCCGGCGTGGAAGTGCTTACCTACGGCTTCGACAGCGGTGCCGACGTCCGTGGCGCGGACGTCGAATCGCTCGGCGACAGGGGCATGCGCTTCCGCCTCGTCACTCACCGCGGCTCGCGCGACGTCGCCATCCCCGCCCTGGGTCGCCACTCGGCCCACAACGCGCTCGGCGCCGGCGCGGCGGCACTGGCCGCGGGCATGACGCTCGACGAGGTCGCGGCGGCGCTGGTGCGGCCGTTCAGCGCACCGCACCGCAGCACGCTCATCGAGGCCGGCGAATGGCGCATCCTCGACGACACGTACAACGCCGCGCCGGACTCGATGGCCGCCGCGCTCGACCTGCTCAGCGGCCTGTCCGGCCGTCACGTGGCGGTGCTGGGTGAGATGCTCGAGCTGGGCGCGGAGAGCGACGCGGCTCACCGACGCGTTGGGACCCGCGCGGCGCGTACCGCGGACGTGCTCGTCGCGGTCGGCCGGCCGGGACAGATCTACGCCGATGCGGCTGAGGCTGCGGGCATGGATGCTCGCGCGGTTCACATCGTCGGCGACCGGGACGAGGCCCTGGCCGCGCTCCAGAGAATCCTAGAACCGGGTGATGTGGTTCTCTTCAAGGCCTCGAACGGCGAGCGCTTCTTCGATCTCGTCGACGACCTTCGCGCGCTCGCCAGCGGACAGCCCGTCGCATGACCAACGCCGCCGCAATCGTGCAGGGCATCCTGCTCACCTTTGCCCTGGTCGTGATCCTCATGACGCCATTCATCGCGCTCTTGCGCCGGCTCGGCTTCGGCAAGCGCATCCGCGTCGAGGGGCCCCAGACGCATTACATCAAGGAAGGCACGCCGACGATGGGCGGGGTGCTGATGATCGCCGTGGTCTCGATCTCGGCCGTCGTGTTCCATTTTGTCGGCGGCCGCAACGACTTCCTGGGGCCGCAGACGATCGCGCCGATCCTGACGCTGCTGTTCATCGGCGGCCTGGGCGCCTTTGACGACTACCTCAACGCGACGACCGGCGAGGGCATCCGCATCCGCCAGAAGCTGCTGTGGCAGGTCGCGGCCAGCCTGTTCATCGCCTACCAGGTTCAGACGACGTACAACATCCGGACGCTGACCGTGCCGTTCCTGGGCGATGTCGGCATCGAGCCTTGGGCCTGGATCCTGTTCGCGGCATTCACGATCGTGGCCACGACCAACGGCGTGAACTTCACCGACGGGCTCGACGGCCTTGCCGGCGGCACGCTGATCTTCTCGTTCGTCGCCTACATGATCATCGCCCTGCTCAGCGGGCAGACCAACCTGGCGATCCTGTGCGCGCTGATCATCGGTGCCCTGCTCGGCTTCCTGTGGTTCAACGTGCATCCGGCGCAGGTGTTCATGGGTGACGCCGGCGCGTTGGCCATGGGCGCGACATTAGCCGTGGTGTCGCTCATAACCGGGCAGATCCTGCTGCTGCCGCTCATCGGCATCATCTTCGTCGTCGAGGTCGTGTCTGACGTCATCCAGATCGGCTACTACAAGATGACCCACAAGCGCGTGTTCAAGATGGCGCCGCTGCACAACCATTTCGAGCTCTCGGGCTGGGACGAAGAGAAGATCACCATGCGCTTCTGGATCGTCGGCGTGCTGGCCGCGATGCTCGGCGTGACGTTCTACTTCTCGACCCTGGTGGCGACTTCGTGAGCGCGCTGGGCGCCGCGGTGGCGCCGATCGATCTGGAGCAGCTGACGCTCAACTCGTTCAACGGCCGGCCAGTGGCCGTGCTCGGCCTCGCGCGCAGCGGCATCGCCCTGGCTCGCTTCCTGGCCCGCGTCGGCGCGCAGGTCACCGTCTACGACGGGCGGGGCCGCGATCAGCTTGGCCGCGAGCTGGCGCAGATCGAGGGCACGGGCGCCCGACTGATGCTCGGGCCCGAGGTCGATCCCGGTTCAGCGCTCGTCGGCCAGGCACTGATCTGCACCTCGCCATCGGTCAGCAGCCGCTACCCGACGACCGAGCCGCGCCTGCGCGCCGCTCTTGCGGCCATCGAGCAAGCCGGCGTGGTGCCCGTCGTCAGCGAGATCGACCTCTTCCTGCGCCTGTGCCCGGCGACGACCGTCGGCGTGACGGGCACGAAGGGCAAGACGACAACGTCGGCGCTGACTGCCGCGATTCTTGCCGCCGGCCCCGCGCCGGCCGTGCTGGGCGGCAACATCGGCATCCCGCTCGTCGAGCGGCTGCCCGAGCTGACCGCCGCCCATCGCGTTGTCGTCGAGCTGTCGGAGCTGCAGCTGCCGACGCTGTCGCGCGGCACGGACGTGGCTGTCTACACGCACGTCACGAGCGACCATCTCGACCGCCACGGCAGCGTCGAGGCATACCGGG
>Ga0265319_1002003_pt1 | contig 11487 bp, 12 predicted proteins | sample 4824metaG_FD_192443 | JGI IMG/M metagenome (GOLD analysis project Ga0265319, IMG submission 192443) | Rhizosphere microbial communities from Carex aquatilis grown in University of Washington, Seatle, WA, United States - 4-8-24 metaG | ecosystem: Host-associated > Plants > Roots > Rhizosphere >...
CTCGGGCATACGGGAGATGGGGAAATCCGGCCGGGATCGCTCTAACGGTTGGGCGATCCGGCAGCGCGCGAAATCCAGGCGACGTCCCTCAGAAGGGCTTCACGTAGACCATCGCCAATGCCGTCGTGGTGAGGATCAGCGTCAGGATGATCCACAAGCGGGCTTTTTTCCGCCGGCGATAGGCAATGCCGCCAAAGGCTGAGAGCCCGAGCCAGCAGACAATCTTCACGTAGGCCCAGCCGCCGGCAAAATGGAACACGCCCTGCCAGATGCGAAAGCCGGTGAGCACGACGACAAGGCTGGCGATACCACTCCACATCAGGAGCGACTTGCGCGTGTCCGGCGCACCGGCGCAGGCATAAAAGACCGTCCCCACCAGCGCGATGGCCGAAAGAACGTGCAGGATGTGGAGCGAATTGAGTTCCTGGGGATTCATGAAATGGGTGATCTGGCCGCCGAATCTTTCCTCTTTTTCTTTATCGTACTCTTTCGTCAGGAAGCAACCGACGTGGAGAAGAGAAAGATTAGGATAAAGAGGAAAGAGAAAGAGTTAAAGTAACACCCCGCCTGTGCCGTGCGCCCAAAGGCTCAGGACCTTTTTAAGTTAAGGTGGGCGCCTCCTCCGTAGCGTCTGCTTTCCGGTTTACGGCCTAGCATCTTCCGCGGCGGGTTCAGCTCCCGTAATAATTTCAAGGCAAAGAGCAGTTATTGAAAGCACCTCGAACACTGCAGGGTGTCGGGTCAGACGGTAGGTCGCGCCGCGGTGCCGTCAAACGCGAATCGGCGAAACCCGGGCTTGCAATTCGGCAGGCGGCACCCTCTCGCCCCGCCGCCAGCGCTCACGACCCAAGGATCGAGGAATCGAGGTGCTGGATGATGACTTCCTGGATCGTCGCGAGGAAGACGTAACTCATGAAAGCCTTCCGCACGGGCTCCGGCAGCACGTCCAGGTCAACCTCGCCGCTTTCCAGCGCCTCGTCGTTGAGGCCCGGAAGAAACCGCCCGCGCAGCCGCAGGCGCAGGGCCGAGCAGGCGCGCACGATCGCCTCGGCGTTTTTCTCGGTGAAGCTGATCCAGCCGGTCGCGAAGAAGTTGCTGTCGAACAGCGCCAGCAGCGCGCCGACATCCCGGTTCTGACCCGCCAGCAGCTCGCCCGTCCAGGCGTCGCGAAACTCACCCTCGATTTCCTTCATGCCGAGGGGAGCCGCGAGGCCGTCCCGGAGGGAATCGGCCGCCGCCTTGATAACGTCGAGAAGCGGCGCAACGCTCGGCAGCTCCAGCTTTACTTCAACGCGCTTCTCCATCGGATTCCAGGACGGCGGTCAGGTGCCACTGCTGCAGCGTGAAGGCGTACGCCTCGGCCTTTTCGCGGAGGCCGCTCCAGACGACCGACCGGCCCTGCTCGTGCACCTCGAGCATGTGCCGCCGGGCCTTCGTCTCGTCAAATCCGAGCACCTTCTTGAACACCATGACCACGTAGGACATCAGGTTGACGGGGTCGTTCAGGACCACGACGTGCCACACTCCCTCCAGGGCGAGCTCGGTCGCTCCCAGCGGCGCCGGCGAGGAATGCGGGTTGGATTGGCCCGTGGTCATGCCTGCGACGCCCGCGCCACCGCCTCGGCCAGCTGCCTCTCCACGTCCCCGATCGGAATCTTCACAGGCTCTTTCTGGCGGCGCGGCTTCAGTTCGACAATCCCTTCCTTCAGGCCTTTGCCGCCAATCGTGACCCGCAGCGGAATGCCGATCAGGTCGGCGTCCTTGAACTTCACCCCGGGCCGCTCGGCCCGGTCGTCGATCAGGACATCCGCGCCGGCACTTTCGGCCGCGGTGCCGATTTTCCGCGCCAACTCCATTGCCTCAGGCAACTGCGGATCCAGCACGCAGACCAGCACCTGGAAGGGCGCAACGGACCAGGGCCAGACAATGCCGTCCGCGTCATGGCTCTGCTCGATGACGGCCTGCAGCGTGCGGCTGATACCGATGCCGTAGCAGCCCATGATCATCGGGTGGGACTGCTTCTGGTCGTCGGTGTAAACCGCGCCGTATTTTTCCGAGTACTTAGTGCCAAGCTTGAAGATATGGCCGACCTCGATGCCGCGCCGCACCTTGAGCGGCTGGCCGGATTTCGGGTCCGGCTCGCCCGGGCGCACGCGGCGAAAGTCGCCGAACGCCGTGATCGCGAGGTCGCGGACCACATTGACGTTCCGCAGGTGGAACCCGTCCTTGTTGGCGCCCGTGACCCCGTTGCCGACCAGACGGATCCCGTGGTCCGCAAAGACGCCCGCCAATGCGTCGGGATTGCGGATCGTGCCCTTGACCGCACCGAGGCTGCCCGGTTTGGCACCCAGCACCGGCTCGATCTCCTCGGCGGTCGCCGGGCGGCGAAGCGTGAAACCCAGCGAGCCAAGCTTGGCCTCCTCGAGCTCGTCGCAGCCGCGAAGGATGACGAGGAACGGCTTGCCGTCTCCAATATACACGAGGGTCTTGAATTGCTGGTCCGCCGGAACGGAATGCGGCGGCGCCTCCAGCGCGGCGATCGTGACCACGCCCGGGGTGGCGAACTCCTCGATCGCACCGGCAGGTGCGGCATCCTTGAGGTCCGGCGGCACCAGCGCGCTGGTCGCCTTTTCACGGTTGGCCGCGTAGCCGCTCTCCTCGTTGTAGATCACATCATCGTCGCCGACCTCCGCCGGCACCATGAACTCGTGGGAAAAGCTTCCGCCCATTACTCCGGTGTCGGCCTCGACGGCAATCGCCTGCGCCCCGACGCGGCGGAAGAAGCTTTCGTAGGCCGCCTTCATCGCCAGATAGCTCCGGACCGAGGCGGCATCGTCCACGTCGAACGAATAGGCGTCCATCATGACGAATTCCTTGGCCCGCATCAGCCCGTAGCGCGGGCGGATCTCGTTGCGGAACTTGGTGGCGATCTGGAAGAAATTCTTCGGCAGGTCCCGGTAGCTCGTGATCTCGGCCTTGACCAGCGGGGTGATCACTTCCTCGTGCGTGGGCCCGAGGACGAACTCCGGTTCCTTCGACCGGCCCTTGCCGCTGCCGGCGCTATCGGCCCGGAACATGATCTCGCGGGCCGCCGCCCAGCGCGGACCCTGCTCCCACAGCTCGGCCGGGTGGACGTGCGGCATCCAAAGCTCGATCGCCCCGCCCCGCTCCATTTCCTCCCTGCAGATTTGCGAGAGCTTCTGCAGCACGCGCAGGCCCAGCGGCAGGTAGGTGTAGAGCCCGCCACCCAGCTTGCGCACAAGGCCGGCGCGCACGAGCAGCTTGTGGGAGGCGATCTCGGCGTCGGCCGGGCTTTCCTTGAGCGTGGGGATGAAATACTGCGACCAGAGCTTCATGAAGCCCGCCACCGAAGCAGCCGGCCCGCGCAGGAGCAAATTTATTTGCTGCGGGATGCCGAGAATGCGCGCGCGAGGGCCCATCAGCATTGCGACGGTCGTGGGCGGATTCCCTGCCTGCCTTCTCAAATCGTTCTCGTAATTCGTTCTCTTTCTCATTCTCGCCACGAATCAAGGGAGAACGAGAACGATTAATCGGAACCGGTCAGCCAAATCCGACGGAACCACAGGCGCTTCGCGGTTGCACCCCCGTCCCCCGCCCCTTTCCCTGATCGCCCCGCATGCCCGCCTCCCGCCCGCAAAAGCCCTGGCCCATGAAATGGGTGCTCCTGGCGATCATCGTCGTGATCGTGCCCTATACCTATCTCACCCTGCACTACCGGAAACCGGGACCCGCATTCCGTCCGTACGAGGACACCAAGAATCGTGCGGTCACGATTCGCCTGCTCTCGACCGGCTACCAGCGCATCGCGCTTGATGCCACACGTCCCGCCGACCCGCTGCGCTCTGCCGCCTCGGCGCCTTCCGCGCCGGCCGCTGGGGGGCTGCCCTCGGCCCTGACGGGCGCCTTGATCGACCCGCCGATCCTGCCGGTCTCGATCGACAGTGTCATCGCTCCCGCCAGCGCCTCCGCCTCCCAGCCCTACGCAATCCAATTCACCTGCACGCTGGCGGACAACAAGGCGTTGCTCGCGGGCGGACACCTTTACCGGCGCGACGGCGAGATCATTGTCGTGCCGTCATTCGAGGCGCTGGGCGGAGGCCTGCAGGCGCGCACCCGCGACAGCGTCGTGCTGCTGACCGTGCCCGCCGGCGCGCTGAAGCCCGGATCGTACGCCGTCACGCTCGCCGGCAGCCGCACCTCGCGCCAATGGTCGCTGCAAGTGCATTGACGCGCCGCGTCGCATCGTCGAGAACGAGCGCGCCCAATCACTGATGAGCAACGGCAACGGCAATTCCTCCCCGCCCCCGGCGTCACCCGCGCAGGCGACGGTCATCAAGCCCACGGACCTCCGCGGCATCCTGAAATACGTGCCGCGGTTCCAGGGCCAGATCTTCATCATCGCCCTCGACGGCTCGATCATCGCCGATGAAAACTTCAGCAACCTGCTCGTCGACCTCGCCGTGCTGCGCAGCCTCGGCATCAAGGTGCTGCTGGTCCACGGCATCGGCCAGCAGATCCAGGAGCTGTCCACCGCCCGGAACATCCCGATCACGAATGCGGACGGCACCGGCGTCACCGACGCCGCGACGCTCGACCTCGCCATCCGGGCCTCCTCGCGGGTGGCCCACGCCCTGGTCGAGGGTCTGACCCAGAACAACCTGAAATGCGCCACGACGAATGCCGTGCGCGCCCTCCCCGTCGGCATCATCAAGGGCGTGGACCAGCAGTTCACCGGCAAGGCGGAACGCATCGACAAGGACTTCATCGGCGAGCTGATCGACCGGCAGGTCGTGCCCGTCGTTTCACCCATCGCCTTCGGGCCGGATGGCAAATCCCTGCGCGTGAACTCCGACCTGCTCGCCGCCGAGCTGGCCGAGGCGCTCCATGCGACCAAGATCATTTACCTGACCCCGCAGCCGGGCCTCGAGATCAACGGCGAGGTGCGTCGCGATATTTCCGTCGATGCACTCCGCACTTTGCTCAAGGAGCATCCCGAGCAGCTGGGCGAGACGAGCCTCAGCAAGGCCGTCCACGCCGTGAAGGCGATCGAGACCGGCACCCCGCGCGTGCATATCGTCGACGGACGGGTCTTCGACGGCCTGCTCAATGAGATCTTCTCCAGCGAGGGCGTCGGTTCGCTGATTTACGGCAACGACTACCAGCAGATCCGCAAGGCCCAGCGCCGCGACGTGCGGCTGATCTACAACCTCACGCGCAACGCCGTGAAGCGCGAGGAACTCATTTACCGGACGCAGAAGGCCATCGAGGAAAACATCGACCAGTTCTTCGTGTTCGAGGTCGACGAGAACATCATCGCGTGCGTCACGCTCTATTTCTATCCCGGCAAGGCCCATCTGGCCGAGATCGGCTCGCTTTACGTCCTGCCGTTCTACCACAACCGCGGCATCGGCAAGAAGATGGTCGAGTACGCCTGCATGATGGCGAAGGAACGCGGCGCCAACACCGCGATCGCGCTGTCCACGCAGAGTTTCGGTTTTTTCACGAGTGTCTGCGGCTTCGAGGAAACGACGAAGGACATCCTGCCCGACGCCCGGCTCAAGCTGTACGAGGACAGCGGCCGCAACGCCAAGGTGCTGGTGAAACCACTCACCTGATGCCGGGGTCGGAGATGATGTCATGCATCGTTTCCTCCCCGTGCTTGGCCTGCTGACCCTCGCGCCCGTCCTGGTCGCGGACGAGCCGCCGGCGGAGGACACCGCAGCCCAGACGCGCGCGGCCATCTCGCGCGGCTTCACCTATTCCCCTCCGCCTTCGGCTGTTCCAGCGGCGGTTTCCGCGGACACCTCGGCGCCCGCCACGGTGGCATTGCCGGACATCGTCGTCTTCGGCCGGAAGGAGCGCCGGGACCAGGAACTCGAAGTAGCCATCGCCCGGAAAAAACAAACCGAGTCCAAGGCCCTGTTCAAAAACGACGAAAGCAAGAGCATCCGCGTCGAGGCATTGCTTCCGCCCGAGACGGAAGGCGCCGGGCCGCCGGCGACGCGGGACAATCCTGCCGCCAAGATCGGGAACCGCCTGATCCTGCCCATCCTGCGTTTCTCTTGGTAGCGCGGCGAACCGACGCGCGCCGTCGGCCCTGCCCGGGCCGGATCAGGGCTTGATCTCCACCACGACCTGTACCTCGGTGGTCGATCCGCGCGGCAGCCCGTTGACCGCCACGGCCGCCCGGGCGTGCTTCCCGGCATCGCCGAAGATCTTTACGAAAAGATCGCTCGCTCCGTTGATCACGGCCGGGCTGTCGGCAAAACCGTTCACCGCGTTCACGAAGCCGCTGACGAAAACGATTCTCGCCACCCGATCCAGCGAACCAACTGCAGCCTTGATGTTGGCCAGCGTGTTCAGCGCACAAATCTCCGCCGACCGGCTGCCGGTCTCGACCGTCTGTTCCTTTCCTACCTGCCCGGTGTGAGTCATCTGGCCATTCAGCAGGCAGATCGTGCCGGCGCAGTAGAGCAGGTTGCCTGTGATCACGGTCGGCACGTAGCTGCCGGCGGCAGCGGGCGGATTGGGGAGCGAAAGGCCGAGTTCGGCCAGGCGGGCTTCAGGATTCATGAGGCGGCGAGCTTCAGCGAATGAGCGGAAAACGCCAAGAATTTTGGCGCGGAACTTATTCCTGAAGCCATAGGAACAGTTTTGCGTCGCGCTGAATTACCCCGGAGTAAAAAAATCGCGGCGTAACGCCTCTCCTCCTACAGCCGGAGGATGCGTTTCGCGTTTTCAGAAAACACCGCAGCGAGTGTGCCCGCGGAAAGGCCGGCCGTCCGGGCTTCGTGCACAAGGCGCACCATCTCGGGCTCAGCCTCCAGGCGGGGATAAAGGTTCAGGGGGAAGTCCGAGCCAAACAGAACCCGGTCAGGACCTGCCACCCGTGTAAATTCCTGCCAGATGTCCCCATCATAAAGGAGCGGTGATGCGGCGGTGTCATAATAGAGGTTCGACGGTGGTCGCGCCGCCCCCGACTGGACCGGGAGCCGGCCGCCCCAGTGCGCCAGAATGAACGTGGTCCGGGGAAAATCCTTCGCCAACCCGACAAAATCCCCAAGCGGCGTCGACACCCTTCCCGGATAATCCCGGCCGTTCGGATCGGTCACATGCAGGTTCACCGGCAAATCGAGTCCGGCCGCCAGGCCAAGCACCTCGCGGAACACCGGGTCGTCGACCGCATAACCCTGGGAATGCGGCGACAGCTCCCCCAGCCCCGTCAGCCCCGCCTCCCGCGCCCGGTGGAACTCCGCGAGGGTCGCGGCGCGCCCCGCCGTCGGTTGCAGGGCCGCAAAGGCCGACAGCCGGTCGGGATGGTCGCGCACGCATTGGGCGTAAAACCGGTTTTGCTCGCCGCAGGATTCGGCCCGCTGCCAGTACCAGCCCAGCAAAACGGCACGCGCGACCCCCGCTTGGTCCATGGCGCGCAACAAGTCCGATACCGACGGGAAACCCTGCACGGACCGGCCATCCTTCCGCCGACGCAGGCAGAGGAGCCCCCAGTGTTCCTCGCCATGAGTGGCAGCCCAGGCCGCAGGATCGTCGTTGATCCCGGGCGGATATAGATGGACGTGACTGTCGATCACCGGCACCCGGTCAAATTCACCCGGAGATCCACGCCGCGCAACCCGCAACTCAAACCATGCGGCACGGACCGTGCTTAATCCCTGCTCATACGTCACATGACCCGCCGCCTGCTGCCCGTTCTCACCCTGCTGGCCTCGTTGCTGTCGCCCGCAAGGGCGCAGGATGGCCTGCTCCGGCCGAAGGTCGTGGTCGTGACCATGTTCGAAGCCGGCGCGGACACGGGCGACGCACCTGGTGAGTTCCAGTTCTGGGTCGAACGCGAGCATCTCGACCGCATCATCCCGTTGCCCGCGGCCTATCACGATGTGCGCGTCAGTGCCGACGGCTCGGTCATCGGCGTGGTGACCGGTGAGGGAAACACCAACGCCGCGGCCTCGATCATGGCCCTGGGCAGCGATCCGCGCTTTGATTTGCGCAAGAGCTACTGGCTGGTGGCAGGCATCGCGGGCGTTGACCCGGCTGATGCCTCCATCGGATCGGCCGTCTGGGCTGACTACGTGGTCGATGGCGACCTTGCCCACGAAATCGATGCGCGGGAAATACCCGCCGACTGGCCGAGCGGATATGTGCCGCTGGGAAAAACCCGGCCCTACGAAACTCCCCGGCTGAAAGACGAGTACGCCACGGGCCAGATCTACAAGCTGGATCCCGGCTTGGTCCACTGGGCCTACGAACTCACCCGCGACACGCCGCTCACGGACAACGACCAGATGGCGAAACGCCGCGCCGCCTACGCCGGATCGCCCAACGCCCAGCGCCCGCCCTTCGTGCTCGTCGGCGCAAACCTGGCGTCGAGCACCTATTGGCATGGGAAGCTGCTCAATCAATGGGCCAATGCCTGGGTCAGCTACTATTCGGACGGACAGGCCAACTACGTGACCACGGCGATGGAGGACAGCGGCACGCTGCGTTCGCTGACGAACCTCGGTCGCGCCGGCAAGGTCGATCCCAAACGCGTTCTCGTGCTGCGCACCGCCAGCAATTACGACATGCAGTGGCCGGGCGCCACCGCGGCCGAGAGCATGAGCGGCGAGAAACTGGGCGTTTACAGCGCCTACCTGCCCTCGCTCGAGGCCGCGTACCGCGTGGGCAGCCGGGTTGTGCATGCTTTGGTGGGCAGCTGGGATCGCTACGCCGACCACCTGCCGGAGGTTGTCTCCCCATGAAGCGGACTTTTCTCCAGCTTCTCGTTCTTGCAGCAGCCGCCGTCATTCCGCTCCGGGCGGAACCGGTGGACCTGTTGATCGTCGCGACGGATGACGCGGCCCTCCAGCCGATCATCGAAAAGATGGCACAACCCCAGGTCGAAACTCGGGGCGCGTGGACATTTTGGTCCGGGACCTTGTCAGGCAAATCCGTCGTGCTCACGCGGAGCGAGGGAGATCCTCTGAATGCCGTGGCTGCCACCGCACTTGCCGTGCGGCTTCATCCTCCCCGCCTGATCGTTTCCTTTGGTACCGCCCGGGCCCATGATCTGGCGCTTCGTGCCGGCGATGTGGTGGTCAGCGCGAGTTTCGCCGCGTTTGACGGCATGTATTCCCCGCACCTCGGCCTCGATGAGGGCAGCCGGCCCGCCCAATGGGAGAAACTGCCCCATCTGTTGATGACGGCCGGCGAAAAGGAAACGGCCGCCGAATCATTTCCCGCCGACTCCTCCGCACTCACCCTGGCCCTCGCGCTGGCGCCGGTGCATGGCCGGGTGGTCCGCGGAGTGCTCGGTTCCGCCAACCAGGTGAACCGCGAGGCGGATCGCATCGAATGGCTGCGGGCGAAATGGCATACCAGCACCGAGGACGGTGAATCGGCCCACGTCGCCGGCTGCGCTGCGTTGCTGGGTGTGCCCGTGATCGGGTTCCGCATCGTCGACGGTCCGGTCGCCGATGGCGCAACGTTCACCTTGAGTTTTGTGGAGGCCTGGCGATGAAGCGCGCAATCCTGCTTTTCGTGGCGCTGGCCGCGACGCTGCGCGCAGCCGAGCCGGTCGATGTCCTTGTCCAGGGCGCCGAGAAACTTGAGGTCCGCGAGCTGATTGCGGGACTCGGGGCCGACGTGCAGAAAGTCACCATCGGGCCGTTCAGCTTCTGGCTCGGGCACGTCGGCCCCCACCGCATCGCGGTCTCGCTCACGGGCCAGGCCCTGATCAACTGCACCACGGCCACGATCGTCGGCATCGAGGAATTTCATCCCGGCCTCATCGTCAACCAGGGCACCAGCGGCGCGCAGGCGCCCTACCTCACCCTCAACGACATCATCGTCGGGCGACGGGCGCTGGACTACGACAATTTCGTCACGCCCGTCGCCGCGCCGGGCAAGGGCAGTTCTCCGTTCAGCTGGACGCCCGTCGCCCAGCGCCTGCGCGACCCGTCGTCCGGCCAGCTGGTGCCCCACCCGGATGGCTTCGCGGGCGACCCCGGGGCGCTGGCCGTTGCGATGCGGACCCGCAACCCGATGGGCCGGGTCTTTGCCGGGGTCATCGGCTCGGCCCACGAGGTGAATCTTGAGCTGGACCGCGTGCGATGGTCCCAGCGCACGTTTGGCATGGACGTCGAGGAAATGGAGTCCGGCCACGTGGCGGCGGTCGCCCACGCCTACCGCATCCGGTACATCGCGTTTCGCGTCGTGAGCGACGCGCCCTACGAGGGCGTTCCGTTCAACCCCAACGCAGCCCGGACCACCGCCTTGTTTACCTTGAATTTCCTCGAAAACCTGCCTCCGCTCGCGTCGCCGCCGCTGCCCCGCCCGGTTCCCTGACCCGGTGCCTTTTCACCCCATGCTCAAACGCTTCTTCAAACTCGACCAGGCCGGCAGCACCGTCGGCCGTGAACTTCAGGCCGGCCTGACCACGTTCGCCGCGATGGCCTACATCCTCGTCGTCAATCCCGACATCCTTGCGAACACCGGCATGGACAAGGGAGCGCTCGTCACCGTCACCGCCCTGACGGCCGCGGTCGCGACGACGATCATGGCCCTGATGACCAACTATCCGCTCGCGCTCGCGCCGGGCATGGGCATCAACGCCTTTTTCACCTTCACAATCTGCCTCACCAACAAGGTGCCGTGGCAGCAGGCGCTTGGCATGGTCTTTGTGAACGGCGTGATCTTCCTGCTGCTTTCCGTCACCGGTGTGCGCGAGAAGATCGTCCGCGCGATTCCGTATGCGCTCAAGATCGCGATCACTTGCGGCATCGGGCTCTTCATCGCGTTCATCGGCCTGAAGAACGGCGGCGTCATCGTCGCCGACCAGGCCACGTATGTCTCCCACGGTGATTTCACCTCTCCCCCGGTGGCCCTCTGCCTCGCGGGGATCGTTCTGACCACGGTGCTGGTCGCGCGGCGCGTGCCGGGTGCGATCGTCCTGAGCATCGCGCTGATCACGCTGGCCGGATTCATCGTCCCGGCCGGCGCCGGCAAGACCGTCACCCCGATTCCGTCGGCGATCTTTTCGCTGCCCGCGAGCATGGCCCCGGTCTTTCTCAAGCTGAGCTTCGGCTTCCTCAAGAGCTGGTCGGCCTTCCAGGCCGCGCTGCCGCTCATTCTCACCCTGCTGCTCGTCGACATGTTCGACAACATCGGCACGCTCATCGGCGTCACAAAGCGGGCCGGTTACCTTGACAAGGACGGACACCTGCCCGGCGCCGGGCGCGCCCTGGTGGCCGACTCCTGCGCCACGCTCCTCAGCGCGTTGTTCGGCACATCCACGGTCACCAGCTACATCGAGTCCGCCTCCGGCGTGGAGGCCGGCGGCCGCACCGGCCTGACCACTATCACGACGGCGGCCCTCATGCTGCTAGCCTTGTTCCTTACGCCTTTGATCCTCATCGTCCCGGCCGCGGCCACGGCTCCGGCGCTGGTCGTGGTGGGCATCTTCATGATGCA
>Ga0265319_1002004_pt1 | contig 11485 bp, 8 predicted proteins | sample 4824metaG_FD_192443 | JGI IMG/M metagenome (GOLD analysis project Ga0265319, IMG submission 192443) | Rhizosphere microbial communities from Carex aquatilis grown in University of Washington, Seatle, WA, United States - 4-8-24 metaG | ecosystem: Host-associated > Plants > Roots > Rhizosphere >...
CTACAATTACCGCACGTTCTTCCGGAACGCGACCACCAGCAACCTCTCCCTTGCGCCCGGCGGCACGGCGGTCACCAGCGACTACGACCGGCTCCGCACGGACCCCGAATGGCAGAAGACCATGGAGTTCGACGCGAAGTTCGAGCACAGCTTTCCCCAGGAAGGCCGCGAGCTGAACCTCGAGTTGAACCATGACCGGCACTGGGAGCAGGAGGACAACCAGTACGCCGACGTCTATCGCACGCCCGTGACTCCGGCGACCTTCGACAGCACCTCGATCAAGCCCACGGAGACGAGCACGGAGACGACCGTGGAGTACGTGCATCCCCTGGCCGACGACGCAAAGCTGGAGGCCGGCTATGTGCTGGATGTCGACAAGAACGACATGAACTTCGGCGGCAGCTACCTCGACCCGGTGAGCGGCCTGTGGACCGTGGACTCCACGACGACCAACCGCTTCATCTACAACGACGTCATCCACGCGCTGTACGCCACCTACGGGCGGCCCATCGGGAAATTCGGCATTCTCGCGGGCCTGCGCCTGGAGCAGACCTACATCGACACGAACCAGGTCACGGCAAACCTGGCGGACAAGAACGAGTATTTCCGCGCCTATCCCTCGCTGCACCTGAGCTACAACCTCACCGACCACGGCCAGCTCCAGCTGAATTACAGCCACCGCATCCACCGGCCGGAGAGCGACGACCTGAACCCGTTTCCCGAGTACCAGGACCCGTACAACCTGCAGGCCGGCAATCCGCACCTGAAGCCCGAGGAGACCCACTCCATCGAGGCGGGCTACCAGTACAAGAACGACGACACCTCGTACCTCGCCACGCTCTATTACCGCGACACCTACAACGGCTTCACGACCGTCACCCGTTACATCAACAGCACGACGCTGCTGACGACCCACGAAAACCTGTCGGACAGCCGCTCGGGCGGGCTGGAGCTGGCGGCGACCGCGAACGCCGGCAGCAAGGTTTCGCTCAATTTCAGCTCCAACGCCTTCTACAGCGAGATCGACGCCAGCAACCTTGGTTTCAGCGGCACCAAGTCGGCGGTCGCGTGGAACGCCAAGCTGAGCGCAAATTATCACGCCTCGAAGACGACCCTGGTGCAGTTCAACACGAACTACAACGGCCGGCGCCTGACGCCGCAGGGCTACCGGCTGCCAACCTTCGTGGCCAACGTCGGCCTGAAGCACGACCTGGCGGACAAGAAGACCTCGCTGGTCCTGATGGTGTCGGACCTCTTCGATTCGCAGCGGGAGCGCACGGTGATCGACACGCCGACGCTGCACGACGAGATCATGCGCCGTCGCAGCGCGCGAATCGTGTACGCCGGGATCGTCTACAATTTCGGCAAGGCGAAGAAAAAGGCCAAGGACGACACGCTGCAGTTCGACAACCAGCCGTGAGCGGTGGCCAAGGATTCCAAGGGTCGAAAGGTGGCCGCCGACTGACACCGTTGCTCCGGGCGGCGGATTGAATCGATCACGGGCAATACCGCGCCCGGAGGTCGCGGTCCACCTCGATCCCGTGGCATGGTCCTGGCCAATTCATTTCTCCCACCCAAGATGCGGCTTTGACATTGTTCCGCCAAACCCGTTTTGAACTGTGGGAGTGAAAGACATCCTCCCCTGGTTTGTCGCGCTGACGCGCAACCCCCGCCAAATGGGCGCGATCCTGCCGGCGACCCAAGCCTTGGCCAGCGCCATGGCGGAAACCGCGGTCAACGGGCGTTCCGGGTCGAGCATCGTGGAGATCGGCGCCGGCTCCGGGAAGGTCACCGACGCGCTGCTGCGGCACAGCAACGGACGCGCCCGCATCCGGGCCATCGAGGCGAACCAGCACCTGGCGGAGCGCCTCCGCCAGCGCCTGCCGGCGATCGATGTTGTCTCCGGCCGGTTTGAGGAGGCGACGGAACGGATTTTCGCCGGCATGCACCAGGCGATCGTCGTCTCGTCGGTGCCGCTGTTTTCCCTGCACGATGACAGCCGCTCGGCCTATTTCGGCGCCTTGGCGAAGGCGATCCAGCGCGGGTGGGTCAGCCGTTACGTGCAATACACTTACTGGCCCGTCCTGCCTTGGGCGGCGGCGAAGACGCTCTGCGGTACCGGCCCCCGGCTGGTCGCGCTGAATCTCCCGCCGGCGTGGATCTGGAGTCAGGATCACTGAGCGGGAATCCGTGTGGCGCTTTCGAACCGGTAGGGCGCGGACTCCGTTCCGCGCCGGGCTAACGAATAAGACCTGTCTTCAAAACGAGCGGCTCCGGCTGGTTTCCGATGACGTTCCCGGCGCGGAGCGGAGTCCGCGCCCTACCACGTGCGCACGCACCGCCTGCCGCGAAATTACTACGCCGTAATAATCCCGCGGTTGAAGCCGTCATGCCGGCAGCGCAGGGTCGGGCTGCTTTCCCCTCGTCTCACGCGGGTGCAAAACTAACCTCCGCTGACCCATGCGCATCCTGGTCGTAGAAGACGAACGCAAGATCGCCACGTTCATCCGCAAGGGTCTTGCGGAATCGGGCTTCAACCCCTTGGTCTGCGGCAATGGCGACGACGCCCTGCACCTGGCGAGCGGCGAGCGCTTTGACGCCGTCGTGCTCGACGTGATGCTCCCGGGCCGCGACGGGCTCAGCGTGCTCCGGCAGCTCCGCGAGCAGCGCAACACCGTGCCGGTGATCCTGCTCACGGCGCGCGACGGCCTGTCGGAGCGGGTCGAGGGCCTCAATCTCGGCGCCGACGACTACCTCGCCAAGCCGTTCTCGATGGAGGAGCTGATCGCGCGCCTGCGGGCGGTGCGCCGGCGGCTGTCCGGCGAGGGCCTGAGCGTGCAGCAATACGAGGATCTCACCCTCAACCTCATCACCCACGAGGTCAGCCGCGCCGGGCGCAAGATCGAGCTCACCGCCCGGGAATACGCGCTCCTCGAATACCTCATGCGCTCGCCGGGCCGCGTGCTCACGCGCACCCAGCTGTGCGAGCAGGTCTGGGATTATCATTTCGACCCGGGCACGAACGTGGTCGACGTCTGCGTCCAGCGCCTGCGGCGCAAGGTCGACGACGGCCATGCGGTGAAACTCATCCAGACGGTCCGCGGCGTCGGATACACCCTCAAGGCCGGCGCATGAAAAGGTGGCCGCTCCGCTGGCAGATCACGCTGTGGTCGGTCCTGATCACGGCCCTCGCGCTGGTGACGTTCGGCGCGGTGGTCGCGTTCAACCTCTATTCCGAGCAAGTGGAGCTGGTGGATGCGCAGCTGGCCACGGATGCCCGGTTTGCCTTCACGTACCGGGCCGAACGGCGCGACGCCGGACCGGCTGACACCGGCTGGGCGGCGGCACTGCGCCGGGCCGATGTGTCGCTCTACGGCTTTGCGCTGGGCCGCACGGCGGCCCCGGCGCTGGGCGAGGCCCATCCGGTGCAGCTCGCGCAGTTCCTGGCGCACTGGCCGCCGCAACGGAAACGTTTCTCTCGCCGGCTCGAGGGCCGGCATCTGCGCTTCGGCGTCTTTGGTGAGGGAGAAAACACCCTGGTCCTGGCGGCCTCGCTCGAGGCGGCCGAGGAGAGCGTGAACGATCTGCTCGGCGCCTACCTCATTGCCCTGCCGGCGGTGCTGTTGGTGGTGGGCTGCGGCAGCTGGTGGATCGCCCGGCGCGCACTGGTGCCAATCACGAACATTACCGCCGCTGCGGCCTCGATCACCGCGGACCGGCTCGACCAGCGGCTGTCCGTGCCTGCAACCGAGGACGAGATCGGCCGTCATATCCGCGTGCTCAACGGGATGTTTGACCGGCTCCAGCGCAGCTTCGAGCAGGCCAACCGGTTCACGGCCGACGCCGCGCACGAGCTGCGCACTCCGCTTACCATCATGCGCGGTCAGATCGAGGATGCGCTGCGCACCGGCCATTTCAACCCCGAGCAGCAGCGACTGCTGGTGGACCTCCTGGAGGAGAACACCGGCCTGCAGAAGATCTCCGACAACCTGCTCCTTCTCGCGCGCTTCGACACCGGCCGGAGCCCACTGGAGCGGGTGCCGGTGGAGCTGAGTGCGCTGGTGGAGGACGCGAAGGAGGACGCGGAGCTGCTTGCGTCGTCGCAGCACATCCGGATCGCCGGACGGATTGCCCCGGGCCTGCGCGTCAGCGGGGACGCGGTCATGCTGCGTCGCGTCGCGCTCAACCTGGTCGACAACGCGGTGAAGTTCAACCGCGAGGGCGGCGAGGTGAGCCTGGACCTGCAGGCGGAGGGCGGCGACGTTGTCCTGGCGGTGAGTAACACCGGCGCGGGCATCCCGGCGGAACGGCAGGGCACGCTCTTCCAGCGGTTTTACCGGGCGGATTCCGGGCGCAACCGCGACACCGGCGGCAGCGGCCTCGGGCTCAGCCTGTGCCGCGAGATCGTGACCGCCCTCGGCGGCCGGATCGACCTGAGCCGGTCCGATGGCGAACGGACGGTTTTCACCGTCCGCCTGCCGCGGCTTGTGGGCGAGGCGGGCACGCCCGCGTAGGCAGTAGCGTCCAGATTTCTTTGGGTCGTGATGGAAATCGTTCTCTTTCTCGTTCCTCGTTCTCGGCTTGGGGTTCGGAAGGGAGAACGAGAAGGAGAGCGAAGAACGAGAACGATAAGATCGGATCGGATGTGAAACTTCGGTGCTATCACGTGGGGGCGCCGCTTGACCAGCCCGGTCGTGCCACCCATCCGGAGGGCGCACGCAAGGTACGCCCCTACGTCGGACCTCCCGCCTTGGTTTCGTCTCGGATCGTCTCCTGTAAAATTCACCGATTCCGATCTGTTGCACAGGAGACAAACCGAGTGTAAGCCTAGCCTGATTCAGGCGGCCAAGGCCGATCATTTGGATCAAGGGACGATGAAACAATTCGACAATGCCTCCATCTCGCTAAAGGCATTGGGAGACCGGCTCCTCCTTTTAACCTCCCACTGTTATTCCCGTGTTCGGATTTTTTGAATCACCCGAGAAAAAGATGCGCGAAGCCGCGGCCCGCTGGCTCGAGCAGGCGGCGAAGGTCTGGCACTTCCGGCGGGACGTGCTCGGCACCGCCGAGGCGCAGGAACTCAACCGCTGCCGCGATGATCTTGCCGGGCAGCTGAAGGGCCGGGCCGATGCCGACCGGCTCAAGTCGTCGATCGGCGCGCTCGAAGCCGCCCTGCGCAAGAGCGGCGGCGCGATCTATCCGATGAACGGGCTGACGGAAAACGTGGAATTCTTCCTCGTGGCGGCGATCGTGATCTTCGGGATCAAGACCTACTTCCTGAAGCCGATGGTCATCCCGACCAATTCGATGTGGCCGACTTATTACGGCCTGACGGCGGAGAATTTCCCCGCGGGCACGGCGGCGCCGGGCTGGGCCGGGCGGCTCTTCCGGCTGGCGGCCTACGGGGCGGTGCGCGAGGCGGTCGACGCGCCGAAGGATGGCGAGGTCTCCGCCCTGGTGTACGTCGATTCCACCGGTGAACCGCATCCCGTGCCGGTGAAGGTCGAGGGCCGGTCTTGGCTGGTCTTCCCGGCGAAGCTGAACGAGTACACGTTTTACGTGGATGACGAGCGGGTGTCGCTGCGGTTGAACGAGGATTTCCACGACTACGACCGGGTGTTCACGGAAACCTACTTTGCCGACACGGCGGCGCTGAAGGCCCAGTGGCAGCGTGCGCTGATGCAGGGGACGTTGAAGGAAGTGCTCCTGCGGCAGGGCGCGGACCAGGTGTACCGTGCCTATCGGCTGCCGCTGGGGCGCACGGTTCACGCGGGCGAGCCGCTGCTGCGCTTCGACCTGATGAAGGGGGACATGCTGCTGGTCGATTGTGTCAGCTACCATTTTGTCCGCCCGAAGGTGGGCTCGGGCTTCGTGTTTCAGACGGGGAAGATCCCGAGCCTCGTCCTCGAGGGTTTCCCCGACGAATATTTCATCAAGCGCCTTGCCGGCGTGCCCGGCGACACGCTCGAGATCAAAGAACCGGTGCTCTACCGCAACGGGAAGCCGATCGAGGGGGCCGCGGCCTTTGACGCGAACGCGCGGCGCGAAGGCAATTATCCGGGGTACGTCTACGGCCCGGCCGGGCGCGCCCAATACCTGCAGAAGGGCGAGAGCCTGACCGTGCCACCGCATGCGTTTCTCGCGCTCGGGGACAATTCGCCGATCAGCGAGGACGGACGCTATTGGGGCTTCGTGCCCGAGAAGGAAGTCGTGGGCCGCCCGCTGTTCATCTATTACCCTTTCACGCGCCGCTGGGGTCCGGCGAAGTAAGAGGTTCGGACGCATTCGATGGAGCCGCGACCTCTCGGCCTGCCCTTCGAAGTCTTGGCGAAGTAGGGTCGCCGCTCCAATCGGGAGGATCTGTTCCGATAGAAGCTTTTTTGAAAGAAACGGCCGGTCAGGCGCGTTATTAATTCATGGGCCCTTGTGTCGGCCGCGCACGACGCGCGGCGGGACGAAGGAGATCCGCGATACCATGAAGCCACCACAATCCATCCGGAATACGAACGACCAGCCGTTTTTTTGCCACAGATTACACAGATCGGCACAAATGCCGGAGTATTTTATCTGTGCCCATCTGTGTAATCTGTGGCAAAAAAATCCGAATCGGTCAGCTCAGGCCTTCCTGCGCGGGCCACGACGCAGAATGATGTGTTTGATCGCGGCCGTCGCGATCTTCGCTGCCGTTGAATCCCGTGGCCAGTCACGGACCGCGCTGACAACAGCAGGCGAACCAAGCCGGGCAATTTCATCGAACAACCCCAGCCGACTGACCCGCGGCGAGGCCGCACAGCGCGCCGCTGCTTTGCGTGCTGAGATCGCCCGCAGCGACGACCTGTATTTCCAAAAAGCTGCGCCGGAAATCAGCGACTTTGCCTACGACCGGCTCAAGCGCGAGCTGGCTGCGCTGCAGGATGCGTTTCCGGAACTGGCGGCCGGTGGCGTGGCGGCCTCCGGGATCGGTGACGACCGCTCGGGCCTGTTCCCGGTCGTCCGCCACGGGGAACCGATGCTCGGACTCGACAAGGCCTACACCGAGGCGGAAGTCCGCGCCTTTCACGCGCGGCTGGCGAAACGCCTCGGGCGCGCCGACCTGGAATATGTGATCGAGCCGAAGGTCGACGGTATCGCGGTCAGCGTGACCTACGAAAAAGGCCGGCTCGTTCGCGCCGTGACCCGCGGAAACGGCCTGGAGGGTGACGATATCACGGCCCACGCCCGGGCGATCCGCAATCTGCCGGAGGTGCTGAGGGCGGCGGACGAAGCCCATCCGGTGCCTGACACCATCGAACTGCGCGGGGAAATCCATGTGCCGTTTGCCTCGTTCGAGCGGGTGAATCGCGAGCGCGAAGCCGAAGGCGAGGCCCCCTTTGCCAATCCCCGCAACCTGGCGGCAGGAACCATGCGGCAGACAGATCCGGAGGAGGCGGGCCGGCGCGGACTGGCGGTCGTGTTCTACGGATTAGCGGCCTGCCGGCCGGCCGCGGCGGCGCCGGCCTCGCAACAGGAACTGCACCGGATGTTGCGATCCTGGGGCCTGCCGGCGTTTGAAAAAATCTGGAGCGCGCGGAGCGTGGGCGAGGTGTGGACGGCGGTTCAGGTGGTCGGCCGGTCAAGGGATGGACTGGCGTTCCCGACCGACGGTGCGGTGGTGAAGCTCGACGACGTTTCCCTGCAGCGCCAGCTGGGTGCGACCGACACCGCGCCGCGCTGGGCCATCGCCTACAAGTTCACGCCCGAGCGGGTTGAGACACGCTTGCTGGCGATCACGGTGCAGGTGGGCCGCACGGGCCTGCTGACGCCAGTCGCCGAGCTCGCGCCGGTGACGCTGGCGGGATCGACGGTCACGCGGGCGACGCTGCACAACGCGGACGAGATCGCCCGGAACGATTTTCGCATCGGCGACACGGTGTACGTCGAGAAGGCCGGCGAGGTGATCCCGGCGATCGCCGGTGTGAACCTCGCGCGGAGGCCCGCCGCCAGCCGACCGTACCAGTTTCCGGAGACCTGTCCGGCCTGCGGAACGACCGTGACGCGGATCGGCGACGAGGCGGCGCGCCGCTGTCCCAACCCCGCCTGTCCACCGCAGGTGCGCCGCCGGCTGGAGCATTTCGTGTCGAAGGCCGGCGTCGATATTCCCGGACTTGGTCCGGCGATGATTGGCGCGCTGGTGGAAAAAGGCCGGCTCCGGACCGTCGCGGACATCTACAGGCTGAGTCAGGAGGATCTTGTTTCCGCAGGCCGCAACGATGCGGAATCAGCCCGCCGACTTCTCGCCGCCATCGAGGCGAGCAAGCGGGCCGAGCTCTGGCGCATCATTTACGGCCTGGGCATGCCGCGGGTTGGAGAGGCGGCGGCCAAGGCGCTCGCAAAGCGCTTCGGCAGTCTCGCGTCGCTGGCCGCAGCGAAGTCCGGTGATCTGATTGCGGGGGAAGCGAGCCAGATCGAAGACTTGGGGGCGAGGACGGCGTTGTCCGTGTGGGACTATCTCGCAAACCCGCAAGACCATGCACTGCTAACGGAATTGCTGGGGCTCGGGGTAAATCCTGCCGGAAAATAGGATCGGGCGATATCGGAGTATTTACCACGGAGGCGCAGAGCACACTGAGAGCAGCGGTACATTCTCTGCGCTCCCCGTGCCTCTGTGGCAAAAGTGAGTTTTCTTTGTTCGGTTTTTGGATCAGTGCCGGTATTATGGTGAAAGACCATGACCGAGGATGCCGAACTGCTCCGCCGTTATGCCGAGGAACGCTCGGAGGCGGCTTTTGCCGAGCTGGTGCAGCGGCATCTCCCTTTGGTCTATTCGGTGGCGCTGCGGCAGGCGGAAGGTGATGCACACCTGGCCGAGGATGTCGCGCAGAAGGTTTTTACGGACTGCGCGCGCAAGGCGGCGGAGTTGTCGCGCCATCCCGTGCTGAGCGGGTGGCTTTACCGCAGCACGCAATTCGCCGCGATCGACGCGCTGCGGTCCGAGCGGCGCCGGCGGATGCGCGAACAGGAGGCCCAAACCATGCATGAATCCTTGCACAGCCCCGAAACCAGCCTGGACGGGGACAAGCTCCGTCCGGTCCTGGACCAGGTCATGGGCGAATTGAACGACAGCGACCGGGACGCGGTCATGCTGCGCTATTTCGAGGGCCGGCCGTTCGCCGAGGTCGGCCGCAAACTGCGCCTCACCGAGGACGCCGCCCGGATGCGGGTGGACCGGGCGCTGGAGAAACTGCGCGAGCGGCTGGTGCGGCGCGGGGTGACGTCGACGACGGCCGTGCTGGCGGCAACCCTGGCGAACCAGGCAGCGGTTTCGGCCCCGGCGGGATTGGCGGCGACCGTGACCGGCACCGCGCTCTCGGGCACGGCGGCGGGCGGTGTGGCGGCAATTTTTATGAGCATGACCAAACTGCAGATCGGAATCATCGGCGGCCTGCTGGTCGCGGGGGCCGGCGGAATTGTGGCGCAAGAGCAGGCCAACGCGGGTCTGGCCCGCGAACTGGAAGCGCTGCGCAACCCAAGCCGGGAGGAGGTTCAGTTGCTGGCGGAGAACCAGCGACTGAGGAAAATCGCGGCGGAGCTGGCCGAATATCGTGACGACAGCGCGGAAATGGGACGCCTGCGCGACGAGGCCGGGGCCATTGCCGACCGGGCCCGGGCGGCGGAGAATCAGAGGATTCATAACGCGCAGGGCGCCGGGACGGGAGGAATCGGCCCGAGTATCTACCCGATGTCCCAGCTTGACCAAACTCCCAAGCTGGTGGCCCAGGCCCGACCGCAATATCCGATCGAAATGGGCCGGAACGGAATCACGGGCAACGTCACCGTTCGAATGACGATTGACGCTAAGGGCAACGTGACCGACGCGACCCCGATCCATTCCAGCCGCGTCGAATTCGACGACGCAGCGGTGCAGGCCGTGAAGCAATGGAAATTTGAGCCCGGGCAAAAAAACGGGCAGCCGGTCACCACACAAACCGACATAAAGATCGTCTTCTCCCTCAACAATGAAGACGCCGCCCAGTGATGGCTCCGCGATGAAGCATGCGGCAAGGCGAAGATGGATCGTCGCCGGATTACTGGCCGTTGCCGCCGCGGCCATCATTGCGGTGCAACGACGGATCGGAACCGAACTGCGCGGTGAGGTTGAATTGCTGCGTGCCGCCCGGCAGCGCGAGGTGGCCCGGTTGGAAGCGGAAAACCGGGATATTTCGTCCACCCTGGTTCCAAACGCAGACTTGGAACACTTGCGCGCGGACCATGCGGTGGTCGTGCGCCTGCGGGGCGAGGTCGATGCGCTCAAGGCCAGGGAACAGGCGCCGCCCGGACTGTCGCGGAGCGAATCGGTCGCGCTGGCGGTCGAAACCCCTGTGGACGCCATGATCCCGGCCAGCGAATGGAAAAACGTCGGGCGTGCTACGCCGGAGGCCGCCGTCCAGACGGCACTGTGGGCGGCGGCCGGGGGAGATATCAACACCCTGGCCGGGATGGTGAACCTGAATGCGGCAGAACAGGCGAAGGTGGAGGCAGCCCTGGCAGGGTTGCCGGAGCAAATCCGAGCTTCGCTCGGGACCCCGGAACGGATGATGGCGATGCTCGCGATGAAGGATCTGCCGCTGAGTTCAATGCAGGCCATGCAGGTCAGCGCGCCGCTGGAGGGGCCCGGCATCCCTGTGAATCCGGACGTGGCCGTGGTGCAGCTCAAGTTGCAGAGTGCCGATGGCGCGACGAAGAGCACAAAGCTCACGCTGAGTCAGGGCCCGGCTGGCTGGGGTTTTGAGGTTTCCTCCGACGTAGTGGACAAATACCTGCGGGCCGTCGCCGCTCCGTCATCCACCGCGGCGGCACGGCCATGAACCATGACTTTTCCCGTCGGCCATCTGTTTCCGGGCTTGTCTGCACTGGCTTTCTGATTCTTTCCGGCTGCCACCAGGTTCAGACGCCGCCTGCAAGCGGCCAGGGTTCATTCGAGTTTACGCAGCGGCCGGCCGGAACCCGCATCGGCGAAGGCCAGGCCGTGCTCACGGGATCCGAGCCGAAGGATGTCTTCATCCCGGCCACGCCGGACGGACCGCTGGCCGTGCCCGTTTATCCGCCCGCGGCCCTGGCGGCGCATGCGGGCCGGGTCACCGTGGTGCTGGAGATCACGATTGGCACCGACGGGCGCGTGGGTGACGTTCGGCCCGGTATGGCCGGGATTCCTTTTGGTGGGCCGTTCTCCGCCCAATTCCAGGCGGCGGCCGAGGCGGCGATGGCGCGCTGGCGATTCCGCCCGGCGGAGCTGCGGCATATCGAGCCGCGGGAGGAGGGCGGCGAAACCATCTGGTCGATGGTTTTCACCGAGAAGCGCGAGCTGACGACCGAAGTGTCGTTCACCTTCACCGAGACGGGTGGAGCCGTGCTGGAAAATAGGAGGCCGTAGTACGGATCTCGGAAAGTTTCGCGCATTCGCCGTCGCTGAAGCTATGGCGGACGGGGAGCCGCATGGGCGCTGAGA
>Ga0265319_1002005_pt1 | contig 11482 bp, 8 predicted proteins | sample 4824metaG_FD_192443 | JGI IMG/M metagenome (GOLD analysis project Ga0265319, IMG submission 192443) | Rhizosphere microbial communities from Carex aquatilis grown in University of Washington, Seatle, WA, United States - 4-8-24 metaG | ecosystem: Host-associated > Plants > Roots > Rhizosphere >...
GAAGTCCTGCTGGAAGTGGGACTCGGCGTATTCGTCGGGGTAGTTGTCGGCGAATTGGTCCCGGTATGGGTCAAGGAAGGGGTTGGGGTCGGAGTCCTTGTCGGTGAATTCGTCGCCGTATTACTGGGAGTGGGCGTACAGGCCAGGATGACCGTCGTGACGGCGTTGGAAGCCGCGCTGTTTTTGGGTGTCCCGCTATCCACCGCCGCGCTATTGACCAGGGTGATGCCGCAATTACCCACCGTGCCGGTCACCGTCAAGACCGCGCTGGCGCCGGCGGCCAGGTTGCCCAAGGTCCAAACCACGTTTTGCCCAACCACCGCCGGCGAGCCGCTGGAAGAGGTGTAAGTCAATCCCGCCGGCAGGACGTCGGTCACCGTGACGCCGTAAGCCTGAGGGTACTCCACGATGGAAACGTTGTCGAAACGGACCGTGCTCCCGTCGTTGGATTGGAGGCCAGCCTGTCCCGTGGGAATGGAAAAGGCCGTGGTGCCGGAAACAACTTGGGTCCCATTGACGGAAAGTTTCAAGGTCACGGGCCCCGTTCCCGTCACCTCGAATTTTACCGTGTTCCAGGCGTTGGCGTTGATCACCGCGCTGCCATTGGCCACGTTGTGGAAAGTGGCGGTGCCGTTATCCCAATAGTCCACCGACACGTTGTTGGCGGTCCCGGCGCTGATGATGGTTTGATAGTTGGACCCGTTGACCGTGGCGGTCCCGTTGAACCGAAAAAGCAGGACGCCGTCCTGGGCCCCGCCTGCCCCGATTTTCATGTCCGCCTGGATGTAGCCGTCCCCGGTTTGTCCGGAGCAATTGTTGAGCAAATAGGGGTAGTTTCCCGCGACCGCCACTCCCTGGGCCGCCTGGCTTCCCGCCGCCGTGGGCCCATTGTCGGAAATTAAAGTCCAGGTCCCTCCCGAACTCACCCAACCCGTGGGAAAGGAGCCAAGGGCTCCGCTCTCGAAAGTTTCAGAGCAGGTGGAATTAACCGACGCGTTGGAGTAGGTAAGATTGTAGGTGACGGCGTTTCCCGGGGAGGCGGCGCCGCTGTTGACGGTTTTGGAAAGGGAGATTTGGGCCGATGCGCCAAGGGGCAGGAGTAAAAAACCCGAGGCCGATACCCAAAAGGTGAAATAAACGGAAATAAGTTTGAAAGTTTTACGCCTCATCACGTGACGACATCCCCGATAGTGTTGAAAAGGTGTAGTAAAAAAATAGGGGGATACTTCTTATAAAACTCCCCTGCGGTAAAGTCCGATAATTATACCTTGCCGGGTTTTTTACACCACAGAGGGACGTTGAAATTAAAGAAAATAAATGCCGGTGGTAGGGGCAAAAAAAACGATCCACAAGATATAGTGAAGACTCATTCCTGAAGGCAAGCTGCCAAGAAAGGTTCAACCACCAAGGCGCCCAGGGCTTGGTGGTGAAAAGTTTTTCACTTTGCCTTATGCGCGTCCTCGACCATCATCTGGATCGTTTCCAACTCTCCCCCGTCGCACCAGACGGCTCCGCATTCCAGGTTGGAGCAATGGTCGACCACCACCTGCGTGAGCATGGAATGGATTCCCTTGGCCATCAGGCTCTGGCACAAGGGACACTTTATCTCCGGATAGGAGTCCCTTTCCTTCAAGGTTCCCCTCTGGGAATCGCGCCACACCCTGGCTTTATGAATTTCCTCCGCCGTGAAGGTTTTTTCCTCGCGGGTGATGATCCGCTCCAGCACTCCCGCCCCCAATAGGTAGCCTTTACAGAAGGAACATTGCACCGCTTCGCTTCCCTCATAATTAACCGGCAGCAGGGAAACCTTGCACCTGGGGCAGGCGCTGGCCGGAACCCCTCCCTGGACCCTCGATTGGAACAAGGGCGTTAATAGGGAAGCTTCGGAGGCCTTCATCACATTCTGGCTCCCGGCGGGACAAACCCAGGTCGCTGGTTCGAGCAACCCCATGGCCAACAGCTGGTCCGGCTGGTAGGGACCCACCCATTGGTTCCCCTGGTAGGCTAAAAAACCCTGGCTTGGGGCGGTCGGTCCCGGGCTTTGCGCGGCCGGCGCGGATCTTCCCTCGTCCGGCGCCTCCGCTTCCTTCACGGCCCCGGGCTTATCCGCCGCTTCCTCTTTCCGGTCCAAATCCTGGAGAACCCCGATATCCGCCTTGGCCCAGCCCAGGAGCTTGGAAATTCTTCGGGAAACCGGGGGATGGTCGCTGAATAAATCCGGGAAAAAACCCTCGGACTCATCCCATTCCGAATCCTGGGGGTTCATGATAAACAGCGAGGCGTAGGTGTTCGGCAGGCCGCCCCGGAATCGCCGGGATATTTTGTACAGGCTTTCCGCCAGGGAGAGGGGGTCCTTGCACATGGCCACACCGTCCGCGTCGGCCAGATATTCCCTTTCCCGCGAAATGGCCATGAAGACCAGCTTGGTGATGAAATATCCGATCCCCGAGATGATCCAGAGGATCAAGACCGCCGCCCAGAGGGTTCCGCTGCTGGTGGAAGATTTCCCGTCGCTCCCCAAATCCGCTTTCATGCCCTGGCTCAAGGCCTCGTTGGTGGAGCCGAAAAACCCGAAAAGGAAACAGGCCGTGGTCACCAGCTTGGAATCCTCATGCACCAGGTGGGCGGCCTCATGGGCCACCACCGCCGAGAGTTCCGGACGGGTCAACTTGGAAAGGAGGCCGTCGGTGACGCCGATCGCGGACTGGCCCTGGCCGTCCTGGAGGGAAAAGGCGTTGCAGCCGGGAGAGGAAAGGACGACCGGACGGATTCCGTGGATTCCCGTTGCGGCCTCCGCTTCCCCCACCAGGTTGATGAATTGGAGGTGGTAGCTGTCATGCGGGTCCGCCGGTTTGGCCCCCAGGGAGCTCAACAAATCTTCCAGCCTTTTATTCCGGGCCGAGAAAAAGTGGAAGACCGCCAACAACGCGGCTAAGGGGGTTCCCCACTCCACCGGCAGCAGGAGGCTGGGGGGACCGGGCTTCCCGAATTCGGGAAACTGGGCCTGAAGCCAGAGGGCGAAGAAAAGGTGGACCGCGACGGCCAGCAGGTCCAGGAAGACCACGTAGAGGAATACCAGCAGGATGAAAAAATAAAAAGTCGCCCGGCGGGTGCGCCGCTTGGCCTCGAAAACCGTTTCCTCAGGAAGGGAATAGAACAAGGCTAAACCTCAATAACCTATTTGCCACAGATGAACAGGGATGAACACAGATAAACCTAAATATTTTCCGTTCGAAGCCTTAAAGCCAACCCTGTTAATCCCTGTTCATCCGTGGCGATATTTTTATAGTTTAACTTGCGGGACTTCCTTGTCGGTCTCGGCGGCTTTCAGGAATTCCCTGGGCTGGACGCCGAAGGCGCCTGCCACCAGGTTCGAGGGAAACTGCTGGACCTGGGCGTTGAGGTTGGCCACCACGTCGTTGTAATGGCCCCTTACATAGGCGATCTTGTTTTCCGTGGAGGTCAATTCCTCCTGGAGCTGGGAGGCGTTCACGTTGGATTTCAGGGTCGGGTAATTTTCCCAAACCGCCATCAGGCGGCCCAGTCCCGAGGTAATGTCGTTCTCGGCCTTGATCCGGTCCGAGGGATTGGCGGCTCCCATGGCGGCGGAGCGGGCCTGCATCACTTGGGTGAGGGTGTCCTTCTCGAATTGCATCACGCCCTTGACCGTTTCCACCAGGTTCGGGATCAAGTCGTGGCGCCGCTTCAATTGAACGTCGATCTGACTCCAGGAGTTGTCCACCTCGACCCGGTAGCTCACCAGGGAATTGTAGATGGAAATGAAATACAAGGCCAACAAGACGGCAATCCCCAATAGGATCCACAAGGCCATGGTCCGCCCCTTTGGAAAACAGGATTAAAATCGAGTTCAGTATAGGATTATATCCCCGCCCCTCCCAGGGGGACACGGGGAAAAAGAGCCTCCCCTTTCAACCCTTTTCGTCCCCTTTCCCATTTTGGGAGGGGACCGGTCCCCCCGCTTGGCCCTTTACCCTTTATTCTTGACAGTTTTTCAGCCCTTCGTTAATCTTCTATCCTTTTCAACGCCCTGTCACTTGTTGACCGACTCAAAAACGACCACTAAATCCGGAGGCAGTCATGGCCAAGTCCAAGAAAAAATCACCCGTCAAAAAAACCGCGGCCAAAGCCAAAACCCCTGCCAAAAAAACCGCCGTTAAAATTTCCTCCAAACCCATCATGATCCTGAGGGCTCCCAAGAAAAAACTCCGCATCGATCCCGCCTACCAGCCCCTGCTCCGTAAATTGCAGGAACGCCGCAACGAGATCACGGGCCAGGTCAACCACCTGGAGCAGGACCTGCGGGAAGAAATCGCCGACAACCAGAACGTCCCCGGCGACATGGCGGACCATGGTTCGGGCGAGTTGAACCAGCACCTCTCGGTCACGCTGATGGAAAACGACCGGATTGAGCTGGAGCGCATCGAGAAGGCCATCACCCGCATCGAGGCCGGCAGCTACGGCACCTGCGAGGTCTGCGAAAAGGCCATCCCCATGGCCCGCTTGAAGGCCATCCCCTGGGCCACCCGCTGCATCAATTGCCAAAGCAAGGCTGAAAGCCACTAAAGGCCTCTGTCCGGTCCCCTCTCTCCGCCCTCCGGAAATCGGAAAGCGATCAAAACCAAACCTCCTTTAACCTCCGATAGGGCGTCCGGACTCAAATTACCGACCACGAATTTCCAACGACCAATTGATTTCCCGGTTCTTCCCTTGACGGCCTCACGGGTCCTCGTTAGCATAAAATTCATGAAACCCCCTTGTCCCATCCGGCAACTCCCTCAAGCCTTCCGGCGTCTAAAGGCCATGAGCCCCATCCTGTCCATCCTCATCGCCCTTGCCGCCCTGCTCCAACCCCAAGCCCTTTGGGCGAAAAAAATTCCAACCGCCACTCCCACCGCCGTGGAGGTTCCGACTGAAACTCCCAGCGACACTCCCACGGCCACGCCCCTTCCCTTCAACGGCGCCAAGCTCTATACCTTCGACGCCATGTGGGGCTCCAAGGGTTCGGGCAACGACCAGCTGAACGGCCCCGAGGGCATCGATATTTCCCCCAGCGGCAAGATCGTCATCGCCGATACGGGCAACAGCCGGGTGGTGGTCTGGGACGCCAATGGGTCCCCCTATAAGACCTTCGGATCTTTCGGCACCTCCGCCACTTGGCGCAACCCGCCCGAGTTCAACCATCCCTCCGGCGTTTTCGTCCATCCCTCGAAGCATCTTTACGTGGCCGACACCCTGAACCACCGGGTCGTGGTGCTGGATGAGAAGGGGATGGTCCTTTCCTCCTTCGGTACCCAGGGCAACGGCAACGGGCAGTTCAACCTTCCCCGGGACGTGGCCAAGGACCACTTCGGCAACATTTGGGTCCTGGACTCGGGCAACTCGCGGGTCCAAATTTTCAGCGGGCTGGGCGAGTTTATTTCCGGCTGGGGTTCCTTCGGCGCCGATCCGGGTTTCTTGAACAACCCCCTGGGCTTCGCCTTGAACGTGATTGACCAGACCATCCTCGCGGACACGGGAAATTTCCGGATGCAGGTGATGAACGATAAGGGAGCCGCCGTCACGGCCGAGGGCTGGTTCGGGGACGGCCCGGACCAATTCAAGGAACCGGGCGGGGTGGCCATCACCAAGGACGGCCTGATCGCCCTCACCGACGGCTTCGGCCGGGTGGAATTCTTCAACCACCGGTTCGATTTCATCGGCCAATGGGTGGCCAAGGACGAAATCTTGACGGCCAATTACAGCCCCAAATTCCACGGCATCGCCGCGGACCAGGAAAACCGCTTCTATATCACCGACAGCCAAAACGGCTCGGTGATCCGCATCCGCCCGCTCGGCGCCCAGGAAACACCCATCCCCCGCCGCGCCACCCCCACCCCGGTGGACAGCAATCCCTATGGGGGCGTGGGTTACCCCATCCGGTAAAAGCCCCTCCGGCGCCCTTTTTGATTTTCCCCGTTTCCCTGTGATAAGCTTAAGGCCGGATCAAACAACAAAAGATTACCACCAAGGGACAAAGGCGCCCAGAAAGTCAAAAATCAACCCGGTGGTTAAAACATCGGACTTTCATTTTCGGTTCCTTTGAAAATTTTAACCTTTTCCTTTGACGTTCTTGGCGGCTTCGTGTCTTCGTGGTGAAATAGATTACTCTTAAAAAGGGTTTTATATGTCCAGCGTCCTCCTGACCGTCTCCAACCTGCGCTCCATCTTCGGCGACCCCAACGCCATTCCCGGCCATCCCCACACGGGCGTGGCCTACCTCTCCTCGTTTTTAAAGTCCAAGGGCGTCCAGGTGGACCTCTACGACGAGCGCATGGACGGGGCGGAAAAACTGCCCGAGCTGCTGAAAAAAAATTACGACCTGGTCGGAGTCACCGCCTTCAGCTATTCCCTCGGCAACGTCTATTCCCTGGTGGACCGCATCAAGTCCCATACCAAAGCGCCGGTGGTCATGGGCGGGCCCCACGTCTCCGTTTCCAAGCTTCAGGTGTTGAAGGACACCCATGTGGACATGGGCGTCAAAAACGAGGGCGAGTACACGGTGCTGGAACTGTTGGAGGTCCTGAAATCCCCCAAGCCGGACTTTTCCCAGGTGAAGGGGCTGCTCTGGCGCGACGGCTCCCAGAACATCGAGAATCCCGACCGCCCCTTGATCGCCAACATCGACGAGCTTCCCTACCCGGACTACGATTCCTTCGGCATCGAGCGCTTCCCCTGCTACCAGGCCAAGTCCATCCCCTTCATCACCCAAAGGGGCTGCCCCTACAAATGCAACTTCTGCTCGGTCCCCGTTTCCATGGGCGGGGGCTTCCGCGCCCGCACCCCGGAGAACACGGTGAAGGAAATGGAATATTGGCACGCCAAGGGCTGGCGCCACTTCCAGATCAACGACGACGTCTTCAACCTGCACCCCGAAAGGGTCATCGCCATCTGCAAGCTGATCGTGGAGAAGAAGCTGGACATCACCTGGGAGCTCTACAACGGCATGAGGGTCAACGCGGTGAACGAGGAATTGCTCGATTGGATGAAGAAGGCCGGCTGCCGGCTCATTTCCTACGGCTGCGAGTCGGGAAGCCCCCGTCTTCTGAAAATCATCCGCAAGGGGCTCACTAAGGACATGGTCACCAAGGCCGTGGACCTGACCCACAAGGCCGGCATCCCCTGCTCCGTCAATTTCATCGTGGGCCACCCGACGGAAACCTACGAGGACGCCCTGGAAAGCCTCAAGTTCGCCCGGAGCCTTCCCGCCAGTTTCATCAACTTCTACAACGACACCCCCTATCCCGGTACCGAACTGATGGAATGGGTGAAACTCAACGCCACCATCCTCCATCCCAATTACCTGACCGACATGTCCTACAATTCCCGGGAGCCCATCTACGTGACGCCGGAGTTCCCCAAGGAAGAACGCATGAAGATCCTGGAGCAGGGCCGGAACCTTTACGAGTGGAGCGTCCTGCGCTACCGCCTGGGCCATTTCGTGGGTACCCTCGCTTACTACATGAGCCGGATTCCCCTGGTCAACAAGTGGGGCCGGAGCTTCGTCACCAACACCCAGCTGGGCCACACCATCTTCAGCAAGTTCTCCGAGAAGTTCGGCGGCATGGTCTGGGTGCGGTAACCAAAAGCAACCCTTCCATTAGCCACAGATGAACAGGGATGAACACGGATAAGGACCCACCAACTAAAATCCCTTTTTATGGTTTCACACCAACATTTCCTTTCGTTTTTTTCCCAATGAAACATCCGTGTTAATCCCTGTTCATCTGTGGCAAAATTGTCTTGGTGTTGGTCTTTCCGTGGCATAGGCCTTAGGCCTGTGTTAAACTCCCAGCTCTGATTTTAAAATTCTTGAAGGATTTGATATGACTCGTTCTATCGTCACCGGCGGGGCAGGGTTTGTGGGCTCCCATCTCTGCGATTTCCTCATCGCCCGGGGCCAGGAAGTCATTTGCCTGGACAACCTCATCACCGGCAAAAGGGAAAACATCGCCCACCTGCTGTCGAACAAGCGCTTCCGTTTCCTTAAAAAAGACGTGTCCCGGAAACTCCCGGCCCTGCCCAAGGCCCAGTACGTCTTCCACCTGGCCTCGCCGGCCTCGCCCGTGGGCTACATGACCTACTCCATCCAGACGATCCAGACCAACTCCGTCGGCACCCAGCACCTGTTGGAATTCAGCAAAAAGTCCGGGGCCAAGTTCCTCTTCGCCTCCACCTCCGAGGTCTACGGCGACCCTCATGTCCATCCCCAAAAGGAGTCCTATTGGGGCAACGTGAATTCCTTCGGCCCCCGCTCCTGCTACGACGAGAGCAAGCGCCTGGGCGAGGCCCTGGTCTACGAGTACATCCACAAGTTCAAGGTGGACGGCCGCCTGGTGCGCATCTTCAACACCTATGGGCCCCGCTTGAACGAGGACGACGGCAGGGTGGTTTCCAATTTCATCACCCAAGCCCTCCGGGGAAAATCCCTGACGGTTTACGGCAACGGCCGGCAGACCAGGAGCTTTTGCTACGTCTCCGACCTGGTGGAAGGCCTCTGGAAGGCGATCGCCTCGCCCCAAACCAAGGGCGATGTCTTCAACCTGGGCAACCCCCAGGAAACCACCATCCGGCAGTTCGCCACCGTCGTCCTTGGTTTGTGCGGCATTCCCGGCTTGAAAATCATCAATAAATCGCTCCCCCAGGACGACCCGGTGCGCCGGAAGCCTGATATTTCCAAGGCCAAAAGGGTCCTGGGCTGGTCCCCGAAGGTCCCCTTGAAATTGGGTTTGACTCACACCATTAATTGGTATCGGGGTAGAATATCCCAACAGCAGTGAGGAGTTAGAAGTTAGGAATTAGCAGTTTTAAAAGATTCAATTCCTAACTGCTCACTTCTAACTACTAACTATAAAATTTTTCGAGGTGTATTTGTGAAGACCGCAATTCTCTATCCTCCCTTCCGCAAGGACGGCGAGCTTCCCCTCTTGACCCAGAACCGCCACTTGAAGTTTTCCAAGACGCTGGAAGTGCGCATCTTCCCCCTGGTTCCCGGCCACTTGGCCACCAACCTCAAGCACTTGGGGCACGAGGTCCTTTGGCTGGACGGCATCAACCGCCGCATGAGCGACGAGGAATTCGACAAGCACCTCACCGACTTTTCCCCCGAGATCGTCTTTTTGGAAACCAAGGCCCCCGTCGTCAAGCGCCACTGGGCCTACATCGCGGAATTGAAGGCCCGCTTCCCGAAGATGAAGATCGCCTTGATGGGCGACCATGTCTCCTATTTCCCCGAGGAGTCGCTTTTGAACTCCCAGGTGGATTTCGTCATGACCGGCGGCGACTACGACATCGTGGGCCGCGGCATCGCCGAGCACCTTTCCGGCAAGGGCCCCCTCCCTCCCGGCGTCTGGTACCGCGACGCCGAGGGCAAGACCGCCACCACCGGCCCTCACAAACTCACCGACGCGCTGGACTCGCTTCCCTTCATTGACCGCGTCCTGACCCGCTTCCAGGATTACGGCGAGGCCTACCTGCTCCGCCCCACCGCCTATATCCTCACGGGCCGCGGCTGCGGCGCCTCCGACGCCTCCCCCAACAGCGTGGGGGTCTGCACCTTCTGCATCTGGCAGCACGCCCTCTGGGGCAAGACCGCGCGCCTGCGCTCCCCCAAGAACGTGGTGGACGAGATGGAAATCTGCATCACCAAGCACAAAGTCTGGGAATTTTTCGACGACAACGAGTCCGGCCCCATCTACAACATCGAATGGCTCAAGGAGTTCTATAAGGAACTCTCCAGCCGCAACCTCCTGGGCCGCTTCCAATTTTCCTCCAACTGCCGCGCCGACACCTTGAACGAGGAAGTCGTGGACCTGCTGGTCAAGTGCGGCTGGCGCCTCCTGAAGATCGGCCTGGAGTCCGGGTCCGACTACAGCATCAAGCACCTGGCCAAGTGCGAGACCGTGGACCTGATCGGCAACGGCGTGAAGATGGCCAAGGACAAGGGCTTGGTGGTGCTGTTAACCACGATGATGGGATACCCTTGGGAGACCGAAGAGGACGTGAAGAAGACCTACGAAGTCACCAAGGAACTGCTGCTGTACAAGGTGCGCGCCGGGGACTGCATGCAGGCCTCCGTCGTCGTCGCCTATCCCGGCTCGCCCCTGTGGCGCGAGTCGGTCAATAAGGGCTGGTTGTTAGTGGGAGAGAAGGAATACGAGAAGTATGACATGAGCCATCCGATTTTGAAGACGCCAATCAATGCCAGTGAGTGGGCGACCAAAACGTGGAACTTGATGAAGACGCCGAGTTTCGTGATTCGGCAGCTGGTCACGGTCCGTTCCTTCAGGGAAGTGGATCTGCTTTGGCGGGGATTGAAATCCCTGCTGGGCCACGTTCAAGACTACGGCGACCCCCTCCCAGAAAGCGCGACCCATGCCACGCCGCAAACAGCCGTCAGCCGCTAGCGAGCCAGCCGCAAAATCCGAGCCTTCCTCAACCTCCTCCAAGACCCCGTCCTGGAAGTGGAAGGTGGCGGTTTTTATTTTCGGGCTCCTCCTTTTATCCGGCCTCTGGAGCGCCGGGGTTTTCCGCGAGCTTTTCGCCGGACCCAAGACGCCCCTTCCCCGCGCCTCGGTGAACCTCCAATTGGGCATGAGCCTGGACCAGGTCCTTCAGCTTTACCCCCTGATGAACTTCGGCGACCTGCTCAAGGACAATCCCGGCATGACCGTCGAGCAGATCGCCAAGAAGCATTCCAAGGTCCGCAAAAACCTGGAAACGCTGAGGAAGACCCTGCGTTCCTTCAACAACGATCCTGATTTCGGGATCACCACCCTCAACAACCTGACCGGCCTCTCCGGCGCCTCCTCCATGGACCTGCTCTTCTATAAAGGACAACTTTATTTTATTTCCACCCTTTGGGAAGGCGACCAGGCCAAGCAGGAGCCCTTCGAGAATTGGGTGAAGGAGTTCCGCCGCTGGAACCGCACTTCCAACGGCAGCGGCGAGAGCCTCGGCTCGGACGTATTGTTGAAGGAATGGCATTTCAAGGACGCCCAGACCGAAATGACCATGAGGGACTTGAACTACTCGAACCACCTGCAACGGTGGCAGGACTTAAGGGACGGTGCCAACGCCCCGGCCCAAGCGGCGTTTGAGAAATACCGGCTGGGTCCGGAATAACTGGACCCAGTTAGAAGTTAGTAGTGAGGAGTTAGAAAGTTACCCCAAAAGTTAGGAGTTAGCAGTTAGAAGTTAGTAGTTTTTATCACTACCCGTTGATTTTTAAGCGGAAAATCCTTTTCTTTTGAACTTCTCACTCCTAACTACTAACTCCTAACTAAATCAGTAGTATGATGTGGGTGTCCCCTAGAGGGAATCCAAGGAGCGCTTTTCGCATGAAATTACGCGTGTTGTTAATCAACCCCCCCCGAGTCAAGGGCCTTCCCGTCGTGCGTGAGGAACGCTACGAGCACCGGGACGT
>Ga0265319_1002006_pt1 | contig 11480 bp, 8 predicted proteins | sample 4824metaG_FD_192443 | JGI IMG/M metagenome (GOLD analysis project Ga0265319, IMG submission 192443) | Rhizosphere microbial communities from Carex aquatilis grown in University of Washington, Seatle, WA, United States - 4-8-24 metaG | ecosystem: Host-associated > Plants > Roots > Rhizosphere >...
GCATGAAATCGTACGACTTTATCGTCATCGGCGGCGGCAGCGCCGGATTCAACGCCGCCCGCGCTGCCACCGAGTTGGGCCTGCGCACCGCCATCGTGGATGGCGCCCGTCAGCTCGGCGGCCTCTGCATCCTCCGCGGCTGCATGCCCTCGAAGACCCTGCTCTACATGGCCGATGTGCTCCACCTGGCCAGGCAGGGAAAGACCTTCGGTCTCAATATTCCCCACGCCAGCGCCGACATGGGGGCGATCCACGCCCGGAAGAATAAGATCATCGGCGATTTCGCCGGCTATCGGGTGCGCGCGCTCAAATCCGGGCCGTTCGAGCTGATTCGAGGCAATGCCCGCTTCGTGGATGACAAGACCATCGAGCTTGCCGACGGCCGCCGTTTGCGCGGAAGGCACTTTCTCATCGGCACCGGTTCCAAGGTCAGCGTCCCCCCGATCAGCGGCCTGCGGGAAACTCCCGCATGGACCAGCGATGACGTGCTCGACCTCGATTTCATCCCGCGGAGCGTCATCGTCCTCGGGGGCGGGATCGTGGCCTGCGAGCTGGCGCAATTTCTCAATCGCGTCGGCACGCGGGTCATCCTTGTCCAGCGCAGCCCAAACATCCTGCGCGATCACTCGGAGGATGCCTCCTGCGTGATCCAGCAGGCCTTGGCCGACGATGGCATCGAGCTATTCACCGACACAAAGATCGAACGGGTCGGGGCCGGGCGTCACGGCGTGAGCGTGACATTCGCGCACGATGGGCGGCAGGTCACCCGCCGGGCTGATCATCTGTTCAATGCCCTCGGCCGGGAACCGAACACCGGGGGCCTGAACCTCGCGGCCGCCGGCGTAAGGACGCGGCCGAACGGCCAGATCATCATCAATCGGTGGCAACAGACCAGCGCCCCGCACATCTATGCGGCGGGCGATTGCTCGGGTCCCGCCGAAATCGTGCACATTGCGATCCAGCAAGGCGTGCTCGCCGCCCATCACGCCGGCAAGCTCAAGGGACTCAAGCCAGTCGACTACTCGCTTCTGCTCAACGTCGTTTTCACCGATCCCCAGCTGGCCACCATTGGGCGGCTTGAGCGCGAACTCGAAGAGCGTGGCACGGAGTTCATCAGTGCGAGCTACCCGTTCAACGACCATGGAAAATCCATCCTGATGGAAGCCCTCTACGGTTATGTGAAGGTGATCGCCGAACCCAAGCGCGGCCGCATCCTCGGCGCCGAGATCGTCGGCCGCGACGCGGGCGAGTTGATTCATTGTTTCAGCGGTCCTCTCGCCATGCGGGCCACCGTATTCGATCTGCTCCGGGCTCCATGGTACCATCCGACCCTGGCCGAAATCATCACCTATCCCCTCGAGGAGATCGCCGGCAAGGTTACCCGCCGGTGAAAAGGCTCCTCCGCGCCGCGGTCATCGGCCTGCTGGCCCACACCCCGCTGGGACTCACGCCGGTCCGCGTGCGGCGGGGAGTGGCCGCGGGAGCCCGCTGGACCCTTTATCCCTGGACCTCATATTGGCGTGGCACCCACGAACCGACAGTACAAGCAGCCCTGATGGACCTCGGTGGCGGCGATATTCGCGGATGGAGTTGCTGGGACCTCGGCGCGCATTTCGGACTTTACAGTGTCGGTCTGGGGAAAAGGGTCGGTCCCGGCGGACAGGTTGCCGCCTTCGAGCCAAATCCTCAGAGCTGCGCACGTCTCCGGCGTCACGCGCACATGAACCATCTCGATAACCTGCGGATCTATCAGGCGGCCGTGTCCGGAAAAACGGGCACGGCCGAGCTGTTCACCTACGGCGACCTTGGCACGACAACGACGCATTTGCCGTACGACGGTGAAAAACGGACGGAACAAGTTGGTGCTATAACCGTTCCGGTGCTCAGCCTCGACTCTCTCGTACAGCAAGGTGAATTGCGCACGCCACAGTTTGTGAAACTCGACGTCGAGGGCCACGGCCATCATGCACTTGCCGGCATGCAGTCGGCCTTGCAAGAAGCCCGTCCGATTATCCTCGCCGCACTGCACAGTCCTCAGGAAATCGCTGGCATCCTGGCCCTGCTCGATCCGCTCGGCTACCAGGGCAAAGACGTTGGGATTTCGCCTGTTTCCGATCCAACGGTCGGACGTGATTTCCTTTTCACGCCGCGACCGTAATCAGGTCGGGAAGCTGCACCCGGTTTTCGTAGAGCGCCTTGCCCACGATGACCCCGTCGAGATTCGGGTGAGACCGTCCAAGTTCCTTGAGCTTGATCACATCTTCCCGGCGGCTGACACCACCGCTTGCAATCACCCGGAACTTGCCGGCCGAAAGCATCGCTTCCTGCGCCGAAAAATTAGGCCCGCTCAGCATGCCATCGGTGCCAATATCGGTGTGAATGAGCGTCGCCACACCAAGTTCGTCCATCCGCCGGGCCAGCATGATCGCACCGGTGTCGGTGGTATCCACCCAGCCCTTGGTTGCGACCCGGCCATTCTTGGCATCAATGCCTATCGCCACCTGTGGACCAAACGCATCGACCAGTTCGGCAACGAACGCAGCGCTTTCGGCCGCCTTCGTTCCGATCACAACCCGGCTGACACCCAGGCCCAGCGCCCGCTCGACCGCGACCCGTGTGCGCAGGCCACCACCAAGCTGCACCTTCAAGCCGACCGCTACGATCGCCGTGACCGCGGCCAGATTTTGCGGCTCGCCGGCGAAGGCCCCGTCAAGATCCACCACGTGCACCCAAGTCGAGCCGTCCGCCTTGAATCTGGCGGCGACTTCGGCCGGGTTTTCCGCATAGACGGTCTCCTGGTCGGCACGCCCCTGCGTGAGCCGCACACAGCGGCCGCCCTTGATGTCGATGGCGGGATAAATGGTCATTCGGAAAAACGCTTTGCGCCCCAGCGCAAAGGCGCGAGACTAAAACCCATGCCTTCCTACCAAGTTCCCGCCTTTCTTGCCGAGCTGCTCCATGCCCGCTCGCCTTCCGGCTACGAAGGCGAGGCCCAGGCGGTCTTCGACCGGCACGTGAAACCGGCGTCCGATGCCTACGCCTCGGACGCGCTGGGCAACCGCCTGGCAACGCTCAATCCCGCCGGCGACCCGGTGCTGATGCTCGCCGGCCACATGGACGAGCTCGGGCTGATCGTCACTTACATCAACAAGGACGGCTTCATCTACTTTGACACCATCGGCGGACACGACCGCACCGTAATTTCCGGCCGACGGGTCATCCTTCAGACCGCCAATGGCCCGGTCAAGGGCGTCACCGGCAAACGTGCGATTCACCTGATGGATGATGCCGACCGCAAGAAGGTGCCCGAGATTCACGAAATCTGGATCGACATCGGAGCTCGCTCGAAAAAGGAGTCGCTTGAGCGTGTCGCCATAGGCGACGTCGCAACTTACGACCACGAGCTCGAACTGATCCACGGCAGCATTGGCACGGCCCGCGCCTTCGACAACAAGGTCGGCGCATATATCGTCGGGGAAACCCTCATCCGGCTCGCAAAGGAAAGGAAGAAGCTGGCCGCCAAAGTGGTGAGTGTCGCCACCGCCCAAGAGGAGATCGGGGTGCGCGGAGCGACGACCTCGGCTTACGCGGTCAATCCCCATATCGCCGTCGCCGTGGACGTCGGCCATGCCACCGACCACCCGGACTGCGACAATCGCAAGTACGGCGAAACGAAACTGAGCGGCGGCCCGATCATCTGCCGCGGGGCCAACATCAATCCCAAGGTGTTCGACCGGTTGCTCAAGGCCGCCAAAAAACTGCGGATCCCCTATCAGCTTGAAGCGGATCCCCGCCCCACCGGAACCGACGCCCGTGCCATCCAGATGGGCCGCGGGGGCGTCGCGACCGGATTGGTGAGTGTTCCGTTGCGCTACATGCACACGCCAAGCGAGGTCGTCGACCTTGAGGACGTTGAGCGCTGCGTGCAGCTCCTGGTTGAGTTCGCCAAGGCGCTTGAGCCGGGCGATTACGCCCACTGGTGACCGGAAACGACGGAATCCCAAAAAGGCCGCGGCATGAGGCGCGGTTTTTGATTCAGGACGTCACCGGCCCGTCAGGCCGCGTTTTTCGCGCTCTCGCCCTTGACCGCTTTGCGCAGCGTCGGGCGGCGCTTCCCCGCGACCGCGGCCGCATCGATGACCACCTCTGCAATGTCGTCGCGCTGGGGCAGATCGTACATGACCTCCAGCATGAGATTTTCCATGATCGCCCGCAGCGCCCGGGCTCCGGTCTTGAGTTCGATGGCTTTGCGCGCAATCGCCCTGACCGCGTCCGAGGTAAACCTAAGACGCACGCCATCCATCGCGAAGAGCTTGGAATACTGCTTCACCATCGCGTTCTTGGTCCGGAGCAGAATCTTCTCAAGGTCGGCCTCCTGCAACTGGTCGAGCACCGACACCACGGGCAGGCGGCCGATGAACTCGGGAATCATGCCAAAGCGAATGAGGTCTTCCGGGGCCAGGGACTTCATCATCACCTCGGGCCTGAGCGACTGGTTCTGCTGTGCCTGGATGGAGGAGAACCCCAGGTTGCGCTGACCGAGGCGCCGCTGGACAATTTCATCCAGCCCGACAAAAGCCCCGCCGCAGATGAAGAGGATGTTGGCCGTGTTAATCTGGATGTACTCTTGGTTCGGGTGCTTGCGACCGCCCTGCGGCGGCACGTTGCAGGTGGTGCCCTCGAGGATCTTGAGCAGCGCCTGCTGCACGCCTTCACCCGACACGTCGCGGGTGATCGAAACATTTTCCGTCTTGCGGCCGATCTTGTCGATTTCGTCGATGTAAATGATGCCGCATTCGGCCTTCTTCACGTCATAATTCGCCGCCTGCAACAAGCGCAGCACTACGTTTTCAACATCCTCGCCGACATACCCCGCTTCAGTAAGGGTGGTCGCGTCAGACAGAGCAAACGGCACGTCCAGCATCTTCGCCAGAGTCCGCGCGAGCAGGGTCTTGCCCGAGCCAGTCGGTCCCGCCAGCAGGATGTTGCTCTTTTCCACCTCGACCTCGTTGAACTCCGGCGAGAGCGCCGCGGGATCGCGGGGAGACTGGCCGGAATCGAACATCAGCCGCTTGTAATGGTTATAAACGGCCACCGAGAGAACCTTCTTGGCGTGATCCTGGCCGATCACGTAGTCGTCCAGCTTCCGTTTGATCTCGGAGGGCTTGATCAGTCGGACGGTGGGCTTGGCATCGACCGCCGGCGTCTTGACCTCGCGGTCAATGATCGTCTTGCAGACATTGACGCATGAATCGCAGATATAGACGCCCGGCCCAGCAATGATCTTCTTCACCTCCGCCTGCGACTTCCCGCAGAAGGAGCAAAGGGTCATGCGCGAGGATTTGGCCATGGCGCGAAATTGGGTGGTCCCGGCGGCCAGTGTCGAGGGTCGAGTTGACAGCCTTCAGGCGGCTGTCTGAACCGCCAGCGTATGCGCCTCGCGGGTGGACTCGACGACATGGTCGACGATCCCGTAGGCCTTGGCCTCCTCGGCACTCATATAATAGTCCCGGTCGGAGTCCTTCTCAACCTGCTCGGCGGTCTTGCCGGTGTGCTTGGCGATCGTCTCGTTGAGTGTCTTCCGCCAGCGGATGATTTCCCTCGCCGCAATCGCAATATCCGCTGTCTGGCCGCCTGCGCCGCCGCTCGGCTGATGGATCATCACCCGGCTGTTTGGCAACGCGAAGCGCTTGCCCTTGGTCCCGCCCGCCAGGAGCACCGTGCTCATGCTGGCGGCCATGCCGATGCAATAAGTAGCGATGTCATACGGCATGAACCGCATTGTGTCATAGATGGCCATGCCACCTGTCACGACACCGCCCGGCGAATTGATGTAGATGTAAACGTCTTTCTTCGCGTCCTCCATCTGCAGGAAAAGCAGCTGGGCAATGACCAGGTTGGCGACCATGTCGTCGATCGGCGTGCCGATGAAAATGATGCGGTCCTTGAGCAGGCGGGAATAGATGTCCATCGACCGCTCGCCGCGGCCGGTGCTTTCGAGGACGATGGGGACGTAGTAGCTCACGGATTGGGTTGTTTCGCGTTTCAGGCGGGCTTGGATGAAGTAATCGTCACATTAGCCTTCGAAACGAGAAAATCAACCGACTTGTCGAAAATGATCGACTGCTGGATTGAGCGCAGCTGCTCGCGATCCTTGGTCAGCTCCTTGATGAGCTTGTCCGGTTTCTGGTTTGTGCGCTGCGCCTCACGGTAGATGAAGGTGTCGATATCCGACTCGGTCACCGTGATCTTCTCGGCCTCCGCGATCTTCGCGAGGACGAACTGGAGCTTCACCCGGTTAGTGGCGGCCTTCCGCGCCCCGTCGAAGAGTTCCTTTTTGTCCTTTTCAAACTGTTCGGAGGCCACACCGCGGCGCATGTTTTCCTCGATGAACTGCCGGAGCACCCCTTGCGTCTCGGCGTCAACCAGGCTTTGCGGGACGGGAAAGTCGATCTTGGCCGCAAGGAGATCGGCGACCTGGCGGCGTTGCGCGGCGCGATTCTGGTACTCCTTCTGCATTTTCAAATTGGTCCGCACCTGATTCCTCAGCCCCTCCAGATCGTCGACCTTCTGGGCTTTGAAGAACTCGGCGTCGAGCGGTGGTAGAATGCGTTCACGGATTTCCTGAATCTCCACTGCATAAACCGCAGCCTTGCCCGCCAGCGCCGGCACCGGTGCAAAATCTGCGGGAAAGGTGATATCCACGCTCTTTTTGTCCCCGGTTTTCAGTCCGCCTAGTTGGCGTCCCAATCCGGGAATGACCCCTTCCTGCGCACCCTCCACCTCCTCCCAGGTTTGGGGCACCTTGCCGTAGATCTGCTTGTCCGGCGCCAGATCGGCGATCGGTTTGCCTTCCACCAATCCCTCGTATCCGAGCTTCACATAGTCGCCCTTCTGGGCTGGTCGGGCCGCCACCTTGAAATCAGCTCGCTCGGCCCGCAGGCCCTCAATCACGCTGTCAACTTCCGCGTCCGCCACGTCAGTCGTTTCGACTTGAGTCGGCAGGCCCACGTATTCCGGCAGCTTGAACTCCGGGCGCACGTCTATCGTGATTGTGACGGCGGCCGACAGGCCGGACTCAATCGATCCCTCCTCGACGTTGACGATATTCAAGACGTCGAGCTTCTTTTCCTCAATGGCGCCGCGGTACGCCTTGGCCACGACCTTTTGTTTGAATTCATCGGCGATTTCTTTGCCGAACCGTTTGACCACCATCGCCGAGGGAGCTTTCCCCGGACGGAATCCGGGCAGACGCGCCAGCTTGGTATATTCCCCGACCACGGCCTGGTGTTCGGTGTCGACTTCGCCCTTGTCGAGCGTAACGACGAGACTCTTGCGGGTTTCGGAAAGATCGTTGACTTGGATGTTCACAGAAGAAAAAGCGCGGAGGTTTCTATTGAGCGAGTTGTCAACGCTACGGGGCGAGGGATGGCGGTCAATGGCGGATTCTGCACGCTTGCGCACCGTGTCACAGGGACGTTTCGTGGCGGCAGGAATGACAAGCCTTCGCCACCTTCTGGCCGCCCATGCGCCGTTGCTGCTGATCGATGCCGCCTCGACGCGGGTGCAGGTCGGCCTGCTCGACGCGGATGGCGCGACCCGCTGGCAAACCTCGGACGAGGAGGCCGGCGTGGGCGTGTTTCGCTGTGTCGAGGCCATCGGCTCCGATTTGAACTCGGTGCGCGCGTTTGTTTTTTGCGACGGCCCCGGATCAATCCTGGGCATTCGCACCGCCGCCATGGCCCTGCGCACGTGGCAGTCGCTGGGCTGGCGGCCGGCCTTCGCCTACTGCAGCCTCGCCGTGGTCGCTCACGCGCTTGGCCAAAGTGACGTGCAGGCAATCGCCGATGCCCGCCGCAATCTGTGGCACCATTACACGCCTGGAGGCAGTTTGCGCCGGGTACCGGTCGCCGAACTCACCGGCAGGCTCGTGATGCCGGAAGGATTCCGACACTGGTCGCCGCTTCCATCCAACGTCGCCAGCACATCGTATTCGCTCGCTGCGTTGCTGCCTCGGATCACGCACGCTGACTTGTTTCGCGAGACGGACACACCGGACGCATTCCTGCACGAGGAGCCAAGCTATGCAACCTGGGCACCGCATATTCACCAGGCACCGGCCACACCATGACCGTGCCTCCCGCCAACCCTCGCGCGCTGCGTTGCTGGGCCGAGATCGATCTCGCGGCCCTGGAGCGCAATTTGCGGCTGATCCGGGCTTCCCTGCCCAAGGGGATGCGCTACGTCGCAGTGGTTAAGGCCGACGCTTACGGCCACGGCCTGCATCAGGTCGCCGCCCGCCTGATGCATGCGGGTGCGGACTTGTTTGCCGTCGCCAATGTCACCGAAGCCGCCGCGCTCCGGGAACTCGGCCCGGGCTGGCCCATTCTGGTGCTCAGTCCATTGCTGCCGGAGGAGGACCGCCACCTGGCGGACTACGATTTGGCCGCCACCGTTTCTTGCGGCGAGGAAGTGATTCGTTTCAACGCCATCGGACATTCCGCTGCCAGGACGATTCCCATCCACCTGAAAATCGACACCGGAATGGGCCGCCTCGGCGTCTGGCACGAGCAGGCGCCGGCGCTATACCGCCAGATTTTGGCCGCGCCAAACGTCCGGCTGGCGGGCGTCTACACTCACTTTGCGAGCCCGGACGACAATCCCCTCTTCACGGATGAGCAAAGGCGCCGCTTCCTTGCCGCCCTGCGGCAGTGCGAGGGAATCAATCTGGACGAGCTCTTTGTCCACGCCGACAACAGCGCAGGACTTGAGACCATGCCCGACGCCAGCCCCTTCAACGCGGTGCGGGTCGGTCTATTGCAGTTCGGCATTCTCCCCCACCCGAATTCCTTGCTCGCGGAGGTGCACACCGAGGCCGTGTTCAGCTTCCACACCCGCGTCGGCCTCGTAAAGAATCTACCGCGCGGCACGACGATCAGCTACGGCGGCACGCACACCCTTCGACGCAACTCAACGGTAGCCATTCTTTGCGCCGGTTACGCCGATGGGATTCCCCGCGCCGCCAGCAATCGCGCCCAAGTCCTTATTCATGGACGGCGCTGTCCTGTCCTCGGGCGTGTGACCATGGATCAAACCGTCGTCGACGTGACTGATGTCCCTGGTATCCAAACCGGTGCCGAAGCGGTGTTGGTCGGCCAGCAAGAAGGCGCGAAAATTTCCATCACTGAGTTCAGCCATTGGGGCGATACGATTCCTTGGGAAACGCTCTGCTCCGTGACCAAGCGAGTACCGCGGGTTTATCGCACTGCACTCGGAGTTTAAGCTGCCCTCCGCACAGAACCAAAGCCTGAAGGCAACATGGTCCTCTGTCAGCGACGAGATGGACCGTAACATTGACTGATCCGGGGCCATTTCCATGGCGAAATCTGCTTGGCCAAATTGCTATAAGTACAAGCTCAGCAATGAGAAAATCCCGTATGCACGGGGCGGCATTTAACTAGGGGTATTCCCCTATTTTGTTGTTGCTGTAAAATTGAGAGATGCTTTCATGATTCTTACTTGGTCATGCATCTTCTCGACGCTCAACTTATACGGCGCGTTCTCACGAACGCTAGGTTGTGTCTGTTCAAGGGGATTCGCGTGTCGGAAGTATGTTTCGCATCAGTGGCGATGCTTGCCCTCGCGCCTCGAGCAATGGCGCAAACGACCCTTTATTTGGACGTCGCAGCCGGCAATGGCTTGGGTACCGCGTCTGGTACGGTATCGTGGAACTCCACGACTTGGAACGGGACCGCAAACGGCAACCCAGCTCAAGTCGGATGGACCAACGGTGACTTGGCCAGGTTCAATGCAGGCAGCGGCACTTACACGGTCAACGTCACAACGGCCGGTACGACCTTCGCTGGCGCTACCGTTAACGCCGGCAATGTCACGATCAGCAGCAGTGGCAGCGGTACCCTGGCGCTTTCCGCCAACTCGACTTTCACGGTTGCGACCGGCACCAGTCTTACAATCGGCACTGCGTTCTCGGGCGCATTCAATCTGATCATGGGCGCAACCGGTACCCTAACGTTGACCAACACCGACACCTACACGGGTTCCACCACGATCAACAGCGGGGGCACCCTCCAGCTCGGTAACGGCACGACCAACGGCAACCTCACTGGCACCTCCAGTATCGCCAATGCCGGCACCCTCGCCTTCAACGAGAACACCGCCACCACCCTGAGCAAGGCCATCTCGGGTGCCGGCGCCGTCACCGTCAGCGGTGCGGGCACGGCTATTCTCACCAATACCGACACCTACACCGGAGCCACCACCGTCAACGCTGGCGCCACCCTCCAGCTCGGCAACGGCACGACCAACGGCAACCTCACCGGCACCTCCGGCGTCGCCGTCGCCAGCACCGGCATCCTCGCCTTCAACGAAAACACCGCCGTCACCTTCGGCCAGGCCATCACCGGCGCGGGCGCCGTCACTATCAGTGGCGCGGGAGCGACCACCTTCTCGACCGCGAAGGTCTACACTGGCACGACGACCATCAACAGCGGCGCGACGCTGACCAACGGCATCGCCAACGCCGTCGGCAGTTCCAGCGCCGTCACGGCCAACGGCACGTGGAATCTCGCCAACTTCTCCGACACCGTCGGCTCGATCGCCGGCACCAACACCTCGGGCACCATCACCCTCGGCTCCGCCACCCTGACCGCGGGCGGCGACAACACCTCCACCACGTTTGCCGGCACGATCACCGGCACGGGCGCCCTCACCAAGACCGGCTCGGGCACCCTGATTCTTAACAACACGGGTGACAGCTTCTCCGGCGCGACCACGATCAGTGCAGGCACGCTCCAGCTTGGCGACGGCACCAACAACGGCAATCTCACGGGCACCTCAGGCGTAACCAACAACGCCACCCTCGCCTTCAATGAGGGTAGTGCGACCACCTTCGGCAAGGCCATCTCGGGCACCGGCGCCGTCACCGTCAGCGGTGCGGGACCAACAACATTCTCGGTCGCCAGCACCTACACCGGAGCCACCACCGTCAACAACGGCGCGACTCTCAATCTGCAAAACGGCAGTGCGCTCGGCACGGGCACGGCGGGCGCCACGGTGAACTCAGGCGGGGCGCTTGAATTGCAAGGCGGCATTACGGTGGCCAACGAAGGCGTGAACATCAGCGGTACCGGCGTCAGCGGCAATGGCGCCTTGCGCAGTGTCAGCGGCACCAACATCTGGAACAACAACGTTACCCTCGGCGGTTCTGCCACGATCACTTCTAGCACCACGGGCAACTTGTTCACGATCGGCACCTACAACGTCAACAGCATCACGATGGGCGCCAATACGCTCACGGTTGATGGCGCAGGCGACACTTTGATTCGGTCCACCATCGGCGCCGTGTCCGACAGCGGCAGCTTCGTCAAGAATGGCACGGGCACGACTACCTTCCAGGGATTCGTAAACAACTATACTGGCAATACGACGGTAAACGCCGGTACGCTTGTGCTCGATACCGC
>Ga0265319_1002008_pt1 | contig 11479 bp, 7 predicted proteins | sample 4824metaG_FD_192443 | JGI IMG/M metagenome (GOLD analysis project Ga0265319, IMG submission 192443) | Rhizosphere microbial communities from Carex aquatilis grown in University of Washington, Seatle, WA, United States - 4-8-24 metaG | ecosystem: Host-associated > Plants > Roots > Rhizosphere >...
GCGACCCCGATGCCCAGCGGCTTCAGGGCCGCCGCAATCGCCGCGTGGCCCAGCACGTCGTCGGGGCTGGTGGGCTCCTCGATCCAGAGGGGGCGCAGCTGGGCGAGCGCCTTGACCCATGCTACCTCCTGAGGGACGTCCCAGCGCTGGTTCGCGTCGATCATGAGGGCCCGGTCATCTCCGATCTCGGCCCGCACGATCGAGCACCGCCGGAGGTCGTCCTCGAGGTCGGCTCCCACCTTGACCTTGAAGCCTGTCCATCCATCGGCGAGCGCCTCCCTGCAGCGCTGGCGGATCTTGTCATCCGAGTACCCGAGCCATCCGGCGGAGGTCGTGTAGGCGGGATAACCGGAGGCTGTCACCTCGGACTCCCGGGCCGCCCGCGTCGGCGCCAGCCGCTCGAGCATCCCGAGCGCCTCGCCTGGCGTGAGTGCGTCGGTCATGTAGCGCCAGTCGACGAGCTCCACGATCTGCGCCGGCGTCATGTCGCAGAGGAGCTTCCAGAGCGGCTTGCGCTCGACCTTCGCGAGCAGGTCCCAGAGGGCGTTCACCACGGCCGCGGTCGCGAGGTGGATCGCCCCCTTCTCCGGCCCTATCCAGCGGAGCTGGCTGTCGCCTGTCAGGTGCTTCCAGAAGGCGCCCGGCGATGCGGTGAACGCGTCGACGGGCTGCCCGACCACCAGGGGGCGCAGGGCATGGACGGCCGCGACGACGACCTCGGTGCCCCTGCCGATGGTGAACGTGAGCCCGTGACCCTCGATCCCGTCGGGCCGGTCCGTCCTGATGACCACGTACGCGGCGGAATAGTCCGGGTCGGGGTTCATCGCGTCCGAGCCGTCCCGTTCGAGCGACGTCGGGAACCTGATGTCGCGGACCTCCAGCTCTGTGATCCTGTGCATGGGCCTACTTGCCGGCGCTCCAGCCGCCGTCGACCATCAGCGAGCTTCCGGTCACCATCTCCGATTCGTCGGCCGCGAGGTAAAGGGCGGCGGCGGCGATCTCCCCGGGCCTGGCCATCCTGCCATTGAGCTGCGTCGATGCCATCTCGCGGTACGCCTTCTCGGGGTCGGGGTATTCGGCGAGCCTGTTCTTCACGAACGGCGTCTCGACGCGTCCGGGGCAGATGCAGTTGAAGCGGACCCCCTCGTGGGAATGGTCGAGCGCGAGCGACTTCGTCAGGCCGACGACGGCGAACTTGCTCACGGTGTAGGCGAGCCGGTCGCGGACGGCGACGATGCCCCCGATGGACGCGAGGCTGATGACGCTTCCGCGGCGGCGGTCGAGCATCGCCGGCACGAACGCCTTGCAGCAGTTGAACGGTCCCCGAACGTTCACGGAGTACATACGGTCCAGATCCGACGCTTCGGTTCCGCGGAGGTTCCCCACGTGCCCGATGCCGGCGTTGTTGACCAGGATGTCGAGCGCCGGCAGGCGGGCGGCAAGGGCCAGCACCGCCGCGGGGTCGCTCACGTCGACGCACGCGGCCTCCGCCTTTCCTCCGGCGGCCCGGATCGCGGCCACGGTGGCGGCAGCCGCCGGTTCGTCCCGGTCGACGGCCCACACCGCGGCGCCCTGGCCGGCGAAGCAGAGGGCGATCGCCTCGCCGATGCCGGAGCCGGCTCCTGTCACAAGTGCGGCCTTTCCGTCTAGTCTGAACATGGTTGGGGGATGTTTGTGGGTCGGTGCTGGTCGAGGCGGTACACACGCGCGGCGTTGGCGCTGAAGATGGCGGCCTGGTCGGCGCCGGAGAGGTGCGCAAGGAGCGCCCGGGCCATCCCGAGCCAGGTTGCATAGGGGGACGCCAGTTTGACCACGGGCCAGTCGCTCCCGAAAAGAAGGCGCGGGGGCCCGAAGGTTTCCAGAAGGTGGCTGATTGCGGCAACGAACCGCTCAGGGTCGAGCGCGGCGGTTCCGGCCTCGGTTACGAGGCCCGAGACCTTGCACGAGACGTTGGGGCACCCTGCGAGCTCTCCTATGTGACGGCGCCACGGGTCGAGCACGTTCGAGCGCAGGTCGGGCTTGCCCGCGTGATCGAGGACGAAGGAGGTTTCGGGGCACATCCGGACGAGCTCGACAACCGCAGAAAGCTGCGGGGGCCGCGCGCACAGGTCGAAGGAGAGGCCGAGCTCCCCGCATCTGCGGACACCCTCGACAAACGCCGGGGAAAGGCAGAAGCCCGGGTCGGGCTCCCCCTGGATCAGGTGGCGCACCCCTCGCACAAGCGGCCGCTCGCGAAGGGCGTCCAGGGCCGCCTTCGTCCCGGGCCCGGCGTCCATCGGAGCAAAGGCCACGATGCCCGAGACCTGCGGCGCCTGCCTCGCCAGCGACTCGACCCATGCCACCTCGTCCATGGCGGAGGCGCGCTCGCAGTCGGCCTGCACGAACACGATCGTCGTGGGGGGGGCCTCGGCCGCCTCGAGCATGAGCTCTCGGGGACCGTGGGCCCCTGCAATCGCGGGAACGCCCGCAAGCCACGGATAGCGCCGCAGCGACGGGTCCCAGAAGTGGACATGGGAGTCCGTGAAGGCAGGCCCCATTTCAGTCGGTGTGGAAGACTTCCTCCATCCGGGCCCACCACTCGCCCGGCGCGCGGTTCGGGAGCGGCTCCTGCATGGGCTCCATGACGGCCCACCAGCGGCGCGTCTCCAGGTCCGCCGCCGTCAGCCTCATGTCGGCCTCGAAGTCGTCGCCCCAGTACTCGAAATAGGAGAAGAGCCAGCCCTCACGGTGGAAGATCGAGTAGTTCCTGATCTGGGACGCCGAAATGCGCGCGAGCACCCCCGGCCAGACGGCGGCGTGGTGGCGCTTGTATTCCTCGAATCTCTCGGGCTTGACGCGAAGAACCATGCCGTAGCGGCGGGGAGTGGATGTGGATTTCATGTGGGAATGGGGGTCGAGCCCCTGTCGCTCGAAGTGTAGCAGGCCTCGATGACGGCCATGGTGCGCCATGCGTCCTCGACCGAGGTGGGCAGGTCCGTGGATTCGCCCGAGGCGAAGCGCATGAGGCTCGCCATGGGCCCGACAAAGGCGTCGGGGAACCACGCGCCCTCGAGCTTGACCGCCTGCCATACCGGGGTGGCCGCCTCGTCGGCCACGCAGTACTCCAGCTCGTCGGGCAGGCCGCGGGGATAGTCAAGGTTCACGCCCATCCGGACGAAGGCCGCTCCCCGTGTGCCCTCGAGCTTGAGGCTGCTCTCCTGGTGGCGCGTGCCGAAGCGGTGGCCGTGGTTCGTCGAGATGTTGGCCCGCAGGACGTCGCCATAGTCGAACGCGATCGCGGTCCGCGTCGACGCGAGCTCCATCATCTGGGGGTGCTTGACGGTCTTGCACCACACGCCGGCCGGCTCGCCAAGGAACGAGCGCACGAGGTCCACGTAGTGGATGCTGTGGTAGATGATCTCCATCCGCGGGATCCCGTAGAGGAATTTCCAGAGGTGCCACGGAGTGGAGCACGTCACCCGGATGTCCACGTCATGGAGTTCGCCGATCAGCCCGCGGGACACGATGTCGCGCGCCGCGATCATGTTGGGCGCGAACCGCAGCTGCAGGTTGACGGCCGCGGCGAGGCGCTTCCTCCTGCATATGTCGCGGATGACCGTGGCTTGGGCAAGGTCCTCGCCAAGCGGCTTCTGCATCAGGACATGGGCCCCGTCGGGCAGCGACGGGAGCACGCTGTGGGTCGAGGATCCCGGCACCCCGACGTCGAAGACGGCGTCCGCGGGGGCCGTCGAGACGGCCTCGTCGAGGGTGGCGCACACGCGGGGGATGCCAAAGTCATGTGCGAGGGCCTGCGCTCGCGCGAGGTCGCGGTCGTACACCGAAGCCACGCGCCATCCCGCCTTCCTGTATGCGGGCATGTGGGCGTCCCGCACGATCCCGCCGGCACCGATGCTTACGATCTGCCGGGGTCTCGAGGGGAGGGCTGGCTTCTGCTGGAAGGGTGGGATGGGCATCCGGTTGGTCGTGTCCAGGCTCGTCGGCGGAATCGGGGGACGTTAGGAAGAGTGCGCTCCCAAAGCAACATGGCTTCCTCGGATTCCACGCCATTTCGCCCGTGTGCTCCGCGCATTTCGCGGGCGGATGGCATCAGCGGGCCCTGTGGCCAGGTGGATCCCTGCGGGGCACCTTCGGAGCGGCCGGCGCCGCCGCGCCGGCGTCCTTTGCCGGGCCGGGCTCGTGCGCGGCGCCCTTGTCCGCGTCGTGCCCCAGAACCCGCGCGATCGCCCTAAGAATGACCTCGGCGGAATAGGGCTTGGGTATGAAATCGCGCACGCCGACCTTCGCCGCGGCGGAGACACCCGTCTCCTCCAGCCCGCTTGACCCGATGATCTTCACCGCGGGATTGATCGTCTTCAGGGCGACCGCCAGGGCCGGGCCGTCCATGATCGGCATCGCCATGTCCGTGACGACGACCGCGACCGACTCCCTATTCTGCGCGTAGATCGAGACGGCAGCGGCGCCGTTTGTGGCGACCTCGACGCGATAGCCGAAGCGCTCGAGCGTGGACTTGGCCACCGAGAGGATGGGCTCCTCGTCGTCTACGATTAGGATGAGCTCGCCGTTGCCGCGCGGAAGTTCGCGTTGCCTGGCCACGGGGGGCTCCGCGGCCGCAAAGACCACATTCGCGGGCAGGTAGATCTTGAAGGTGCTGCCCTTGCCCATGTCGCTTGAGACGGTGATGAACCCGCCGTGGTTCTGGACTATCCCCAGGGACGTCGAGAGCCCGAGCCCCGTGCCCTTGCCGATGTCCTTCGTTGTGAAGAAGGGCTCGAATATCCTGTCCCGGATGCTGGACGGGATCCCGGTTCCCGTGTCCGCCACCGAGATCGCGACGTACGGGCCGGGCTTCGCCTCCGGATTCATGCTGGAGTAGGTCTCGTCGAGGACGGTGTTCTCGATCCGCAGGGTGATGGTTCCGCCGTTCGGCATCGCGTCCCGCGCGTTCACGCACAGGTTCAGGAGGACCTGGTGAAGCTGGGTGGGGTCCCCCGTAAGCGTCCACGGACTGCGCTCGGTCCTGAGCTCGAACTTCAGGGTCTTCGGGAAGGTGTCGCGCACGATCTGCTGGATCTCCCGCGCTATGTGCGTGGGCTGGACAAGCATCCGTTCTCCCTCGGCGCCGCGTCCAAACGCCAGCACCTGCCGAACGAGCTGCGCGCCGCGCTCGGCATTCTGCTCCAGCGTCGCAAGCAGCTTCCGGCCGCCGTCGTCGGATACCTTGAGCTTGAGAAGCGCGATCGACATCAGGATCGGGGCCAGGACGTTGTTCAGGTCGTGGGCGATCCCTCCGGCAAGCGTGCCGATGCTCTCGAGGCGCTGGTTGCGCAGGGCAAGGGCGTCGCGCTTCTTCTTGTCGGTGATGTCGGCGCTGATGCTGAGCTGGGCCTTCGGGGCGCCGTTCTCGTCGCGTATGAGCGTGCGCCGGGTGTCGAGGTAGAACTCCTGGCCGAGCATGTTGTGGAGCCGCAGCTCTCCATGCCACGTGCCCTTGGCCAGCGTCTCGCTCGTGGCATGAATCAGCTGCTGCTGGTCCTCCTCGACACGATAGAGCTCGTGGCTCCTCTTCCCCATGGCCTCGTCAGCCTTCCATCCCACGAGCAGCTCGGCCGCGGTGTTCATGTAGGTGATCCTGTTATCGAGCGAGAGCATGAAGATCGCCTCGTTCGCCTGATCGAGCATTGCAGCCTGCTCCGTGATCTTCTGGACGGCCTGCCGGCGCTCGGTGATGTTCCTGCCGATTCCCACCATTCCGATCACGTTCCCGTCGCGGTCGCGCAGGGGCACCTTGGTGGTCGACCACCAGCTCGGCTCGCCGTGCGGGCCGGGTATCATTTCCTCTATGTTTGCCAGCATCTGCCCCGACGCCATGACCCGCTCGTTGTCGTCGCTGAAATGGCGCGCGAGCTCGGGCGGATAGAAGTCGAAGTCTGTCTTGCCTATCGTCTCCTCGAGCGTCTTCGCGCGGAGCAGGTCCAGCTGCGCCCGGTTGTTTATGAGGTGCCGGGCCGCGCGGTCCCTGACGAAGACGTGGTCGGGGATGATGTCGATCACGGTGCGCAGGAGATTGTGCTCCATCGCAAGGGTCTGCTGGGCCTCGAGAAGAAGCTCGGTCTGGCTGTCCGGCTGGGCCGGAGCCGGGGAATCCTGCGCCGCGGCCCTCAGCGCGTCCTCCGCCTCGGCAAGGCGCCTCGACAGGTCGGCTATCTTGGCCTTCAGCGCGATCTCGTCGAATGGGAATGGGGTGCTCATCTTAACTCGGGGAGGCAAGAGCCGGAATCACGCAGCACTCCCCGGCCCTCCGGGGCCGACGCCCCGGCAGCCGAGTTCGGAGGATCATATGGCCTGATCGCGCTTGCGTAGCTGTCCGTGTATAGGAGGAGCCACCTATTGGCCACCAGTTTCCATCCAGGAGGCATCGGTCAGATTCCAGCCCCCGCCGAGCGCCCTGTAGAGCTGCACGACCACCGTGAACTGGTCGCGCCTCGTCTGCGCGAGCGCGATCTGGGCGGGGTAGAGCTGCTGCTGCGACTGGATGACCTCGAGATAGCTGGCCTTCCCGGCCGCGTAGCGCTGCGCCGACAGTTTCACCGCCTCCTCATAGGCGGCGACCGCGCGCTCCTGCAGCTCGCGCATCTCCGAGAGCCTCTGGCGGGTCTCGAGCGCATTCGCCACCTCGCCGAATGCGTTCAGCGCCGTCTGCTGGTACTGGAGCCTTGCCACCTCCCATGCCTCCTTGGCCTGCTCGTACTGTCCGTGGAGCCCGCCGCCCTGGAAAAGGGGGCCGGTCGCCTGCGCGCCGACCGACCAGAGGCCGGCGCCGCGCGAGGTGATCTGGTCGAGCTGCGGACTCACCGCGCCGAGGACCGCGCTCAGGCCGATCCGCGGCAGGAAGCCCCCAACGGTCACGCCGATGCCGGCGTTTGACGCCTTTGCCAGGAATTCGGCCTGGCGGACGTCGGGGCGTCGCTCGAGCAGGGCGGAGGGCAGGCCCGCCGGCACGTCGGGAGGGGCCGCCTGGTGCGAAAGGCTGTTGCCTCGCCCCACGGGGCCCGGGTTCCGGCCAACCAGAATGCTGATCTGGTTCTCCTTGATGGTGATCTGCCTTTCAAGGTCGGGAATCCTCGCGGCGCTGGTCGCCATCGCCGCCTCTGCGCTCGCCGTGTCTAGGCGCGAGGCCACCCCGCCCTCCAGCCGCCTGTTGAAAAGCTTGAGACTCTCTCCGAGTGACTCCGTGGCGCTCCTGGCTATAGCCAGCTCCTCGTCGAGCTCGAGCAGCTCGTGATAGGCCGTCGCGACGTCGCTCACGAGGCTGAGCAGAACGCCCCGGCGTCCCTCCTCGGTGGCGAGGTATTGGGAGCGCGCGGCCTCGTCCAGCCGCCGGACCCGGCCCCAGAGGTCGAGCTCCCAGGCGGCGCCCAGGTAGGCGTCAAACCCGCTCGTCGTCGAGGCCGCGGACCCGGGAAAGGGGTTGCCGAGCACGGCGTGGCGGCCGCGGTCGGCGTTCGCCTCGTATCCCAGCCCGGGAAACCGCTGCCCGTGGACCTGCGCCGCGACCGCGCGGGCCTCGCCGACCCGCGCTGCGGCGATGCGGGCGTCAAATCCGCCGGCGAGGGCAGCGTGGATCAGCTCGGTCAGCCGCGGGTCCCTGTAGACATCCCACCACGCGAGGTCGGCGAGCGATCTGTCCCCTTCGGCGGACTGCCCCCGGAAGAGGGGCGGCGCCCCGGTCGGCGGCCGCTTGAAGTCGGGCCCGATTGCGCAGCCTGCCAGGAGGAATGCGGCCAGGATGGGCCCGGCGCGTCTCGGTGAAATAGCCCGCATGGTCATTGTTCCCTGTCCTTGGCCCTGCGCTCGCCCTGCCTGAACTCGGGATGCTCCGCCACCGGATGGAGCGGAGTCGCGCGCGCGCTGTGGGGCAGGCCCTTGGTTGCCCACATCTCGATCACGTAGAAGGTGACGGGTATCAGGAAGATGGCCAGGCCGCTCGCCGCAAGCATGCCGCCGATCACCGTCGTGCCCATGACCTTGCGCGCGACCGCGCCCGAGCCGCTGGCAAGCCATAGGGGCACGCAGCCGAATATGAACGCGAACGAGGTCATCAGGATGGGCCTTAGGCGGATCTTCGCTCCCTGGAGCGCCGCGTCGAGCAGCGGCACGCCATGCTCGTACCGGGTTCGTGCGAATTCCACGATCAGGATGGCGTTCTTGGCGGAGAGCCCGATCAGCATGATGAGGCCGATCTGGGCGAACACGTTGTTCTCCATCTGCCGGGCGAAGAGGGTGAGGTAGGCGCCGAACACCGCAACGGGCACGCCGAGAAGGACGCTGAACGGCAGCGACCAGCTCTCATAGAGGGCCGCGAGGATCAGGAAGACGAAGACGAGCGAGAGGCCGAAGATGGCCACCGCAGGGAATCCCTCCTGCGCCTTCTTCTCCTGGAAGGACATGCCCAGGTAGTCGAAGCCCATCTCCCTCGGCATGGTCTTCGCGAAGACATCCTCGAGCGCGGCGGTGGCCTGGTTCGAGCTGTAGCCGGGCGCCGCCGCCCCGTTGATCTGCGCGCTCCTATAGAGGTTGTAGCGCATCGTGAACTCGGGCCCGAGGCGGGTCTCCACGGACGTGAGCGCCGAAAGGGGCACCATCGCGCCGTCGCGGTTGCGCACGTAGTAGCTCCCGAGCCTGTCGGCGCTGTCCCGGTACTCGGCCTCTGCCTCAACGTACACCTGCCATTGCCTCCCAAACCTGTTGAAGTAGTTCACAAAGACACCGCCCATGTAGCACTGCAGCGTCCGGTAGACGTCGGCCAGCTCCACGCCTTGCTTGAGCACCTTGGCGCGGTCCACCTTGACGAAGATCTGGGGAACGGAGGGCAGGAATGTCGTCGAGAGTCCGGCGATCTCCTTCCTCTTGGCCGCTGCCTCCATGAACCTGTTCACGTTCTCTGAGAGGAACGAGATGTCCCTGCCGGCGCGGTCCTCGAGCACGAAGGTGAAGCCGCCCGCGGTTCCGATCCCCGGGATCGAGGGCGGCGAGAACGCGATGGCCCTCCCCTCGGGAATCTTGCGCAGCTCGCCGTTGATGTGGGTCCTGATGGCGTCGAATCTCTCCTCGGGCCTGGTCCGCTCAGACCAGGGCTTGAAGTTGACGAAGAAGAACGCGCTGTAGGTGTTGACGACCGTGCTCTGGAGCGAGAACCCGATGACGGAGGTGTAGGTCTTGACGCCGGGGGTGTTCTTCAGGATTTCCTCGACCTTCAGAGCCGCCGCGCTCGTCCGCTGGAGCGAGGATGCGTTCGGCAGCTGCAGCCCGACGTAGATGTAGCCCTGGTCCTCCTCGGGCAGGAACGAGGTCGGCAGCCTCCTGTTCAGGAGCAGCGCAAGGACCGCGAAGCACGCCAGAATCGCGAAGCTGACGGCGCTCTTGTGGATGAGGCGGCGCGACACCCCCACGTAGCCTTTCTGCACGCGCAGGAAGGAGCGGTTGAACCAGTCGTAGAATCCGCTGAGGGCCCCGGGGGCCTCGTCCCTCGGGCGGAGCAGCATGGCGCACAGGGCCGGGCTTAGCGAGAGGGCGTTGAAGGCCGATATGATCACGGAGATCGCGATCGTCAGCGCGAACTGCTGGTAGAGGCGCCCCGTGATGCCTGGAATGAACGCCGTCGGGATGAAAACGGCCGCCAGGATGATCGCGATCGCCACGACCGGCCCCGACACCTCCTCCATGGCCCGTACGGTCGCGTCCCGCGGCGCCATCCCCTCATCGATGTGGTGCTCGACCGCCTCGACGACGACAATGGCGTCGTCGACCACGAGCCCGATCGCCAGGACGAGTCCGAAAAGGGACAGCGTGTTCACCGAGAACCCGAAGACCGGAAACAGGATGAATGTCCCGACGAGCGAGACGGGCACCGCGAGCATCGGGATCAGCGTCGGCCGCCAGCCCTGGAGGAAGACGAATACGACAAGTATGACGAGGAGCATCGCCTGCCAGAGCGTGTTCGATATCTCGCGCATGCCCTCGGATACCGACTGCGTGGTGTCGAGGGCCACCTGGTAGTCGAGCCCGTGGGGAAACCTGGGCTTAAGGCGCGCCATCGCCTGCTTGGCGCCGTTTGCGCAGTCAAGCGCGTTGGACCCCGGGAGCTGGTAGACCGCGATGATGGCGGCGGGCTTGCCGTTGAGCCTTCCCATCAGGTTGTAGACCTGCGCCCCCAGCTCGACTCGGGCCACGTCCCGAAGACGCACCGCCGATCCATCCGGATTCGCCCGGATGATGATCGCCCCGAACTCCTCGGGGGAGGTGAGGCGCCCCTGCGCGCGGACCGAGTACGTGAAGTCCTGGCCCTTGGGGGCGGGCTCTCCTCCGATCAGGCCGGCCGGGTTCACGGTGTTCTGGGTCTGGACGGCGCGGATGATGTCTCCCACCGTGATGTTGAGCTTGGCGAGCTGGTCCGGCTTCACCCAGTACCTCATCGCGTACTGGCCGGCGCCGAAGACCGTGGCGCTCGCAATGCCGGGCACCCGCGTGAGCTGGTCGATTACGTTGATGTAGGCGTAGTTCGCCAGGAAGGTGCTGTCGTAGGAATCAGTCGGCGAGTAGAGCGCCACCAGCATGAGCGGGGCCGTGAGCTGCTTCTGCACGGTGACGCCGAAGTTCGCCACGTCGGACGGGAGCTGCGGGCTGCTCTGGATCACCCGCATCTGCGTCAGGATGAGATCGGTGTTCGGGTCGGTCGCAACGTCGAAGTTCGCGGTCAAGCGCAGCGAGCCATCGCTGGCGTTGATCGAGTACATATAGTTCAGGTTGTCGACGCCGCTCAGCACCTGCTCGATGGGCGTGGCCACGGACTGCTCGACCGTCTGCGCGTCCGCGCCGACAAAGGTGGTCGTGACGCGCGCCTCCGGCGGGACGATCTTGGGAAACTGGGCGATCGGCAGGGTGACGAGGGCCACCGCGCCCACGATGACCGTCAGGATCGCGATGACGATCGCGACGATCGGCCGGTTGATGAAGAACTTCGACACGGCGCAGCTACCTGGCGGGCTCCGCCGTCGAAAACGGTATGGGGTTCACCAGCGCGCCGTCCCTTATCTTCTGGATCCCGTCCGCCACGACCCGGTCGCCCGGGCGCAGCCCGGACTCCACCACCACCTGGCTGCCGGCCTGCACGCCCGTCCTGACGTTGACGATGTGCGCGTGGTTCCCCGAATCGACGGTCGCCACCTGGTAACTGCCCTGGAGTTCGGTCAGCGCGCGCTGCGGGACAAGGAGGGCCCCCTTCTCCACTCTCACGACCGCGCGCACCTTCGCATACTGGCCCGGCCGCAGGAGCCCCTCCGGGTTGGGAAAGACAGCGACCACCCGCACGGTCCCGGTGTTGCCGTCGACCTGGTTGTCGATCGCATAGAACTCGCCCTTGCGCCCGTACTTGGAGCCGTCGGAGAGGACCAGTTCGAACGTGGTGCCGGCAGGGATTGCG
>Ga0265319_1002010_pt1 | contig 11462 bp, 12 predicted proteins | sample 4824metaG_FD_192443 | JGI IMG/M metagenome (GOLD analysis project Ga0265319, IMG submission 192443) | Rhizosphere microbial communities from Carex aquatilis grown in University of Washington, Seatle, WA, United States - 4-8-24 metaG | ecosystem: Host-associated > Plants > Roots > Rhizosphere >...
GGTGCACGAGAAGGTCGACCACGAAGGGCGGCTGCTCGACGCGGAGCTCTTCGAGCGGCTCCGACTCGTCCTCGAGACGCTCGCGTCCGAGGCCGTCCCGGCTGCCGCCTAGAAACCCGGGCAAAAAGAGAGGGCCGCGCGAGCGGCCCTCTCTCCGGATACCAGGCTGGATTCGGCAGAGGCGCGTCCTGCTCCGGCGAATGCCGGGCGGCGCGAGTCGCGTCGTCCCCTACGCTGGCTAGGCGGTTCCCCGTAGGTCCCGGGGACTGCACCTCTACCCGCTGGTACCTCCACTGCCCGTACTTGAGTCTGAATTCACTACCGGACCACCTCCTTTCCGCGGTAACGGGCAGACTAGCGGGTCCGGAGGTCGGCGCAAGCTCAGAAAATGCTCAGCGCAGGACGACGGTCACCTCGAGCCCTCGGTCGAGCGGCACGGTGACGCTCTCGAGCGTCGGGTCGGCCTGCCGCGCCGCCGAGTACGGCCGGAGCTCCTCGTGCGAGGTGACGTTGTCGGCGACGACCACCGCCGCGGGCTCGACCTTGCCGCGCGCGAGCTGGAACAGCTGTTCGTAGTCCTCCTTCTCCGCGTCGAGGAACACGAGGTCGAATACGTCGTCGATCCCGGGGAGCGTCTGGTGCGCGTCGCCTTCGAGCAGGTCGGCCCACTCCTCCAGGCCCGCCTCGGCGATGTTCTGTCGCCACGCCTCGATCTTCAGCGGATCGTGCTCGAGCGAGAGCACGTGACCGCCGAAGTAGCGGACGCCGGCCGCGAGCCAGATCGTCGAATAGCCGCGCGAGCCACCGACCTCGAGCACCTCGCAGTCGGCCTGCGGGGCGACGAGCGAGAAGAGGAACCGGCCCGTCGTCGGCGTGACCGAACGCGCCCGCACCGCCGACGGCAACCCCTGTGCGCGCTCCTCCGCGTCCTCGGCCTCGAGTCGGGCAAGCACGGCTCGTACGCGGTCGTCCAGCAAAGCGGCAGAAGCATATGCTGCCGCAGGTGCGGGCGGAGCTGACCATCGAGGTCGCGCGGAAGCCGGAAGACGTCTTCGCCTACCTCACCAACGTCTCGAACCTGCCGGCGTGGCAGTCGGGCGTCCACACCGCCCAGATCGAGGACGCCGGGGCGCCGAGGATCGGTGCGCGCATCCGCGAGTCGCGCCACATGCTCGGGCGGGAGCTGAACATGACGCTCGAGATCACGGAGTACGACGCGCCGCGGCTGTTCTCGCTGCGTGCGCTGGACAGCCCGGTGCCCTTCATCGTGCGGCACGAGCTCGAGCCGCACGACGGCGGAACGCTGCTCATCGTCACCGCCGTCGGGGACGCCGGTCTCCTGCCCGGCTTCGCCGCCGGGATCATGGCGCGCCGCGCCGAGAAGCAGTTCAAGAAGGACTTCGAAAGGCTGAAGAGGCTGCTCGAGGCGTGAGCGAGCTCGGCGACCTGCTGGAGCTGTTGCACGGCGCTCGGGGCAGCTTCCGCACCGCGCGCGGCGTGCTTCGCCGCCGGCACAACTGGCGGCTGGGGCAGGAGGCGATCAAGCGCGAGAACGCGCGCAACCGCAGCGGCGGCCGCTCGAGCATGGTGATGTTCTCGACCTCCGGCGGATCGGGGGAGGAGCTGCCGGATGTGCGCGAGGAACGGGTCAGCTTCTGGTACGAGCCGCCTGAGCGGCTACGCGAGGAGACGGAGTCGCCGCCGCATTCGCACACGGTGGTGCTCGACGGCGACTTGTGGTGGATGTACTCGCCCGACTGGGGTGCAACGTCGAACGTCGGCCTGAGCGAGGAGGAAGCCGGGAGCATGCGCGCCGGCGGGGGCGAGCTCTTCCGTCCGTTGCTCGATCCGAGTGGCCTGCCGGGGGTGCTCGAGATCGAGCAGATCGACGACGACGGAGAGCGGCTGCTCGTGCGTGCGCGGCCGCGCGAAGATTTCGACGAGCACCGCCCGCACATACAGCTTCATTCGCTGGCCGGAGCGGACGAGCTCGAGCTCGTCATCGACCGTGAGCGCGGTGTCGTGCGTCGGCTCACAGCGACCCTTGACGGACAGGAGCTGTCGGTCCTGGAGTTCGACGAGCTCGTCTTCGACGACGTCTTCCCCGCAGGGACATTCACATTCGTCCCGCCGCCCGGCGAGGAGGTCCGGCCGCCCGACCACCTCAGGCAGCAACGCCGGTACTCGCTCGAGGAGGCGGCAGAGCTTGCCGGCTTTCGCGTCTTCGAGATCCCGGAGCTACCGGAGGGCCCGTGGCGCATGCACGTGAACTACATCCCACCGCGGGAGCGGCCGGCGATCCCGGCCAACCTGATGCTCATGTATCACCGCGCCGACGGTCGAGGCGTGCTCGTTGTGAGCCAGCGCAAGGCGGGCGAGGGCGGCTTCGGCTGGTCGGGCATCTATCCGGCCGGGCCGCCGTTCGAGGAGCTGGAGCGAGACGGCGTCCAGTACACGACGCTCCGCGCCGACCCGGAGCAGGGAAGCGGCTCGTCAGTGGCGTTTGACCGCGACGGCACGGCGATCCAGCTCCAGTCGCAGGAGCTCGACGTCGAGACGCTGCTCGACCTCGCGGCGTCGCTCAGGCCGGTCGGGTAGCGGCGTCGAGCTCGCGCTGCACGTCGGCGCGCACGTGGCACGTCGTCAGGTGGTCGTTGACGATGCCGCACGCCTGCATCCCCGCCCAGAGCGTCGTCGGGCCGACGAAGCGGAAGCCTGCGGCCTTCAGGCGCTTCGACAGCGTCTTCGACTCCTCCGTCTGCGCGTGCCAGTCGGCCGTGCTGCGCGGAGCCTCGTGGCGCTCCGGCGCGTGTGACCAGACGAGCTCGTGCAGCGGCGTCCCGGCTGCACGCAGCTCGAGCACGCCGCGGGCGTTCGCGATCGCCGCGTCGATCTTGCCGCGGTGCCGGACGATGCCCGCGTCACCGAGCAGTCGCGTGACGTCGCGCTCGCCGAAGCGCGCGACCGCGTCGGGCTCGAAACTCGCGAATGCGCTGCGGAAGTTCTCGCGCTTGCGCAGGATCGTCAGCCACGACAGTCCCGACTGGAAGCCCTCGAGGCAGAGCCGCTCGTAGATTCCCTGCTCGGTCGTGACCGGCCGGCCCCATTCCTCGTCGTGGTAGGCGACGTACAGCGGGTCGCTCGCCGGCCAGCAGCGAACGAGGTCGTCAGGCGACGTCGACACGGACGACACCGTCGACGATCTGCACCGGATACACCTCGACCGGCTGGTACGCGGGCAGAGTCAGCGCCGCGCCGGTCGCGAGGTCGAACGTCGCTCCGTGACGCGGGCAGGTGACACGGCAGGTCTCCTGGTCCCAGTCGCCCTCGCACAACGGGCCGTCGTCGTGCGAGCAGCGGTCCTCGATCGCGTAGAGGGAGCCCGCGCAGTTGTAGACGCCGACGTAGCGGCCCGGGCCTGCGACGACGAGCTTCACGGATCCCGGCGGAAACTCGTCCGCCGGCGCGACGTCGAGCAGCGCCACTAGAGGTCTGGCGTGGGTCGGACGTGCGGTCGGCTCACGCCAGGCCTCTCAGGTCAGTTCGAGCTCGTCGAACCCCGCGAGCCCGTCGGGAAGCGGCGTTCCCTTCGCCTTGTGCAGCGCGACCTTCAGTGTCGTCAGCCCGAGCAAGGCGCACTTGAGGCGCACCGGTGAGAGCTGGATGGCGATCTCGTCGAGGAGCTCTTGCTTGTCCAGCGTCGCGACCTCGGTCGCCGTCCTGCCGGCGACCATCTCCATCAGCATCGACGTCGACGCCTGCGAGATCGCGCAACCGCGACCGGAGAACTTGACCTCTTCGATCGTCTCGCCGTCCTCGGCGAAGGCGACGTAGATCGAGACCTCGTCCCCGCAGAGCGGGTTCTGACCCTCCGCGTGTGCATCGGCGGGATCGAGCACCCCGTGCCCGCGCGGGTTCTTGTAGTGGTCCAGAATCACCTCGCGATACATCTGGTCGAACTCGTTCATGCGAACACCTTACGGACGGTGGCGAGCCCGTCGACGAGCTGATCGATCTCTTCCTGCACCGTGTAGAGGTAGAAGCTCGCGCGGTTCGTCGCCGCGACGCCGAGCTTCTGCATCAAGGGCTGGCAGCAGTGATGGCCGGCGCGGATCGCGACGCCGTTCATGTCGAGGATCTGCGCGACGTCGTGTGGATGAACGCCGTCGATGTTGAACGACACGATTCCCGAGCGGCGTTCAGCGGGAGGGCCGTACAGCGTGATCCCCGGGATCTCGCTCATCCGGCCGAGCGCGTACTCCGTGAGCTCGTGCTCGTGCGCGGTGATCGCGTCGAAACCGACGGCCGTCAGGTAGTCGATCGCCGCCCCGAAGCCGACCGCCTCGGCCATCGGCGCGGTGCCTGCCTCGAACTTGTGTGGCAGCTCACCCCAGGTCGTCTTGTCGAATCGCACCGAGCTGATCATGTGGCCGCCCATCAGGAACGGCTCCATCGCGAGGAGCAGCTCCGCGCGTCCCCACAGCGCGCCGACGCCGCTGGGGCCGCACATCTTGTGTCCCGAGATCGCGACGAAGTCGGCGCCGAGGGCCTGCACGTCGACCGCGAGATGCGGCGCGGACTGCGCGGCGTCGAGCATCAGGATGCCGCCCTGCGCATGGGCCCACGCGGCGATCTTCTCGACGGGGTTGATCGTGCCGAGCGAGTTCGAGACGTGACCGACGGCGACGACCTTCACGTTCCCCTTCGCCGCGATCGCATCGAGCGACGAGAGGTCGAGCTCGCCCTGCTCGTCGAGCGGGATCATCGCGAGCTGCGCGCCGGTCTTGCCGGCGACGTACTGCCAGGGGACGAAGTTCGAATGATGCTCCAGCTCGGTGACGACGACGAGGTCGCCGGGGCCGAGGTTGTTCATCCCCCACGAGTAGGCGACGAGGTTGATCGCCTCGGTCGCGTTGCGCACGAAGATGATCTCACGCACGTCGGGTGCGTTCAGCACTGCCCGCACCTTCTCGCGGGCACCCTCGAGTGCCGCTGTTGCCCGCTCGGCGAGCACGTAGACACCGCGATGCACGTTCGCGTACGACGTGGAGTAGAAGGCCGTCATCGCCTCCATCATCTGGTGCGGCTTCTGGGCGCTTGCGGCCGAATCGAGGAACGCGAGCGGCTTGCCGTGGATCTCCTGCTCGAAGATCGGGAAGTCCGCGCGCACCACGTGCGCATCGAGCTTCTTCGTGACAGTCACGGCCATGTGGCCATGGTAGTCATCTATGGGACTCTGAAAGTGGCGCCGACATACCCGGGCGCCGCAGCCTTCGCTGAGCCTCGCTTGAAGCCGGCGGTCGTCAGCTGCGCCGTTCCCGAGGCGTCGCCGGTCGCGTGAGCGCCCGGAGCGGAGAACTTCGCGCCTGGAACGCCGAAGCCGTCGTCGAGCGCCTGGCCCCACCAGGTGACGACCTTCTTCTTGCCGACCTTCTTCGTCTTCTTGAAGACGCGGACCGAGAGCCCGGGCTGGATCGCCTGCTCGACGAGGCTCGTGCCCGTGTTGAGGACGACGTCGACCGTGCCCGGATTCCCTGCGAGCCCGAGGGCGGAGAGCTCGTAGACGGTGCCGGGAAGCGCGACGGAGACCGTGGCGCCGAAGTGCATCCCGTTGCTGCGGGAGCGCGCCGCGTGGAGGGCTCCGGTCTGTGTCCAGACCGCCCAGAGCCGGTCGTTGGCGTCGACGCTCAGCGCCATGTGCGGCTCGCCGCCGTCGAAGGGGCCGCGGAACGCGACGCCGTCGCCCGCGGGAGATCCGCCGCGGAACGGCACGACGGAGACGGTCGTGGCCGTGGGATACCCGGGCGCCCAGGCGAGGAAGGTGTTGCCCGAGCGGTCGGCGACGAGCGGCGCCTCGTGCCGGTCGACGGGCTTCAGCGGAATCGTCGCCGCCGGGCTGAGATCCGGCCCGAGCGGCTCGTATGCCGTCGCGCCGTCGGGATCGGCGTTCGAGTAGAACGCCACCTGGACGAGACCTGTCGTGTCCACGGCGAGAGACTCGTTGTAGCCGCAGCAGCGCGTGTAGACGTTCTTCACCGCCTCGCCGTCGAGACCGCGGAAGACGTTCACGAAACCGGTCCCATCCTGGGTGAAGAGCGGCGTGCCGTCGGCCAGCACGGTCGCGCTCTCGACCGGGCCCGTGGTATGGGACTGCGTCTGGATCGGCCCGGTCCACGAGACGCCGTCGTCGGTCGAGGTCAACCGGCCGACGCCCTGCGCGTTCGGGAAGTAGAGCTGGATCGCGCCGCTCGGCTGCTGCACGAGCTGTGCTCGGCCGGCGACCGGGTCGCCGGAGACGACCACTGCCGGTGCGCCCCGGCTGCGCGAGACCGAGATCGTGCCGGCCGTCGGCGAGTCGAAGGCTGCGAGCTCGGTTCCCGCCTGGGTGACGATCAGCGACGCCACGACCGTGTTCTGGACGCCTGACGCGAGGGGCGTCCACGCGCCTGCGGACGGTGTGAGGGTGAGGGCCAGGACCGGGGCGAGGAGGGCGATGCGGAGCACACCCCGAATGTGCCACGTCGAGCGCCAAGAGGCAACGCTGAACGGGCTTGACTGCCCGGCTCAGCGTCGTGCCGCGATGATCGACGCCGCCAACAGCGCCAGGCCGCAGAATAGGACGATGCCACCGACGAGCGCTGCGAAGCCCGGGCTCGCATCCGTGCTGCCATTCGATCCGGCGAGTCCGGATATGAGACCGTATGACCCGTAGGCCGCAAGTGCAGATCCGACCAATCCGATCCCGATCGCCGCGGCGCGGCTCATGCGCTCATGCTGTCCCGCCGAGCGGTCATCCGAGGTGGGGCGTCAGGAGCCGTTCATGGTCTGGCTCCGATGCTTGCGGGATGAGGTTCCGGCCCGCACTGTTTTTGCTCGCCGTCGTGGCGAGTTTCGTCGTGGGCTGCGGCGGCTCCCGTGCCGCCGCGCCGACGTCGGCCGGCGTCTCCACTTCCGCAACGACTGCCTCGCGACAACAGGAAGCCGCGCGTCCGCTGCCGATCAGCCGGCTCGTACCGGTCGACGCGGGCACGCTCGACCTGCCGGTGCAGGATGCAGCCGCCGCACCGTTCGGCGGCGGCGCAGTGCTGCTCGGCGGTCTCACCGCGGCCGACACGTCGCGGGACGACATCGTGACCGTCTCGCGCTCCGGCTCGCGTGGAGTCGGGCGGCTACCCGGTGTCGTGCACGACGCTGCGGCGGTCACGATCGGCAAGCTGTCCTTCCTCTTCGGAGGCGGCACCGGCCCGGCGCAGATCGACACCATCGTCAGGGTCGATCCGCGCACCGGCGCGGCAGAGGCGATCGGCCATCTCCCGTCGGGCAGCTCGGACCAGGCCGGAGCGGCGATCGGCGGAACCGCATACATCGTCGGCGGCTACACGGGCTCGCGCTGGCTCGACACGATCGTCGCCTGGAAGCCCGGCGGCCGCGCGCACGTCGTCGCCCACCTGCCGTCGGCCGTTCGCTACGCGGCCGTCACGGCGGTCGGCGGCAGGCTGATCATCGCGGGCGGCTCGCTCCCCACCGGCGTCGCCACCGATGCCGTCTACGAATACGTGCCCGCCGCGGGTCGCGTCTTCCGGATCGGTCGTCTCCCGGCGCCGACGACGCACGCGGCGGCTGCGACGCTCGGGTCGATCGCCTACGTCGTGGGCGGGCGCGGCGCGTCCGTCGGCACGCCGACCGATCGAATCGTCGGCATCGACGTCGCAACGCGGAAGGTCGTCGTCGCGGGCGCGCTCCGGCAGCCCCTGTCCGATCTCATGGCCGTCGGCACGCCGACCGGCATCCTCGTCGTCGGCGGCAGATCGGCGGCTGGCACGGTGGCGAGCATCGTCGAGCTTCGCCCGCGCGGCGCGGTTCGCGCGACCGCAGCTGCGGTCGCGCTTCCAGGTGTTCCGCCGCTCGTGGACAAGCAGAACGTCTATGCGGCGGATCGCGTCGGCAACTTCAGCCCCGTCGTCCGCAACGCCCTCCCGTACGTCTACGTGCCGAACAGCGACAGCAACACGGTCGACGTGATCGACCAGCGCACGTTCAAGATCGTTCGTCACTTCGCAGTCGGCGCGCTCCCGCAGCACATCGTTCCCGCCTACGACCTCAAGACGCTGTATGTCACGAACGACAACGGCAACAGCTTGACGCCGATCGATCCGAACACCGGCAAGCCCGGCGCGTCGATTCCCGTCGACGACCCATACAACATGTACTTCACGCCCGACGGCCGTTACGCGATCGTCGTCGCCGAACGCCTGCACCGCCTTGACTTCCGCAACGCCCATTCGTTCGCGCTGCACCACTCGTTGTCGGTGCCGTGCTCGGGCGCCGACCACATGGACTTCTCCGCCGATGGGTCGTACGCGCTCGTCAGTTGCGAGTTCTCCGGGATGATTCTCAAGGTCGACATTCGGACGGAGCGCGTCGTCGACACGCTGACGCTGCGTGCGGGCGCCGCTCCCCAGGACGTGAAGCTCTCGCCCGACGGCAAGGTCTTCTACGTCGCCGACATGAACTCGAGCGGGGTATGGCTCATCGACGGCGTGAACCTCCGCGTGCTGCGCTTCATGCCGACGGGTGCGGGTGCGCACGGGCTGTATCCCAGTCGCGACTCGCGTTATCTCTACGTCACCAACCGGGCCGCCGGCTCGATCTCGGTCGTCTCGTTCCGCACCCGCCGCATCGTGAAGACGTGGCACATTCCCGGCGGCACACCGGACATGGGCAATGTCTCGGCCGACGGGAAGGTGCTGTGGCTCTCCGGCCGGTGGAGCGCCGAGGTGTACGCGATCAGCACGAAGGACGGGCATCTGCTGGCGCGGATTCCCGTCGGGCGCGGCCCGCACGGGCTCTGCGTCTGGCCGCTGCCGGGCCGGTACTCGCTCGGGCACACCGGCATCCTGCGCTGACGCGCGCTCAGGAGTCGTTGCGGCTGAGCGCGGCCGATTCCCAGAGGACGCCGGCGCGCTTGCGCGTCTCGAGGGTCAGCCCGTGCTGCGTTGCGACGGAGACGATCTTGTCGACACGGTGCGCGTACGTGCGGAATCCGCAGCGCGACAGCCGGAGGACGAGATTGAAGGCCCGGGCTCCGACTCGGATGATGCTGCGGTCCTGCGGGTACGTCAGCAACAGCGTGCGCCGCGTGTGGTCGGCGGCCTCGCCGATCAGCGAGTCGACGTCGGGATAGCAGCAGACGACGCGGTGCAGCACGACGACGTCGTGCTGCTCGACCGAAGCTCCAGCCGCGACGAAGTCTCCGACGCGCCGGTCGACGCGGTCTGCAAGGCCATGCTCTGCGAGCAGCGCGTCGGCCTCTGTTTCGTAGGCGCCCGAGAGCTCGATGTTCGTGGCCCGCGCTGCTCCGGCCCGGAGCAGCTCGAGCTCGATTGCGCCGATTCCACCGCCGACGTCGAGCACGCTGGAGCCGTGAACGTCGCCGGCGAGCTCCAGCAGCGTGCGCTCCGTGCCCGCGAGACCGCGCCGGCGATAGCGTCGTGCGTCGTTCGCCGCAACCCGCCGGTTGAACATTCGGCTCGTCTCGGACTGGGTGCAACAACCCGCCACGAGACGAAGCGTACGCCCACGTGGTTTGGCCGGCGGCGTCGGCACGGTCTCCGGGTCGTGAGCACCAAGCAGGAGGTCGTCGGCGACCGCGGTTAAGGCTGGTTGCCTTGATAAGGGCGACGGCGGACTCATGCGCAGCGTGATCGCGGGTCGGAGGCTATGCCGATGCTGTCGGTCAGACCACTAGAGTGGCCTTCCGATGAGCAGCGACTACATCTACACGATGTACAGGGCCGACAAGTTCTACGGCTCGGATCGCCAGGTGCTGGCGAACATCTCGCTGTCGTTCCTGCCCGGTGCGAAGATCGGCGTCCTCGGCCCGAACGGCGCGGGCAAGTCGACGCTGCTGCGGATCATGGCCGGCAAGGAAGAGCCGTCTTCCGGCGTCGCTGAGCTCGCACCGGGGGCGACGGTCGGCTTCCTCGAGCAGGAGCCCTACCTCGATCCGGAGAAGGACGTGCGGGGCAACGTCGAGGACGGCGTGCGCGAGCTTCGCGACCTGCTCGACCGGTTCAACGCGATCTCCACCGCCTTCGCAGAGCCGGACGCCGACTACGACGCGCTGCTGGCCGACCAGGCCAAGGTGCAGGACGCGATCGACCGCGCCGACGCGTGGCAGCTCGAAGAGCACCTCGATCATGCGATGGACGCATTGCGGCTACCGGACGGCGATCGCGACGTCACGACGTTGTCGGGCGGCGAGCGGCGTCGCGTCGCGCTGTGCCGGCTGCTGCTCTCGTCGCCCGGCCTGCTGCTGCTCGACGAGCCGACGAACCATCTCGACGCAGAGTCGGTCGCGTGGCTCGAGCGCTTCCTCGCCGACTACAAGGGCACGATCGTCGCCGTGACGCACGACCGGTACTTCCTCGACAACGTCGCCGGCTGGATCCTCGAGCTCGACCGCGGCAAGGGCATCCCCTTCCAGGGCAACTACTCGTCGTGGCTCGAGCAGAAACAGGAGCGGCTCGCAATCGAGGAGAAGACGGAGTCGGCGCGTCGCCGGACGCTCGCGCGCGAGCTCGAATGGGTTCGCATGAGCCCGAAGGCGCGGCACGACAAGTCGAAGGCGCGCCTCAGTGCGTACGAGAAGCTGCTCGCCGAGGAGCAGAACGTGAAGCTGGATCGCGTCGAGATGCACATCCCGCCCGGCCCTCGGCTCGGCGATCTCGTCATCCAGGCGGAACATCTGCAGAAGGGCTTCGGCGATCGGCTGCTCGTCGAGGACCTGACGTTCTCATTGCCGCCCGCGGGGATCGTCGGCGTGATCGGCCCGAACGGCGCCGGCAAGACGACGCTCTTCCGGATGATCGCCGGTCAGGAGACACCCGACGCCGGAACGCTGAAGGTCGGCGACACAGTGCAGCTCGCGTATGTCGACCAGTCGCGCGCGGATCTCGATCCGGCGAGCACCGTCTGGAAGGAGATCAGCGGCGGCCACGACATCATCGAGCTCGGCAAGAAGGAGATCAACTCGCGCCAGTACGTCTCGCAGTTCAACTTCAAGGGCGGCGACCAGCAGAAGCGCGTCGGCGATCTGTCGGGTGGCGAGCGCAATCGCGTGCACCTCGCGAAGCTGCTCCGCAGCGGCGGCAACGTGCTGCTGCTCGACGAGCCGACGAACGACCTCGACGTCGACACGCTGCGTGCGCTCGAGGATGCGCTGCTCGACTTCGCCGGCTGTGCCGTCGTGATCACCCACGATCGCTGGTTCCTCGACCGCGTCGCGACGCACATCCTCGCGTTCGAAGGCGACAGCCAGACGACGTGGTTCGAGGGCACGTGGGGCGACTACGTGGAGTGGGTCAAGGAGACCCGTGGCGCTGAGGCTTTGGAGCCGCACCGCATCAAGTACAAACCACTGGTACGCGCCTAGTCTGAGTCGTCGCGGAGCGGAACTTGTT
>Ga0265319_1002012_pt1 | contig 11455 bp, 6 predicted proteins | sample 4824metaG_FD_192443 | JGI IMG/M metagenome (GOLD analysis project Ga0265319, IMG submission 192443) | Rhizosphere microbial communities from Carex aquatilis grown in University of Washington, Seatle, WA, United States - 4-8-24 metaG | ecosystem: Host-associated > Plants > Roots > Rhizosphere >...
GCGACTGCTACCGGCGGCTCATCTCCCTGCCGATGGCTTTCTTCGCCCGGCGGCGCGTCGGCGAACTCACCAGCCGCATCTCCACCGACATCGCCCAGATCGAGGGCGCGTTGATCGACGCGCTCCCGCAGATGTGCCGCCAGACGGTCTTCCTGCTCGGCGGCGTCACCATGATCGCGCTCACGTCGGGCCGGCTCACCGTCGTGATGCTCGGCACGCTGCCCATCCTGATCGCCGCCGCGGTTTTCTTCGGCCGACGCCTGCGGCGTTACTCCCGCGAGACCCAGGACCAGCTCGCCGTCACCAACACCATCGCCGAGGAAACCCTCCAGGCCATCGCCAGCGTGAAGGCCTTCGCCAACGAGGCGTTCGAACTCGAACGCTACTCCCGCGCCAACGACCGCGTGCTCGCCTCCGCCCTCGGCGCCGCGAAGTGGCGCGCAACGTTCGTGGCTTTCTTCATCATCGCGCTCTTCGGCGGCATCGTGATCGTCCTGTGGGTCGGCGCCGGCCTGCTCCAGAATGGCGCGATCAGCCCGGGCGAACTCACCCGTTTCGTGCTCTACACCACGTTCGTCGCCGGCGCGATGGGACAGTCGGCCGAGCTGTTCAGCCAGATCCAGAAGACCGTCGGCGCCACGCAGCGCGTGCGCGAGCTGCTGCGGGAGGAGGTTGAGATCGAGCTGCCCGGCGAAGGCAGAGGGACGAGGGCGAGGGATGGGGGGCAGCAGACAGGTGACGGTGGACGTGGGAAGGGGCTGGATGCCTTGCGACTGCCGGCGCGATTGCGGGGCGAGGTGGCGTTTGAGGGGGTGAATTTTCGTTATCCTTCGCGGCCGGAGGTCGCGGTGTTGCACGATGTCACCCTCAGCGCCCGGCCGGGCGAACGCATCGCGCTGGTCGGCCCCAGCGGCGCGGGCAAGTCCACCATCACCGCCCTGCTCCTCCGTTTCTACGACCCCGAGAGCGGCCGGCTGCTGATCGACGGCCGCGATGCGCGCGACTACCCGCTGAGCTGGCTCCGCGGCCAGATGGCGATCGTGCCGCAGGATGTCCTGCTCTTCGGCGGCTCCATCGCTGAGAACATCGTCTACGGCCGGCCCGGGGCCGATGACGCCGCCATCCGCGAGGCCGCGCGCCAGGCTAATGCCGACGACTTCATCTCCTCGTTCCCGGAGGGCTACGCGACGCTGGTCGGCGACCGCGGCATCAAGCTCTCCGGCGGCCAGCGGCAGCGCGTCGCGATCGCCCGCGCCATCCTCAAGAATCCCGCCATCCTCATCCTCGACGAGGCCACCAGCTCCCTCGACAGCGAGAGCGAACGCCTCGTGCAGGTGGCGCTTGACCGGCTGATGCAGGGCCGCACCACGTTCATCGTCGCACACCGCCTCGCAACCATCCGCAACGCCGACCGCATCGCCGTGATCGAGGCCGGCCGCGTGGTGGAAATTGGCAGCCACGATGAGTTGTCCGTCAAGCCCGACGGTCTCTACCGCCGCCTCAGCGCCCTCCAGTTCGGCCAGCCCGGCGAGGCGCTCGACATTGCCGCGGCCGATCAGGGCGGTTGAGACAAAAGCCGAACTGAGCAGTCAAGGTGGAGCGTGTTGACCTCAACACGCTGGATCGGGGCGGCTGCGCCGCAACGCGTTGCGGTCAACGCGTTCCACCTTTCCACCGAATACACGGTTGTCACCTGCTTGGGAGCATGCCCAATAATGGCTGGCCTCCGGACTTCGCCTCGTGTGAAAGAGTCACCCCGACCCCTCCGCCTGCTTCTTCCGGTTTTGCTTTCATCCCTCCCCAACCCCCGCACCCCATGAAAACGCTCTCCCTCGCGTTCTGCTCCCTCCTCGCCGCAGCCTCGCTCTTCGGCCAGGCCACTCCGCCACCCGCCGCACGGCCCCTTTCGCCCGATCCCGCACGCGTCCCCATGGTTCTGCCCGAGCCGGCCAATCCGAAGCTGCCCACTCTGTTCCTCATCGGCGCCTCGGCCGTGCGCAACGGCCGCGACGACGGCCAGGGCCTCGGGCCTGCCGGACAGTGGGGCTTCGGCCACACGCTGCCTGAATTCTTCGACCTCACCAAAATCAACGTCGTCAACCGCGCCGTCGGCGGACTCAGCTCCCGCACCTACCTGACCAGCGGGCATTGGGAGCGCACCCTCGCGCTGATCAAGCCGGGCGACTTCCTCATGATTCAGTTTGGCTCCAATGATGACGGCAACCCGAATGACCCCGCCCGCGCCCGCGCTTCCCTCCCGGGCGTTGGCGACGAGCAGTTGGAAATCGACAACGTCCTCACGAAGAAGCACGAGGTCGTCCACACCCACGGCTGGTACCTGCGGAAGTTCATCGAGGACGCCCGCGCACGGGGCGCCACCGCGATCCTGTGCTCCATGCCGCCCCACAAGGTCTGGGATGACCAGGGCCGCATCAAGCGCGAGGCGAACTACATCAAATGGAGCCGGGAGGTCGCCCAGCAGGAAAAGATCGGCTTCATCAATCTCAACGAGATCGTCGCCGCCCGCTACGATACGCTCGGCCATGACAAGGTCATGACCCTCTTCCCCGCCGATGAGCACGATCACACCAACCTCGAGGGCGCCAAGCTCGTCGCGAGCTACGTGGTCGCCGGCCTGAAGCTACTCCAGCCGAACCCGCTCGCCCCTTATTTCTCGCCCGAGGCGTCCGGCATCGCCCCCGCCGACCCCGTCTCGATCACAGGGAAATAACCGGAAACGCTTTCCGCCTTCCGGCGGCTTTGCGTCGCGATGGTTTGCGCCGGCGAACCCCGTCATCGCGGCACAATGCGCACCTGCAGTCCGCCCGAAATCAGCCGTGCGGACGGCAACCGACCGCATTTTTTTCGGTCTGGATGCTGTGCTGAGGCCCCTGCGAAACGAATGCCTGAAGGTATGGCGCTCCACCCCGGGCGACCGGTTTCATTCGCGCTACCGCCGCACCCGCCGCCGGAAAAACAATGATGAAACCGGCCCGCGGGTGGTCCGGATCGTGATCGCAATCCTCTGCGCCGCGCTGGGTCTGGCCTTCCTCCTCCTGCCCATTCCCTCGACCCCCTTCTTCCTCGCAAGCGGCGCATTGCTGGCCTCGGAGTCCGGTTCTCTCGCCCATCTGCTCGACCGGACTGAACTGCAAGCCCGCTACTGGGCAAAGGCGGCCAGAAACAAATGGCGGTCATTGTCCCCGACCGCAAAATGGCTCCTCGCCGGCCTTGGGCTCGTGGTCATCGCGGGAAAGGCCTACCTCCTCTACCGCATTTATTCCGCCTGCACGACTTGATCCCGGAATGGCATGGAGCCAACCCGCGTTGATCGCCCGGCACGGTCGTCCGGCGCACCGCCTTTCTGGCCGAGGCGCCTGGACGGACTTCACGACAGGCAAATGCTGAATTGCGTGCGAAGAGGGCATCACCACGATTATTGGTCTCCGTCAGGCCAATCACCCCTCCGCCACCCCCGGCCCTCCCCATGAAGACCCCCTTCTCCCGCCGCGACTTCCTCCGGAAATCCGCCCTCGCCACCGGCGCAGGTTTGTCAGCCCGCTACTGGACGTCCCAGGCCTTCGGTGCCGACACCGTGGTCAATCCCGGCGCCTCCGCCTTTCCCATCGCGCCTGGTCCGTTCGAGGCCACGCGGGCCTCGCTCCAGAATTACCGCTATCCCGACTGGTACCGCGACGCCAAGTTCGGGATCTGGGCCCACTGGGGCCCGCAGTCCCAACCCGAGATGGGCGACTGGTACGCCCGCCAGATGTACATCCAGGGCCACAAGCAGAACGATTACCACGTCAAGACCTACGGGCACCCGTCGAAGTTCGGCTACAAGGACGTGATTCCGACGTGGAAGGCCGAGAACTTCGACCCCGATTACCTCGTGGGACTCTACAAGAAGGCCGGCGCGAAGTATTTCGTGAGCATGGGCGTGCACCACGACAACTTCGACCTGTGGAACTCGAAGCACCAGCCGCGCTGGAATGCCGTCGCCACCGGCCCGAAAAAAAACATCGCACAGCTTTTCAAGGACGCCGCCATGAAACACGGCCTCCGCTTCGGCGTGAGTCAGCACCTCCACGCGAGCTACGAGTGGATGTCCACCTGCTTCGGCAGCGACAAGACCGGCCCGCTCGCCGGCGTGCCCTACGATGGCAACGATCCGCAGTACGCCGACCTCTACCACCCCAAGCATGTCCCCGCGCCCCAGCCCGGCGACGTCAACCTCGTCCCAGAAGCCTGGAAGCAGCAGTATCTCCTCCGGCTCCAGGACCTCATCGACCAGCTTGAGCCGGACCTCATGTACCACGACGGCGTCATCCGCTTCGAGCAGTACGGCCTCAAGCTCGTCGCGCATCTCTACAATCGCAGCGCCCAGCGGCACGGCGGCAACGTCGAGGCCGTGTACAACTGCAAGGGCATGGAGGACTGCCAGGTCGGCACCGCCGTCCTCGATTTCGAGCGCGGCATCGCGGAGGGGATCTGGCCGAACGTTTTCCAGACCGACACCTGCGTCGCCGGCTGGCACTACGACCGCAACGCCAAGTACCGCACGCCAAAGCAGTGCATCGACCTCCTCGTCGATGTCGTCAGCCGCAACGGCAACCTGCTGCTGAATTTCCCGCTCAAGGGCGACGGCACCCTCGACGCGACCGAGATGAACATCATCTCCGAGATCACCGCGTGGATGGCGCTCAACAGCGAGGGCATCCACGGCAGCCGTCCCTGGGAAATCTGCGGCGAGGGCCCGAGCGTCGCCGGGACCGTCCTCAACACCAGCGTGTTCAAGCTGCTGCCGGCGATCCCGGACACGTCGCCCGGCGCCACACGCTCCCAAGGCGCGCGCGACAACCGCACCAAACCGCTCACCGCGGAGGATGTGCGCTTCACGACCAAGGGCGGTTTCCTCTATGCCTACATCCTCGGCTGGCCGGCCAGCGGCCGTGCGGTCGTGGCGAGCCTGTCCACCCGCTCATCCCAGCTCGCCGGCCGCCGGGTCGCCGACGTCTCGCTGCTCGGCTACGGCGGCAAACTCACCTGGACCCAGACCAGCCAGGGCCTCGAGGTGCAGCTGCCGGATCAACCTCTGAGCCAGCACGGCATCGCGCTGAAGATTGCCGGCGTGCTCGGCACGTGAGCATTTGGCCATCGTGGGCCGCGAGCTTGCTCGCGCTCCGAAATTCAGCGCCTGCGAGCAGGCAGCCTGCGCAAGACCCATAATTCATCTCAACTCTTCCCCGCCGTTTCGTCACCGCCTGACAAATCCATCCTCCACCTTTACTCATGAAAAAGTTCCGTCACCACTGCGCCACTCACATCCTCACGGCGGGAGCCGCCGTCCTCTGCCTGGCGCTCCCCCCCGCTCTCCGCGCCCAACCCGCCGCACCCGCAGCCACCCCGGTGGAGGAAACCAACGCCATCAAACCTCCGCCCACGGGGCCGGCCGCCCGGCCGCCTCGCGACACCCCTGAGATGATCGCCGCGGCTCTGAAGGACATCCCCGCGCCCCCTCCGGGCCCGTTCGGCGAGTCGTGGGACTCGATCGAGAAGAATTACCAGGACCCCGAGTGGTTCCGCGACGGCAAGTTCGGCATCATGATGCACTGGGGTATCTACTCCGTCCCGGCCCACGCCAGCGAATGGTATGTCCGCTACATGTACGGCGGCAACGTGCTCGCCGGGGACGGCGGTGGCAATGCCGAGGTCGTCAAGTGGCACACCGAGCATTTCGGCCCGCCGACCAAGTTCGGCTACAAGGACTTCCTCCCCATGTACACCGCGGCCAAGTGGGATCCCGACGCCTGGGCCGCCCTGTTCAAGAAGGCCGGAGCGAAGTACGTCCTCGCCCCCGGCGAGCATCACGACGGCTTTTCCAACTGGGACAGCGCCATCAATCCCTACAACGCCAAGAACTACGGCCCACATCGCGATCTCGACGGCGACCTCATCAAGGCGCTGGAAAAAGTGGGGCTCAAGACCGGCATCTCCGACCATTCCGCCTTCCATTTCTACTTCATCCCCGCGCTGCCCGGCAGCGACCAGTACGACCCGCAGTGGGCCAACTTCTACAACGTTGCCGACCGCAGCGAGTCCGCCCGCGTCAAGTTCATGCACGACTGGGTCGCGAAGCGGATCGAGACCATCGAGAAATACCGGCCCGACATGCTCTGGTTCGACATGAACACCGACCACAGCTGGGACCCGCTCAAGCTCCGGGTCGCCGCGTACTACTTCAACCGCGCCCGGGAATGGAACAAGCAGGTGGGCATCAGCGCCAAGCAGTCCGCCTGGGTCTCGGGCCAGATCATGGACTACGAGCGCGAGGGCCGGTCGCCGATGGAGCTGACCGATTGGGTCTGGCAGCCCGATGACCCCATCACCAACAAGTTCGGCTACGTGACGGAGCAGAAGCCCTATCCCGCCGACCAGTTCGTCTGGAAGATCATCGAGAATGTCAGCAAGAACGGGAATCTCCTGCTCAACATCTCGCCCCGCGCCGACGGCACCATCCCGCAGGAGCAGCAGGACGTGCTGCTCGCGATCGGCAAATGGCTCGGGGTTAACGGCGAGGCGATCTATTCCACCCGCCCGTGGATCAAGTACGGCGAGGGTCCCGCTGCGGACGCCGCCGCCGCGGCGATGGTCGAGGCACGCACGAAGGGCTTTGCCGGCCGGACCAACGGGCAGAACCAGGGCAACCAGGTGGTCGGCGGCGGCGGCCTCCCGCGCAAGGGCTACACGCCGCAGGACATCCGTTTCACCAGGCACGGCGACACCCTCTATGCGACCGTGATGAGCTGGCCGGGCGACGAGGCTGTCATAACTGCACTCGCCGCCGACAAGGCGCCATCGGGAAAAATCGAGAAGGTCGAATTGCTCGGCCACGCCGGCCCGCTCGCGTTCACCCAGGACGCCGCCGGCCTGCACGTGAAGTTCCCCGCCGACAAGCCGTGCGACTATGCCTACGCGCTGAAAATCTCCGGGCTGAAGTTGAACTGATGCCGATCCGGTTTGGCCACAGATTGCACGGATATCACTGATAGAGAATTTTCATCAGTGCCCATCCGTGAAATCTGTGGCTCAAACGCTTTTTTTCGCCTGATTCATTCAAACGAGATTCCCAACATGCGAACCCTGCTTATACCCTTTTTCCTGATGCTCGCGTCCGCTTCCTTCACGTCCGCCGCCGAGGACGGCCCGGTTTACGAGCTGCGCACCTACACCGCCGCGCCCGGACGTCTCGACGACGTCCTCGCGCGTTTCCGCGACCACACCATCGCCATCTTCAACCGTCACGGAATGGTGAGCGTCGGCTACTGGGTACCCCAGGACACGGCGGACGGTGCCGGCGAAAAACTCGTCTACATCCTGCAGCACCCGAGCCGCGAGGCCGCAGTGAAAAACTGGGCCGCCTTCCGCGCCGATCCCGAGTGGCAGGCCGTCTCCAAGGCCAGCGAGGCTCACGGCAAGATCGTCGTCCACACCGAGTCGGTCTTCCTCGCCGCAACCGATTTTTCGCCCGCCCTGAAGCCGGGTTCCGGTCCCGGCGCGCCGCGCGTTTTTGAGCTCCGCACCTACACGACGCCCGAGGGGAAGCTCCCGGTACTCGACGCCCGCTTCCGCTCGCCGGAGCGCACCTACTTTGTGCGCCACGGGATGATGGAGGTCGGCTACTTCCACCCGCTCGACGCCGCCAACGGCGCGGGCCACACGCTTGTGTACATGCTTGCGCACGCCAGCCGGGAGGCCGCGGCCGCCTCCTGGGCCGCCTTCCGCGCCGACCCGGATTGGGTCGCGCTTAAAGCCTCGTCGGAAAAGAACGGCGCCCTAACCACGAAGACCGCCTCGGTTTTTCTCACCCCGACCGATTTTTCGCCACTGAAATAACGTCGGCCCCGCGTCGGTTTGGGCTTACGGCATGGCCAAGAAACGCGGTGCTTCTTCCATCCAGACTCCTTGTCTTTCGGCCGCCGCGACCATAGACACATGCACCTTGGGGATCGGGGCGGCGGCGGCGATCATCGCGATCGACGCACCCGCCCGATTCCTCCCCAACCCCCATGAATATCCGATCCAAACTCCGGTATCCCCTCATCGCGACGCTCGCCCTTTCGGCCGTCACGTCACTCTCCGCAGCTCAGGCCTGGCGGGGTATCACCATGCCGACCGTCGCCGAGGTCGCCGCTGCGTTTCCCGAGCCGCCGATGGAATACCGCGCCATCCACTGGGCCATCTGGGGTGGACCGCAGACCAAGGAGCGCATCATCGCCGACATCGAGCACGCCTACGCCAACGGCGTCGGCGTCTACATGATCGACAACTCTCAGCGCGTGCAGCCGAAGTACCTCTCGCCGGAGTACATGGACCTCGTGAAGACCGTCGTCCAGGAATGCAAGAAGCGCGGCATGAAGGTCTGGATCGAGGGTGACTGCGGCTATCCCGACGGCTTCGCCGGCGGCGCCATCAGCCGCGACTACCCGCTGCTCGGCATGCAGGCCATCCTCGCCGACGCGCACTGCACCGTCCCCGCCGGCCAGTCGGTCGATCTGCCGCTGCCGGCCGACACCCTTGGCATCCTGGCGTATCAGCACCCCGAGACACCGGCACCTGCGGCGGATGCGGCCGCTCCGACGGTCAAAGAGTTTCCCCTGCCCGCCGACGGCACCTTCAAGTATACGCCGCCCCGGGGCGGCGCCGGGGAGATCACGGTCCAGCTGCCCAACGGCGACGTGCGCTACAGTGTCACGGTCGGCGAACCGTTCAGCATTCCCGTGCCCACTGGCACCAAACGCATCTTCCTCACCGCCGCCGCGCCCTTCACCGGGCAGCGTGGGCGCGGCGGACGCGGCGCAGGCGGCCCGCCTGAGGGCACGGTCGTGCCCCTGCCCGCCGACGGTCACCTCAAGTGGACCGCGCCCGCCGGCACCGCGCCGTGGGAAATCGCCTTCATCCGCCACGCCTACCGCACCTCCCCCACGCGCAATGACAACGGCGACGACGGCGGCGCCACCAAGGACACGCTGTTCACGCTCATCGACTACCTCGATCCCGTTGCCACCGACACCTACCTGAAGACCATCTACGGCGCCTACGAGCAGGCCGTCGGCGAGGAGTTCGGCAAGACCATCATGGGCTTCCGCGCCGACGAGACCGACTTCACCGGCGTCTCGCCGTGGACCCCCAGGCTGCTCGAGACCTTCCAGGCGATCAAGGGCTACGACTTCAAGCCCTTCATTCCACTGATCTTTGGCGGCCACCTGACGCCCGAGGCGCTGCGCGCCAAGGCGGACTACGCGGACGTCTGGAGCCGCATGTTCCGCGACAACTTCTACAAGCACATGGGCGACTGGTGTTCCTCGCGCAACATGGAGTTCATGATCCATCTCAACCACGAGGAAACCATGATGGCACTCGTCGGCAGCGAGGGCTCGTTCTGGCGCGACATGCGCTACACCGGCGTCCCAGGCATTGATAACCTCGCCCAGATCGGTCCGGGCATCATCGCCGACTTCCCGAAGCTCGCCGCCTCGGCCGCACACATCAACGGCCGCGCCCTCGCGTGGGAGGAATCCGGCGGCGGTCCCAATCAGACCGGCAAGTTCACCACCGACTACCACCTCGTCCGGGGCGTCAATTACCTGAACATCCGCGGCCTCAACGGCGCGCCGCCCGCGCCGGGCACGACCCTGCTCGACCTGCCTTCCACCACCGGCCACTACGTCAGCCGCGCCCAATACCTCCTCGCCGTCGGCCGCCCGGCCGCGCAGGTCGCGCTGCTCCACCCGACCGACAGCATGTGGTATGGCGACCGCGAGGCCGACTCCGACACCGTGAGTATCGTCACGCAATTGCTCGAGCACCAGATCGACTTCGATCACATCGACGCGGAAACGCTCGCCAACGATTGCTCGCTCGCCAACGGCGCCCTGAGGAACCTCAGTGGGCAGCTTTACCGCGGGGTGATCGTGCCGACCTCAACCGTCATCCAGAAGGACGTGCTGGTCCGGCTGCGGGAATTTGCCCGCGGTGGCGGCAAGGTCGTCTTCGTCGGCCGCACGCCCACCATGGTCGTCGACCGGAACTTCCTGCAGGTCGCGGACGGTGCGCCCGACCTTGGCTTTGCGACTCTTGAGCCGACTCCCAGGATCACCTCTCGCGTCGTGGCCGCGCTGCCTCCGCCCGACGTCAAGCTCGACGCCGACGAGCCGCCGATCAAGTACAACCACCGTTCGTACAAGGACGGCGAGGTGTATTTCTTCTTCAACGAGTCCAAGCAGCGGCTGACCTGCACCGCGACGATCCTCGGCCAGGGCCGCGTGCAGGTGTGGGACGCGACCAGCGCCACCATTCACCTGCTGGCCGGCGTCGCTCCCGCCACCGGCCGCGTCGCCGTGCCGCTCGACCTTGGACCGCAGGAGTCGCGCTTCATCGTGATCGGCGCCCTCCCCGCCGCCGCCGGCGACCCGGTGCCGACCGTCGCCACCAGCGAATCCGTCGCCAGCCTCGACGGCGACTGGTCGGTGACACTGGGCGATCAGCAGGTGACCGGCGCGCTCAAGCCTTGGGATGAACTTGGCGCCAAGACCTTCAGTGGCACGGCCGTTTACAAGCGGGAATTCACTCCCGCCGCCGTGCCACAGGGCAAGCATGTCTACCTCGACCTCGGCGACGCGCATGAAATCGCCAGTGTCCGTCTGAACGGCCACGAATTCGCCGCCAAGCCGTGGCCACCCTACCTCTGGGATGTGACGTCGGCCCTCACGAAAGGCACCAACCTCCTCGAGGTGCAGGTCCAGCCCGCTCCCGCCCAAGCTGGCCGCGGCCGGCCGATGGGAGCACCCGGTGGCCCTGCTGGCGCCCCGCCGGGTGGCGGTTTCGGCGGCCCTCCGCCGGCACCATCATCGACCCCTACCGCCGGCTCCGGCCTCCTCGGCCCGGTCCGCATCGTGGCGCAGTAATTGCCACACCGGCCCATCAATCTGGAGCTGCAAATCCGTTCCTTCGTCCCTCCGTGGTGAAACAGCCTGCAGTACCGCGATTGTTGTAACCGGGATCGCCGACCCCGGCCGGCCTCAACGAGGCCGGCTACAGTTTCGACCGGAGAACCCGGACCGAAATCGGATCAACCATGGAGGCGCGCAATGGGACGGAGGCTGGACGCAATTTGGCGGACAACTTCCCCAATCACGGCGCGTCTGGCATCGGCTGGCCTCGTTCTCCACACCCCTTATTCCTGCCCCATCCGCAGCCGACCCCTTCGGTTCGAGCCTTCCCCTCCGTAGCGCAGCCCCATGAAGAAATACCTGATTGTACTCGCGTTGATCTCCTCCCTGCCCGCGATTTCCGACGCCGCCGCACCCATTCGCTCCGGCATCGTCGTCCTCGACGCGACTTCGTTCCTGGGCGAACTGCCCGATGGCGACACCGCGCAAAACGGCCCGCCTCG
>Ga0265319_1002015_pt1 | contig 11448 bp, 8 predicted proteins | sample 4824metaG_FD_192443 | JGI IMG/M metagenome (GOLD analysis project Ga0265319, IMG submission 192443) | Rhizosphere microbial communities from Carex aquatilis grown in University of Washington, Seatle, WA, United States - 4-8-24 metaG | ecosystem: Host-associated > Plants > Roots > Rhizosphere >...
AGAAAGTGACCGTCGGCGGCACGTTTGCGTATCCCGAACCAAACGACAAAAACTGCTGGTTGGCGGGAAGGGGATCCACCGTGCCGTCAAGGGTCTCGACGTCGGTGATGTTGACGATCAGCACCGGGGGGGTGGACTGCGCCGTCGCGGTCGAGGCCATGAGGCCCGAGACAATTGCGATGAGCGGTAGGAATCTGGTTTTCATTTTGTCTCCTTTTACGGGACGTTTATTAAAGATCAAAGGGGGTTACTGCTTATCGTACCGGTGATTCGGCTGGGGCGACTCGTCGATGAACGGGTCCGAGCCGTCGCGGTAGCCGGGCAGGTCCGAGCGCTTCATGTGGAAGTCGCGAACCTCCTTGGAATTGAACACCTGCTCGACCGGGGCGCCCTCGGCGCTGATCGTCTTCGCCGTGATGAAGATCACCAGGTTGTCGACCACGTTGTTCCTCGTGTCCTGCTTGAAGAGGTAGCCGATGACAGGGAGGGACCCCAGGATCGGAACTTTGTTCACTCCGTTGTTGAAGTTGGTGCTGATCAGCCCGCCGATGCCCATCGTGTAGCCGTCCTTGAGCGACACCTGGGTGATCGCCTTGCGCGTGCCGATGATCGGGATCGAGGCGCCGCTGGCGCCGCCGAAGCTCGTGGTGCCCTGGTTCTGGCTGACCTCGGGTGCGAGCGTCAGCTTGATGAAGCCGCGGGCGTTCACCTGGGGCGTCACCTTCAGGATGATACCGATGTCCTTGTAGATGAAGTTCGACACCTCGAACGTGCCCGTCTGCTGATTGAACGTGTAGCTCGGGATCGGGTACTGCTGGCCGACGTTGATGGTGGCCTCCGTGTTGTTCAGCGTGACGATGGTCGGGTTCGAGACGATCTTCGCGCTGTTGAGCTGCTGGAGCGCGGAGAGCACCAGCTTGAACTGGTCGGAGGAGAACACGGCCGAGATGGCGTTCGAGGACACCCCGGTGCCCGTGATCCCGCCGAAGATGTTGGTCGCGGCGTTCAGCCCGCTCGTGATGGTGTTGCCGGACTGGTTCAGGATGCTGCTGTTCGTGCCGGTGCTGGAGGTGTTGTTCGGCACGCCGTTGGCCGTCGTGTTGCTCGTGGAATTCGTCGACCCGCTGCTCAGCGTCGTGGAGCCGTTCGTGGCCGTGCTGCTGTTGGTTCCGCTCGTGGTGTTGTTGCCGCTGTTCGTCGAGTTGCCGTACTGGTTCGAGTAGGTGTAGATGCCGCCGGAGCCCGGGGTCGCGGTGACGTTGAACCCGCTCAGCGAGCTCCAGTTGACGCCGATGTTGCGGATGTCGTTGTTCGTGATCTCGACGAACTTCGACTCGATCATCACCTGGTCGGTGGGGCGGTCGAGCTCATCGATGACCGGGCGGATGCGCTTCATCCTCGAGGGCCTCTCGGTGATCACGAGGCTGTTCGTGCGGGCGTCGACGACGATCTTGCCGCCCGCGGCCACGTCGACGAGCGACGTGAGCGTCGGCTGGATGTCGGAGGCCTTGGCGTAGTTGATCACGAAGATCTCCGTCGAGACGGGCTCCTGCGTGAGGCTCTCGTTGCTCACGATCTTGATGATGTTGCCGTCCTCGACGAACGTGTAGCCGACGGGGGTCAGCACGACCTGGAAGATCTGGTGCCACGTGACGTCGTGGAGCTTCACCGAGGTCTTTCCCTGGAGCGCCTCCGGGATGACGATGTTGAGGTCGAAGAGCTCGGCGACATTGCGCAGGATCTCCCGGATCTCGGCGTCGGGGAAGTCGACGGAGAGGGTGTTCTGGCCGGCCGCCTTGGTCGCGGCTGCGGGCGACGAGGTGTCCTTGACCGTTATGTCGGGCGCGGCTGCGGGCGCCGCGGGCGCCGGCGCGGCGGCCGGGGTGTTGGCGTCGGGAGACGCCAGGGGCGGCTTGGCGGGTGCCTTCGCCTGTGCGTTCAGCGGCGACGGTGCAGCCGATAGGGCTGCTAGTGCTGTCAGGAGGAAAAGGCGGGTTCTCATGGTGACTTTCCTGGTTTGATGGGCCTGGTGATTTCTTCGCTTTTGTAACGCAGTGTGAAGCTTGTGCTGTCTACGTGGGTCAACTCAAGATCGTAGTCGTTGCCCTTATACGTGACTGTGAAGTGGGAGCCTATTTTAACGTATCTGTTACCGAAGCTGAGCAGCGGGTTTCCGCCCATGATCACGGTGCCTCCCGGCCTCACTTTTGACATGACCTCCTCAAAGAGCTGGTGGTCGGAGGGCGGCGGCGGCGCCGCCGGGTTGCCCCGGTTCGCGAGGAGCGCGGCGGCCGCGGCGGCCGCTGCCTCCTCGGCGTCCGTGAGGTCGAACCCCGGTGGAGCGAACGGCTGGTTAAGCGCCGCGGGAAGCGGGTCGACCTTCACCTGCTTCGCGATCTGGGCCGCCTTTTCGAGCGAGGGGCGCCGCTTCTCGGGCGGCGCGATCTCGGACTCGATGCGCGCGCTCGCGCGGGGCGCCGTCACGCCGAGGAGGGCGACGAGGGCCAGCGGGATGAGGTAGGTCGCGCGTCTCATTGGACCCCCATCAGTTCAAGGGAGAGCGTCATCAGGAGCGGGCCCCCGCGGGTGTCCGTCCCGACCGGGCGAAGGGAGCACGTCGTGATGCGGCAGTAGTGCTCGCCGTTCTCCAGCTTCCTCAGGAGGTCGATCAGCTGCGCGTAGTCGCCCTGCGCCGAGAGCGTGAAGCCGATCGCGGTGAAGTTCGTCTTGGCCGCGCTCTTGGCAGGCGGGTTCCAGGGAGTCTGGTGCGGGTCGGAGAGCTTCGTCCCCGTGTCGCTCTCCAGCCTGTAGAAATACCCGGTGTTCTCGGCGAGCTGGCCCACGTGGATCATCCGCTCGGTGATGGCCTCGTTCGAGGCGACGAGCGCCGCGTGCTGCTCCTTCAGGTCGGCCGAGTCCTCGATGTTGGCCGCGAGGAGCTCGCCCTCCTTCTGCCTCTCCCCGAGGACCTTCTCGGCGTCGGGCAGTTCGTCGTTGCGGTAGTAGAGCAGCAGGCCGATCCCGAGGCTCGCCACGATGCACGAGACCAGGATCACGTTCTTGCGAAGGAATGCGACTAGTTCCTCGTTGTTCATGACTTCTTCGCGGCCTCCCTCTTGTACTCGCAGAAGATCTCGATCACCAGGCGGCCCGTCGTCGCGTTGCGCCTGTCCGTCAGCAGGTTGACCGCGTTGAACATGGGCCCGAGGACCTTGTCGACGCGAAGCTGCTTCTCATACGCCGAGACGTCGCCGCTCGCACGCTCCGGCGCGCCCTTGATCGTCGCGCGGATGTTGAAGCCGCTGTCCTTGAACTCCAGGCCGTCGAGCGCGATCTTCTTGGGGGTGATGGCGCCCAGCCTCAGTATGATCGCCGAGATCACCGGCTTGGAGCTCACGAAGTCGGCGACCTCCTTCGTCTTGGCCTCCTCCAGCTTGAAGTCCTGGTAGAGGGCGACCTTCTCCGCGCTCTCCTTCGTGTCCCTGTCGATCTGGCGCTGCCAGTCTGCGATCTGCTTGTTCACCTCGTGGAGCTTCCACTCCTGGATCCCGAGGTAGAGCGCGAGCGAGACGGCGACCAGCATGGCGGCGCCGTTGACGAAGAACGCCGTCCGCACGACCTTCGTGTCGGGCAGGTTTTCGACGATGCGCAGGTTGGGGTGCCAGGCCGGCACCACAATCGCGGCCGAATCACTTTTTTTCGTCAGCGTTAGTGCCATCTTGTGAGTTGTACTGGACCATGAGGCTCATGAGCCCGAACCAACGGAATTCGGCGGCTGTCTTGGCCAGGGTGTCCGGGACCACGACCTTGCGCGACCTCATCCACGGGACCGGGTCGAACTTCAGGGCAGAGATGCCGAGCGAGGAGGCGAGCGCGCCCTCGAGCCAGGCGAGCTTAGGCGAGAGCTGGATGCAGATCACCTGCCCGACCGACTGGCCGGTCTGCACCTCGTAGAACCCGATCGAGGACTGGAGCTCCTTCAGGAGGCGCTTGATCAGCAGCGGTCCCATCCCCGTGAAGTCGAATGTGTTCGAACGGAAGAGCTTCCTTGCGGACTCCTCGTCCTTGAGGCCGAGCTCCTTCTGGACGACGGGCACCATGGCCTCGAGGCCCTGGGGAATCGGCCGCGAGGCCTCGACCCCGGTCGCCGAGACGATGAAGCTGTGGGTCGTGTCGTTGCCGACGTCCAGGACCAGGGTCGGCGTCTTTGACTTCTCGAACGCGAGGAAGTCGACCAGGGCCCCGAGCGTCGCGACGCTTCCCAGCTCGAGGCGGTCGGGGAAGATGCCGATGTTCAGGAGGACCTCCTGCGTCGCAAGGATGTCCTCGTTCGGCACCCCGCAGAAGATCACTTCCTTCTGGTTGGCCTTCACCATGTCGTAATCGGCGCCGTCGCTGGCGTTGAGCATCGCGATGGTGAACTTGTCCTGCTCGATGCGAAGCTGCTGGGTGAAGAGGTCGGCCATGTAGTTCGCCTCCTTCATTTTCTTGAGCTCGAGGGTGTGGCGCCGGACGACCCGTTTGGGCGGGTAGATCCCCACGACGGCGTGCAGGTAGCCGCTCGGCGGCTTCTTCGGCTGCATCACCCTCAGAGCCTCGGCTATCCCCGCCTCGTCCCCCAGGGCGCACTCCCTGAGCTCCTCAATCTCCAGGGGAGCCGAAACAGCAGTTGTTCGGGCCAAGAGGACCGAATTCTCGTTCATTTCGACGAAAAATCCCTTCGTCTTCTTCGAGAATAGCATGGAGGCGTTTTAGGAGAAAAAGGACTCTTACCGGTCCCCCCGCAGGGGCGCTGAGACCGGTTTCCGGACACTGGATGGTCATCGCATCAGGGAATCACCCCATTTACAAGGCGAAACAGGCATTACTGCCGCGCCCGTAAGTATTTACCCTTATTTAAAAGAAAAACCCGCCGTGATGTGCGGCGGGTTTGGCCTATTTCTGCCACGTGCGCTTCTTGTGGCGATTCGACTTCAAGCGCTTCCGGCGCTTGTGTTTGTTCATCTTTAACCGGCGTTTCTTCTTGAGATTTCCCATATGTAGTTGGTGCAGAGAAGGTGCGATTCGCCCTTCGGGCTGTCGAGTGCAATCTTCCCCGGCTCACCCCTCTGCCCCGATGCCGGTCCAGAGGCCGGCGACGGTGGAATAGACCCAAAGGCGCACGCGGCAGCCCTCGAAGAAGCCCGCGGCCGACGACCCGTAGGCCCTGAGCTGGCCCTCGTAGTCCGACGCGAGCCTGCCGAGGAGGGCCCCGTCGTCCTCCCCCGCCCCGCGGCGGTTCGTCTTCCAGTCGATGATCCAGAGCTCGCCCGCCTCCGGGTCGTGGAGGACCAGGTCGATGACCCCGTCAATCCATCCGTCCCCGGAAAGAGGGGCGAAGACCCCCACCTCGGCCAGCCGCGTCCAGCGCGCCTCGCGGATGAGGCGCCAGGCCTCGCTCCCAAGGAGCCGGTCCCATTCCTCGCGGCCGCGCTCCGCGAACCCCATGTCAGCGGCCTTGGCGAGGGATGCGCCGCCGTGGGCCTCGACCGCCTCCTGGCCGCCCGCCCAGGGCATGAATTCCAGGGTCTCGTGCCACCAGATGCCGTACTCCAGCGGATCGACCTGGAGCTCCCGGGAGGGTTGGGGGGCGTCGGCGGAGGCCTCGTGAAGGGCCCCCCGGGCAAGGTCGGGCGCCCTTCCGAGCTGGTGCGGGAGGACTCGCCTCGGAAACGCGGGCGCCGGGGAGCCGGCCGCCTCCGGCTCGCCCTCCTCGGGAGGCGCGGGTGCCTCGGCGGGTGCCCCCGACGGCGGAGCCGCCCTGGGGCTCACCGCAATCTCCCCGATCGCGCCCGGCTCAAGGCCCCAGATCTCGCCGAAGCTGTCCTCCTCGGGAGGCTCCTGCGACCAGGGGATGACGAGCGCCGCCTTGGCGCGCGTGAGGGTGACATAGAGGAGCCTCACCGTGTTGCGCCGCTTCTCGCGGTCCTGCGAGAGGCGGGTGTCCGCCCCCACCCCCTCGTTGTCGAACACGACGCGCATGCCGCCGTCGCGGTCCCTCACGGTCCTGAGCCCCGCCTCGGGCCTGTGGCCTATGGAGCGCCACAGGCCGACCGGGATGACGACCGGCCACTCGAGCCCCTTGGCGGAATGGGACGTGATGAGGTTGATCGCCCCGGCCCCGGGGCGGCCGGGCGTGCGAAACTCGTCGAGGGACCCCAGCATGTCCCCGAGCCAGGCGCGCGGCCCGGCCCCATCGGCGCCCATCTCGGCCGCCCGGGCGAGCAGCCGCTCGAGCTCGTCCTCGAGCCCCCCCTCGGGATCCGCGGCGCGCGCCTTCGCGGCCAGCCCGCACGCCTCGCAGAGCTCGGCCGAGAACCGACCGAGCGACTCGCCCTCGGCGTCGGCGCGGTCGATGAAGGGCGCGAGGATCCCGACGGCGCGCGCGACCTCCCCCGCGTGGTCCCCGGCCTCGGCCCAGGGGAACACCCCGTCGCGAAGAGCGGAGGCGATCTCGGCGTCGCTCGCGCCGAAGACCTCGCGCAGGACGCCGACCCATTCAAAGGCGTTGTCCGGGTCGCAGACGACCGCCAGGAGCCCGCAGACCCAGGCATAGGCGGGATTGTCGCCGCTGCGGTTGCGCTTCATCTGCAGGGCGGTCTTGAGGCCCGCGTCCCTCAGCTCGTCGCGGATGATGGGAAGCCATGCCCTGCGCGGCGCGAGGATGCAGACGTCGCCCCAGTTCTGCGCGCCGACGACGCCCGGCCCGCCCTCGGCGAGGATCCGCGCCACCTGGCGCGCCTCGTCGGCCAGCTTCTTGTCGGCAACGTCCCGCGTCCCGGAGACCGGCGAGAACCGGATCGGGATACGCCAGGCGTTCCCTTCGGCGTTGCGGGGCCCGGCGACGAGCGGCTCGTAGGGGACCTGCAGGAAAGGCGGCGGGGCGCCCTCGGCGGCCGGCAGCCCAAAATTGAAGTCGCGTCCGGCGCCGAAGGCGGGGGGCAGCGTCGCGTTGAGCAGGGACACCACGCGGCCCGGCGCCCGGAACGTGACGCGGAAGGTGAGCCGCTCCCCCCCGAGCCCCGCCTCGAAGGCCGCGACGTGCTCGCTAAAGTTGCGGATGTCCGTGCGGTCCGAGTAGATTCCCTGCTGGGCGTCGCCCACCATGCAGAAATGCCCGGGCCTCGGCGGCGCGCCGCCCTTCCTCGGCCACGCCCCGAGCGGCGCGTCCGGGGGGCGCGCGATCTCGACGAGGACCGCGAACTGCTTCGGGTCGGTGTCCTGGGCCTCGTCGAGGAGGACCCTCCAGCCCTCGCCGCGGATCCGCTCGAGCATCGACGCGTCGCCAAGGACCTCGAGCGCCGTCTCGATCTGGTCGGCGTAGCTCTGGATGCCCCGGTCGACGCGCCACGCGCGGAACCGCAGCGAAAGCTCGGCCGCGAGGACGCCGCCGGCCTGTGCGAGCCAGGCCTTGAGCGGGGCGAAGAGGCGGGCGTAGAGGTCGACGATTCCGGACGCGGTGCCGTCGGGCTTGATGACCGGCAGGCGCTCGCCGTCCGCGCCCAGGCGCCGCATCCACTCGCGCGCCCTCTCCTGGTTTCGCGCGAGCGAGAGGGCGCCCTTGCCTTTGCGCGCGGGCGCCGACGCGAGGATCTCCTCAAGGACCGCCTGCGACGGCGGGGGCTTCGCCCCAGGGCGCGCCGCCAGGAGCCGATCGGCCGTCGCCCGGTCGAGGCCCTTGGCGAGATCGAAGATCTCGTCCAGCGAGACATGGCGCAGGAACCCCTCGGTCTGCGGCGCTCCCAGCGACGTGAACTCCATGGAATCCTGCTCGAGGAATTCCTGCCAGTAGGAGTCGTCGTCCTGCTCGATCAGGACCGGGTTCAGGTGGATGCCGAGCGTGCTGCCGTGCCGGCGCGCGAGGAGCAGGCAGAAGCTGTGGATCGTCCCGAAGAAGGCGAGGTCGAGGACCGCGAGGGGCTCCACGTCGGTGCGGACCGAGTCCGCCATGCGGCGCAGGAGCACGGAGCGGGCGCGCTGCTCGATCTCGGCCGCGGCCTTCTTGGTATAGGTGACGACCGCGGTCCGCCTCAGCATCTCGGCGCCCTGCGGCGACAGCGCCATCGCGGCGAGCCTCTCGGAGATCGCGGTCGTCTTTCCCGACCCGGCGTTTGCGACCACCGCGAAATTGACCGCCCATTCTCCGGAGAAGCGCTCGCGGTCCGCCTGGTCGCCGGGCCTACTCATCCGCGGCCTCCTCGGCGCCGGCTTCTGCGGCCTCGCCAAACGTCAGTCTGAATTTTTCCTCGAGGACCTGCGCGGCGATCGGCGCGCAGGCGAGCGGCCACTCGAAGCCGTGCCCGTATTCGGTCCGATCGGCTGTCCGGGCGCCGTAGATGCCCGTCTCCAGGTGCGCCCCGAGGACCTGGAGCTTGGCGCAGGCGGCCTCGAGCTCGTCCATCCCGATGCCCGACGCGCGCTCCTCGGGCTTGAGCATCCACACGTTGCCCGAGGCCCCGAGCGAGCGCGCCGCCTCCAGGTACACGCCGAGCTGGAGTGATGCGCCGCGGGACGCCATGGTCCTCGCCGAGAGGCGCGCGTCGCCGCCGGTCTTGAAGTCGGCGATCTCGATCCGCGAGCCGCCCCACCCGGGCCGGTCGGACAGGACGAGGTCCATCTTCCCGCGCACGGGCATCCGCTCCCCCGCCCCCACGGGGATGGTGGCGCCCTCCGGCAGCCAGATCTCGGCGGCCGCGAAGTCCGCGGCGGGCAGCTCAAAGACACGGCCCAGCAGCTCGCGTGCGGCCCGCGAGACGTCCATGTGGAAGGAGTCCCAGTAGCGGTCCGCCGGCCGGCCCGAGCGCAGGCGCGCCAGCTCCCCGTCGAGGCGCGCCCCCGCCGAGGCCCTGTCGGGAAAATAAAAGAATTTGCCCTCTGCCGGGATCCCCCGCAGAGCGGCGGCGAGCACGCGGTGCACCGCGATGCCGACCGCCACGCGCCGGTCCCTGAAGAAGGAATGCCACTCCACCCTCCTGACCCGGAGCACCGCGTCGAACCAAAGCGTGGCCGGGTCCCTTATCCCCTCCTGGACCTGGCTCGCCGTGAGGCTCCGCGGGCGGGTCGCCCCTCCCGGGTCCCCGAGGAAATGCGCGTCGAACGGGGCCGCCGGGTCCCGCCGGCGCCGCCAGATGGCCGCCCAGGCGGCCAGCTCCGGCGAGTCGGCCCAGGTCACCGCGCGCCGCCGCGCCGGCGAGAGCCGGCCGAACCCCTCCGAACCCGAGCCCGAGGGGGACAGTAGCCCCTTTTTCCACATCACGCGCTCTAGCCATGTGTTCGGCGAGAGGCGCACCTCGGGCTCCTCCTCGCTGAAGAGGGACGCGCTAAATAGGACGCGCCGGCGGCAGTCGCGCGCCAGGGAGCAGTACTGGCGCCTCTCGAGGAGCGCCCGGTCGTCGCTCGTCGGCAGCCCCAGCGAGAAGCGGCCGAGTTCCTTGTCGAGGCGGCGCCTCTCCTCATCGCCGAGCCACGTGCTCGGCTCGCGCCTCTCGGGCCAGGTCCGCGCATTGGCCCCCGTGAGGATGACGTCGGACCACGACACGCCCGCCGCGCGGCGCACCGTGGTGAGCGTCACGCGCGCAAACGTGGTCTTCCCGGGCGAGGCGACGAGCGGGCCCTTTTCCGGCAGGAAGGAGCGGATCGCCTCAAGGAGCGCGCCCGCGGGCATAGGCTCCTGGGCGCGCCGCGCGAACTCGCGCAAGGCGCCCCAGCCCGCGGGCTCCGAGAGCGCCAGGCGCTCGCGGACCGCCTCGAAGCGGTCGAGCGCCTGCGCCGGCGTCAGCGGGTCGGGCCACTCGGGCAGCACCAGGCGGGCGACGCGCCCCACCTCCTTCCAGTCGGCGTCCTCCGACGCCTCGAGGCGCTCGAGAAGCGGCCCTAGCGCGTGCGCCTGCGCGTCGTCGAAAAGCTGCTGGCAGACGCGGCGCGCCCGCGCCTGGGTGAGGTTCGCCAGGTTCAGGAAGCCGAGGAGCGGCCACAGGGCGAGCAGCTCCTCGAGGCGGCACCCGCGCCCGTAGAAGTCAACGAGCGCCTTCTGGATCGCGATGTCGATGGGCGGCGTGCCCGGGATGCCAATCAGGTCGGCGTAGGGGATGGCCGCCTCCTCGAGCAGGCCGACGAGCCTCGCGTGGGCCGGGCCCGCGCCGTGAAGGATGACGGCGATGTTCTCCGATCCCTGGGCGAGGAGGCGCGCGACCGCGCGGGCGACCTCGTCCATTTCTCCCGAGCGGGAATGGCCGATGACGACGTCGGCCCGGTCGGCGGATCCGTCGCCCCCCGACCAGAGATCGGCGACCGCCGCGCAGGTGCCCTCGGGCTCGGTTTCGTCGGCCGACTGCTTGGCGACGCCGAGCGCCGCCTCCCAGGCCTCGACCCATTCCTGGTCGGACTCCCTCCTGCCATGGAACTCGGGCGAAGCAAGGACGACGCACACCGAGCCGCAGCGCCTGGCCAGGGCGACGAGCCCGAAGAACTCGGGCCAGCCCTCGGCGCCGCCCGCAAGCACGAGCAGCCTGTCGGCGATCCGCGCGGCCTGCGCAGGCGGGCGCCTCAGGCCGGACTCCTCGTCGTCGAGCGGGCCTAGGGCGTAGCCGTGGGCCGCGATCCACGCCGCCATGTCGCCAAACACCGCCCGAAGCTCGGGACGCGGGAAGTGCTCCGCCCGGAATCCCCCGCGAATCAGGTCCTCGAACTCCGAGAGGGCCGACTCAAGGTCGCTCTCGAGGCTCCGCCACAGGCGCCTCGCCGGGTCGTCGTCCGCGAGCGCGGCGACGCGGGCGCCGATCCGCCCCCTGAGGAGCAGCAGCTGCAGGCCCTTGCCGAGGCCGGTGGGCGGGCGCCGCTTCTTTCTCGCGAGCGAGGGGGTGAGGAACTCGACGCCGAGGAGCCGGACGCCCTCGTCGAGGCACCTCTGCTTCAGCGCCTGGGTCTGCCCGCGCGTCGGGGCGACGACCAGCGACCTCGCGAGCGTCCCCTTCCCCTCCTCAAGCCACGGGCGAACGACCTCCCGCCACGCGCCGTCGGCGAAGCGGGATAGGAAGAGTTCTACGCCGGGATGGGTCTTCAACTTGGGATGGCACGCAGCCATCCCAAAATTGGGCTCACTTCGCGAGCACGTACTTCGACGCGTGCGACTTCGCGCGCGACGCGGCGTTCCTGTGGACGACGCCCGACTTCACGGCCCTGCTGATCGCCGAGACGTAGGCGATCCCGGCGGACTTGGCCTTCGCGGCGTCACCCGACTTCACGGCCGCCTCAAACCCCTTGTGCAGGGTCTTCAGGCGCGTCTTGACCGCCTTGTTGCGGAGGGTGAGGCGCACCGTCTTGCGGGCTGCCTTGATAGCGGATTGGGTGTTGGCCATGGTCTATGGGATGATCGGAGCCCGCCATGGACTCAAACGGACGGGGTCGAGT
>Ga0265319_1002020_pt1 | contig 11422 bp, 28 predicted proteins | sample 4824metaG_FD_192443 | JGI IMG/M metagenome (GOLD analysis project Ga0265319, IMG submission 192443) | Rhizosphere microbial communities from Carex aquatilis grown in University of Washington, Seatle, WA, United States - 4-8-24 metaG | ecosystem: Host-associated > Plants > Roots > Rhizosphere >...
ATCCTAACGTCAAGTACGATGGTGCTTCGAGATCGCTTATCGTGTCAGACGTGATTGTACTCGCCGACAGTACATTTGTTACAATACCTTGGCTTGCAGTCATTGGCGTGCTGATTTCAAGATCAAAACCATCACAATATGAGACGACGCCATGTGAATTATCGATTGTGGTGCGCATAGAACTAATAAATAAATATTACAGTACACACGTTTGTCATTGATTTTGTGAAGCGTGTGGAATACACCACGATCGAGACGTGAACGCAGCAAAAAACTTATTGAATAATCTTAAAAATAGTGTACCGGTGAGTTGCCGGGATCGAGGAAAAGCCTTCAAAAAAGGTCGATCAAAATGAAGCAGAAAATGAACAATGTTTCACAAACTATTTACCAATCAAATGTTTCAAAGTTCATCTCAATTGAAACTGTGAACTCACTTTTTGATCGTAAACTTTCAATGTGAAACATATTTATATTTTATGAAAACGACGATCAATGAACTTCGCAACATGATTCGTGAAGAGCTTACACAGTACATGCAACAAAAAGTTCAGAGCGTTATTGATGACGCAGTCGACGTTGCGGAAGAATACGTTAGCGCAGTTGCAGACAAAAAAATGTTTGGCAAACGCGCGTTGTTGAACGATCTCAAGGAAAAAGTTCACACATTGAATTCTCTCGCAAAATGGTTAGGTATGCGTCGTGAAATTGAGGCGATAAAGTGTGTCGACGTCCTAAAGTCGCTTGACAAGATCATTGAACTTGCAGGATACGCCGGAGATCAATTCAAAGACATGCAAACGCACCTGAATCTTGCAAAGAAAACAGCAAAAAACGCGACGTACAATGATATGCCAAGCGTACCAAACAATCAACAATTAGCAAATATTGGTTCACGGCGCATCGCGTGAACTACCTACGTCGCCGTCGACGTTCAAATTCGACTTGAACTAAGCCATATGCAATTATGATTAATGGAAATAACAAAATTGTTAATAACACGTCCTTCATATGATTTGTCCTTTCAACAACACGATTGCAGGTATGAGTTTCTTCACTCTATCAAATCCTTTTTTGTATACGTCGTTGTGTAACGGTGCGTCATAGCTTGGATCAAAGAAGCGCATTTTTACGGGATCCCAAACAAACGTGTGAGCGATTTCGCATGGGTCGTAGTTTTCCCACCAAAACATGGGAATGCTTATGCGATGCTTGTTAAAATATTTCTCCGGTTTGCGCGTCAATAACACTTTGCATCCAAGACGTTGTAGTCCTTTTACTTCTTCGTCAACTGTTGTGCCAATATGATGACACGTATGATTTTTTCTGGGCCAAATCGCACGACGCATCCTGTCATAGCTCACACCTGCGAGCATCGCGGCGCTCGCAATCCCACACCCACATCCTTCAATTGATTTTACGTATGTAACGTGTAACATTTTGTCTCCTATCACCAAACAAACTGTGTATTAATGTTTCTGTTTTCAACAACAACATTACCACAAATTTTCACGTTTTTGTGAATGACCGATCTACCTAGCACTTGAGCGTTGTCATACACTAACGCGGTTTCATGTACAAATGAAAGTAAATCTACGTACGCGGTGTCGGCCACCCATCCACCCATTTGGCCATCAGGATTCAGGTGACGATGTGCAGGAACCCTACCTTGCGCGATCGTGAACATGAATTCACCTGCGACAAGTTCTCTCTTTTGAACTTGTCTGTCAAACAGGTACTCAAACACCGATGTCTGTTTGTTTTTCGTCATGTACCGTCAATTTCTTTAGCTCATCGCTCAACATTGAGGTGATGACTTCAATGATCTCTGACGTTACTTTTAACATTGTCATGTCATTGTCCCACACAACGTCATCAGGAGCAGAAATTTTTCTTGCAAAGTCATTGACTTTCAGTCCGAGTGCTTTCCTTGCAAACTTGACTTCACCTTGAGAAATTTCTACGCCCGTAGAAAACACTTTGTACGCAGCTCCACACTCGGCAGCGCGTAGTTCATATATCCAAAACCACTGTTCACCACACTTTTTGCATGTGTATCCGAGCGATTTTTGCGCGAAAACATGTCTACCCACCTTCAACGTGATTTCAATTTCACCATACGTGAGATCATTTGATTCACACTCGTAACACTTCTCGTACTTATTAATGGGCATGGAGTAGTATAAAACAATCCATCGCGAAAATTCACTAATTACTCGATTTTGACTGTAAAATCATCAATTTTTCACGTAAATCATTATTTTCAATTCTTAATGATCTAATCGTGTCTGTCAATGGATCTGTCAATGGATCTGTCAATGCGTCAAATAAATCTTGATAAGAATTTATCAATTCGTTAAGTTGTTTTTCATCAATCATTTCCCGTCTCCCGCGATTAATTGTTCAAGATAAAGAATGCGTTGAGTTAAATTTTCAATATCACGTTGCAAATCTTCAATGCTACTACGTTGTGGTTTTTGATATGGAGCGGGTATATCAATGGGAAACGTTGGTAAGTTCTCGTACCAACGTTCGTAATCATCAGGAAACTTAAAATTGGGTTGAAAATTGGGCCCGTACATTACGGTTGTATCATAGTTCATAATGATTTCCTTCAATTTCAATGTGAATGAGCTTACGCCACACAACATGTCTTTGATCAAATCTTTGTCTGACAATTCTTCGACAGGCGTCGCGTTGATGCGACACATTTTGATCGCATCGTCCGCACGTTTCATTTCGTCAATATCAACACTCATCTTGTAATAACTTTAATCACTTTGCGTTGAAGTGTTCAAATAATTTTAAGTTGTTGAGCGCATTTTCACGATACTCGTCGTTCTCTGTCGTGTTGTCGACGTATCTTTGCCAATAGACACACGCCTTCTTTTCATCGTTAACGTCATGAAGGCACAAACCCATCATGTAGACGGCGTCAAGGTACTTGGGATTAATGTCAATCGCTCTTTCAAAGAACGTCATCGCGACGTACGGATGCTGCGGATATGCAATGTAACCAAGGTTATAGAGCGCAGCAATTGACTTTGGATTAATCTTAAGTGCTTCATAATAGTATTTTTCGGCACAGTGCAAATTGTTTTGTTTCACGCACATTGTGCCCATGTTTATCAAAGCGTTGACGTGTTTTGGGTTGATCTCAATCACACGTTCGTACAACTTCATCGCCGCTTCATCGTCGCCCAAATCATCGAGGATTGACGCTTTTTCGTACAGTTCGTCTGCTCGAATGTTTGAGCCAAAACTAACATGAATTACGTTGTCTTTTCCCATATTTCAATACCTCTTCATGCGCCAAACGTCCTTCTCGACGTCCCACGTTCCGTAGTGTTCGTTGTCAACGGTGAAAAAAACTTTCTTAACGTGCTTGTTGCGTATTGCAGACTGACAGTCGACGCAAGGCTTTGCCATCGCCATCGTCTGCTTGTCACGCAACACTCGAGCAACGTATAACGTAGCTCCCCACCCGCTCTTCTTGAGAGCACGTGCTTCTGCGTGTGCATGGGGCACCGGTTGTGCCTTGCACGAGCCGTTCACAGACATGACGCAAGCACCGTCTCGTCTCACGCTCACACATGAAACATAAAATTGCTTGTTCTTGTCATCGTCACGCTTCGCGACGTCACATGCCAAATCGAGCAGGAACATAAATCAAGTATATCACACCGTTTTTATATATTCACTTCACGTGTGTTTTTACGTTCATCCACTTTACCCAATGCGCGCTCGCCCAACACGGTATCACCTGCACAAAGTCATAGTACTTTGTCTTCACGTATCCACACGGTGAATAATCATACTCACAGCATGGCTCATTCGAATCGTCCTGACACGAACACCCTCGAGACACATGTACGTCACAATATAGTCGATTTTCTCGAGAAGGATCATCGCATGGCACGTAGTACCACTTTGCGTTTCGAAAACAATGGGAACAGTTTAGTTTTTTCATCCGTTGTCAAACCATCCAAGCAATGCAAACGTTGACGCAGCATTTGCAAGGTCAAAAATAATTCCTTCGCTCTCACAATAATCGACCAAGTGCTTTGCAGGTGTTCCCAACACGTACGCAGAGTTCTTCGTGTACGCGACATTGTCCTCTGCGCGCTGCACGTTTGAAGTCGTCACGACCTTGTCGTCCTCGACTCGCCTGCCCACAATGCTTCCGAAGTAAACGTCCCAATTTTCAATGTGATATGTCTTCATGTCAAAATTATATTCTTTCTCACACCGTTTTACACGAATTTTCACGTAAAATATTTACGCTCACATCAGTATGCACGTAGTCACTTTGTCTTTCTTTGAACTCAACTATCATGTCATTGAAACACGCGATGCAGATCGTCATCCCAGACGGGTACTTGAGAAATTCTTGCTCACCGTGCTTCTTGCACGTCTCAGTGTTCATACGTCCTCAACACATAGTCGTCTTCAACGATCTTGTAGAAGTACCGTGACTCGCAGCCCAGCGCCCACCTGTTCCAATAGTCATTCAACATTTTGCACATCACCTCGGCATGTATCTTGTGCAAGATGTTATCGCAAACAAGCATGTCGTCGTACGTGCCACGGTCAAAGTTGTCAACGGCAACTATTTTCACTTTGATAACCTCTTCAACAATTCTTTACGAAGAATTTCAACATATGTCGCATCAGCCCCCACGCGATGACTGAGCATGTTAAACGTTGCATATGCATTCACAAGTCGTTCGTCGTCGAGCGACACAGGATCCCAAAACAATTTTCCGCATATGCTGATATCATTTATGTTCATCTCTCGTTTCCTCTCGTTCAATCACAGTGACACTCTCAACAATTAAGGTGGTAACCTATTTCTTTCCACGCAAACCGTCGAGGTGTTCCTTTGCGTTCATCAACGCAGCCGCGACCTTGTACTTCTTGACAGCAGATTTGTTCGTGGGAATGTGACGATTGCCAGTAGGCGTCTTGATGAAAAACTCACCGTTCTTCGATTCCCACGAACACCCGTCAGGAGCAGGAAACTTTAGCGCAAAATCGTTCAGCTTGTCACGTTCCCATCCCCTGACGAGCTCATTGTAATAAAACTTCTCAAGGTCAGACAACGCAGCGTACGACACTTGCAACAACGTTGCCTTGTCTCGAACTCTGCCAGAGCTGTCGATTGCGAATTGACGCTTCTTGCTTTGTTTCCACGTCTTCACAAGTTCATCGTGAACCGCACGTTCAGCATTCGTTAGTAGATAACCTGTCTCGCGGCGCTCATTGAAATCATCAATGTACGACACTGCAAAGTCACAACAGTCACGCCACACCGTACCGGCATTATCGATTGTCATGTCACGTGGCTTCTTCAGGCGGAAGCGCAGCTTCACGCCGTGACGTCGCTTCCACAGCATGTTATCGATGAGCACGTACTGTTCGCCAAACACGTAAATTAGCTTGGCGTCCTTGACGCAGTCGTGATTATCGATCGCCTCGACCTCTTTTCCTGCAATGAGCTCGTCAACTGCTCGATCAAAGTCAAACGTGCAAACGTCTTCAACCTCAACGCCAAACACGTCGTCTTTGCGAATCAACCACCCATCATGGCTGCGCGCATGTGTTCCCATTAAAGACACTCCATGCCACGTGCCAAGAAGGTCAACGTAAACGGATTGTCCCATCCGAAATGCCTGCAAAGCCTCTTCGTAAGAAATAATTTTTTCATGTCATCAACCAGTACTTCTCGTATGCTTCACACTCTGCGTCATGTTGCTCTTTGTCGGTGAGCTCGTAGTAGACGCACTCGTCGATGCCGAACGCGTCACCGTCGAGCTTTGCAAACCCACCCTCTGTGGGCTCAACGTCCGGAAGTCCTGCGGTGCGATGAACACCCAAAACACGTGACGCAACGGGTGGCACGATCAAGAACGGAGCGATCAACGTGACGTCCGTGTCTCCACGTGTCACGGTGAACTCGCAATTCACGACAATGTTTTTATTCTTCTTCATTGAATTAATTTACCACGTTTCACTTGCAATTACACTACGGTGCGATTCCCTCGTCCCAATCGTACTCGCCGTTGTCGCAAAACTTGCCGATGACTTGTTGATACTTGACGCCCGTCAATGCGCGCAAGACTTGGTCGAGAACCCATGCCTTGTGGTGTGCACCGTCTGTTTGGCCGAAGTCGAGAATCAAGTTGATTGCTCCCTTAACGTCAGGCTCTTCAACGATTAGTCGAAACGCGTAGTCTTCGTTCGACAAGCAAAGCAACGAACCTCGATCCTCCCACACTATCTCGTTGTCGTTGTTCAGCTCAACCTCGTCCCACTCTTCGTGTCGAGCAGAGTGCAGCTTGCTGTGACACTCAATGCGGTTTCCACGTCGAAGTGCTTCGACCGCGGCGTCATAATCAAAATTAGTCATCATGTTTCCTCGTCAACGTACAGGTACACACATGCGTCTGTGTAGTCAAACTTACGCAATCTTACAATGCCCTCGCGCTCCGCGCCATCGTTACTCCAATCTAACCACCTCACGCGATCGCCCACCCCGGGCACAATATCATTTCGCACAAGAAATTTTGTGTCGTTCGAAACAATGTAAACTTTCATGTTCATATTATTTTTCCTTGATCCTAAAGATGTCATGTTGCACGTCACAGAACCAGCCCGACTTAACGTTGTATAACATGTTTTGCCGCACTTCAACGGGCTGCCACGCGCGCGCATTGAACCTGGACGAAACTTCGAGATCGTACCCGAGGTACGTCGTCAACAGCTTCGCTGCCGTGTACCCAAATTCTTTCTCAATCAAGACGACACCAACGCCTTTCTCAAAGGAGCTCGAGCCTGTCGCATTGTCATGCCATTCGTTTCGAGAACTGTCCGGACGACGTCATCGTACAGGCGCCGGTGGAAGTAGTTCTTGTGATCTTCACACTTCATCATGCGAACCTCGAGGATCCTCGCTTCGAGATCGTCATCGAGCTCAGTGACGTGGTTGTGTATTGTCGTTGCCATGTACGTATTATATCAAATAGTGCGACGAATTACACTTTGCTGGCGTCAAAAAGGTGAAGCACCAAGTTCTCTTTTACATTTCCTCGAAATTTGCCAAAAAATAGTCATGCTCGACCAACCACTGATCAGTGTGATGTTTTGGATTACGAGCAATCATGTCACCAAGCTTGGGTGAACCCTTGTAATCACGATCATGATCGGAAATCGAGACTCCGGGAAGCAATTCGCCGAGCACGTATGGGCGAAGTTCAGTGAATTCCTTGCGGCGGTACTGTTTAAATTCTTTCATGTTATACTCTCAATGTAACAGCCATTTCAAGTCACAAAATCACCCGGGAAAATTTTTACAATGTGCTTGACCCACCCGCCTCTCGAGCAGGCCGGTAAAAGGTTGCCCTCGATGGGGTGGGGCCGGCCCCATCTGTGACCCACTGTGATGGGGCGGCCGGTGGGGATTACATCGTGGGTTCAACCGGCCCCGGCTCGTACCATGCGTCGCACACCCGCCGTGCAACCACCTGCAGCTTAGTTAGCTCGCCCTCAGCGTCCAGCCAGGCTCGCTTGTACGCTTCCTCCCTTTGCTCAGGAAAGGCGTAGCACCATTCGCTCTGTACGTGCTTGCCGCTCTCATTGCTCGGTATGCCTCGAGGCACCCACAAATACTCGGAACTCGACGCTCATGTCTTCGCATATTCGATGGTCGGTTCCCTCTATCTCGCCTTGCCACAAGATTTTTTCCATGATTTAGCATACCACACTTGCGATAAGTTTACACTTTTGCCTGAGCTCTTTTATTTTTGTCTCCCGTTGTCGGGCGACTCGCTCAGCTTCTTCGTACATGCCGCACTCAAAGAGCTCGTCGACCCTGCGCCTCATTCGCTCGACGTCGTTCACTGTGCGGCTCCGAGCAACACGTATTGCAGGTACTTCCAGAGCTCCGCAAGTGAATGCCACTGCAGCGCGACTGCCTCTACGAACATGATCAAGCAGATGAACGTCCTCATGATCAGCACTTGTTGCATGCGTGGTCACCGCTTGGCGGTGATGCGTAACACCCGCTGCCGCAGTTCCACGGTGTCGGACTGCTGCACCCGTTGTTGCACGTCTTCGTCGTGGTCGTCGTGCCGCCGCTGATGCAGCACACAGCTCCTTCGTTCACGTCGCTGCAGGCGCTGTAGCCTGGGTAGCTGTTGCTTGGTGAGGCGTCAACGCAAGTTCCCTCGGAACACGTCATGTGTGAGCAGGGATCTGACTGCGTCTGCGCAGGGAGACAACCGAGTGCGATTAGGGCGAGCAGAGCGAATGCGTGTTTCATGTTATTAGTATATCACCTTTCTTGCGAGTTTACACTGAGCGAATATTTATCTCCGGTGGTCCCTCCCGGACTTGAACCGGGACGCATTGCTGCAGCAGATTTTGAGTCTGCCGTGTCTGCCAATTTCACCAAGGGACCGAATTCATCGTTTACACTGACGCCGATTGAGCTCGTTGATCAGTCGCAAACGCCTCTCGTTGAGAGCAATTGCTTCGTCTATTACCCGATTGACATCATCTCAAGTATTAAAACATCGAGCTTCTCGACTGCTTTCTTGATGTGCTTGATGACCGAGTGCATGGTTTAGTATATAACAACGCATTAAAAAATACAAAACAGGGCGACAAAAATGATGATCATTGTCAGAACAATGCACGCAGTGCTGATGCCTTGCTTTACTGCGTCGTGTGCTTGCTTACTGACATCATTGGGAGTCAGGTCGTCCCAAGGCTGGTATCTGTGCGGCGGTGGTAGGATAGTATTCATGATTGTCTCCCGCGAAGCTCGTCGAACACGTGGTGCATGTAGAGCCTGACGAACGAAAGCCACCGATCGAGCGTCTCAGATCGTTCAGAGTCCTGACATGAACACAGGTTGTGAACTGCATCAATGCGTGTCAACAGGCGTTCTTCGTCTGTACTTTCGTACGATTTGTTTGTCATCAGCCCTCCAATCGCTTTAGCTTTTCAACGAGCGCATCGAACGCAGCGAGAGCTTCTTCGACAATTTCACATGACGCTTTTGCGTCTGTCCATGAAATGTAAACTCTAGACTCGTGTTCTGCAACCCAAAGGGCATTGTCAATGATCTTGCGTAGCTGTTCAATTTCCATTTTGACTCCCGGTCAGAAGTTTGATTAAGCGAAGCGCGCTCATTGCTTTCTTATAAGACAGCTCTTCTTCATATGAAAGGCGTTCGAGCTTTATGAGCAGCTGCTCTGTTTCGTTTGAAACGTAGTGCGCCATGATTTGTCTCCAATTCAGGCTTCGTCGTAACTTACTTCGTACACCGTGACGATCACTGAGATTTCAGGGTGTCCTGAGCCAATGCCTCCGCGAGTGATCATTTGATTTTTGAAAGTGCGCTTGACGACCTTGTGTCCCAACAACTTGAGTTCCTTTGCACGCTCGTCACGCTTTTGCTTTGCGAGCTCATGAGCGTCAAGAGAATTGAACTCATACCAACCGTAGTCGACTCCGTCATTTGCACGGATGATCGATTCGATCCACTTGAAACCATAATCGATAGGATTGAATGAATCTGTTCTTGTCATGATATCAGTATATCACATTCTCAAAAAGATTACACTAATACATGTGTTGGAACACAATTTAAATTCTTTTAATTGGGAATATCTTTGCAACATCGAAAACCCTCTGCATAGTATGCAAAATCCGGAGAATGAGAAGTAGTCATAGCTCTGCATGTATTTCTCACACCGTACGCGTGACCACCGCGAAGTGTTGATACCCATGGTTCGTGATGATATGATCCATGTTCATTTTCAACAAATTCATCAACGTTAGAATTCATGTCAAAAATTCCGTATTCGTTTTTACATTCCTTCATTGAACCCACAGGAACACGTTTATCAACTTTCGAGAACGGCGTCGTTAAAATGTTTTTCCATGGACGATCAATATTACATATTGACTTATCTCTTGTATATCCATCGCCATAGCCAATGGGCTTTCCTAACAAATCTGCGCCTTCGCAGGCCTTAGTCCACTCATCGCTTTTGCACAACCTTTTTCCCTCAATTTCACAAATATTACGGGCATCCCACCACGACACGTAGACTCTCGGCAGGTCTGATGTTTCCTCGGTGTGCTCAAGCGTATCCATGCAGAAATCCATGTGAACAGTCTTCTTGCTCAGGCACGTTGAAGTCTTCGCAAACTCCTCACAGACGATGGGCGTCTTTCCTGGATTCTTGACGTGCGGATCACGTTTGCGCTCCCGTATACACGTCTGCACAAGCTCAGGGCAATAATCACCCACGACATGTGTCATTCCATCGGGACACGCATCCTTCACACTCAGCTTCACGTTGTCGACTGTGGGCATCTTGAGGTGTTGTAAGGGTGTTACCCTTATAACATGCCGGTGTGTCATGTATTGAGTACCGCAGAATGATGCGATAGCGATCACTGACACCACACACGTTTCAATTACTTTTGACATGACGTGTATCCAAATGCACCAGGCCGATATACACTTGTTTCCAACGCTTCAATTTGTACAGTAATAAATTCGGCTGCATCAAGTTTTTCTTGAGAAATAAGACTATCTCGTACTTCATACAGATCGTTGATCACCTTATTCGTTTGTGCAACGTTGAAATCTACGTTTGTTGAAATTACCATGTTTTCAGTATACCACATTCTCAAAAAATATACACAATGATGTGAGGTTTGAACTCACGACTCGCAGGGTTACCGCGCGCTTTGTCCACGTTCTACTTAAGAAGTCATGACTTCTTTTTCGACGTCCAAGCTAATCATTGCAAAGTTTTAGTGTACACATACATGACTGTTGGGCAATTTACTTTGTCCTCCCTCATCAGTGTAAAGAGGTATCATATCTTCATATTCGTAAATTAATCCCTCTGCATGAGTATAAAGTTTGTATCGATCATCATATGATTCTGACATTGTCATTGTTCGTACGACTCGTGCTAATTCTGCGTTTCTTTGATTGTTTGTCATTATTACTCCTGGTGTGCGGGATTTTGATGATCTTAGTATATCACCTATCTTGTGACGTTACACTTTCGACATGTTTATGTCTTCTTTTGAGCATCCACAGTCTGACGTGTACGGGTGCATTAATTCATATTCTCTTGCAAGCTTCTTTGCGCGTAGCCTCTCCTTCATTCCCGGAACGAGCTTTGACTTCGCTATCCAATAGAGCGTTGAGAGCATTGACGCGTAGTTAGTCTCCGGTCCCCCATAGTAGTTACACTGCTTCAACGCGCGCGCACTCTCCTTTGCGCTCTCGTGTCCAAACGCTCTGTACGCTGATTGACACTTGTCTATGACGTGCCAGTAAGCTTGTCCTGCCTCTTCGAATGTGTCAAACGCTCGGTAGATCGCTTCCTTT
>Ga0265319_1002021_pt1 | contig 11416 bp, 11 predicted proteins | sample 4824metaG_FD_192443 | JGI IMG/M metagenome (GOLD analysis project Ga0265319, IMG submission 192443) | Rhizosphere microbial communities from Carex aquatilis grown in University of Washington, Seatle, WA, United States - 4-8-24 metaG | ecosystem: Host-associated > Plants > Roots > Rhizosphere >...
CATGTTGTAGGAGATGTCGATGCCCTGCCCGAGCGGGTTGCCGAGCATGTCGACGCTGCAGTTCTTGATCGTCACGCCGCCGAGGCGAACGTGGATCCCGTCGAGCTTCGCGCCGGAGACGGAGACGCCGTCGAGCATCGTGTCGCGGTACCCCTCGATCGAGATCCCGTTCTCGCCGCCGACGACCGAGACGTTGCGGATCGTGACGCCGTTCGCCCGCACGACGATCCCGCCGCGGACGATCGCACCGGGCTCGCCGACGAGCACCTCGCGCCGCGTGATCACGAGGGGACCTTGGTGCACGCCGGCCGCGAGACGCACGACCGGCGGCTCGAGCGCGTACGCCACCGAGGCCGCGCCCGCAAGCACGACGGCGACGACCGTCGCGGATACGACGCCGAGCCGGCCGAGCTCACCGCCCTCCTCCGCGTAGCCGAGCAGCAACAGCGGGAGCGCGGCTTGACCGAGTAGCTGCGCGACGAGCCACGCGCCGGCAAAGAGCGCGATCGCCTGCTCGAGCGGCGCCATGATCCCGAACGCGCGCATCAGCAGCAGTAGCAGCCCGAGCTCGAGCGCACCGAGCGGCAGCGCGGCCCAGCCGGGCTGGTAGAGCAGGACACGGTGGTACGCCTGCGTGTCGAGGACGAGGCCGACGCCCAGCATCAGCGCCACCGCCTCGATCGGCCACCAGCGATGCTCGGCGAGCGCTAGCGGGATCGCGCCCGCGAGCACGATCAGCACGGCCGCGAGACGCGACTCGATGCGTCCTCTCAGCGTGTACGACACGACGTGATCCTCCGGAGGAATCCGTGCGCGACGTACCGCGCACCGGCCAGCGTGTCGGCCGCCGGGAAGGCCCACTGTGAGGCCGCGCCCGCGAGCGCGAGCGTGCGCGTGTCGTCGCACAACGACGCGACTGCTCCGTCCGTCGCGAGCACGATCCAGCCGTCGACCGTCGGGAGCCCGTGCTCGGCGACGAGGCGCGCGAGCAGCGGGTCATGTTCGAAGCCGCGCAGAAAACCCGTGGCGCAGATCACCTGCGCCGATCCGTTGACCGACTGCTCGACGCGGAAGCGCCCTTCGCGCACCGCGCGCTCGAGCGGCTCGTCGAACCGCTGCCCCAGCGGATACGACGGCGTGAGCAGCTCGCGCAGATGCGCCGCGTGCTCCCCGTCCGCGAGCCGGTGAAAGCCGGCGAGCCCGCGGCGCGAGAAGTACTCCCGCGGGACGTTCAGCGGCATCCGCCGTGGCTCGTGGCGCCGCACGGAGACGACCTCGGCGCCCGCCTCGAGCGCGTTCAGCCACTCGGTCGCCGCTGCCAGCCCTGCGCCGACGACCGTGACGGTGGCTGCGTACTCGTGCGGTTCGTATGCGTGCACGGCGCGCGGGTCGTCGCGCAACTCCTCGGGCCACGCGAGGCCGGGATGTCCCGGCGCGACGAGCACGTGCGCGAAGCGGCCGCGCCCGTCGAGCTCGAAGCCGCCGTCGAGCGCCGCGATCCGCTCGATCCGCGCCGAGCGCACGCTCCGCTCCCAGCCGCTGCGCTCGCGGCGCCGCTCGACATGCGCGAGGAACTCCTCGACGGTCGGGTGATAGCGGTCGCAGGCGGACTCGACGAGCGGCCGCAGCGAGCGCCGGCGACGAACGCTGGAGAAGGCAAGTCCGGGGAACGTCGCCGGCCGGCAGTGCCCGTCGCTCTCCGAGCGCATCTCCCGCTGCCGAATCGCGGCGGCCCGCTTCCGCCACACGGCGGCCGGGTCGTCGTCGGTGCCGAACACCACGATCTCGCCCGGCTCGAGACCAGCGCGCCGCAGGACCTGGTACGCCGTGAACCCGGCGAGCCCGGACCCGACGATCGCGATGCTCATTACTTCACCGAGCCGGCGAGCAGCCCTTGCACGAAGTACCGCTGGAAGGCGAAGAACACGCAGAGCGGAATGACGAGCGAGATGAACGAAGCCGGCGCGATGATGTCGATGCTCGTCCCGAACTCGCGCAACTGGCCTGCGATCCAGACGGTGATCGGAGTCGTGTTCTGACCGAAGGTGAGCGCGACGAGCAGGTCGTTCCACGTCCAGAGGAACTGGAAGATCGCGAGCGACGCGATCGCGGGCAGGCCGAGCGGCAGGATCAATCGCACGAAGATCTTGATCTCGCCCGCGCCGTCGATGCGCGCGGACTCGAGGATGTCCTTCGGCAGACCGACGAAGAAGTTGCGCAGCAGGAAGATCGCGAACGGCAGCCCGAACGCGGCATGGAAGAGCGCGATGCCGTACCACGTGTCGAAGAGGCCGAAGGTGTCGTAGAGCCTGAACATCGGAATCAGCGCCATCTGCAACGGCACGACGAGCAAGCCGATGACGCCGATGAACACCCAGTCGCGTCCGGGGAAGTCGAGCCACGCGAACGCGTAGCCGGCCATTGCGCCCACGATGACGACGAGCAACGTATTGCCGACTGCGATGTACGCGGTCGTCTTCAGCGCGGTAATCAGCCCGTGATTGTGGAAGAGCGCGTCGTAGTTCGACCAGGTGGCGACGCTCGGCTTGGTGAAGATCTGCCACCAACCCTTCGACGCGAGGTTGGAGGCGGGCAGGATCGACGTGAGGAACAGCCCGATCGTCGGCACGAGCCACAGTCCGCCCAGGACGATGAGCATGAGATGGATCGGGGCGCGTGCGGCGAAGCGCAGTACCTTGGCGGCGACGCGGTCTTGCGGGTCAGGGATCTCGACGGCGGGCGCGGCAGCGGCCACTACATATCCCTTCTGAAGCGGCGGATGTTGAGCGCGAGCACGGGGACGACCAGGATGAACAGGAAGACGGCGATCGCCGAGCCGACGCCGAAGTTGCCACCACCCTGGAACGCGGTGAAGTACATCGCGAGCGCGATCACGTTGGCTTTCGCGTACTCCGACTGCGGGGCGAGCGCGTAGACGATGTCGAAGACCTTGAGGACGTTGATGATCATGGTCACGAAGACGACGCTGAGCACCGGCATGAGCAGCGGAATGGTGACGCGCCGGAACGTCTGCCACTCCGTCGCGCCGTCGGTCCGCGCCGCCTCGAGCACGTCGCGCGGCATCGCCGCCAAACCGGCGCCGATCACGACCATGGCGAAGCCCGCCCAGATCCAGATGTACGCGATCAGCAGCGACGGGACGATCAGGTTCGGGCCGAGCCAGGCGTAGCCGCCGAACGGCTTCGCGAACGTCTGGGCGCCGATCGCCGCGTGATACGTCCCCTGCGAGACCTTCGAGAAGTCGAACGAGCCGTCCGGCTTCGACGTCGTCGACTGCACCGTCTTCCCTGCCGCATCCCGGAGCTCGACCGTTACGCCGGGCAGCCCAAGCTCCTGCTTCTCGACGACGCCTACTTTCCCGCCGCCCGGCTTGAAGTCACGCCAGACGGTGCCGACCACGTCGCCCGGCTTCGGCGGCGGCGTCACGGCCTGCACTGCGCTCTTCGGCACCTGGTCGGGCGCGATCCCGGTGAGGCCGAGCAGCACGATGCCGCCGGGATGCGTCGCGGTCTTCAGCACGAGCGCGCCGCTCGACGTCGTCTGGAGGCCCGGTGTCGACGGTGAGGCCTGGCTGAGCACGCCCGCGGGACTGAAGACGCCGGAGATCGTCTTGCCGAGCGCGTTGACGGCGCCGAGTCCCGGGTCCTGCTGATACATGATCCGCCACGTCACGCCGGTCGCGAACGCGGAGATCGCCATCGGCAGGAACACGACGGTCTTGAACGCGACAGCCCAGCGCACGCGCTCGGTCAACACCGCGAAGATCAGCCCGATCGCAGTGACGAGCGCCGGCACGACCGCGACCCAGATCGCGTTGTTCTTGATCGCGGTCAGCAGCGTCGACGTCGTAAACAGTGTCTTGTAATTGTCGATCCCGACCCACGTGCCGATGAAGCCGTGCTCCCCGAAGAAGCTGCGTACGATCGTGTAGACGGCCGGGTAGACCATCCACACGCCGAGCAGGAAGAGCGCCGGCCCGAGGAAGATCGCGCCGGTCCCGTATTTGCCGAGCCGTCCAGGCCCGGCGGCGGGGGGCGGAGCCGCCGCAACCGGCGGCTCCGCGGTGATCCCCCCAGCGGTCAACTCGTTACTTGCCCTTCTTGTAGGCCGCGGCAGCAGCAGCCTCGAGCTTCTTCTGGATCCCGGCCACGTCGCTCGGCGTCTTCAGGAAATCCTGGAAGAGCCCCCACTCGCCCTGGCTTGCGGTGGCGCCGAAGGACGGCGGCTGCTGGTCCGACATGTCGAACACGACGGACTTCGCGGTGCTGATCGGTGCCTCGTTCGTCCGGGTGATCGCATCCGGATAGATGCTCGCCGGGACGTTCTTGTTGCCGGTCCCGAAGCCGCCCTGCTTTGCCCACGCCTCGGCGGCCGGCGCCGTTGCGAGGAACTTAACGAACGCCTCGATCGCCGGAGTGTCGTTGAAGGCGACGAACAGGTCGCCTGCGATCTCGACCGCGCCCGCATCCGGGCCCGGCGTGATCGAGGGCCAGGTGAACGTGTTGAAGCCGGTGTTGGCCTTCGCCTTCGTCGAGGACGTGATCACGCCGCCGACGAAGTCGGCCTCGAACACCATCGCCGCCTTCGCGGGCGACGCGAACGCGTTCGTGACCGAGTCGTTGAAGCCGTATTGCAGCGCGCCGCTCGTGCCCCCGGCGATGTTGCTCGTGTCGCCGAGGATCTTCCCCATCGTCGTGAGCGCGGTCTTCACCGACGGATCTGTCCACTTGATCTTGTGCGCGCCCAGGAGGTTGTACTTCGCTGCCCCGAACGTGCGCAGGTAGATGTTCTCGAACATGTCGGTGAGCGTCCAGCCGTCTGCTCCGCCGATCGAGTAGGCGGGCGTGCCGGAGCTCTTGATCGTCTTCGCGTCGGCGAGCAGTTGCGCGAACGTTTTCGGCGCCTGCACGCCGGCGTTCTTGAACGCCGGGACGTTGTACCAGACGATCGACTTGTTGGCCGCCTTGAACGGAAGTGCGTAGAGCTTGCCGCTGTAGGTGCCGAGCGACAACCATGCGGGCGCGAAGTTCGCGGCGATCGTCGACCGTGCGTACGCGATCGACTTCAGCTTGCCCTGCTTCGCGAACTGCGCCACGGTGCCGGGCTGGGCGATGTCCGCCATGTCCGGCGGCTTGCCACCGGCAATGGCCGTCGCGAGCACCGTCGGCAGGTTGTCGCCGACCGGCTTGTACTTCACCTGGACGTTCGGGTATGTCTTGTTGAAGAGGTTGATGACGTCCTGGAACTGCTTCTGGCCCGACGTCGACGTCCAGATGCCGTCGAAGGTGATCGTTCCCTTCAGTGCACTCACGTGCGACCCCTTCGCATGCGAGCTCGTCGTCGCGCCCGCCAGCCCCGCGGCGAGCAGTGCGAACGCTGCGGCGATGCCGACGACCGCGATGCGTGTGCGATTCATGTAGCTCCCTTCGTGTTTCCGTTGTAGATCCCGAGACCGGTCTCAGGATCGAAGAAGTGCAGTGCGCGCGAGTCGACGGCGACCTCCACCTGGTCACCTGTCTTCACGCGGGAACGGGCGCCGAAGCGGCCGACGAATCCAACGGTCGACGTCGCGCCCTCCTCCAGCTGCGCGACGACGCGCTCGTCGCCGACGTCCTTCGCCAGCTCGCGCATCTCCTCGGTCGCCGCCTGCGTCGCTTCGATCGTGAAGTGCACCATGATCTCCGAGCCGAGCGCCTCGGTGAGGGTGACGCTCCCCTTCAGCCGGTGATCCGCAGGCGTGTCGGGTGAGAGCGCGACGTCCTCGAGATCTTCGGGCCGGATGCCGAGGACGACGTTCTTGCCCACGAATCCGGCGAGTGCCGGCCGCGCCGCGAGCTCCTCCGCGTTGATCAGCACCTTCTGCTCGCCGACGTTCGCGACCAGGCCGCCGTTCTCGCGCGCGAGCGTCGCCTCGACCATGTTCATCGACGGGCTGCCGATGAAACCGCCGACGAAGAGATTCACCGGCTGGTCGTAGAGCGTCTGCGGCTCCGCGACCTGTTGCAGCTCGCCCTTGCGCATGACCGCGACGCGGTCGCCCATCGTCATCGCCTCGACTTGATCGTGCGTGACGTAGATCGTCGTGACGCCGAGGGATCGCTGCAAGCCCGCGATCTCCGCGCGCATCTGGACGCGAAGCTTCGCATCGAGGTTCGACAGCGGCTCGTCCATGAGGAACGCCTGCGGCTGCCGCACGATCGCGCGGCCCATTGCGACGCGCTGGCGCTGCCCACCGGAGAGCGCCCGCGGCTTGCGCTTGAGAAACGGCTCGAGCCCGAGGATTCGCGCCGCGTCCGCGACGCGACGCTCGATCTCCTCCTTCGGCATCTTCTTGATCTTCAGCCCGAAGGCGATGTTCTCGTACACCGAGAGGTGCGGGTAGAGCGCGTAGCTCTGGAAGACCATCGCGATGTCGCGATCGCGCGACGGCACGTTGTTGACGACGCGATCGCCGATCTTCACGACGCCGCTCGTGATGTCCTCGAGCCCGGCGACCATTCGCAGCGCGGTCGTCTTGCCGCAGCCCGACGGTCCGACGAGGACCATGAACTCCCCGTCGCCGATCGCGAGAGACAGCGCGTCGACGGCCTTCGTGCCGTCGGGATACACCTTGCTCATCTGCTCGAACGCAACTCCGGCCAAGGCCCCGCTCCTCCTCCGGTCGATCGGCAACCGAGCTTATGTCCGGTCGGTCGGGTTATGCAAGAGCAATCCCGAAAACGATCAGGGCCGCGCAATGCGCGGCCCTGATCCGTCGAGCGAACGTGGAGCGGACTGAACCGCTAAACCACCGGCAACGCCTCGCGGCGCTTTTTCATACGTCGGACGCTTGCTCCTCCTCGAGCAACTCCTGCTCGAGCAGCTCCTGGAAGCAGGGCGCCGACTCGAAGGCCGCGAGCCCGGCGGGATGGAGCCGGCGGTCGCGGAGCCGCCTAGAGACGTCGCGGCGCCGGCGGGCCGTTGCGACCGCAGCCGAAGCGCCCAGGACGCCGCCGAGCAGGAAGGAGCGGGCACGACCGCGCTTGTCCTCTCCGTCCATGGGACGATTGTACGAATGCGCCTGGCCACCCTCGGAGACGTGATGCTCGACGTGATCGTCCGGCTCGACGAGCCGCTCGCTCCCGGCGACGACGTACGGGCGCGAACCCGCACCGGTGCGGGCGGGCAGGCTGCGAACGTCGCGGCCTGGGCGGCGTCGCTCGGAGCGGACGCCCGCTGCGTCGCGAAGCGGGGCGACGACGCGGCCGGCGAGCTCGTCGCGCGCGAGCTCGCCGGGCACGATGTCGAGCTCGTGGGGCCGGTCGCTTCGGGACCGACGGGTGTGGTGGTGTCGATCGTCGGAGCCGACGGCGACCGCTCGATGGCGTCCGACCGTGGCGTCGCCCCCGACTTCAGGCCGGAGGAGCTCGACCCGGCGTGGCTCGTCTGCGACGTGCTCCACCTCTCGGGGTATGCGCTGCTGCGCGAGCCGATCTCGGAGACGGCCGTCCTCGCCGCGCGCCTCGCGCGCGAGCGAGGAGCGCGCGTCTCGGTCGACGTCGCCGCCTGGACCGAGATCCGGTCGTACGGGCCGGTTCGCTTCCGCGAGCTGCTCGACGTCGTGGCACCGGACGTGCTCTTCGCGACCGAGGCGGAGTGGGAGATGCTCGGCGGGGCGTATCTGACGGCGCCCACCGGCGTGATCAAGCGCGGCGCGCGCGGTTGCGTCGTCGTCACCGAGGACGCGCGGCTCGACCTCGCCCCCGTCGACGCGGACGTCGTCGACACCACGGGGGCCGGCGATGCGCTCGCGGCCGGCTTCCTGCTCGGCGGGTCGCTCGAGGAGGCCGCCCGGCGCGGGTTGGAGGCGGCGGCGCGCTGCGTCGCGAACGTAGGGTCGCTCCCGTGATGCGCATCTCCGAGGAAGTTCACGAGGCCATCGCCCGTGACGGCGCCGTCGCACTCGAGACGACGCTGATCGCGCACGGGTTCCCTCCCGGCGAGGGCCTCGAGGTCGGACTCGAGTCGGAGCGCCAGGTGCGCGCGGCAGGCGCCGTCCCCGCGACGATCGGCGTGCTCGACGGCGAGCTCGTCGTCGGCCTCACCGCCGACGAGCTGACGCGCTTCGGCGCAGACGCGAAGAAGGTCGGGCCACGCGACCTCGCCGCGGCGCTGGTGCAGAACGCCGTCGGCGCGACGACCGTCGGCGGCACGCTCGCGGTCGCACGCGCGGCGGGTATCCGCTGGCTCGCGACCGGCGGCCTCGGCGGCGTGCACCGTGGCTTCCCGCACCCGCCCGACATCTCCGCCGATCTCGCGCAGCTCACGCGGACGCAGGCGCTCGTCGTCTCGGCCGGCGTGAAGTCACTACTCGACGTGCCGTCGACCGCCGAGCTGCTCGAGTCGCTCGGCGTGCCGGTGCTCGGCTACCGCGTCGACACGCTGCCGCTGTTCTATGCGGCAGAAGGCGGCCCAGCGGTGTCCGTGCGCGTGGAGTCGGCGGCGGAGGCGGCGCAGATCGCACGCGCGCACTGGGCGCTCGAGGGCGCCGGGCTCCTGCTCGGCCGGCCGCCGGACGAGCCGCTCGAGGACGTGGAGCCGCTGATCGAGCAGGCGCTGCGCGCCGCACACGACGCGGGCGTGTCGGGCCAGGGCGTGACGCCGTTCGTCCTCTCCTATCTCCACCGCGAGAGCGGCGGCCGCACGCAGCGCGCGAACAAGGATCTGATCGCACAGAACTCGCGGCTCGCCGGCGAGATCGCCGTCGCAGCGTTCTAGAGGTCCTTGCGCGCGAACAGCGCGACCGCCGCCGCGAGCGCCGCGACGAGATAGAAGGCCGCCCACACGCGGATCGGCCACCCGTGCACGTACGCGCCGCCGAACGGCCCGAGCTGCAGCAGGAAGCCGGTGAGCCCGGACGTGCGCTCGGTGATCATGCGCAATCCGTCCTGGTAGAGCGCCTCGAACGGGAGCGCCCACGAGGCGATCGTCGACGCGTGCTTGATCGCGTGCGAGTTGAGCGCGTGCCCGATCGAGCCGAGCAGCCCGGCGACGAGCCCCGAGCCGAAGAGCATGAAGACGGCGATGCCGTTCGCCGTCCCGGAGAGCACGACCGAGCCGAGCAGCGAGAGCGCGATCACGACGAGCACGCCGGCCGCGAGCTCGACGCCGGGCCAGACGATCTGATCCGGCCACCAGTGGCCCGTCACGCCCGTGATCGACATCGCGATGAAGTAGACGCCGAGCACGTAGACCACGCACACCGCGCCTGCGCCGAGGAACCGCGAGAGCAGCAGCGTTCCGCGGCCGACCGGCCGGACGACGAGCGGCTGCAGCAGGCCGCGCTCCGCGTCCGCCGAGACGACGCCGAGCGTGAGGAACACCGCGAGCACGACGCCGAGGAACAGCGTCGCGAACATCGCGAGCCCGACGAGGAACGCGCCGGCGAAGGTGCGCGAGTCGACGTGGACGTCCGCGGGCGGCGAGATCGTCGAGAGCTCACGGAATACGTAGTGATTCGCGAGCCAGAAGAGGAACAGGAACGCGACCGTGAGCACGAGCACGACGGTGAACACCTTCCGGCGCACCGCCTCGCGAAAGCCATACTCGACGATGACGGCGACGGTTCTCAGTCCGTCTCCTCTCCCACGGCATCGAGATAGGTCTCCTCGAGCGTCGAGGTCAATACGCGAAGCCCGTAGACCTGGCGGCCCGCCGCGATCGCCTCGGCAACGAGCCGCGGCGCGTCCTCTCGCAGCGCGCCCTCGATCGTGCGGATGCCCTCGTCCGTCTCGAGCTCGACGCCGCGCGGACGGGAGAGCTCCGCGGGCGTGCCCGCCGCGACGACCTCACCGTCGAGCAGGATCGCGACTCGGTCGCAGACGAGCTCGATCTCGGAGAGCAGATGCGAGTTCAGGAGAACCGAGACACCCCGGTTGCGCAAGTCCTCGAGCAGCAGGCGAACCGTCCGCCGGCCGACCGGATCGAGCGCCGAGGTCGGCTCGTCGAGGAGGAGCAGGCGCGGCTCGCCGACGAGGGCCTGCGCGATGCCGAGCCGCTGCTGCATGCCCTTCGACATGCCGTCGACGCGGCGGTCGGCCGCCTCGGAGAGCGCGACGAGCTCGAGCAGCCGCCGACGCTCGGCGGCGCCCCCGCGGGAGCCGGCAAGCCGCTGGTGCAGCTCGAGCACCTCGTTCGCGCTGTACCAGCCCGGGAAGCGGAAGAGCTCCGCGAGATACCCGAGCGAACCGCGCGCGGCGCGCGAGCCGGCTCGCGCTCCCGCCACCTCCGCGTCGCCTTTTGTCTGGCGCACGAGGCCGACCGCGATCTTCACGAGCGTCGACTTGCCGGCGCCGTTCGGACCGAGCAATCCGAAGAGCTCACCCTCGCCGACGTCGAGGTCGACGCCCTTCAGAGCCTGCACGGACCCGTAGCGTTTTTCGAGACCCCGGACGGCGAGAGCAGTTCGCACAGCCTGAGCGTATCGGCGCTACTCTGAATGCATGCCGCGCGGTTACATGGAAGGGCCTGCAGCCGATGAGGCCGAGCGCCTCGCCGACGAGGCCTCGCGCAAGAAGCACGACTACAAGAAGCTGAAGGTCTATCCCGCCGTCTACGGCAGCACCACCGACGACCCGAAGCCGCACTTCCTCGGCTGGCGCAACGAGGTCGACCCGGACGCGTTGTTCGCGTCGGGCAAGGCGTGGGGCGTCACCATCCGCCGCGTCGCCGCAGCGACCAGCGCCGCGTAGCAGCTGCCGCTACACGAACCCAGACCAACGGCTGCAACCTGGTCTTGACTCAACCGCGTACGGGCTGGTGGGCCGGTGCCGACGGGACGGCGCGGTTGCGACCAGATTGGTGGCGGAATGGGCCGCTGCGCGAAGCCAGATCAACGGCTGCAACCTGGTCTTGACTCAACCGCGTACGGGCTGATGCGCCGGTGCCGACAGGACGGCGCGGTTGCGACCAGATTGGAGACGGAATGGGCCGCTACGCGGCCCGCTTACTGAAGCGTCGCGACGAACTCGTCGATCGTCAGCGCCGGCAGCGTCTCGATCTTCGTCGAGCCACGGGCGCCGAGCGCGATCGAGACACGAGCGACCGTCGCCGTGTCGGGCGCCTCGATGACGTTCACGAAGTCGAACTCGCCGAGCGTCGCCCATTGGTGCAGCACCCGCGCGCCGAGCTCCTCGACGTCGCGGTTCACCTCGAGCAGCCGGGTGGGATTCGCCTGCAGCGTCGCCACGCCCTGCTGGGAGAGGCGCGAGAGAAGGATGTAGATCGGCATTGCCGGAACCTACTCCACCCCGGCGCCGCCAGGCTGCCCCAATCAGACATTTGCGGGGGCCGGGTCCGGGATCATGGCGCTTCACCCGGACCTGGCACCCGCGCCGCCAGGCCGCCCAATCAGACA
>Ga0265319_1002023_pt1 | contig 11414 bp, 10 predicted proteins | sample 4824metaG_FD_192443 | JGI IMG/M metagenome (GOLD analysis project Ga0265319, IMG submission 192443) | Rhizosphere microbial communities from Carex aquatilis grown in University of Washington, Seatle, WA, United States - 4-8-24 metaG | ecosystem: Host-associated > Plants > Roots > Rhizosphere >...
CTCCCGGATCGTGATCTTTTGCAGGACCTCGCGACGGAACAATTTGTAGCAGGTCTCCATGTCGGTGAGATTGAGGTTGGTGAGCATGTTCGAAAGCAGGGTCAGGAAACGGTTGCCGACCATGTGCCAGAAATAAACCACGCGGTGGGCGCTCGCCCCCATGAAGCGCGAGCCGAAGACGACATCCGCCTTGCCGTCGGCGATGGGCTTGAGCAGGCGCGGATATTCCTGCGGGTCGTATTCCAAATCGGCGTCCTGCACGATCACGGCGTCGCCGGTCGCGGCGGCGAAACCCGTGCGCAGCGCGGCGCCCTTGCCGCGGTTGACGGGGTGGTAGACGATGCGGGTCACCAGCGCCTCGATCTCGCTCTGCAGGATCTCGCGGGTGCCGTCGGTCGAACAATCGTCCACGATGATGATCTCCTTGTCCTTGACCGGAGCGGCCCGCACCGCCTCGACGAGCGAGCGGATCGTGTGCCGTTCATTGAAGCAGGGAATGACGATCGAGAGCTTCATGCGAGTGGAGTCAAGCTAGAGGGATTGAATTTGGACGGAAGCCAAATCCCGCGGTGGAAATACGTTTCGGAGAATTCTGCCCGGGACCAGACAGGAATTCACGCTTGGATGGACGCCCTCTTGGCAACCGATTTCCGCCGACACAGACCTTCTGGCTCCCGCGCGGACGGGAACAGCCTCCTCAGCTCGGCTGGGCAAAGAAGGAGGACAGGGCCGCCGCCACTTGGTTTTTTTCCTCGTCGGTCAGCTCGGGGAAAATGGGAATGCTGACGACCTCTGCCGCCAGTTGTTCGGCGACGGGCAGGGTGACGGGCGGCAAGTGGGCGAAACACGCCTGCCGGTGCAGCGGCACCGGATAATAGATTTCGTGACCGATGCCGCGAGCCGCGAGGTGGGCGCGCACGGCGTCGCGTCGTCCGGCCCCGGAGACGCGGAGTGTGTACTGGTTCCAAATGTGTTCGTTGTCCGCTGCCGTACCCGGTAGAATCAAGCCGGGCAGCGTGGCGAGCCGGGTGTTGTAATAGGCGGCGTTGCCCTGGCGCGCGGCGCAGTAGACGGGCAGGTGCGGCAGCTTCTCGCGCAGAAGCGCGCACTGCAGCGCGTCCAACCGGAAATTTCCGCCGACTCGCTGGTGGTAGTACTTGGGTTTCGCGCCGTGGGTGCGGAGCAGGCGGACCTTTTCCGCCAGATCGTCGCGATTGGTCGTGACCAGGCCGCCGTCACCGAAGCCCCCGAGGTTTTTCGAGGGAAAAAAACTGTACGTGCCGAACTCGCCGAAAGTGCCGCAGGCGCGGCCACGATGCCGTGCGCCGAGGGCCTGCGCCGTGTCCTCGACCACCGCCAGGCCATGCGCGGCGGCCAGGGCCAGCATTGGCTCCAGATCGGCCGACTGACCGAACAGATGCACCGGCATGATCGCTTTCGTGCGCGCGGTGACGCGGCGGGCGACATCCGCCGGGTCAACATTGAAGGTGTCGGCAAGGACGTCGGCGAAAACCGGCGTGGCGCCAAGCCGGGCGATGCAGCCGGCGGTGGCGAAAAAAGTGAAGGACGGGCAGATGACCTCGTCGCCGGGGCCAATTTCGAGCGCCATGAGCGCGACCAGGATCGCGTCGGTGCCGGACGAGACGGCGATCGCGTGCTTGGTGTCGAGGAAGCGGGCGCAGTCGGCCTCGAAGGCCTCGACCTCGGCCCCCTGGATGAAATGGCCCGAACGCAGGACGCGTTCGCATGCGGCCATGAGAGCGGGTTGGAGCGCGGCGTTCTGCCGGTTGAGATCGAGGAGGGGGACGGGCATGGGCAAATTCACTTGATTGGGGAGAAGCGGCCGGGTGCCGGCTGGCGGCAGAAGGCGCTGGCGGATCAAGAAGATTTTGGTCCGTCCGGTCCATCCCGAACCGGAGCGTTTCTCGCCAGCGCGACGAGATGATGGGGCCTGACTTCCTCGGCGCCCACGGTCAGCCAGCCGGTTTCAGCGAGGACGGCGCGGAGCAGCGCGAGATCGAACACATGGTGATGCAAGCATCGATTGCGGGCGTTCTGCAACCCGCGCGTCCGAAACTCTTCCGGCGAACCCGCCGAGGGATCGCGCGTGAGGTCGTGCTTGGTCAGAATCTCTGGCAAATGGGTCAGGTCATCCTCGCCGGTGCGACGGACGAGGTCCTCGCGCAGATGCGCGAAGGTGGTGACCGGCCGGCGGTGATCAAACGTGTGCCGGGGATCGGGCAGGATGAGCAGGAGATGGCCGTCCTCGCGGGTGACCCGGCGCCACTCGTTCAGCGCGGCGAGCGGATTGGCCACATGCTCCAGGCAATGGGAGGACAGGACGAAATCACAGGAGGCATTGGAGATGCGGGCGAGGTCGGTGGCCTCGCGCAAAAACTGGCGGCCGGGCGGCTTGCCAGCGTCGAAGCGGAAGTCCCCGCCCTCGCGCAGGCCGGACTCCCAGGCGGTGGCGCTGCTAAAGTTCACATTGTCGATTCGCGCGGCGCACGCATAGACTGGCAGGATGTTCCCGCGTTGAAATACGCGGCTGGGACCGCCGATTTCCAAGCCAGTCTGGCCTTGCAGACCGCCCAAGACCGCTGCGGCCAGCTTTGGCTGTGCCGGCCAAAGACGATGGGAGACGAGATCAATCAGTCCCGGCAGCGTGCCGGGCCGGCGAAGGTGAAAGAGCAGTCGGGTGATGATGCCGCGGGGCATGGCTTGGTGGATGGGGCAAAAAAGGCTGGTGGCCTTCACAAAACAGGTCCGACAGAGTCCCCCAAGACAATTGCATGAAGATGTTTGAGCCGGTGAAAAACGAAAACTGGGGGAAGCACTTTTTGACCGCCAAGGGTTTGACCACGGCGCGGGCGGAATCAAATTGGCTCCGCCTGCAATGTCCACCCCATAGGTCAAAGCCCGGGTATGCATCCGTCCGGCGGCAGGCAATCTGCCGCAAAAGCAGCACCCCGCCGTCGCTGGACAGCGTGTCACCGGTAAAGTCCGCCATCACTTCGCGCGCGCCCAGGTCTTGAAACTGGAACGATCCCTGCTCACAGTCTGTCGGAGACCGGGCGCGTTCGCTTGCCGTCGTTGCTTTGTTCACACCAACAACTTCAGCACGTTTCGCGCCCGCTCTTCACCCCGCCGGTGAAATATTCAGGCTAGCACGGCTCGCTGTTTACGATGGCGGGGAATGCCTGGGGAAACGCAGCCGACTGCGCCGGGCGACCGGACAATCGCGTTATCGCACCTTGCGCGACCCGTTGTTCGAAATGCCCGGGCGGACCGTGCTCCAACATCAGGCGGGATTGAGGCTTCCGCCGAGGCCGGGCCGGACTGCTCCGGATAAAAACAGCCGGGGCGGCGTTGACTGCCGTATGAGTCCGAACAGCATGCTGGCACCTTGCGCCCGGCCCTTGTTTATCCCACCGTATCCTGATCTGCCCTGAGGTTGAACCGTGATCGATCGCTTTCCAGCATGACGAGGACTAGTTACGCCGCTTCCGCCTAGAATGAGGATCAGCGACCAACTTCCTTCCTTCCTTCGGGAGCGACTGGCCGGTCGGGGCACGTTGCGTCAGTCCTTGGATAATTCTTTTTGGCTGTTTGCCGATCAATTGGTGCGGATGACGGCAGGTTTGTTCGTGGGGGTTTGGGTGACGCGTTACCTTGGCCCGGAGCAGTTCGGTTGGCTGAGCTATGCCACGGCCGTTGTCACTACCGTCGGCGCCTTGACGTCGGTCGGACTGAATGCCGTGGTGGTGCGCGAGTTGGCGCAAAACCCGGCGGATGCGGACAAATGGCTGGGGATGGCGTTCTTGATGAAAATGCTGGGTGCCGGGTTGGGGTTTCTGGTTTGTGTGGGGGTGGCGTGGCTGCAGCCCTCGGCGGCCGGTCCGACCCGACTGCTGGTAATCCTGGTCGCGCTCGGGCTCTTCTTCCAGATGCTCGACGTTTTCGATCTGTTCTTCCAGGCGAGAGGCGAATCCCGGATTTCCGCCCTCGTGCGCATCGCCTCCTGCCTTGGGGGCAGTCTGCTCAAGATCGGATTGATTCTAGCCCATGCCTCCTTGCGACTCCTCGCGGGGGCCGGGTTGTTCGAACTGGCGTTGGCGGGAATTGCCTGGTGGTGGGCCGGAAGGCGGGCCGGGCAGAGGATCGCGAGTTTCCGCTTCGACGGGCAGTTTCTGGGGGCGACGGTGCGGGAGAACTGGTCGCTGACGGTCGCCGCGCTGGCCATTTATGTCCAGGCCTACGCCGACCAAATGATGATCGGCATGATGATCGGGGGCGGGGAACTTGGGCAGTATTCCGCGGCGATGAGGCTGGTGAGTGTGTTCAGCTTCATTCCGATGGTGGTTCAGACGGTCGCCGCCCCCGAGCTCGCGCGGGCCAAACGGGACAACGAAGCCCTTTACCTGCGACGGTTGCATCGCTTGTATCGGCTGATGTTCGGACTGTTTCTGCTTACCGCCTTGCCGCTGTATTATCTGGGCCCGCTGGTGACGAAATTACTCTACGGGGCCGCCTATGCGGGAGCGGCGGCACTGCTGCCTTGGCTAGCCTTGCGGCTGCTCTTCGTGAATTTTGGCGTGGCGCGGAGTATTTTCATCACCAACGAAAGCTTGTTCCGCTTCGCCCTGATCACCGCCGTGGCGGGTGCGGCCGCGAACATCCTGCTCAACCTCTGGCTGGTAAGGGCCTGGGGTGCCCGCGGCGCGATCGCCTCTTCGCTCGCGTCGTTTGCGGTGACTACTTTCGCGCTTGAACTCTTTCAGCCGCGGGCCAGGAAGAATCTTCGCCTCATGGCCAGCGCGATTTTCTTGCCGTGGCGGCCCTTTGCTGGATAGGAGCACGCCATGGGATTAAACCGAATGGGTCCGCCCGAAGCCCTGGTCCTGGCCCTGCAGGAGCATCTGGGCCTGGAGGATTTTATCGAGACCGGCACCTATCAGGGCGGCACGGCGACCTGGGCCGGTGAGCGCTTTGCCCGCGTTACGACCATCGAGCTGTCCCCGGCTTTCCACGCCGCCGCCCTAGTCCGTTTTCAAGCGCAGCCCAGGGTGCGCGCCGTCTGCGGTGGCTCGGCGGCGGTCTTGCGCGAGATCGTGCCGGCGTTGGACCGGCCCGCGCTGTTCTGGCTCGACGCCCATTGGAGTGGTCTGGACACCGCCGGCAGGGAGGCGGAGTGCCCGGTGCTGGAGGAAATCGCCCCGATCAATGCAGCGACGCTGCCGCATGTGGTAATGGTGGATGACGCCAGGTTGTTTTGCGCCCCGCCGCCGCCGCCGCACCGGGCGGACCACTGGCCCGATCTCTTCAGTGTGACGGCGGCCTTGCGCGATGGCGGGCGCCGCCATGTCGTGTTGCTCGAAGACGTGTTGGTGGCGGTTCCGGCCGGCACGCGGTTTTTTTTAACCCAGTGGATACAGGATCAAGCGACGGAGAACCGGTCCAAACATTGGTGGAGCCGTTTCCGCACATGAAGTTATTCCGCCGGCTGGGCCGATTTACCTTCGTGCGGGTGTCTCGCGCCGCCTGGCGTGCGCTCGCGGGCCAGTTCGGCCTGGGTCTCCGGTGGGTGAACGGCCTGGCGCAACTCGCCGGCTTTGCGCGCGAGTACCGCCAGTTTCGCCGGCTGAATCAGGGCACCGTCTACCAATTGCGCGGGAGGGATATGATCCCCTGTCTGACCGATCGGACGGAAACGACGCCGATCGAACCGATCTACTTTCTGCAGGACAGTTGGTTCGCCCGTAAGATCGCGGAGCGGAGGCCCGCGCAACACGTCGATATCGCCTCGTCCGTCAAGTCGATGGCCCTCCTCGCTCAATTCGTCCCGTTGACCTTCGTCGACATCCGTCCCGTCGAGATCGCGCTGGAGGGATTTTCCTTCGTGCCTGGTTCCATCCTGGCGCTGCCGTTTGCCGGCGGCTCAGTGGCAAGCCTGTCCTCACTATGCGTCCTCGAGCACATCGGGCTCGGCCGCTATGGCGATCCCTTGGATGGCTTGGGCTCGGAAAAGGCGGCGGCGGAGTTGCGACGAGTTCTCGCCCCCGGAGGCGATTTGTACGTGAGCGTGCCGGTCGATGCGGAATGTCGCGTGTATTTCAACGCCCACCGAGCCTTCACGCGGGACGGGGTGTTGGCGCTTTTCCCTGGTCTGGATCTGGTCGAGGAGCGCTATATCTACGGGCGCTCACTGTATCCCTCCTTCGAGCTGTCGTGGGGATTTGGCACCGGCCTGTTTCATTTTCACCTGCCATGAACCTCCGTGAGCATCCCCCCTTTCTGCGACGAATCCTGCGGGCGCTGGGCCGGCGCTTCTATCAGTGGGCGGACGGCTCCGCCGAGACGCGCATTGAGCGCAGCGGCGAGCTTTGGCTAGTGCGCGAGCTGCTCCAGGCGCACATTCTGGCGAAGACCGGACGCCCCTTCGTCGCCTTTGACGGCGGGGCCAATGCGGGGGGGTACACCCGGCTGATTTTGCAAGAGACGCGGCGGCTGGGCGGCGACTCCGTAGTGCATGCCTTCGAACCATCCCCCGGCTGCCTTGCGTTGTTGCAGCAGGCCTTTGGCGCGGAATCGACAGTGCGGATCGTTGGCGCGGCTTTGACCGACCGCCCGGGTGCCGCCGCGCTATTTGGCGGCGGTGGCGGCAGCACGCTGGCTTCCTTAGTGCCGCGCCCCATACTGGGCGCAGACAAGGCGGAAACGGTGCAGGTGCCGTTGCTGTGCCTCGCTGATTACCTGGTCACACAGGCCATCCCGCGCGTTGACCTGCTGAAGCTCGACGTCGAAGGCTCCGAGTTGGCTGCACTGCGCGGACTGGGCGGGCAGTTGCGGCCGGAGACGGTCGATGTCATCCAGTTTGAATATGGTGGCACGGCGGTGGATGCCGGCATTACTTTGCGCGAGATCTACGCTTTGCTCACGGCCCGCGGCTACGTGGTCGCCAGACTGTTTCCGCGGGCCTTGGAGGTGCGCGTCTATGAAGCATGGATGGAAAACTACGCCTACGCGAACTATGTCGCGCTGGCGCCCCGCTGGCGGAAAGACGGTCCCGCTGCGCTGACCGCACGATGACATCCGCCGCGTCCCTGGTGGTCTATACCCACGGCGGAGGCCGCTTGGGCAATCAGCTCATTCGCTTTGCGCACTGGATGGCCTGGGTTCGGGAAAACCCCGGCCAAGTCGTGGTGCTCGATGGGGCATTCTGGCCATACGCGGAGCTCTTTTCGGTGTGGCGCGATGCCCCGGCGTGCCTTTGCCCGGCCACGGAGAGCGCCTGGGACCGGGCGGCCTTGTGGTACCTGGCGCTACCGGAGTGGTGCCGCAAACGACTCGAGCGGAGAATTCCACTTGGTTTGGAGGCATTGGGCCGCGGCTGGCCCCGCTGGCAGAGCATCGCGCTCGACGCGAAGTCGACTGACTCCATTGATTTGGAGGCGCCGGATTTTCTGCGCCAAGTGCGGCATCGGCCCGTGACGATCTGCTTGGGCTGGAAGATTTCCGGCTGGAACCATTTTGCGAAGCATCAGGCGGAATTGCGGCAACTGTTCCGCCCGGCGCCGGCGGTCGCGCAGCCGGCGGAGAAGTTCATCGCGGCGTTGCGTCCGGGGTATGATCTCATAGTGGGGATGCTCATTCGCCACGGCGACTACCGGGTCTGGCGTGGCGGCGAGTTCTTTTTTTCCGCCTCCGTTTACGCCGGTTGGGTCCGGCAGCTGCTTGACCTGCACCCCGGGCGGCGGGTGGCGGTGGTGATTGCTTCTGATGAGCGGCAGCCGCCGGAGGTGTTTGCGGGTTTGCCCTGTCACTTTGCCACCGGTTCCGCGAACGTGGGAGGACCCTGGTTTGAGAGCTTTGTTGCCCTGTCACTGTGTGATATGGTGATCAGCCCGCCCAGCACTTTTGCGGCGGCGGCGGCTTTCGTCGGCCGGATCCCGCTCTGGCCGGTGACCGCGGCGGCGCAGGAGCTCGCCTTCGGGCAGATCCTGCCCGATGCCATGGTTGACGCGGCCCGGCACCCATGGTTTTCGATCGCGGTCAACTGAAGCAAGAGCGCGCTGATCCGCGGCATGCGTCCTTGGCCGCGCGGATGCAGGGTGGACCGGGGCGGGCGCGTTTCGGTATTTGCAAAGAGCTCCCGGGGACGCTGTCTTTGGCCGGTTGACCGTGGGATTCGGATGGTACCAGGCAAAGTGGCCCACGGCTGATCCCCCCCGTGCTTTCCGTTTCGCTCATCATCCCCAATCGCAACAATGCCCGGTTTCTGCCGCAATGCATCGAATCGGCGCTGGCGCAAACCCGCCCGTTTGCGGAGATTGTGATCGTGGACGATTGCTCGGACGACGACTCCGTGCAAGTCATCGAAGCCTACCGGCGCCGGCATTCGCAACTGCGTCTGATCCGGTTGACCCGGAACGTCGGGGTTTCTGCCGCCAGGAACCGCGGGATCCGGGCCTCCTCCTCGGCTTTCGTGACCTTGCTCGATGCCGATGATTACTATTGGAACGAGAAGAAAAATGAATGCGAGATGCGCTTGATTGAGGCGGCGTTGCCTTGTGATACGGTGGCCGCCTTCTCCGACATCATGCTGGTCACGGCCGAGGGCGATCGCATGTTCCCGTTGTCCGCCCAAACGCAGATCCGCGAAGGGAGGATATTCAATCCGCTGCTGTACCTGGATTGTCTGGTGCCCCGGGATTTTGTTTTTTCACGGCGCGCTTTTGAGGCGACGGACGGCTTCGACCACGGCTCGTCGCTTTACGAGGACTGGGATTTCAAGCTGAGACTGGCTCGCGTGTGTGAGTTCCGCTACACCGGTGAGTCCGGGGTGGCCTACCGCCAAAATCCCGCCGGCCTCTCCCGAGCTCCTTTGCGACAGCATGTCGGCGCCATGCGGCGGGTTGTTTGGCGGAACACCGCGGAACTGGGCTGGCCCCATCGGGCCGCCATCCGGTGCAGGGCGATGATCGGGGTCTTCAAATTCCTGAGGGGCGGATTCCGAGCATGGCTGAAACAATTGATCTTGCCCCGGCGCGGATCCGGTGGCTGAAGCCGGTCCGGGAATTTTGAGCGGCCGGGGCGGCGCCAGTCAACGAGGCCACGGGCCCGCTTCGGGAAATCCGCGTGGCCCCGGCGGAACAAGGCATCCGGGGTGGCCGTTGGAACGGAGAGATGAAGCGGTGATAAAACAGGCGGGAACGAGCTTGGGCGCTGGGACGGTGCTTGCGCGCGCGCATGGGGGTCACTTGAGTGGCGGGCACAGGATGACAGCCCCCTGGCTCACGCTCATTACGATCACCAAGGACGACCCCGCCGGCCTGACCCGGACCATGGCCAGCGCGGCGCCGCTGCGCGCTGCGGGAGCGCAGCACTTGGTGATCGATGGCAGTGCCGGCCGGGAACGATCCACCCGGGAGGACACGAACAACGACGGGTGCGCGATTTTTGTCCGCCCGGCGCAGGGAATCACCGATGCGTTCAATGCCGGGTTGGCGTTGGCCGAAGGCGAATGGGTGTGGTTTTTGAATGGCGGGGATCAGGTTGATGCCCGGCTGACGCCGGAGTTTTTGTCGGCCCTATTGGCCAGCTCCCGGGCCGGGGTGATCATCGGCGGAATCACTTACGCCGGGGAAGGGGAGCCACGTCCCCATCCTCCTGGCGCCCTGCAGTGGCCTTCGCTCCGGCCGTGGATTCCCCACCCGGCGGCCCTGGTCCGGCGCCGTTTGTTCGAGCAGTTCGGCGGATTTGATGAACGCTACGCCATCGTGATGGATTATGAGTGGTGGCTCAAGGCATTTTCCGGGGGTGCCAGGGCGGACGTGCTCTCGATTCCCTTTGCTGTCTTCGCCCCGGGCGGCGTTAGCCAGCAGCTTGAGGCCAGAGCACAGCTGGTCGGCGAACGCGACGATGCCGTCCGCCGCCACCAATCTTATCTTTGGCGGACCTGGGTGGCGGCCGGAGGACGGCTTGCCCGGGCCTGGCTGTCCGCCCAGTTTGCCCGTCGCCTGGGCTCGGCCCCACGCCGGACTTGATGGCCCGCATGTTTTCTCCATTCTCCAGCGCCTCGCCCCGAAGCACGGGAAATAGCTCACTCCGAGACCTGGTCCTCCCATGAACTTTTCCCGCGTCACCGCCTTGCTAAGGAGGATCACGGGCCGGGGACATCCGGCGCCGCAGCGGCATTTCTCCCGCATCTATGAGCAGAATGTTTTCGGTGGACAGGAATCGCGGTCCGGCACCGGTTCCTCGCTGCAGCAAACGGAAGCGGTGCGCCAGATGCTGCCCGGCCTGTTGGCGGAATACGCCGTCGGCAGCTTTCTGGATGCTCCTTGCGGAGATTGCCACTGGATTGCCGAGCTTGACTGGGGGACCGTGAAATATACCGGAGTCGACGTGGTGCCGGCGTTGATCCAAGCCAACGAAGTCCGTCTGGCGGCACGCCGCATGAAGTTTGCCCCCGCCGATTTGTGCGCGGATCCGTTGCCGCGGGCCGATTTGATTTTCTGCCGGGATTGCTGGGTCCACCTGGATTTCCGGCAGATCAGGGCCTGTCTGGAGAATTTCCGCGGCAGCGGGTCCGGGTACCTTCTGACCACCACGTTCACCGCCTGGCCCCGCAACCGGGATCTGGGGGGGCGCATCTGGCGGCCGCTCAACCTCCAGGCCCCGCCGTTTTCCTTTCCCCCGCCGGAGAAATTGCTGGTGGAAGGCTGCACCGAAGAGAGCGGAAGATATGCGGACAAGAGTCTGGGCTTTTGGCGGCTGAAGGATCTGAACTTTTGAACAAGAGGACACCAATGCGGAGGGTCGGCCCGGAGGAGGGCAGCCGCCATGTCTGAGCGCTGGCTGGTCGTGGCGCACGAGGCCACAAATTCGGGCGCGCCGCGGATGCTGCTCGAAGTGCTGCGTGGGGTCCAGGCGGCGCGCGGTCCGGGCTGGAGCTGTGAAACTCTGCTGCGTCGCGGCGGCCCATTGACCGGCGAATTCGCCCGGCTGGGACCGGTGCATCTCCTCTCGCACCGTTGGGCGGAAGGCGCGACCTTCCGGGCCGGCTTGTTCCGAAAGTTTGTCGACAGGCCCTGGGTACAGCCGCGCCGGCTGGCCGCCGCGCTGGCTCGTTGGCCGTCCGGCCGCTTTGACCTGGTCTACAACAACACCGCCACCAACGCCGAACTCGTGCCGGCGGTGCGCCGCGTGGGGGCCCCTGTGTTGACGCATGTGCACGAGACCGCCTACGCCTTGGGGAAATTTCTCACCAAGGAGGCGTTGAGCCAAACGCTGGGCAACACGGATCATTTCCTGGCGGTCTCCCCGGTCGTTGCCGAGGCGCTCCTGGGCAGTGGGGTGGCCGCCGGGGCGATCACGATCGTTCCGAACTTCCTGCCGGAGTTGCCGCCCCG
>Ga0265319_1002029_pt1 | contig 11389 bp, 10 predicted proteins | sample 4824metaG_FD_192443 | JGI IMG/M metagenome (GOLD analysis project Ga0265319, IMG submission 192443) | Rhizosphere microbial communities from Carex aquatilis grown in University of Washington, Seatle, WA, United States - 4-8-24 metaG | ecosystem: Host-associated > Plants > Roots > Rhizosphere >...
TCTTTAGCCGGCGGCCGGCGGCAGCTGGTCGAGGTACTTCGTGAGTTCCGGGATCCGCTTGGCGTGGCGTCCGGTGGCGTCGCGGGCCATGTAGGGATCCTCCTCGGCCTTGATCTCAACCTCCTCCTCGTCCTCCACCTCCTCCTGCTCGTCGATCTCGTCGCCCTCGCCGTCGGTGATGAGCCACTCCTGCTCGGCGTCGAAGGCATGCGAGACCCGGCGCGCCTGGGGATCGAGGATCAGGGCGGGATTTTTCACCCGGCCGGCCTTAACCAGCTCGAACAGGCAGGGATGAAACAATTTTTCGCAGCGGGCGACGTAGTCGCTGAGCCATTTGTTGGCCACGCCCTCCCGGCGATTGAGCAGGGCCACATCCGAGAAATGCAGGCAGGCGTCGAACCAGGCGACGAGCGGGGGGTGCTGCTCGGCCAGGCGGCAGTGCACCACACAAAGTATCCGGGCGACCTCGGCGCCGCTGATCTCCAGCCAGGACTTGCAGGCCTCGAGCTGCTCCACGGGGTTGCGCCGCCCGTCGATCACCAGGAAGACGTGGGTGGCTCCCTCGGGCAGCTCCGCGGCAAGATGAACGTCCGAGCCGCTCCAGCGCGCGAGGTTCGGCAGCCGGGCGTCCGCAGGGTCGGCGGCTTCGGTTTCGGCCAGCAGGACCGCGGGCCGGTCGCCTTCGCCCAAGCCCCCTTCGATCAAGTCTGCCAGGACTTCCCGCCGGCCGGAACCGACCGGACCCAGGACCAGGTACACGAGTGGCTTGGAGGAAGACATAAGGACAAACCGACCGCGGACCCCGCCTTCCGCCGGTCAATGGATCAGAACTTGAAGATCTGGTTCTGCGCGGCGTGGCGCATCCAATGGTCGACCAGCACGAGCGCGGCCATGGACTCGACGATGGGAACGGCGCGCGGCACAACACAGGGGTCGTGGCGGCCGCGGGCCTGCAATTCCGTCTCGCGGTTCCGCACGTCGACCGTGAGCTGCGGCTGCAGGATCGTGGCCGTCGGCTTGAAGGCGACGTTGAAGCAGATTTCCTCGCCGTTGCTGATGCCGCCCTGCACGCCACCCGAGCGGTTTGTGGCGGTGCGGACGCGGCGCTCGCGGATCCGGAAGACGTCGTTGTGCTCCGAGCCCTTAAGGGCGGCGCCGGCGAAGCCGCTGCCGATCTCGAAGCCCTTGGTCGCGGGCAGCGACAGCATCGCCTTGGCGAGGTCGGCCTCGAGCCGGTCGAAGACCGGCTCGCCCAATCCCACCGGCACGCCGCGGATGCGGCAGGTGATGATGCCGCCGACGGAATCGCCGGCGCCGCGGGCCTGCTTGATCCGGGCGATCATCCTCTTGGCGGTCGCCGGGTGCGGGCAACGCACGGCGGTGGCCTCGACCTCGGCCAGGGTCGGGAACCGCGCCAGCGCGCCGTCCGGCACGGTGATCGTATGCACCTGCGTCAGGTAGGCGCGGATTTCCACGCCCCCGGCGACGGCCAGGATCTTCTTCGCGATGGCGCCGGCGGCCACGCGCCCGATGGTCTCGCGGGCCGAACTCCGGCCGCCGCCCCGATGGTCGCGGATGCCGTACTTGGCCTGGTAGGTGAAATCGGCGTGCGAGGGCCGGTATTTTTCCCGCATCTCGTCGTACGCGCCGGGCCGGGCGTCCGTGTTGTGGACGAGCATCGAGATCGGCGCCCCGGTGGTCCGGCCCTCGAAGACCCCGGCCAGGATCTCCACCTTGTCCTCCTCCTTGCGGGGGGTGACAATGTCGCTCTGCCCCGGCCGGCGGCGGTCCAACTCGGACTGGATCTCCCCCGCCGCCAGCGGCAGGCGCGGCGGACACCCATCGACCACGGCGCCCACGGCCAGCCCGTGGCTTTCGCCCCAAGTGGTGACGGTGAAGAGCTTTCCGAAGCTATTGGGCATGAGCCAATACAATGCCTGAAAGCGATGGGCGGGAAGCGAAAAACAGGCAACATTCGGCCCGACCGGGCGTCCCACCACATCGCCGTTTACAATCCGGCCCCTTTCTTCTCTCCTATCCGCCCCGGCCCGTCAGCCTGTTTCCCCTCCGTCCCCCTTTCGTATGACCCTGCGTCTCGCCCGCTTGTGCCTCGCCACCGGCCTCCTTGTCCTCGCGACCTCCGGGCTGCCGGCGCAGACGCCGGCTCGGCCCCCCGCCCGGGCGGGCAATGATCTCATCGACTACAACATCCAGGGCGTGGACGTCGACGCCGTGCTGCAAAACCTGGAGGACTTCACGGGACGCACGGTGATCCGCCCGCAGGCGCTGCCGCCGGCCACCTACACGCTGCGGACCCGCGCCACCAAGTCCGACCTGATCATCGCGCTTGAGTCGCTCCTGGAGGCCAACATGGTGGCCGTGATCCCGCTGGGGGACAAGTACCTCAAGGTGGTGCCGCTCCAGCTGGCGCGCACCGAGGCGCCGGAATTCATCGAAGGCTCGACGGTCGGCCTCCCGCCCAGCGACCGGATCGTGACCAAGCTCTTCCAGTTCAAATTCCTGCGCGTGGCCGAGTTCTTCAACCCGCCGCTGGTGCAAGGCATGTTCTCGCCCAATATCGCCGGCAGTGTGGTCGTGATCGAAAAGGCCAACGCCGCCTTCGTCACCGACACCCTCGCGAATGTGCAGCGCACCGAGCGGCTGGTCAACCAGCTCGACCAGCCCGTCATGGCCGGCCTGAAGCCGAAGTTCTACATCCTGAAAAATGGCGCGAAGGCCAGCGATGTCGTCGCCCGGCTGCGCACCATGCTGACCGGCCCGCTCCAGAACCAGATCGGCACGGCCACGACCTATACCGCCGACGACCGCACCAACCAGGTGATCCTGCTCGGCGATCCCAAGCAGGAGGTCCTCTTCGACGAGCTGATCGACAAGCTGGACGTCGTTTCCGCCCCGAACACGCGCAACGAGGTCATCTACCTCAAGCATGCGGACGCCCAGGTCGTCGCACCGATCCTCCAACAGCTGGTGACAGGCCAGGTCGCCGCCGCCCAGAAGGCCACGACCGCGCAGTCGCTGCGGCCAGGCGAGGCCAATGGGCAGGGCGGGGGCCAGGGCCAGCCTGAGGGCCGCATCCCCGGCGCGCTGCCCGGCCTCGTGCCGGGCGGCACGCTCGCGTCCAATCCGGTCGTGCAGTCGGCCGTCTCCAGCGCCATCGCGGCCAATCCCAACAACGAATTCAGCACGCTGGCCGTCATCCAGGCCGACGAGCGCAGTAACTCGATCATCGTCTCCGGCACCGTCGACGACATCCGCCTGCTGAAGGAGCTGATCACCAAGATCGACGTCATCCTGGCCCAGGTTCGGATCGACGTCATCATCGCGGAGGTCACCCTCGACGACAGCGACCAGAGCGGCATCTCCGCGCTCGGCCTCACCGTCGGCACCGACAACCGGCGGGGCACCCACATCACCAATTTCACCGGCTCGACGTCCGGCTGGGACTTCACCTCGGGCGTGGTCAATCCCCTCGCCTTCCAGGCGGCGCTCAACAGCACGAGCGCCGGCTCAAAGAACTTCGTCAAGATCCTCCAGGCCTCGACCATCATGACGACCCACGCCAAGCAGGGTGAACTCACGGTGGGCGAGCGGGACCCGGTGATCGGCAACATCCAGTCCACCCCGGTCGGAGGCGCCAGCACCGGTTTCTCCACCAACGAGAGCGTGTCTTATCAGGACATCGCCCTGGACCTGAAGGTGACGCCGCTGATCGGCGACGACGGCACGATCCAGCTCACCATCGACCAGAAGGTGGACGACATCCTCAGCGTCGAGCAGGTCGGCGGCACGCCGACGCCCGTCATCGGCCACCGCGAAGCCAATTCGTTCGTCAATGTCACCGACGGCCAGATGGTCGTCCTGGGCGGCCTGCAGCGCACCCAGAAGTCCACCAGGCACCAGAAGCTCGGCCTCCTCTTCGAGATCCCGATCATCAGCCAGCTCCTCGGCTCCCACAACAACGAGCTGCAGCGCACCGAGCTCCTGCTCTTCGTCCGGCCCCATGTCATGCCGATCGAGCAGACGAGCGCGGATACCAAGACCAGCGTCAAGGTCATGTCGAACAAGGACCAGGTGAACGAATTCCTGGCGGATCCCACCAAGCAGCCGGACCACAACGACAAGCCCAAGAACCTGCTCGACCGCTTCTGAGCCGGGCCGCCGCCATGCCCGCCCTTCTCGACAATCTCCTGCCCGCGTCCCTCGCCTCCCGCCTGGGCGAGGAGCAGCGCCAGGCTGTCGCCGACGCCCCCCGCGCCCAGCGGCTGACCGTCCTGGGGGCCGCCCTGGGACTGAGCGACGCGGCCATCCTCACCGCGGTCGCCGAGGCCTCCGGGCTCGACATCGCCAGCAACCTCGAGGCCGACCCGGGCGCCCGGGGCCTCCTGCCCGCGCGGCTGGTGCACGACTACCAGCTGATCCCGATTGTTCAGGGCGCGCCGGCGGCCAAGGAGGGCGCGGAAACGCCGGCCGCCACCCTCCCCCTCCATCTGGCGACGTCCTGGCCGCCGGAGGACGCGATGGACGACTGGATCCATTCCTTCACGCCGCGGCCGCTCGTCTGGCACCTGGCGGTGCCGGAGCGGGTGCATCAGCTCATCATCGAGAACTTCGGCGTCGGCTCCGGCACGCTCGAGGACACCGACGACGGCTACGTCGCGCCCGAGGCGCACCGCCAGAATGAGGAGGTGGTGGACGAGGACGCCGCGGTGGTCCGCTTCGTCACCGATGTCATCTCGCAGGCGGTCGAGGACCAGGCGACCGACATCCATTTCGAGCCGCAGGAGAACCAGCTGCGGATCCGCTACCGGGTGGACGGCCTGCTCGTGCCCGTGCCCGTGCCCGAGAACCTCCTGCGCTTCCAGGACGCCATCATCTCGCGCGTGAAGATCATGGCCCGGCTCAACATCTCCGAGCGGCGCCTGCCGCAGGACGGTCGCATCAACTTCAAGGCCGGCGGGAACGTCCTCGACATCCGCGTCTCGACCTTCCCCACGATCTACGCCGAATCCATCTCGCTCCGGCTGCTGAACAAGAAGAAGGACGCCTACACCATGGACCGGCTGGGCATGGGCGCGGACGAGCAGGCGCAGATCGCCCAGGTCCTCGATTACCCCCACGGGATCATCCTCGTCACCGGTCCCACGGGCTCGGGCAAGAGCACCTCCCTCAATGCCTTCCTGCACAAGATCAACTCGACCGACCTGCGCATCATCACGATCGAGGACCCCATCGAGTACGAGGTGCCGGGCGCGAACCAGATGCAGGTGCGCTCCGAGATCGGGCTGACCTTCGCCAGCGCGCTCCGCCACGTCCTGCGGCAGGATCCCGATGTGATCATGGTCGGGGAGATCCGCGACCGCGAGACGGCGGATATCGCCATCCGCGCCTCGCTGACGGGCCACCTGGTTTTCTCCACCCTGCACACGAATGACGCGCCGGGCGCGATCACGCGCCTCGTCGACATGGGGATCGAGCCCTTCCTCGTGGCGTCGGCCATCGAGTTGGTCATCGCCCAGCGCCTGGTCCGCCGGCTCTGCCCCGAATGCACCAAGGAGAAGCCGATCGCCCCCATGAAGCTCCGGGAGTCGCTCGCGATCTTCGGCGTCGACCCGGCCGAGGCCGAGCACATCCACGCGCTCAAGGAGCCGGTCGGCTGCGACCGCTGCCGGGGCACCGGGTACCGGGGCCGGATCGGGCTCTTCGAGATCTTTCGCCTCAACGACGAGCTGCATGAGCTGATCCTCAAGCGCGAGAGCACGCGCACGCTGACCGCCAGCGCGCGCAAGCATGGCATGCGCACCCTGGGCCAGAGCGGCTGGGACAAGGTGAAGGGCGGCTACACCTCACTCGAGGAAGTGCTGCGCGTCATCACGGTCAACTAGTCCGCGAATGCCGCGCTTTGCCTACACCGCCCGCGATCGCGCCGGCAAGGCCGTGTCGGCCGAGATCGACGCCCCCACCCGCCGGGATGCCCTGCGGCTGCTGACGACCCGGGGGCTCCAGCCGGGCAGCGTGACCGAAGCCGGGGGCGGCCGGAAGCCGGGGGCCGCCAAGGCCGCCGCGGCGCCGGGCGGCTTCTCGCTGGGTGGCAACCGCGCCGTCGTGCTCGGCCGGGGCCAGCGCCTGCCGTTCCTCGAGGCGCTCCATGACCTCACGACCAGCGGGCTTTCCGCGGGCGAGGCCGTCCGGCTGCTTTCCGTCCGGCTCAAGGAGCCGCGGCTGCGCGCGCTCAGCGTGGGGCTCTGGGAGCAGATCAGCGAGGGGGCCCCGCTCTCGCGCGCGATGGCCGGCTATGGGACGGTCTTCGACAGCGCCACGATCAACCTGATCCACGCCGGGGAAGCCACCGGGTCGGTCAACGACACGCTCGCCCGGCTCATCGAGCACCTGACCGAACAGAAGGAGATCCGCCAGAAGCTCCTCACGGCGATGGCCTATCCCGTCCTGATCGCGGTGATCGCCTGCGGCGTCATCCTCTTTTTCCTCTTCGTTCTCCTGCCCCGCCTCGAATCGCTCTTCGAGTCCCTGCACGGGAAGATGCCGGCGTCGACCCGGCTCCTCATCGGCCTCTCGGATTTTGTCCTGCATTATGGCGTCTTCGTCATCGCGGCCATGCTCTTTGCCGCCGTCTCCTTCTGGCGCTGGCGGACGACCGAGGCCGGCCGCGAGACCTCCGACGGCTGGCTGCTCAAGCTGCCGCTGGTCGGCCCCTTCCTCGTGACCCGCACGGTGTTCGCCTTCAGCCAGACGCTCGGCGTCCTCCTGGAAAACGGGATCACCGCCGCCGAGGCCCTCCGGATGACCGAGCGGCAGATCGTGAACCGGGTCCACCGGCGCGCCTTCGACGGCGCGATCGACCGGGTGCTGGAGGGCGAGGCGATCTCGGTCGCCTTCGGCCGCACCGGCATCATCCCCGACCTCGTGCTCGACCGCCTGGCCGTCGGCGAGAACACCGGCAACGTCGTGCCCAGCCTGAAGGACATCGCCCGCAGCCAGCAGAAGCGGATCACCGCTCAGCTCGATTTTTTCACCGGGATCATGGCCAGCGCCTTCCTGCTCAGCGTCTTCGTCTTCGTCGGCTTCATCGCATTCGCGATCGTCAGCGCGATCTTCTCGGCCAGCGCGAGCTTCAACCTCCACTGAGGCCGGCGCCGCGGGTCACTCCGACCCGCGCACGATTTCGACGGAAGACAGCACCAGCTCGACGTTCACCGTGGTGGACGCCGGCGGGCTCGAGACGGTGAACCGGTCGATCCCGATGTAGGGGTGCCGCTTGCGCAGCGCGATGTAGAAGTTCAGGAGGGAGTTCCAGTCGGTGCGGGGGATGGTGAAGCGCAGGGTGTGCACGGAAAACTGGCCGGTGCTCACGTCCGGATCGGGATCGCCGCGCTCATTGGCCATGCCGGCGTCGGTCGCCATCTGCTCGGTCGCGGCCAGGAGCCCGGCGAAGTTGAGGGTGCTCGAGGGGTCGAACTGGCCGGCCGCCTTCTGCGCGTCGGCCATGATGGTCGGGCGGGCCGCCAAATACTGGGCCTGCAGCGCCAGCTCGCTGCCGGTATGCCGGCTCTCGCGCCAGAAGCGCCCGACCTGGTCGCTGAAATGCGAGAACCAGTAGCCCACGACCATCAGGGCGAAGGCCAGGAGGAGGATCCGCTCGCGCTGCACGCGGCCGAGGAAGAAGGCGCGGAAGGACCGGATCATGAGGCGGATGGCGGCGCCATGGGCTGGAGCACACCGGGCTTGAAGGTGACGATCAGCGTGAAGATGGTCACGTTGTTCTGCTGGCGCGGGTTCTTGACCACGACCGAGCCGACGGCCGGCAGGGCCGACAGCGCGTTCTGGTAGACGTTGATGTCCCCCGGGTTCGAGGTCTGCGCCTCGATCGTGAGGCCGAGCTCGCCGCTGGTGTACATCCGGGTGAAGACCACGGAGGGCGGCTTGATCTCATTGTGGGAGCCGACGAGGGTCGTCAGCATCTCGAGCGGCAGCAGCCGCTTCGTCGACAGCTCGTTGATCCGGTGGGCCAGGCTCTGGGCCGTGATGATCTGCTCGACACCGGGGGCCTGGGCATGCAGCTGGGCGAGACGGGTGGTCTGCCAGAGCCCGCCCGCGAGGAGGAGGACCTCCCCCAGGGCCATCGCCCCCGCCGCGATGAAGCAGCCGAGGAGCGCCCGCCAGAGCCAGAGCGCCCGCCCTCGGCCGCGCCGCAGGAGCAGGAGTTCCTCCTTGTCGCGCATATCGAGGGCGGAGGCCGCCTCCCGCGGCAGGCGCGAGACAAATTCGCCGCAGCGAAAGACCAGCTCGCGGTCGGTCGCGGCCGATTCGGCGACGGGCGGCGCGACCAGGTCAATGATCTCCCGGCTCGGCAACCGGCGGAGCAGCTCGTCACGGGCGCGGGCCCTCTCCTCTTCCGGTGCCTCCGGCGACAGCGGGCTGAAAAGAACCTGCGCGGGCACCCGGCCCGAGTCCCAATGGAGGGCGGTCAGCCCCTCGGCCGAGGCCAGCAGGACGGTGGTGGCGGGAGCCGCGGCCCCTCCCACCAGGGCCGCGAAGGCCGGGATGACCAGTTCCGCGCCCTCCCACGCCGCCACCTGGTCGGAGGTGAACCGGCGCCGGTAGGCCGCGAAGACGAGCGCCCGCGCCGATCCCGGCGTCCAGAAATAGCCGTAATAGAGCTGGGCCAGGGGAAAAGGCGCCAGGGTCTCCAGGGCAAGCTCGACCTGCAGCCCCACTTCTCCCCGCGCCACGTCGGCCGGCACGTCCACGGCTCGGACGAAGAAAAGGCCGTCAGGCAGCAGCGCGACCTTCGGTGCCGGCGGGCTGGAGCTGAGAAAACCGAGCGATAAGGCGCTCATCAGGGATGGGGAGAAGAAGGCGGCGGCGCCGAAGGGGCGGCAGTCAACACGGAGGAGGGGTCGTCAGTGGGCGCGGGGGGCGGTGGAGGCGGAGTGAGAATTTCATCGTTTTCGCGAATCTCCAAGACCGTAAAGGGCAATTGGAGGTTCGCCTTCGCCATGGCGGAGGCCTGGGCGGTGGAGGGGCTGGTGTTCAATTGCGACCCCGCATTTAGGTTTGGGTTGCTCGCAGTTTCGCCCGAGGGGCCATTCGCCGCCCGGTCGGCGGCATTCTTCACGTCGGTGGCGTTCGTCTGGACCGTCCGGGCGCCACCCGAGGTGGGCGCCACCACCGCCGAGAGAGTATAGACGGTCTTGCCCTCGTGGACCGTGATTAAGATCCGCAAGGCCCTGATGGTAAATGCGAAAGCGCGCAATTGCCCCTGCTGACCGGTCACCACCTGGAGGTCGGCGGTGCTCGTGAACCACTTCCGCCCCAGGGTGGAATACTGGCTGGTCCCGGCGAGGTAACTGCCGACGGCCTGGACCTGCTGGTCGTCGAACTGCCCGACCGCCGACAGGATGTCCGCGTTGGCGCCGTTGATGTTCGGGCTGGTGTAGTTGAAGATGGAGAAATCAGCGTTGAACTGCCACCAGAGGGCGTTGGGGCGCCCGTTGGCATCGAAAAAAACGTCCCGCACGGCGTCGATCGCCGCCAGTTCGCTCATCGAGCGGATGGCCCGTCCCGGGACCGCATAGGGCAGCGCGCTCTGCGGATAGTCGGGCTGCATCGCGGAAACCGGGGAGTAGTCCGCGTGCATCCAGCCGAGGAGGCCGTCGATCAGCCGCTGTGCGTCGCCCGCCGCCATGGAGCCGTAGGCGGGCGACTCGAAGAGGGCGAGGAGCGTCGTCTGATCCGCATGGATCAGGGGAATCTTGCCGCTCTCGTCCTGAAATGTGACGTCGACCGTGTGGTTCGGATCGCCCGGGGTCCATCCCGCCCAGCCGAGGGGATCGGCCCAGCCCTCCGTCGGAGCCCGGAGCTGGTTGCCGTCCGCCTGGCGGAAATCCTGCAGCACCGCCAAGGTCGTCTCGAGCGCCGAGTAGGCGTCGGGCCGCAGCCGCGCCGCCTGCGCGGCCCGGGCATCGACCATGAGATCCGTCCCGGCCTTGTCGAGAAAGGCGACGAGGGCGGCCGCCGTGAAAAGCAGCGTCACCATCACCAGGACGATGATGGATCCGCGCCGGCCGCCGCCTGGGGAATTGATCGGCATGCGTCAGTAGTTCGGCAGGCCCTGGATCGTCACCGGCACCGGCACGGTGGTTTCCCGCTTCAGCTTTCCGTAGGCAAACTGGAGCCGGATCCGCTGGGGCACCTCCTGCGCCCCCCCCGAGTCGGTCTGCAGCGCCGTCAGCGTCGTCCACTTCTTCAGGTTGTCGTCGTAGTAGTCGTAGGCGAGCGAGGCCACCAGGGGCGTCAGCCGGAGCTCCCGGGGCGGATCGTCGGTGAAGCGGGCCTCCAGGCGCGAATGCCAGAGTAGGTAGAGCCCGTCGTTCGGCCGCGCCTGCAGCGAGCACAGCACCTCGGGCAGCGGCCGGTCGGGCCAGTTGAGCAGGCGGTTGCCCCGTGGCAGCTCGAAGGTGATCAGGAAGTCGGAGGGGGCGCTCTGCGGCGTGATCTGCTGGATGGCGATGGGCGTGGACCCGGTCCGCGCCGCCGGGGGCAGCGTCGCCTCCCGCAGGAGCTGCCCGACGTAGCGGGTGACGGCGTTCACGTGCTGGTCGAACAGCCGCACGTCGCCGTTGCGGCCCCAGAGTTCGCCCATCGAGAAGATGAAGGTGTTGAGGCCCACGAAGAGCAGTCCGACCAGCGCGAGCGACAGCAGGACCTCCAGCAGGGTGAATCCGGCGCGGCGCTTCATTGCTGGAGTCCCTGGGCCTGGGCGATGCGGGTGATCTCGGCCTGCCGGACCTGGGCGCGGGTGGCCGCCTCGGACCAGGTCGGCCGCAGCAGCATGAAGGTCTCGGTGTATTTGCGGGGGTCCGAGGTGGCGGTGTCGGAGATCTCGCAGATGAAGCCGACCGTGAACAGGTCCGTCACCACCGTCGACGGGGCGGTGATGTTGGGATCCAGGCTCCACTGCACATGATGGCCGTCCGCGGTGTCGAACTCGTCGCCGTTCTCGGCCGTCTGGAAATCGGTCTGCGCCAGCAGCGCCTGGCGGGCGAAGGCGACGTCCTCGGCGTCCTCCGTGCTGAGACCAACCGCCCGGTAGCTGTTGAGGATGTTGAGGTAGGCGGAGCCCAGCACGATGGCCGTGAGGGCGAAGATCGCGAGCGCCGCCAGGACCTCGATCAGGGTGAAGGCGCGGCGCGCGGCCAGGCTGGAGCGGCGGGGAAACACGGGGTTCAGGAGGCGGGCGGCGCCTTCAGCATCTGCGCGCAGGTCCAGGGGTCGACGTCGATCCGCTGTGCGGCGCCCGCCTTGCTGCGGAGCTGGACGGTGAAGGGGCTGCACGTGCCGTCGCCGAAGA
>Ga0265319_1002036_pt1 | contig 11376 bp, 9 predicted proteins | sample 4824metaG_FD_192443 | JGI IMG/M metagenome (GOLD analysis project Ga0265319, IMG submission 192443) | Rhizosphere microbial communities from Carex aquatilis grown in University of Washington, Seatle, WA, United States - 4-8-24 metaG | ecosystem: Host-associated > Plants > Roots > Rhizosphere >...
CCGGAGCCGGAGCCGGAGCCGCGGGAGCCTGCGGCTCGCGCGCTGCGGTCGTAGCGCCCGCGCCGTCGGCTGCTGTTGCCGCCGGCGGCTTCCTGCGCCGGCGTCTTCGCTTCGGCCTCGGCGGGCCGTCCGGCGAGGCGTTGCCGTCTGCTGCCGGTGCTGCCGGCGTTCCGTTCTGCGCTGTGCCGTTTGCGGTTGCCGTCGCGCCATCAGTCGCGGGCTTCTTGCGCTTGCGACGCCGTCGGTTGCGGCTCGGTTGCGCCTTCGGCGCGGGCAGGTTCTCGGAGAGGGCGAGCGCGACATCCTGGACGCTGCCGAGCTCCTCGCGCGCTTCCTCGATCAGCTTGGTCGCGCGGGGCGTGTAGCCCTCGGCCGACGCGAGCAAGGCGACGCCGACGCCGATCGGCTGCTCGAGCGCGACACGCACGAGCTTGGCGGCGTTCTCCTCGTGGCGATGCCCGCGTGAGTTGGCGAGCGCGCCGAGCAGACGCTTCGCCTCGGGGTACGCCGTGGACGCGCGGCGGTCCTGCACCTTCCGCGTTGCACGCGCGAGCTTCCACGTCCAGCGGACGAGGATCTGATCGGGCGCGTCGGGCTTTCCGTCCGCGATTGCGCGTAGCAGGATGCGGATGCCGGCGAGCCGCTCCTTCTCCCAGGTCGGCGCCTGCGTCACGAGCGTGACGAGGTCGTCGAAGTCCGCGCGCTCGACGCGCATCGAGACGCGGTCCTGCAGCGCCATCATGCGCAGCCGCCGATTCGGGTTTTCCGCGGCGCACGTGGCGAGGAACTGCTCGAGCGCGCCCTTGCTGGCGCGGCCTTCGGTGAGCTTCTGCACGAACGATGCGCGTTCGTCGAAGCGGATCTGCCGGCCCGCCATCGTCGCCCAGTACCGCTGCTCGTCGTCGTCGAGGAAACGTGGGTCGACCCGCTGCCATTCGCGCTGGATGACGGCAACGCGGCGCCGGACGTCCGGTGTGACCGGCACGAGCCACGGCGCAGGCGTGAGGCGGCGGCGTGCTCGGCGCTGCGAGCGGCGGCGTGGCGCAGGTGTGACGCGCGCGCCTTCGCGATAGAAGTCCGCGTCGAGCAGCGAGTGCAAGGAGACCACGCGCTCGTTGTGCGTCGCGCCCTTCGGGACGAAGTCGACGACGATGCCGGCTTCCTTGCGCGGATGGATGCGCATGATGCGCCCGATGCGCTGTTGGTACACGCGTTTCGACGCCGTCGGCGCAAGATGCATGCACACGGTTGCGCGTGGCGAGTTCCAGCCTTCGGCGAGCAGCTGCGCATTGATCAGGACGTTGATCTCGCCGCGCTCGTATGCCGCGAGCGTCTCCGCCAGCCGCACCGGCGGCGTTCGCCCGGAGACAGCTTCGGCCTTGATTCCGGTGGCGCGGAACTCCTGCGCGAGGTTGTACGCATGATCGACACCGGCTGCGTAGACGATGCCGGGCGTGTTGTCGAAGCGATCGCGGTAGAGGCTCGCAGCCGCCTGGTTGAGCGCCTGGTGGTCGAGAGTCTTCGCGAGGATCTCCTGGTCGAAGTCACCGCCGACGATCGGGACGGAGTTGATCGCCGCCACCGGCGGAACACGGAGGCAACGCAGCGGTGCGATCAAGCCGCGCCGCGCCGCGTCCTGTAGGGGCAGATCGTCGACCGAGGCGGGGAAGACGTCCGAGACCTGCTTCGCGATCAGCTGCTCGGTCGCCGTCATGCCGATGAAGATGGGCTCCGGGAACGAGCGGATCGCGGCTGATGTCTTCTCGCCGAGCGCAGTGTGCGCTTCGTCACAGATGACGAGCTGGTATGCCTGACGGCTGATCGAGTCGACGTGCCTTGCGAACCACGCGTACGTCTGGATCGTCAGCGGGTCGTTGCGCAACGGCTCCTTGCCCGTCTCGATCGCCGGAGTGAACCGGCCGGCGTAGCCCTCCGTCGTGAGGTCGTTCGTGAACTGCGTGACGAGCAGCCGCCGGTGCGTGAGGATCAAGACGCCGAGTGTGCGTGCGGCCTCGACGAAGCCGGCCGCCGCGATCGTCTTTCCCGACGCGGTCGGGTGGCGGAAGCGGTAGCGGCGAACAGCGCCGAGATCGTCTTTCGGGCCGAGCAGCTCTTCGTCGTCCTCATCCGAGTCGCTCTCTGGGTCGGCGCCGAGTGCGTCGTCGTCGTCCTCCTCGATGTCGTCGTCCTCGTCGTCGGCGAGCGCATGGCCGTTGCCGTGGGCAAGCGCATCGTCGTCGCGCTGCACGGCGGAGATCAGCTCGGTGAGCATCCCGGCGAGCGCGTCGATCTGGTGGCGGCGCAGTGGGGTTCCGGCGGCAGTGTGCGGTTCGGGGTCGACCAGAACGCGCTCGAGGCCGAGCATCAGCCCGTAGCGGACCTTCCACTGCGGGCTCGGCGTCGAGCGGCCGGCTTCGATCTCTGCGGTCGCGTCGTCGAGCGCGCGCCGCCGCGCAGTTCCGGGCGCGAGCACGACCGTGGGATCTTCACCGTCTCGAAGGAATGCTTCGCCCGCCCACGTTTCCGCGTGGAGGGCTGCGGCGGTCAAAGGGTCCGCCGCCAAGAGAATCGTCGGCTGCTGAGTCGCTTCCTGCATGTGCGCAGCACACTCGATGTGCTGCAAGGAGTTCGAGAGGAGCGCGGTCGCGAGTTCCCCTGACGTTCCGCGCTGTCCCAAGCATACCGACAAGGCGGCCGTCGTCAACCGTCTGAATTTGGTCTCCCATGCGTCGCGGAGCCGAACTTGTTCGGCGCAGCAGTGACACGTCCGGCCGTGAGCACAGGAAGAAGGGGGCGCACGGGGGCCAACATGGTTTCCCCCGTGAAGCGAGCGAAGCGAAGCGCTAGACGGGTGTGCCGGAGCCGCCCAGGCCGCCGAAGATGGCGAAGGGGTTGTGGGGCACGGCTTCCCAGACAAGGCCGCCGCCGGGCTCGACCTCGCCGTTGACACGTTTGGCGAGCGCTTCGGCGTCTTCCTTCGAGGAGGCGCCGACGATCAGGTAGCGCCAGCGGCGCTCGACCGGGTAGCCCTCCTGCTCCAGGCGGTCTCCGAGCTCGCGCGCCTGGGCATGTGACGGCAGCTCGACGCGCACCTCCCACGGAGCTTGACCGCGCTCGAGCTCCTCTTCCTCCCAGGTCTCACTCGGCGGCTCGTCGTTCCAGCGCTCCTCGTCCTCGAGCCAGTGTTCCACTGGGCCGGTCAAGGCGGTGATGTCGAGATCGCCGAGCACCGCCTGGATGATCGAGCGGGCGCTCTCGGCCTCTGCCGGAGACGCGGCGTAGACGAAGAGCTCCCCTCCGTCGCGCGACACGACGAGTCGCCGCTGCTCGAGCTCCTGGGCAAGGTCGCTGCCCTCTTCGTCGAGCGCGAGGCCGAGCCGGTCGAGCAACCCGCCCGCCTGCTCGTCGTCGATCTCGATCTTGATCCGGAAGTCGTCTTTCGCCATGAGTCGGACCCTACCCGCAGACGTCGGGCGCTAGACGGTTACGCCGGCGCCGTAGTCGGCCAGCTTCGAGCCCACGACCCGCTCGGAGATCCCGGTCTGGTCGAGGTGCTTCGTGATTCCGCCGAGAAAGAACGGATAGCCGGCGCCCAGGATCAGACACGCGTCCGCGTCCGCTGCGGTCTCGACGACGCCCTCGTCGAGCAGGTGCCGCACCTCGTCGGCGACTGCTTCGAGCGCGTCCTCCCGGATCTCGTCGACGGTGCGCCTCGCGTCGCCTCGGAGCACGATCTCGTCGTTCCCGTCGGCGTAGTTGGCGAGCGTGGGCGAGAGCGGGTAGCGATCCGGATAGGCCGCGTGCAGCGTCTCGAGCACGTGGTTCGCGACGCGCGGGCCGACCATCTGCAGCAGCACCGACGGCGCCATCGGCAGGCCGAGCGACAGAATCGCCTCGTCGGTCTCCTCGACGGTGTTGCCGTTCTCGATCGCATCCATCAGCACCGTCGTCATCCTTGTCAGCACCCGGTTGACGACGAACGCCGGAGCGTCGCCGACGAGGACGCCGCGCTTCTTCAGCTTCTTGACGACGTCGAACGCGGTGACGAGCTGCTCGTCGGTTGTCTGCGGCGTGCGCACGACCTCGATGAGCGGCAGCACGGCTACGGGATTGAAGAAGTGCAGTCCGACGTCGGCGCCCATCTCCTCGACGGAGAGCGACGAAGTGTTCGTGGCGAGGATCGCGTCCGGCGCGACCTTTCGTACCTCCGCGAAGACCTGCTGCTTGACGTCCAGCTCCTCGAACACCGCTTCGAGCACGAGGTCGCAGCCTGCGAACTGCTCCCAGCCCGTGCCGCCGGAGACGAGCGTTGCGAGGAACGGCTTGCGCTTGCCGACCTCGTCGCGGATCGTCTCGAGCGCGTCGTCGATGCGAGACTGCTCGAGGTCGCGCAGGACCACCGGCACCTCGAGCCGGCGCACGAAGAGCGTTGCGAGCTGCGTCGCCATCAGGCCCGCGCCGACGATGCCGACCTTCTGGATGCGGCGCGGCTTCACGTCGGGCAGGCCCGCGCCCTTCTTCGTGCGACGCTCGACGACGGTGAACGCATACGCGGAGGCCTGTGCCTGCGGGCTCAGCATCAACTCGGACATGGCCTGCTCCTCCGCGGCGTACCCGTCCTCGATCGACCAATCCCTCGCACCTTCGATCAGATCGAGCGCCACATACGGCGCGCGCGTCGCTCCGTGTACCGCGTCGTCGACGCGCGAGCGCGCCTTTCGCAGCACCGCTTCGAGGTCGGACCAATCCGGCGCGTCAGGCCGGTCTGTCCGGCCGGTCTGCTCGGTCTGTCTGGTCTGTACAGGCTTGCGAACTAGGTCGACCGCGATTTGAAGCGAGTCGTCGAGGAACTCCACGGGCGCGAGCAAGTGGTCGGCGAGGCCGAGCTCGAAGGCCTCGGGCGCAGTCAGAAGCTTGTTCTGGCGGAGAGGGTTGAGGACGATCAGCTTCGCGGCCGCCTCGGGGCCGATGAGACGCGGTGTGAGTTGCGTGCCGCCCCAGGCGGGAATGATCGAGAGAAACACCTCGGGGAAGCCGATGTGGCGGACGTTCGCGGCGAGGGTGCGCACGTCGCAGTGCAATGCGAGCTCCAGGCCGCCGCCGAGAGCGGCCCCGTTGATCGCCGCAACGGTCGGAAACGGCAGCGCGCGGATGCGCCCGAAGAGATCATGGCCCGCGCGGGTTCCCTCGAGCGCGGCGTCGGTCGACGGCAGGTTCGTGAACTCGTCGATGTCGGCGCCGACGCAGAAGACGAACGGCTTCCCGGTCAGGACCATCGCTGCCCAGTCGCCCGATTCGAGCTCCTCGATCAACGCGACGGCTGAGGCGAACGCGGACCGGCCGAGCGTCGTCGGCTTGCGGTAGTCCTCGCCGTTGTCGACGGTGACGAGCGCGATCGGCCCGACGGGCGACTCGACCCGGTTCAGCTTGAACTCGGTCCCACTCATTGCACGTTCTCCCAGAGGATCGCGCAACCCATGCCCATTCCGATGCAGAGTGCGGTAAGGCCGTAGCGGCCGTTGCGCTCGCGCAGGCCGTACGCGAGCTGCGCGATCAGGCGGACGCCGGTAGCAGCGAGCGGATGTCCGCACGCGAGCGCACCGCCGTACGGATTGAGCCTCGTGTCGTCAGCGGCGACGCCGAGCTCGTCGCACCACGTCAGTACCTGCACGGCGAACGGCTCGTTCAGCTCGAAGAGGTCGACGTCGTCGATCGTGATGCCCGCCTGCTCGAGCACGCGCCTCGTTGCCGGCACCGGGCCGTAACCCATCAGGTGCGGCTCGACACCCGCGTACGCGAAGCCGACGAGGCGGAGCTTCGGCTTCAAGCCCAGCTCCACCGCCGCCTGCTCCGAAGCGAGGAGGGCGGCCGTGGCGCCGTCGGTGAGGCCTGCGGAGTTGCCGGCGGTGACGCGCCCGCCTGCACGGAACGCCGGCTTCAAGGAGGCGAGGCCCTCCATGGTCGTCTCGGGGCGGAGGAACTCGTCGCGGTCGGCGACCTTCCAGCCGTCGTCGGAGAACACCGACATCGGCACCACCGTCTCCCGCATCACGCCGTTGAGCCAGGCGGCCGTCGCCTTCTCGTGGGACGCGAGCGCGAATGCATCGGCCCGCTCTTTCGTGATCGCCGGAAAGCGGTCGTGCAGGTTCTCTGCCGTCTGGCCCATCGACGCGGCCGACTCGTCGATCAGGCGCTCGGAGACGAAGCGCGGGTTGAAGTCGACGTTCTCGCCCATCGGGTGATGTCCCATGTGCTCGACGCCGCCGGCGACCGCGATGTCGATCGCCCCGAGCGCGATCTCGCCGGCAGCGGCCGTGACCGCCGTGAGCGCGCCGGCGCACATGCGGTCGACCGCGAAGCCCGGCACCGTGGCCGGGATGCCGGCGAGCAACGCGACGTCGCGGCCGAGCGTCAGGCCCTGGTCGCCCACCTGCGCCGTCGCTGCGAGGACGACATCGCCGATGCGCTCGGGCGGGAGCTCGGGATTCCGGCGCAGGAGCTCACGAACTGCCTTGACCGCCATATCGTCGGCGCGCGTGCGCCAGTACTGGCCCTTCGGGCCCGCCTTGCCGAAAGGCGTGCGCACGCCGTCGACGAAGAGGATCTCTCGCAGCTCCCGCATGGGAGGCCACCATAGCGAGCCGTTGACTGACCAGTCAATGTGGTCGGGCGCGAGGCGGCGATACTCCACGGATGGACTGGGCCGCACAGGCGGAGGCGGCCGTTGCGCGCCACCGTGACGGCGAAAGCCGCCTCGGCGACGCCACCGATGACGACCCGCGCCAGCGACAGCTGACGCGCCTCGGGAACACGGCCTGGGCGGCGGGCTTGAGTTTGTTGATGGACGGGCGGCGCGACGAAGCGAACGAGTGGTTGCGGCGCGCGGCGGCGCGGTACCGCGAGAGCCGGCAGGAGGCGCCGCCCGACTCGTGGGGCCGGCCGATCGCCGAGCTCAAAGCGCTGCTGCTCGCGGGCGAGGATGCAGCAGAGCCTGCGCACGTGGCGCTCGCTGCCGGTGCAGCAGAGGCGGCGTCTCCGATCGGGCGCTACGCGGGCACGCTCGCGTTGCTCGTGCTCGGTCGCGACGTCGACGCGCGTTCGCTCGCTTCGACGCTTTGCGGGCGGGAGGACTTCCCGCGCGACGTCGCCGACGCCCTCGCGACGATCGCCGCGGCAGATCGCGCCGGCTACGCGCTCGCGATCGAGGCCGTACTCGACTCGTTCGAGACGCGGACGGAGTTCCTCGAGGACGTCGCCGTCGCCGACACCGTGCTCGTCCTGCAACTGCTCGCCGGGGAGCGCGGCATCGCCGTCGAGCTACCTGCATCTCCGCAGCTGCCTGCGTAGCGAGATCGCGGGGACGCATGTCGCATGGAGCCACGTCCGGTGCCAGGCACGGGACGTGCGTGCTGAGGACGTGTCCGCCTAGAGCAGCGACGCGGCGGCGGTATCGAGCACGGCCACCGTCTTCCCGTTCACCGCGCGCACGAGGCTGCCGGGCGTGTCGCGCGACGGCTCGCCCGTGAACGCGCGCCGTGCCGCCTCCGCCTTGTCCGCGCCCGCGATGAGGAACAGCACTTCGCCTGCGGCACGCAGCATCTGCAGCGTCAGCGTGATCCGGTCGACGAACGGCTGGAGCTTCGCCTCCGCGCCGACCGCGCGTTGCTCCGTCACGTCGAGCGTCGGTTGATCCGGATAGAGCGACGCGACATGCCCGTCGGGACCGAGCCCGAGCAGCAGCAGGTCGAACCGTTGCAGCGAGCCGAGCTCCTGCTCGTACGCGAGCGCGCCCTCGTCGCGGCCGAGCTCGCCGCGCATCCGGTGGACGACGCCCGGCGCGCCCGACACGCGGTCGAGCAACGCGATCTTCGCCATGCGGTAGTTCGAGCGCTCGTCGTCGGCCGGGACGCACCGCTCGTCGCCCCACCAGAGCTCGACGCCCGACCAGTCCTGCTCGAGCTCGGCCGCCAGCTCGTACGCGCGCTTCGGCGTCGAGCCTCCCGTGAGCACGACGTGGCCGCCCGCGCGCGCGGCCTCTGCGAGCCGGTCCGCCACGATGCGCGCCGCCCCCTCGGCGTCGTCTGCGACGACGATCTCGATGTCGCGTCCCTTCACAGTGGGCTCAGACTTCGTGCGAGAGCTCGCGCGCGCGATTCATCGCCGCCTGGATCGCGTTCAGGAACGCGGCGCGGACCCCGGCCTGCTCCAGCTCGCGGATCGCGGCGATCGTCGTTCCGCCCGGCGAGGTGACCGACTCGCGCAGCTCCACCGGATGCATGCCCTCGTCGCGCAGCTGCTTCGCTGTGCCGAACATCGTCTGCACCACGAGCGTCGTCGAGATCTCGCGGGAGACGCCGAGCAGGATGCCGGCCTCGATCATCGCCTCGGCGAGGAGCGCGAAGTACGCGGGGCCCGAGCCGGAGAGCGCCGTCACCGCGTCCATCGAGGACTCCGGCACGCGTACGACCCGGCCGAGATGCTGCAGCGCCTCTTCGGCGAGCGCGAGCTGCTCGTCGCCGGCATGCGCGCCCGGGCAGATCCCCGCCATTCCTTCGTGCACTGTCGACGGCGAGTTCGGCATCGCGCGCACGACGGGGATGTCGTTACCGATCCGCGCCTCGATGTACGCCGTCCGGATCGCCGCGGCTACGGAGAGCAGCGTCTGATCGTGCGTGAGCAGCGGCCCGATCTCGGCGAGGAGAGCGTCGATGTCCTGCGGCTTCACGGCGACGACGACGAGTTGTGCGCCCTTCAGCGCGTCGGGGTTCGACGTGGTCGCCTCGACACCGTGCCGCTCTTTGAGCTCTGCCGCGCGGCTCGCGCTGCGCGACGTGACGACGATCTCGTCGCGCGTGCGCCAGCCGGAGCTGAGCAGGCCGGACAGGAGTGCCTCGCCGATGCGCCCCGTGCCGATGATCGCGATCTTCTTCTCCGCCATGCGCGGAGTATCGCTATGCGGCGCGCGCTTCGCTGACGGGCAGCAAGCCACGGCCGAAGCCGGCGAGCAGGTACATGCTCGCGAGACCGGCCCACTCGCCGTACGGCGCGAGCAGCTCGGCAGTCTCCCAGCCCTCGACCGGGCGTCCGCGCAGCGCGCGCAGCAGCTTCACGAGGCCGAGGTCGCCTACGAGCCCGTGGTCCAAGCGGCCCAGACCCTGCAGGCAGACGACGCCGATCGACCAGGGGCCCAGACCGCGCTCGCGTTCGAGCCGCCGCACGATCGTCTCCGTTGGCTGAGCGTGCAGCCGCTCGAGGTCGACCGACCGGCAGAGGCGTACGAGTGCGGCCGCACGGCGCGTGTGGAGACCGAGCGCGCGAAGCTGCATGGGCGCGACGGCGCCGAGGTCGCTCGTCGTCGGCGAGACGTGCAGCCCGTCAGGCCCTGCCGCGCAGAGCTTCCGGATGATCGTCTGCTCGAGCCGCCGCGCGACCTTCGCCTCGATGAGCTGGCCGCAGAATGCACGGAGCAGCGATTGGGCGACGGTCGGCACCCGCACCGGCCGGAGACCGTGCAGGGCACGCGACGCAGAGCCGAGCATCGGGTCGTCGCGGACGAGCCGCAAGAAGTCGGAGTGGTCGTCGTCGAGTGCCAGGATCCAGCGCAGCCGCGCTGCTCCGGCCGTCGACTCGGCCGCGATCGTCACGGTCCCCTGCGGCGCCTGCCAGGCGCGCGCGACCTCGACCCGGCCGTCGATGTCGAGCACCTGCGTGAACAGGCCGTCACGGAACGTGCGAGTTGCGTCGCTTGCGAGCCGGGCCGAGAGCGAGAGGGAGTACGGGCCTCGCGGCGCAACCGCGAGCTCGACGGTCAACGCTCGGCGTGCGCCTCGGTAGGAGCCGCGCGCAGACCGAGCTCCGCTGCCCGTTCGAGAATGTCCATTGCGCGCTCCTCGCTACCGCTCTTGCGGAGCATCCGTCCCCAGGCTGTGCAGGCCGATGCTGCGTGGCGCCAGCGCCCTTGCGCCTCGAGCAGCTCCACCGCCTCGCTGAACGCGGCGTTCGCGTTGTCGAACGCGCTTTGGAGCGCGAGCCCTTCGCCCAGCGCGGTGAGCGCGAGGCCTCGGTCGACCGGGGCCTCTGCTCCGGCGAGGTCCACCGCGCGTGTCGCGAATGCGACCGCCGCGTCGGCCTGCTTCCGAAGCACGGCGACGCGCGCGCGCTGCGTGATGATCTCGAAGAGGTCCTGCGGCTCCGGCGAGCTGCCGAAGAGCCGCTCGGCGTGGTCGAGGTGCGTCTCGGCGGAATCGGCGTCGTCGCGGGAGAGCGTGATGTACGCGGCCAGGATGTGCGCCCGCGCGAGATTGAACGTGTCCTCGGTCGTCTGAAGCAGCGCGATCGCCTTCCGCACGTTGGTCAGGGCGACGGCCTCGCGGCCTTCGGTGTGGGCGAGCCGTGCGACCGACCAGTACAGCCGCACCCGCATGTAGGGGTCCTCGGTGTCCTTGACGCTGTCCAGGGCGCGACGGACGACGGCTTCTGCGCGACCGAGCTCGCCCATGTCGCTCAGTGCGCAACTCAACTGCATTGCGTAGCGCGCGGCGAGGGCGACGTGCCCGGTCTCCTCGACGACGGCCATGCAGCGCTCGAAGAGCTCGACCGCTTCCTGCGGGTGACCCGCTTCCGTGTAGATGCGTCCGAGGTTGTGGTAGATGTCGTAGCGCTCCGCCGGAGCGAACGGCTCGTGCTCGAGAGCCGTTTCGAGGAGCTCGATCGCCGTGGAGTGTTCGCGCCGCTCGGAGGCGAGGGTCGCGAGCGCGACGCGGGCGCGTAGGGCGGACGCGGTGTCGCCGTCGGCGACTGCCTCCGCGATCGCGGCGTTCAGCGGCTCCTCGACGCCCTCCCACTCACCGAGGCGGACGGCGAGCTCCAGGTCGGACAGGTGGATCTCCCGCTGCGCGGCCGGGTCGAGCTGCGAGCCGGTCTCGAGGTAGTCCGCCGAGACCTCGAGATTGGCCGCCAGGCGACGGAGGGCCTTCACCGAGGGCTGGCGCGTGCCGGCCTCGATGCGGGAGATATAGGCGTAGGAGACTCCTGGGGCAGCCAGCTCCCGCTGCGACAGACCTCGGTCTAGTCGCAAGCGCTTGAGCCGCTGCCCGATCGTCTCGCCCGCCGCTGGCGAAAGTTCGGACTGCATTCAGACGGCATTGTGCAGGGTTGCCATGCGGCCGTCAATCACCAACTGGCCTTGACAGGGGACAATGACCCTGTTTCGTTCGAAGAACGTACCTGTAAGTCCCTCGTCCGAGGGACTGCGAGCTCCAAAAGGAGGAGCACATGTTCCGCAACACCCTGTACGTGAGGTTGGCGCTGTTGCTGTTGCTGTTGGCGGCGGCTTCGGTGTTTCTCGGCAGCGAGCCCTGGGTTCCCGGCTGAGCG
>Ga0265319_1002037_pt1 | contig 11374 bp, 13 predicted proteins | sample 4824metaG_FD_192443 | JGI IMG/M metagenome (GOLD analysis project Ga0265319, IMG submission 192443) | Rhizosphere microbial communities from Carex aquatilis grown in University of Washington, Seatle, WA, United States - 4-8-24 metaG | ecosystem: Host-associated > Plants > Roots > Rhizosphere >...
TGCAGGACCACCAACCTTCCCCGCCGCCCCGGCCAGTGCGCCCAGAGCAAGAGCAACAGGGCCAGCGAATCCGCTCCGCCCGAAAACGCGACGGCCCACGGCTTGCGCCCGTTCGTCCGGCGTTCAGCCCAGGCCAGTACCGCCGGATGGAGTCGTTCACGCGGCAGCGCCCGGGCAAGAGTTTCGGCGCAGGCTGGCCAGTTGATCTTGGAGGCGGACATCAGTTTGAAGATCGGCATCGCACTGCCGGAGCCCGGCGCCATCCAAGCCGGCGCATGCTGCCGCGTCCACCTTCAACCAAAGGTCAGCCACTCTTGGCCGAAATGGGGGATCAAGGCGGCCGGAATCTTGACCCGTCCGTCAGCCTGGAGGTTGTTTTCGAGCAGGGCCGCCAATACCCGCGGTACCGCCAGTCCGGATCCATTCAGGGTGTGGACGAGTTCCGGTTTGCCGGAGTCCCGCGCCCGGAAGCGGATCTGCGCCCGCCGGGCTTGGAATGCCTCGAAGTTCGAGCAGCTCGAAACCTCGAGCCAGCGCTTCTGGCCGGCCGCCCACACCTCGAGGTCATACTTCTTGGCCTGGGCAAAACCGAGGTCCCCGCCGCACATCAGCAGCACGCGGTAGGGCAGATCGAGCTTTTGGAGCAGCCGCTCCGCGTCACCCCGCAGTTTCTCGAGTTCGTCGTAACTCGCCGCGGGATGCACCCATTTGAGCAGCTCAACCTTGTCGAATTGATGGAGGCGGTTGAGGCCGCGGACATCCTTGCCGTAACTCCCGGCCTCACGCCGGAAGCAGGGCGTATAGGCGCAACGGCAGACCGGGAGTGCCGCCTCGTCGAGAATCTCGTCGCGGAAAAAATTCGTGAGCGGCACCTCCGCCGTCGGCACCGCATAGAGCTTGTCCACCGTCTCGTACATCTGGCCCTCCTTGTCGGGCAGCTGGCCCGTGGCGGTGGCGCTGGCCGCGTTGACAAAGATCGGCGGACTCACCTCCACGTAACCCGCCTTCGCATTCTCAGTCAAAAAGAAGTTCAGGAGGGCGCGCACAAGCCGCGCCCCGTCACCGATGAAGAACGGAAATCCCGCCCCGGTCACCTTCGCGCCGCGGGCAAAATCGAACAGCCGGTCGAAGCCCGCGATCTCCCAGTGGGGCAGCGCATGCGGACGCGGCTCGGCATGCGAGCCGTGCAGCGCATGCACGACGTTGGCCTCGGCATTCCGGCCCTCGGGCACGGTCGCGTGCGGGATGTTCGGCAGCGTGAGCATCGCCTGGCGCCACTTCTCCTCGGTCTCCTTCAGGCCCGTCTCGCGCTCCTTCACCAGCGCCGAGACACTCTTCATTTCCTGCACCTTGGCCTGAAACTCCGGCGATCCCTTGGGCATCGTGGCCATCGCGTTGTTGGCGGCCTTCTGGCGGCCGCGGAGCAACTCCACCTCCTGCAGCAGGGTCCGCCATGCCTGGTCGAGCGCAAGCACCGCATCAAGGTCGACCTCGAGGTGCTTGCGGGCGATCGCGGCGCGAACCAAATCGGGATTTTCGCGGATGAGTTTGGGATCGAGCATGGAATCTTAGTTGTTGCGGGGACTGGCGGAGGAGCGGGGTGGCGCGGAATCGATGCGCTGGAACCGGGCAAACACATCTTTCACGGAGAGGAGTTTCAGGTCCCCGACCGGCGCCTGGATGACAAAATTGGTCGGCCCGTTCAACGGGTAAGGTCCGAAAATCCGCGGATCCGTCGGGCCGAAAATCCCCAGTACCCGGACCCCCAGCGCCGCCGCCAGGTGCAGGGGACCGCTGTCGTTGGAAATCACCCAGTCGGCCCGCTTGATGAGCGCCGGCAGCGACACGAGGCTCGTGTTGCCCGTGAGGTTGAGGAACTGCGCGGTCGGAAATGCGTCGCGGTCGGGCACGTAGTTGCTCCCGGCCCAGACGACCTTGCGCGACTTGTTCTCCCGGAGGAGCAGCTCCGTCAGCTGCTTGAAGCCCGACCAGCGCTTGTCCGCGCGGCGGCTGTCGGGGAAGATCAGGATCGGTTTCGCCCCGCCCCGTCCGTCGGCAAACTTCAGGTTCAGGTTCTGCACGTCGCGGAATTTCAGGCTGCCCTGCAACTCCGGTTTGGCTCCCAGTACGGTGCAAAACTGCAGTGCGATCTCGAGGCCGTGACTGCGGCGTCCCTCGGGTGGCAGCGGCACCCTTTGGTTGTAAAACATGCCCGACATCTCCCGGGCGTCGCTGCGGCCGACCTTTTTCTTCGCCAGGACGCGGGACGTCATCAGCCCGGTGCGCAGCATTCCCTGAAGGTCGAAAACATAGTCGAACTTGGTCTGCCGCACTTCCTTCATCAGGCGCAGAAATCCCTTGGCGCCGCCGTTGCGCTCAAACACGTAGACGCGGTCGACGGCCTCGCAGGCCCGCACCAGCGGTGCAAAAATTTCCCGCACGATCCATGATACATGCAGATCTTCAATCTGGGCCTTGAGCGACGTGACCAGCTGGAGGCCATGGACGATGTCGCCCAGTGCCTGGGTCTCAATGATGAGGATTTTTCGCACGTTAAAAGTGAGTCGGTCCGGGAATCGCGTCCTGGCGGGCGGACGGTGGCAACGGTCCGGGAGCCGGCATTACACCAGGGCCCGGCCCGTCAGCCGCTCAAGGATGCGCAGCGGCGATTTGTTCAGATCGAGCATGCCGTTGAGCGGAAGGGCGAAGGTCTGCTCGAACTGGTGCTGGCCGGAAAGCGCCGCGTGGGAGACCGAGTCGGTGAACGTGATCCAGGTCGTCCCCGGAAAGATCTCGACGGGTGTCTGCCCCACCCTGCCCTGATAGCCCAGGTCCGCTTTCATCGCGTCGTGCAGGCCGAGCATGTAATGATCGTATTCCGTGCGGAGCTTCTTGGTAAGGCGGAGCAGCCGCAGCACGCGCGCGCTGCCGGGCAGCGGCCGGCGGAGGCCGGGCAGGAAATGCCGGGCGACATCCTCGAACGGTTCGCCCAGTCGCCAGACCCGCGGCTTTCCGTGGGGATTCACATTGCAGAACATGCGGATGATGCGGTCGCCATGGGTCGGCAGCGTTGGAAACGCATCCACATGCACGCGGGTGTCGTCCTTGCGCCACGAACTCTTGCGCCCGGCGATTTCGGCCGGGCGCAGGCTGGCACGCTGGACCTTCAACGTGCTGTTGTAATGAGGAAAGAGATTCCGCATCAGTCCCTGTGCCGCCTTCGAGTAGCGCGCGATCACCGCCCGGATGGTCTCGGCCTCCACACCGGTGCAAACGGTGCCGCCAATCTTGTCGGTCCATGGCGTGTAGCTGACGTTCTTAGCCTTTCCCAGGATGCGCGGGTCAAGCAGCTTCACCTCGTCCGGGGTCATGGCGAAGGCCAGACCGGGCAGCATGACCACGGAGCCGTCCTCCAGGGCTGACGTCGCCTCGCGCTGGACCTCGGGGGTGAACTGCTGGTCCCAGCCGGCTGGGTGGATTTGCACGATGGTTTTCATGTATGAGCGATCGGGCCTGGCAGAATCTACGGTGCGCAGAATACGGCGGGATCGGTTTTTTTTAAGAGGTAAAGGACTTCCTTCGGAGCCAACAACCGCAAATTTCCCCGGGGAGCGCAGACCACCAGATTGCCCGGGCTGCCCGGCGGATAGGGGCCGTAAAGCGTGACGTCCGACGGGCCAAACACCCCCAGCACCTTCACACCCAAGGCCGCCGCGAGGTGCAGGGGGCCGCTGTCATTCGAGATAACCCATGAGGCCTGGTGCATCAACGCGGGCAAATCCGTGAGTTTCGAGCGGCCGCCGAGATTGAAGAAACGCCCGGAAAATTCCGGGCCATCCGGAAACGGCAAGGCCCGGGCGCCGGCCCACGCCACCGTGCAGGACGGATTCGCACGCAAGAGCTCGGTCGTAAGTTCCGCAAAGCCCCCCCAGCATTTTTCCGCGCGCCGGCTATCGGGAAACATCACGACCGGCCTCGCGTCGCGCGGCAATCCGGGCAGGCCGGACGCGTCCGACTCCGACCCTCGGAATACCGGCGGACCCCTGAGTTCAATTTTGGCGCCAAATGCGCCGCAAAATTCCAGGAGGATGTCCAGGGCGTGACTGTGCCGACCCGCCGGCGGCAATGGTACGCGCTCGTTATAAAACATGCCCGAGCACTCGCGACAGTCCGTTCGTCCGATCCGGCGCGGGGCTCGCGTGCGCGCCGCCATCATGCCGGTCAGGAAACGGCCCTGCAGGTCGATCACGGCGTCGAACGTCAGCGGCCTCAGGTCCCGCAGGACGGCCGTCATGCCCCGCAGAAGGTTTCTTCTTCGAAAGATAATCGTCCGGTCCACCGCCGCGCAGATCTGCACCAGGGGCGCGAACGGCTCCTGGGCGATCCAGGTCACTTCCATGCCCGGCACTTGTTCCCGCAGGGAGGTCACCACCCGCAGGCCATGGATGATGTCGCCCAGCGAGGAGGTTTTGATGACCAGGACTTTCATGAAGCGAGTCCGTGGATTTGGGTTTTGCCACCCGGCATCGCAATCTCAAATGCGCCGCTGTCTTGACGCGCCAACGCGTGCGTTCCCTCATCAGGCCACCTCCCTTGGCCCTTCTTCTCATAAAACTTCTTGGCGTGGTCGTTGCCGTTCTTCCCGAGTCGGTACTGCGAGGCGTGACGGTGGTGTTCGGGGATTTCATCTTCTACTGCATGCCCCGGCGCCGGCGGATCGTGCTGTCGAACCTGCATCACGCCTTTCCGGAAAAGTCCGACGTCTGGCGCCGCGCCATCGGCCGCGAAAGCTGTCGCCGTCTGGTCGAGACGGGACTACTGTCGCTCGCCACCCCTTTTCTCAGCGTGACACGGCTTCGCCGCATGGTGCGGGTGTCGCCAGAGTTCGCAGCGGTCTTTGCCGCCCACCGCGTCTCCCCCGTCCCTTCGGTGTTGTGTTGCCCCCACCTTGCATGCTGGGAAGCCCAGACCAGCCTGGGACTCGATTTGACCGGCCCTCTTCCCGAGTTTGGCATCATCTTCCGGCCCGTCGACAACCCCGCGGCCGACGCATGGGTGAAGCGCTCGCGCGAGCGGTTCGGCATGCGCCTGCTATCGCGGCGCGAGGGATTTGCCGAAGCCCTGAAAATCCTGCGCCGAAAGGGGTTCATCGGCATCCTGTTTGATCAAAACGCCGGGATGCAGGGTGCGCTCACCACCCTGTTCGGCCGGGTCTGCTCGACCACGGAGTTACCCGGCCTGATGGCTGAGAAATTCAGCGCCCACGTCCACGGCGTCGTTCCCCGGCGCCTCGCGTTCTGGCGGATCGAGATCGGATTGCAGCCGATCGCCGGCGGGGACACCGCAGCCAGTGTAACGCTCGCTCTCAACCGGTGGCTCGAGGCTCTGCTGGCGGACGACGACCTCTGCGCGTCCTGGCTGTGGGCCCACGACCGTTGGCGGCATCAGGATGTGCCGGCAAAGCGTTTCCGGCTGGAATCAAAGCGCGATCTGCTCGGAGCGCGCGAAGGATCGGCCCTGCCGCGTAAAACCCGGATATGGATCCGGCTGCCGAACTGGCTCGGTGACGTGGTGATGGCCCTGCCGCTGCTCCGCGCCCTCCGCGCATCCCGGCCCGACGCCGAGATCACGCTCATCGCCCGCGCGCAATTCCTACCCCTGCTTGAGACGTGGAGCGTGGCCGACCGGCTCCAATCGCTGCCGCCACGCGGCTGGGGTTACTTCATCCCTTTCTGGCGCGCCCGTCTCCAGTTTCCCGATGTCCACCTGCTGTTCACCAATTCCCTGCGCGGAGACCTCGAGGCCTGGCTCACCCGTTGTCCGCAGCGTTTCGGTCTGACCCGCCCCCGGCGGGCCCGCCCTTTGCTGACCCATTGCTACCAAGTGCCCGATAATTTCGACGAAACCCGCCGCCACCAACTTGAGCTCTGGCAAAATCTGCTCGTTCATTTCGGACTCGACGCCGCGCCCGACCTTGCGCCTTTGCCCTCATTCAATCAGATACCCCGAAAGACGATTGGGCTGATCTGCGGTTCGGAGAACACGCCGGCAAAACGCTGGCCCGTCGCCCATTGGCGGGCGCTCATCGAAGCCATGCCCGACCGTCAATTCGTCCTGTTTGGCACCGAGCGCGACCGTGCCGTCACCACGGCGGTCGCACGGGGTTTCAGCGCACCTCGCGTCACCGACCTCGCTGGCCGGACCAACCTGCTGGATTTCGCGCGGCAGCTGGCTTCATGTGCCCTGCTCGTGACCAACGATACCGGCGGCATGCACCTGGCGAACGCATCCGGGGTTCCCTTGGTTGCGTTGTTCGGCCCGACCAATCCACTTCGGACCGGCCCCGTCTTTTCCGCTCCATTCCGCATCCTGCAGCCGCCCGGGTGCCCTCCGGCCGGCGGAGGCTCGCTGGTTGACTTGGCGCCGGACGTGGTGAGCCAGGCGGTGCGGGAACTGCTGGCTGCCGCTTCGACCGGCGTTTAGCTTGCGCCGCCCGCCTTGCCACCCATGCCTCATTACCCGTCCCGATGCCGCTGCTGACCGTCAAAGACCTTCGCACTTATTTCCATACCCGCAGCGGAGTCTATCGCGCGGTGGACGGCGTCAGCTTCGACCTCGAGCGCGGAGAGACCCTCGGCATCGTCGGCGAGTCCGGCTCAGGCAAGTCTGTCACGTGCTACTCGCTGATGGGCCTCGTGCCCCAGCCGCCCGGGAGGATCGAAAGCGGCAGCGCCCTCTTCGATGGGGTCGACCTGCTTCACTGCACTCCGCGCGAAGCCCGCTCGATCCGCGGCAAGCGCGTGGCGATGATCTTCCAGGACCCGATGACGTCGCTCAACCCCTACGTCCGCATCTCGGAGCAACTCATTGAGCCCCTGCTGATCCATGAGAAAACCTCGCGGACCGAGGCGCTCAAGGCCGGGCTCGCCGCGCTTGAGGCGGTGGGCATCAACGATGCCGCCCGTCGGATCCATTATTATCCCCACGAGTTTTCCGGTGGCATGCGCCAACGGGTGATGATCGCGATGGCCCTCATCACCAAGCCGGAGTTGCTAATCGCCGACGAGCCCACCACTGCCCTGGACGTGACGGTGCAGGCGCAAATCCTGGAGTTGATCAAGACGATGCAACGCGAACTCGGCATGGCGGTGATCTTTGTCACCCACGACCTCGGGGTGGTCTCAGGTCTGTGCGATCGCGTGCAGGTCATGTATGCAGGCCGCATCGTCGAGACGGCGGACACACGCTCGTTATTCTACGATCCGCGGCATCCCTACACGCGCGCCCTGCAGCGCTCCATTCCATCGACCCAAGGCAAGGGAGCCGAACTGTTCACCATTCCCGGCCTGCCACCTGACCTTGCCAAGCCGATCGCCGGGTGCGCCTTCGCGCCGCGCTGCAGTTTCACCGCCGATCGGTGCCGGACGGCGACACCACCGCTCACTGAATGTCAGCCGGGACATCTTCACGCTTGCGCACGGGTTCAGGCCGGAGAGATCTGAACCGACCCTCGCCGAACCAATCCCACGTATCATGCCCGAACCGATTCTTGAGCTGAGGGACGTCAAAACCCACTTTCCGCTCCAACAGGGTTTTCTGTTCAAGCGGCCGGCCGGTGTGGTGAAGGCGGTCGACGGCGTAACGCTTTCCCTGCAACGAGGCGAAGTGCTCGGTCTGGTCGGGGAGTCAGGTTGCGGCAAGTCGACCCTGGCTCGCACCATCATGCAGCTGGTCCCGACCACGGGCGGGACAGTGCTGCTCGAGGGGAAAAACCTGGCCGCTGGCACTGTCGGTGAGATCAGGCGGACCCGGCGCGACATGCAGATGGTCTTCCAGGACCCCTACGCGTCGCTCAATCCACGCATGACCGTCTTCGCCACCCTGGCCGAGCCGCTCATCGTCCACCGCGTCTGCCCCCGGGGTGAGGTTACCGCTCGGGTGTCCCGGCTCATGGAAACGGTCGGCCTCGCACCGCGCTTCATGCAAAAATACCCGCATGAATTCTCGGGCGGACAACGCCAGCGGATCGCGATCGCCCGCGCCCTCGCCCTCGAACCCAAGGTCATCATCGCCGACGAGCCGGTCTCGGCCCTCGACGTTTCGATCCAGGCCCAGATCCTCAATCTCCTCGCGGAACTGGGCCGGCGGATGAACCTGAGCCTCGTCTTCATTGCCCACGATCTTTCCGTGGTTAAACACATTTCCGACCGGATTGCCGTGATGTATCTCGGAAGAATTGTTGAGCTGGGCGGCGCCGTCGACGTGATCGAGCGTCCCCGCCATCCTTACACCCGCGCCCTGGTCAGCGCCATCCCGATCCCAAATCCCGACGTCGAACGCAGTCGTCAGCGCATCGTGCTCGCGGGCGATCCGCCCTCGCCCATCAACCCTCCCGCGGGCTGCGCCTTTCACCCCCGCTGCCCTCATGCCCGCGAGGTCTGCAAGGCTGCCGTTCCGCCGCTCGTGGCCGACGGCCGGGATCGCGAAGTGGCCTGCGTTCGGCTGGCCGAGATCTGACCGGCCGCGGCGGGCCGGACGTTGCCGCTGCCCCTCTTTTGCCCCCTCAACGCCGGGACTGGCTCAGCTGCCGCAGCGCCTCGTAGCAGGCGATCCCCGCCGCCGTGCTCAGGTTCAGTGAGCGAAGGGCCGGGTTGGCCTGCGGAATCGTCACGCGGGTTGCAGCGAGCTCGTCGTGCAGCCAGGCCGGCGAACCTTCCCCTTCATTGCCAAAAACCAGGCCGTCACCGTCAGCGAACGTTGCATCCCAGAATCCCAGCGCCGCCTTGGTGGTGAACAGCCAGAGACGACGTGGCGCCTGCGGACTCGCCCGGAAAGCCGCCCAGTCCGCATGCTCGTGCACGTCGAGCGACTTCCAATAATCCATGCCCGCCCGCCGCAGGTTGCGGTCATTGATTACAAATCCGAGCGGATGGACCAGGTGCAGGCGCGAGCGCGTCAGGGCGCACATCCGGCCGATATTTCCAGTGTTTTGGGGAATCTGGGGCGCGAGCAGTACGAGATGCAGCACCCGGCCATGCTGGACGATGGGCGGGCTCACTCAAGCCGGCAGCGGCCAAAGCCCCGATGCGTGTTTCTACTTAGCGCAGGGGATCCGCGCTAAGTAGTATTAGGCCAGTTTCCTCCCGGTTCACCCTTTACCGCGGCGCCAGGCAGGCCCAGGATTCGCCTGTCGGAAGCCTTCTCCTCCCGTGAACCCATCCGCTGGCAAATCCATTGTGATCGTGGACGACGAAAAGTCCTACGTCGACCTCCTTGCGGAGCTGATCAAGGAGCATTTTGTCAACCCGATCATCACCTTCACCCGTCCCCTCGACGCGTTGGAGGCCCTCCCCAGTCTAAATGCCGGCATTGTCGTCACTGATTATTACATGCCCCAGCTCACGGGCCTGGAGCTGATTGTCCGCGCTCGCGCGCTCAATCCCGGGCTCCCTTTCCTGATCATCACCGGGCACGGCATGCATTTGTCGGAGGAGGACTTTTCCCATCTCCCCGAGCTGCGCGCCGTGCTCCACAAGCCGCTGGGTTGGCGGCAGCTCGCGGATGCGATTGTCACGCATTGGCCGCGGGCCTCCCGCGTCGTCAAGACCGAGGCGGGCGCCGGAGTATTTCTTCCCTGACCGTCCCAATCCTGGCACCGATCCCCGCGTCGAGATGGTCCGGCGGCGTTAGGGTCGATGAAACTTGACCGTGCGGCGAACCTCGCCGAGTTCCGCCTTCTTCTTCAGGTCCTCGCGTTTATCGAAGAGTTTCTTGCCGGTGCCGAGTGCGACCTCGACCTTCACCAGCGCATCCTTGAAATACATCCGCAGAGGCACCAAGGCGCGGCCGCCGGCGTCGAGGGCCTGGGCGATCTTGCGGATCTGGTGCCGGTGCAACAGGAGCTTCCTGACCCGCCGCGCATCGTGGTTGTTGATGTTGCCGAACGCGTACTGCTCGATGTGCGCGTTGTGCAGCCAGAGTTCGCCCTTCTCGACGCGACCAAAGGCATCGGTGATTTGAGCCCGGCCCGCCCGGATCGATTTCACCTCGGTGCCCCGCAGCTGGATGCCCGCCTCGAACCGCTCGTCGACGAAATAGTCCCGGAGCGCCTTCGAGTTGCGGATCTCCGTGTAGCGGCGGGGGTCTTTTTTTTGCGCGCTCATGGCAGGTCCGTGAATTCCTGCATGAAAAAGGCGGCCCCGGCAATGCCGGGCCGCCCGCAGAAAGCGAAAGTGGACGCGGGTCAGTTCTCGCCGACCGCAAAGCTGATCTTGCCCTCGCTGATCTCACGCAGCGCCGTGTCCTCCGCGGAAAGCTTCTCCAGCGATTCAACCAGCGGGCGATTGCCACGGCGGAGTTGCTTCACGCGGCGCGACACCACGTTGATCAGCATGTTGGGATCGTGAATGACCTTGAGGGCCTCTTTGATGTAATCGTCTCTCATGGATGGCGGTGGGCGAAAATGGAGCGGTTAGCAGTAGAGCGGGCCCAAGGAGCGTCAAGGGCCAATTTCCCGGCTTGCCGCCCCCTTTTCCCGTCGACGACCCTCCCGTCATGCATATCGCCTGGACCACGGTCGCCCATCGTTCCGATGCGGATGAGATGGCCGCCTGCGTCATCGGTCTCGGTCTGGCCGCCTGCGTGCAGGTCGAAGGCCCGATTGTATCGGTCTACCGCTGGAACGGCCAAGTGCAGCAGGTGCAGGAGTTTCGGCTCTGCCTGAAGTTCACTCCCGGGCAGGCCGCAGCGTTGTCCGACTGGATCCATGGGCACCATCCCTACGACACGCCCGAATGGATCGTCGTGCGCGCCTCCGACGTGGGAGAAAAGTACTTGTCATGGGCTGGGACGACCTCTAGCAATCCGCCCCTTTAATCGTCCGCCAACCTCTCCCTCACCGTCATGTCACAGCACAAAAGCCTCCAAGGCGCCAATGGTCTCGTCGTTAAACGCAACGTCCTCAAGCGCTTCGAACGGGTCGAAATCCTGCGCAAGCGCAGCCAGTGGAAGGCCGGCGACCGCGTCGTGGGTCTCCGCAAGACCAAGCCCGACGTCTGATCCGCACGTTTCCGATCTCCGGCAGGCAGTTTCCGCTGCCTGCCTTTTTTTTGACGTCTTCTCATGATTGAACTCGTTCATCATCTGCTCGATTTCGTTCTGCACATCGACAAGCACCTGCAGCAGGTCATTGCCGACTATGGCATCTGGACGTACGCCCTGCTGTTTGTCATCATCTTCGCCGAGACGGGCCTTGTCGTGACTCCATTCCTGCCGGGAGACTCCCTGCTCTTCGCCGCAGGAGCGCTTTGCGCCGGCACCGTCCTGAACGTACACCTGCTCGCCGCGGTCCTCGTCGTCGCCGCGGTGCTGGGCA
>Ga0265319_1002038_pt1 | contig 11374 bp, 15 predicted proteins | sample 4824metaG_FD_192443 | JGI IMG/M metagenome (GOLD analysis project Ga0265319, IMG submission 192443) | Rhizosphere microbial communities from Carex aquatilis grown in University of Washington, Seatle, WA, United States - 4-8-24 metaG | ecosystem: Host-associated > Plants > Roots > Rhizosphere >...
GAGCTCGTCGACGAGCCCGACGAGGTCTCGGTCGAGGAGTTCGAGGAGGACGACGGCACGCTCGTGCTCGAGCTGTCCGTCGGCGACGACGACTACGGCAAGGTGATCGGCCGCGGCGGGCGCACCGCGAACGCCCTGCGTCTCGTCGTGAAGGCGGCGGCGGTGAAGGAAGACCGCCGCGTGCTCGTCGACATCGTCGACTGAGTCCGTGTCCGAGGACCTGCTGCACGCGGGGCGGGTCGGCAGACCCCACGGCCTCGACGGCAGCTTCCACGTCACACAGCCGCGCGCCGCGCTGCTCGACGCCGCCCGCACGCTGATCGTCGGCGAGCGCGAGGACGAGGTCGTCCGCCGCGCCGGCACCGACGCGCGCCCGATCCTGCGGCTCGCGAGCTGCACGACGCGCACCGCCGCCGAGGCGCTGCGCGGGACCGACCTGTTCGTGCCGCGCGCGCTGGCGCCGGAGCTGGAGGAGGACGAGTGGTGGCCGGAGCAGCTCGAGGGCTGCGCGGTCTTCGACGGCGAGCGCGCGGTCGGCGTGGTGCGCGAGCTGCGCGCGCTGCCGTCGTGCGAGGTGCTGCACGTCGCCCGTGACGGCCGCGACGAGCTGCTCGTGCCGCTGATCCACGACGCCGTCCGCGCCGTCGACGTCGACGCCAGACGGATCGACGTCGACCTCGAGTTCCTGGGGGAGGAGGCGTGATGCAGATCGACGTCTTCACGCTCTTCCCCGAGGCGTTCGACTGGTTCCGCGCCCAGCGGCACGTCGCGAACGCGGCCGAGCACGGCCACGCGCTGGAGTGCGTCAACTACCGCGACACGACGCCGCTGACCGGCGGCCAGGTCGACGACATGCCGTTCGGCGGCGGCGCCGGCATGGTGCTGCGCGTCGACGTCGTGGAGGCGGCGCTGCGCGCCCGCTACGACGCCGACCCGGCGACGCTGCCCGGCCGCCGGCGCGTGATCGCGCTCGCGCCCGCCGGCCGGCTGCTCGACGACGCGCTCGTCGACGAGCTCGCGGCGGAGCCGGCGCTGACGCTGCTGTGCGGCCGCTACGAGGGCTTCGACGAGCGGATCGTCGAGCACTTCGCGACCGAGTCGGTCTCGATCGGCCGCTACGTGCTCGCCGGCGGCGAGCTGGCGGCGATGGTGCTGGCCGACGCGGTCCTGCGCAAGCTGCCCGGCGCGCTCGGCCACGAGGAGTCGGCGCTCGAGGAGTCCTACAGCGCCGCGCTCGACGGCGCGCCCGAGTACCCGCACTACACGCGGCCGGCGGAGTGGCGCGGCTGGAGCGTCCCCGAGGTGCTGCTGTCCGGGCACCACGCGCGGGTGCGCGAATGGCGCTGCGAGCAGAGCCGGCAGCGCGCGGAAGCCGAGCGACGCGGTCACGACGACTCGCGCTGAGCTACTCCGCTACCATTCCCGAGCCGGCGGCCCCGTGGCCGCCACTTCTACGCCATGAGCACTGTCATCGAAACCCTTGAGCGCGAGCAACTGCGCCGCATTCCGTCCTTCCGTGCGGGCGACCGCGTCCGCGTCCACTTCCAGGTGATCGAGGGCACGCGTCGCCGTACGCAGGTCTTCGAGGGCGTCGTCATCAAGCGCCAGGGCCACGGCGTGCGCGAGACCTTCACGGTCCGCAAGCAGTCGTTCGGCGTCGGCGTCGAGCGCACGTTCCCGCTGCACTCGCCGAAGATCGAGAAGATCGAGGTGGCTGCCCGCGGCGAGGTGCGGCGCGCGAAGCTCTACTACCTGCGCGATCGCGTCGGCAAGCGCGCCCGCGTTCGCGAGCGCCGCTCGATCGGGCCGGAGGAGGTCGTCGAGCGCGAGCTGCTGTACGCGCCGGGCGCCGAGGAGCCGGAGGCGGTCGCCGAGATCGCCGACGCCGAGGCGCTCGCGCAGGACGCCGCGACCGAGGCGCCTGTCGTCGAGGCCCCGGCCGAGCCTGAGGCGCCCGCCGCCGAGGCCGACGCGCCGGCCGAGGACGAGGCACCGGCCGCCGAGGCCGACGAGCCGGCCGCGGCCGAGGCGTCCTACTCCGCCGACGAGTGAAGGGCAAGTCGGGCGCCAGCTCCCTGCTGGAGCTCGTGCTCGTCGTCGCCGTCGCGCTCGGCATAGCGCTCGTCGTCCAAGCGTTCGTCGTCAAGCCGTACCGGATCCCGAGCGGCTCGATGGAGCCGACGCTCGCGATCGGGGAGCGCGTGATCGTCAACCGCATCGGCAACCGCTTCGCCGCGCCGGGCGTCGGCGACATCGTCGTCTTTCATCCGCCCCACGGGGCGGACACGAACGAGTGCGGCAATCCCGGCCAGGGCCCCTTCTACGAAGGCCCGCAGAGCCGCGTGCCGTGCGACAGACCGACGGCGACCCGCTCGAGCCAGAACTTCATCAAGCGCGTCGTCGGCCTGCCCGGCGACCGCATCGCCGTGCGCGACGGGCACGTCGTGCGCAACGGCGTGCAGCAGAGAGAACCGTTCGTCAATCCCTGCGGCGCCGGGCCGGACTGCAACCTCGGCACGATCACCGTCCCGGCTGGCCACTACTTCATGATGGGCGACAACCGCGGCGCCTCCGACGACAGCCGCTACTGGGGCCCAGTGCCGCGCGCCTGGATCATCGGCGACGCGTTCGTCAGTTACTGGCCGCCCAACCACGTCGGGTTGCTCTGAGGGACCCTCAGAGCAAGCCCGACCGCGTCATCTCGGCACGCTGTCCCCCGTGCGCGGTAGAACTCGCTTGTGAGCGCGACCGCCAGCCCTCCGCGCAGACGCAGACCGCGGCCGCCCGCGCGCAGACTGTTCGCGTTCGACCGGGCGCTCGGCGTTCGCTACGTCGCCGGTGCCGACGAGGCGGGGCGCGGGTGCCTCGCCGGGCCGCTGGTCGCGGCGGCCGTGCTGTTCGACTACGAGCGGCTGCGCCCGGCCGACGTGCGCGCGCTGGCGGCGCTGAACGACTCCAAGCAGCAGACCGAGGCCCGCCGCGAGGCGCTCTATCCGCTGATCCTGCGCACCGCCGCCGATGTCGCGGTCGTCTCGCGCTGCGCGCCGGGGATCGACCGGCGCGGGCTGCACGTGACGAACCTGCGGGCCCTGCGCGACGCGCTCGCACGCGTCGCGCGGCCCGGCTGCATCTGCCTCAGCGACGGCTTCCCGGTCGCCGACGTCGGTCACGACCAGCGCGCGGTCGTCGGCGGCGACGCGACGAGCGCCGCGATCGCCGCTGCCTCCGTCATCGCGAAGGTCACGCGCGACCGCTACATGCGCCGCGCCGACGCGCTGCACCCCGGCTGGGAGTTCGCCGGCCACGTCGGCTACGCGACCGCCGAGCACCGCGCTGCGATCGAGCGCATCGGCGTCTCGCCGCTGCACCGGATGTCGTTCCAAAGCACGGCCTACCAGCAACTTTCACTCTGAGCCGCGGCTAGAAAGCTCCCTCGAGGTGCTCGAGCGAGACCAGCCGGCCGTACGCGTCGATCGTCACGCCGATCGCGTCGAAGCGCAGCTCGGGCGTGTGGGGGCGGGCGGTCTGCTCCTGCAGCCAGGCGGCGGCCATCCGCCGCAGGCGACGGCACTGCGCCTGGCGCAGCCCGTCGAACGGACCTGACGTGCCGAGACGGCGCGTCTTGACCTCGCAGAAGACGATCCGTCGTTCGTCGGCGGCGATCAGGTCGATCTCGCCCCAGCGGGTGCGGTGATTGCGGGCGAGGATCGCGAAGCCGCGGCGCTCGAGGTGCTCGGCGGCGAGCTGCTCGCCGGCACGGCCGAGTCGGTGACGCAGGTCGGTGGACATGCCGCGAGACGCTACGCCGGCGGCAGCGGGATGTGGCACGACGATTGTGACAATTTGCAGGCATTTCGGCGCAGAGCGAGCCGGTTGGGAATTGTTGCGAAGCGCGTGTGCGCTGTAACGGCGCGGGCCGTAGCGTGCCGTTCGTGCTCGCTCGCGTCGTCACGTTCGCCATCGACGGAATCGACCCGCGGCCCGTCTGGGTCGAGGTCGACATCCGGCCGGGGCTGCCTGCCTTCCACGTCGTCGGCCTCGCCGACGCGGCCGTGCGCGAGGCACGCGAGCGCGTCCGTGCGGCGATCCTGAACTCGGACTTCGACTTCCCGGCACGGCGCATCACCGCGAACCTCGCGCCTGCGCACCTGCGCAAGGTCGGGCCGGGCTTCGACGCCGCCCTCGCCGTCGGCCTGCTCGCCGCGAGCGGCCAGTGCTCGGCCGACGCGCTCGATCGCTGGGCGATCTTCGGCGAGCTGTCGCTGAGCGGAGAGGTGCGCGCGTGCCGCGGCGTGCTGGCGGTCGCCGACGGCGCGCGGCGCGCCGGCCTCGCCGGACTGATCGTCGCGCGCGAGCGCGCGGGGGAGGCCGCGCTCGTCGACGGGATCGAGGTCGCGGGCGTCGGCGACCTGCGCGGGATCGCGGCGCTGCTCGACGGCGGCGAGCTGCCGCCGCCGCCCGCTCCCGCGCCGTCGCCGGCCGCCGCCGCCGTTGACGCCGACGAGCCGGATCTCGCCGACGTGCGCGGTCACGAGCTGCCGCTGCGCGCGCTCGAGATCGCCGCCGCCGGCGGTCACAACCTGCTGCTCGAGGGGCCGCCCGGCAGCGGCAAGACGATGCTGGCGCGGCGCCTGCCAGCGCTGCTGCCGCCGCTCGGGCGCGAGGAGGCGCTCGAGGTCACGCGCGTGCACAGCGTCGCCGGCATCGGCCATCGCGGCGGGCTCGCCGCGGCGCGGCCGTTTCGCGCTCCGCACCACACGATCTCGCCGGCGGGCCTCGTCGGCGGCGGCAGTCCGCCCGCGCCCGGGGAGGCCAGCCTCGCGCACCACGGCGTGCTCTTCCTCGACGAGCTGTCGGAGTTCTCGCGGCCGAGCCTCGAGGCGCTGCGCCAGCCGATCGAGGACGGGGGGATCGTGATCGTGCGCGGCCAGCTCGCGACGCGCTTCCCGACGCACTTCATGCTCGTCGCCGCGACCAATCCGTGCCCGTGCGGATATGCCGGCAGCGATCGCCCGTGCCGCTGCGGCGAGCACGAGCTGGCGCGCCACCGCCGCCGGCTGAGCGGTCCGCTGCTCGACCGCATCGATCTGCTGGTGACCGTTGCGCGCCCGAGCGCCGCCGCGCTCGCCGGGGCGCCGCGGACCTCGTCCGCGGCGGTGCGCGAGCGGGTGCTGGCCGCGCGCGAGCGCCAGTGCGCGCGGCTGGCCGGCATGCCCGCGCACACGAACGCGCAGCTCGACGCGCGCCTGCTGCGCGCGCACGTGCGCATCGGCGCGGCCGCGCGGCGGGCGCTCGCGCAGGCGTACGACGGCGGGGGCCTGAGCGCGCGCGGCAACGACCGCGTCCTGCGCGTCGCACGCACGATCGCGGATCTGGCCGACCGCGACGCGGTCGGGCTCGACGACGTCCTGCAGGCGCTCGCGCTGCGGGCGCGCGAGGCCACGGACGAGGCGCTCGCCGCATGAGCATGTCCGCGACGTCCAGCGGCCTGCCGTGCGGCGCGTGCCTGCGACGCTCGTGGCTGATCGCCCGGCTCGCCGCGCACATCGAGCTGGTGTGGAGCGCTCGCCGTGGCAGCGCCGCGCTGCTCGCGCTCGACGACGCCGCGCTCGTGGACGCGCTCGCCGGCGACCGGCGCGACGCGATCGTCGGCGAGTACGAGCGCTTCGACGCGGACGCCGCGCGCCGGCGCTGCGCGGCGAGCGCGGTGGTCGCCCTGTGCGGCTGCGATCCGCGCTACCCGGCGCCGCTCAGCGACCTGCCCGACGCGCCGGCGGTGCTCTACGTCCGCGGCGACGTCGCGCGCTTCGAGCGCGCCGTCGCGGAGGACTGCGTCGCGATCGTCGGCGCGCGCCGCGCGAGTCCGTACGGGCTGGAGCAGGCGCGTGGGCTCGGTCGCGGCCTCGCGGCGGCCGGGCTCACGGTCGTGAGCGGGATGGCGCTCGGGGTCGACTCCGCCGCGCACGTGGGCGCGCTGGAGGCCGAGGGGATCACGATCGCGGTACTCGCCTGCGGCCCGGAGCGGCCCTACCCGGCGAGCAAGCGGCGGCTGCATGCGCAGATCACGGCCGTCGGCGCCGTCGTGGCGGAGCTGCCGCCGGGGACGCCGCCCCGCCGCTGGTGCTTCCCGGCTCGCAATCGCATCATCGCGGCGCTTGCCCAGGCGCTCGTGGTCGTGGAGGCCGGCGAGCGCTCGGGCTCGCTCATCACCGCCGGGCAGGCGGCCGACCTCGGGCGCGAGATCGCCGCGGTTCCGGGCCTCGTGACGGCGCCGCTCGCCGCCGGCACGAATGCCCTGATCGCCGACGGGGCGCAGCTCGTGCGCGGCCCGGGCGACGTGCTCGAGCTGCTGTTCGGCACGGCGGTCGCGGCGGTCGATCTCGGGCGCCGCGAGGAGCGCCTCGGCGGCCTCGAGCCCGACCTGCGGGCGCTGCTCGACCGCGTCGGCGCGGGCTGCGACACGGTCGCGGCGCTCACGGCCGGCGAAGCGAACGTCGACGCGACGCTCGCCGGGCTGGCGCAGCTCGAGCTGCGCGGGCTGGTGCGCCGAGGGGCCGGAGGGCGCTATGTCGCCACGGCGTGAGGAGCGAGCCCGCAGATCCGCGGGGCGGCCGCACGCCGCCGGCGAGCGCGGTCGCGTGCCGTCGCTGCCCCGGGCCTCGGTGCACCGGCGCGCTCGCGAGCGCCGCTTCAGACGGCCCGTGGCGGCGGCCGGGCGACGCGGCCGGGCACGCTCTAATCTGCGCGCCGTGACGACGCCAGCTCCCCGCCTGCCGGCCGTGCTGTCGATCGCCGGGTCGGACTCGGGCGGTGGCGCCGGCATCCAGGCCGATCTCAAGGCGTTCGCCGCCTGCGGCGTGCACGGGATGACGGCGATCACCGCGATCACGGCGCAGAGCACCGTCGGGGTCGACGCGATCGGCGCGGTCGAGCCGGAGCTGATCGTGGCGCAGGTGCGCGCGGTGCAGCGCGACATCGGCGTCGACGCGGTCAAGATCGGCATGCTCGGGACGGTTGCGGCGATCGCCGCCGTCGAGCGCGCGCTCGACGAGCTGGAGCCGGGCACGCCGATCGTGCTCGACCCGGTGATGGTGTCGGAGTCGGGCGCCGAGCTGCTCGCGCGCGAGGCGCGGGCGGCGCTCGTGGAGCGGCTGCTGCCGCGCGTGACCGTCGCCACGCCGAACCTGCCGGAGGCGCGCGCGATCGCGGGCGTGCCCGGCGCCGACGCGCCGGAGCTGGCGCGGGCGATCCACGCGCTCGGCCCGCGCTGCGTCGTCGTCACCGGCGGGCACCGCGAGCAGGCGGTCGACGTCTTCTACGACGGCGAGACGCTCGCCGAGATCCCCGGCGAGCGCTTTCCCGATGGCGCTGCGCACGGCTCGGGCTGCACGCACTCCTCGGCGCTGGCGGCGCATCTCGCGCACGGCTTCACGCCGCTGGAGGCGGCGCGTGCCGCGAAGCGGCTCGCCGCCCGCGCCGTGCGCGACGGACTGCGCGAGATCGGCCGGGGCGCCGGGCCGGTCGACGCGCTCGGGATCCGCGCGAATCGCCCGCGCCGCGACGCGCCTGCGGGGAACCCTTCGGCGGGCACATAAACCTCTGCCATAATCGGCGGATGAAGTTCCTGCGCATGAAGCCGGGGCATGGCGAGGTGCTGATCGCCGAGGGCGACGTGGACGTGCGCGAGCAGGAGGAGCAGCTGGTGCAGGAGTTCCGCCGCCAGCTCGACGCCGGCATGTGGGCCGCCGTGCCGCTCAGCGGCGCGGGCCGCCGCACCGCGCAGCTCGCGCGCAGCTTCGCCGAGGTCCCGCGCGACGCCGAGCGCGTGATCTTCTTCCCGCGGGCCGCGGGCGGATAGGCGATCCCGCGGTGCTGCTCGCGCTCGGCGCCACCGCGCTCGTCGTCGTCGGGCTGCTGTGGGAGGTCGTCGCGCCGCCGCTGGGCGAGCAGCTCGCGCGCCATCGCGCCCGCCGCCAGGTCGTGCCGACGCCCGACTACGACCCCGGCCGCGAGCGGCGCGCCGAGGCGCGCGCCCGCCAGCTGCTGAAGTCGTGCGTGAACGACGAGGAGTGGGCGATGTACCGCGACCTCGGCTTCATCCGCGTGTGGGGGCTCCAAACCGAGCGCCCCGGCGGGCACGAGGCGGCGGCCGGCACGCCCTACGCGTACCTGATCTACCCGCACCGCCCGATCCTCGCCTACCTGCCGCAGACGGGCCGGCTGCTGAACGAGTACTGCGTCGCCTTCCCGGACGAGACGCGCCCCTACGGCAGCGCCCGTCTGCCGGACTCCGACGACGTGCTCGCGAAGTGGATGGCGCTGACGGGCGACGAGCGGCGGCTGATCGAGACGGCCAACCTGCACCTGCCCGGCCGTCAGCTCGACCCGCGCCAGATCAAGCGCGACCTGTGGCGCCTGCGTCAGTGGGAGCGCGAGCGCGCCAAGGTGGCCGTCACCCGCTGACGGCTTCCGCCGCCGGCTCGGCCGGCTCCGGCGGCGACGCGGCGGCCGCGGGCCGCTCGGCGAGGAACTCCTCCAGCAGCGCGTTGAAGCGCTCCGGGCGCTCGAGCATCGCGACGTGCCCGGTGTCGGGCAGGATCTCGACGCGCACGTCCGGGATCAGCCTCGCGAACCGTTTGGCGTCGCGCACGGGGATGACGTGGTCGTCCGCGCCCCAGACGACGAAGGTGGGGCAGGCGATCTGCGGCAGCCGCTCGCTGATGCGGTGCGTCAGGACCGCCTCCAGCGCCGGCAGGAAGCCCGGCTTGCCTGCGCCCTGCATCAGCTCGTGCGCCAGCGGCGCCGACAGGCGGTCGGCGTGGCGCACGACGAAGCTCAACGCGATGCGGCGGGTGCCCGGGCGCCGCGCCAGCCCGGCGTTGCGGGCGGCGGCGCGCGTCATCATCGCGGCCACGACGCGGCCGCCGGTCATCACGGCGTCGCGCTGGACCTGCTCGGCGCTGATCCCCGCGGCCGACACCAGCATCAGCCGCTCGACCCGCTGCGGCGACGCGATCGCCAGCTCGGACGCGATGTGCCCGCCCATCGAGTTGCCGACGACCGCGGCAGCGTCGATCGAGAGCGCGTCGCACAGGCGCTCGAGGAAGCGTGCGTAGCCGGGGATCGAGATCGGCTCGCGCGGCATCGGCGAGGCGCCGAAGCCCGGCAGGTCGACCGCGATCACGCGACGCGTGCGCGCGAAGTGGGGGATGTTCTCGAGCCAGTTCTGCCAGCGGCCGGAGAGGCCGTGCACGAACAGCAGCGGCGGCCCGTCGCCCAGCTCGATCACGTTCGCGGGCGTGCCGTCCACGTCGACCCAGCGCTGGTGCGCCGGCCAGTCGATGTCCAGCCAGGCCGACCTTTCTCCGGTGCCATGGCCGTCGTGGAGGGGTGGGGCCTGTCGCGCCACGTGGCCGTCTACCCTGTGGCGCGGATGCGCATCGCGATCGACATCGACTCGACATTGCACCACTACTGGGACCTGTTCGCGCTGCTTGCGCGGCGGCGCTTCGGCGTCACGCTCGCCTACGACGAGCAGGTCACGTGGGACATCGTCCAGCTGCGGCGCGAGCAGGTCGCCGCGCTGGTGGCCGAGAGCCATCGCCCCGAGCACGTGCTCGGCGCCGCGCCCTACGCCGGCGCGGTCGAGGCGGTCGCCGGCTGGCACGAGGCCGGGCACTTCATCCACATCACGAGCCACCGCTCGACCGACGCGCACGACGCCACCGTCGCCTGGCTCGACCAGATCGGCCTGGCCTACGACGACGTCCACTGCTCGTGGGACAAGATCTCCCGCTGCACCGAGATCGACATCGACGTGCTGGTCGACGACAGCCCGCAGAACATCCTCCGCGCCCAGGAGGCGGGCATCGTCCCGGCGACGCTCGCGCACCCGTGGAACCGCGACCTGTGCCGCGAGGAGGGCGTCATCTGCGCGTCCGACTGGCAGGAGCTGGCGGAGCGGCTCGCGCCCGTGCTCGCCGGGCCGGTGCGGGCGCGTTAGCGCGCCTGCGGCGCCTTAGGGCCCTGCCGCAGCTGCTCGAGCGGGATCTCCTCCCAGCCGCGTTGCAGCAAAGAGGCATGATGGTCGCCGTGGCGAATAGCGAGAGCGCCGATGAAGACGCCCCGCTCCCGCTTGCGCATCACCGCGTACCACATGGTCGTCGCGTCGTCGCTGCCCTGGATCCGCAGCCACGGGCGCGCGGGCGTCTCGGCTTCCGACGCGATCCCGGCCTCGATCAACTGCCGCCGCGTGGCGACCTGACCCGTGTCGGTGTCGATGAAGAAGACGGCCATCGCGGCCCAGCCTAGCGACGCCCAGCCGGGCGACGACGGCTGGCGGCGGGCGCTCACGCTGCTCGAGCAGGATCTGCGCCGTCGCGGCGCGGCCGAGAAGACGCGCCACGCCTACGCCGTCGACAGCGGCCAGTTCGCGCGCTGGGCCGTCGCGCAGCGACTCGCGCCGGCCGCCGTGACGCCGCGCGCGCTGCGCCGCTACGCCGCCGGGCTCACCGAGGCGGGGCAGGCGCCCAGCACGGTCGCGCGCAAGCTCGCGTCGCTGCGCGCGCTCTTCCGCACGCTCGTCGAGCACGGGCTGGTGCAGCAGAGCCCGGCCGACCTGCTGTCCGCGCCGCGCCGCGAGCAGCGGCTGCCGCGCGTGCTGAAGGCCGCCGAGGTCGCCGCGCTGCTGGACCGCATCCCCGCCGACACGGCGCTGGCGCTGCGCGACCGCGCGCTGTTCGAGCTGGCCTACGCGTCGGGCCTGCGCGCCGAGGAGCTGGTGAAGCTCGACCTCGACGCGATCGAGTTCGACGACGAGCGCGTGCGCGTGGAGGGCAAGGGCGGCAAGACGCGCCTCGTGCCGACCGGCGAGCCCGCCCTGCAGGCGATCAACCGCTACCTGACGCGCGGGCGGCCGGCGCTGCTGACGGCCGACGCGACGCCGGCGCTGTTCCTGTCGAAGTCCGGCCGGCGGCTGTCGACGTCGGACGTGCGACGGCGCCTGCGCGTGTGGGCGCGGCAGGCCGCGAGCGCCGCCGGCGCCTCGCCGCACGCGCTGCGGCACTCGTTCGCGACGCATCTGCTGGACGGGGGCGCGGACCTGCGCTCGATCCAGGAGCTGCTCGGCCACGCCTCCATCTCTACGACGCAGGTCTACACTCGGGTAGAGTCCGCGCGGTTGAGATCTGCCTACGCACGAAGTCATCCGCGGGCCTAGGCGGCGGGAGGCGACGCTGGAAACCAACGTCAAAGCGATCGAGCTCAAGGACCTCTGGCGCCGCTACAAGGCGAGCGGCGACGGACGGGCCCGTGAGCGGCTGGTGGTCGCCTATTCCCCCCTGGTGAAGTACGTCGCCGGTCGCATGGCGTCGGG
>Ga0265319_1002041_pt1 | contig 11365 bp, 11 predicted proteins | sample 4824metaG_FD_192443 | JGI IMG/M metagenome (GOLD analysis project Ga0265319, IMG submission 192443) | Rhizosphere microbial communities from Carex aquatilis grown in University of Washington, Seatle, WA, United States - 4-8-24 metaG | ecosystem: Host-associated > Plants > Roots > Rhizosphere >...
CGGGGCGACCGTTCACTTCCCGATAGCACTGGTTCTCTGCTCGTGGGCCCTCGACGCATCGGGGCTCCTCTTCCCGGATGCGGGGGTGCGCCGCGGCCTTCACGCTGCGGGCTACTGGACGATCCTCCTCGGTGCGGCCGGGACTGTGCCGGCTGTCGTCTCGGGCCTCGTCATGACAAAGGGCGTCCTCCTCGGGCATGACGCGCTGCGCCTGCACCACCTCTTCGCCTGGCCGGCCTTCGCGCTGATCGTCGCCCTTGCGGCGTGGCGCTCGGCCTCGCAGGGCTTTGCGACGCGCGGGGCGCTCTGCGGGTACCTCGCGGTCGCCGCCGTCGCGGGCGTGCTCGTGGCCGCGGCGGGCTATTGGGGCGGCGAGATGCTACTGGCGAGGTAGGCCATGGCGTCATTCGACATGCCCCTGAGATCGCCGCGGGCCTGGAAGCGGTGGATGGCCTCGCTCCTGGCCGCGGGCCTCGCCCTCGGTTCCGCGTACGGGCTTTCAGAGGGCCTTAGAAGGGAGGCCGCGCGAACCTCGCACCAGCAGGCCACCCCCGAGGCGTGGCTCGTGGCGCCGACCCCGACATCCCCCGAATGGGTGGCGCAGGGGCGCAAGCTCTTCCTCGCAAGCTGCGCCCACTGCCACGGGGCGGACGCGACGGGCGACGAGGGTCCCGACCTGCACGACGTCGCGGTGAGCGACCGCTACATCTCCCACATAATCACCCGCGGCATCAAGCACGAGATGCCCTCCTTCGCGAAGAAGCTGGGAGCGCCGGAGATAGCGAGGCTAACGGCCTACGTGCGTTCGCTCGAGGGGCAGACAGCGGAATAGGACCCGGCCGACAAATCCGCTTGACGGCGATCTAGGTGTCCTAGTATGCATAGGACACGATGCTTCCCTTTGAGGTGGTCTTCCGGCCGGGAGAGCCGGTCTATGAGCAGGTGATGTACGCGGTCAAGCGGGCCGTCGCCACGGGCCAGCTCGCCGCGGGATCGCGCTTCCCGGCCGTGCGCTCGCTGAGCCAGGAGCTGCGCATCAACCCCAATACCGCGCACAAGGTGGTGGCCGCGCTGACGGCCGAGGGCGTCCTCCTCGTCCATCCCGGCATCGGGACCGTGGTCGCGCCCCCCGCCGCGGGCTCGCTCGAGGACAAGGCGGCGTTCCTCGACGAGCCGCTCGAGCGGCTCGTGGTCGAGGCCCGCAGGCTCGGGCTCGACGAGGACAAGGTGACCGCCGCGGTCCGCAGGCACTGGAGGAAATTTCCAAAAACACCATGAATGCCATCGAATGCAAGAACCTGAGCCGGTCGTTCGGGAAGGTCCACGCCGTCCAGGACCTCACCTTCGCCGTGCCGACCGGCAGCTTATTCGCGCTGCTTGGCCCCAACGGGGCGGGAAAGACCACGCTCCTGAAGCTGCTCCTGAACCTCCTCCGGCCGATGGCGGGGAGCGCCCGCGTCCTCGGGAGCGAGAGCACCCTCCTGAAGGCGAAGGATTTCGAGAGGATCGGCTACGTTGCCGACGGCCAGGACCTCCCGGAGTGGATGACGGTGTCCGGTCTGCTGGACTACTGCAGGCCCCTGTACCCCACGTGGGACAGGGACCTCGCAGCGCGCCTCCTCTCGCTCTTCGCGCTGCCGGCGGACCGGTCCATCAAGAACCTGTCGCGCGGCATGCGCATGAAGGCGGCGCTGCTGAGCAACCTCTCGTTCCGCCCCGAGCTCCTGGTGCTGGACGAGCCGTTCAGCGGGCTGGACCCGCTGGTTCGCGACGACTTCATCCAGGGCCTCCTCGAGCTGCCGGGTGACGACCGGCCGCGCACGATCATCGTCTCCTCCCACGATATCGACGAGGTCGAGCGCCTTGCCGACACTGTCGGCTTCCTGGCCGGCGGGCGGCTGCTGGTCAACGAGCCGGCGGACGCGCTTCGCGGCCGCTTTCGGAGGATCGAGGCCGTAGGGGAGGGGTTGCCGGAGCGGGTCCCGGCGGAGATCGCGCGCAGCGCGCTTGAGCTGAGGCGCCCCGCGGGGAACGTCCTTCAGTTCACGCACGGCGCCTTCGATGCCGGTTCCACCGAGGCTGCGATAGCCGCAGCGTTTCCCTCCTGCAGCGTCACGGCCAGGCCGATGTCGCTCCGGGAGATCTTCCTCGTCCTTGCGAGGCAGCAGCAGGCCGGCGCCGGGAAGGAGGCCGCATGAGAACGGCCCTTCTCGTCCTTCGAAAGGACCTGCGCCGCTTCTGGTTTCTATCGGCGCTCGCCTTCGTGTCCGTGCTGATCAGCGCCCTCGGGGTCTACTGGAACCTCTGGCACGCCAACTTGACACGCGAGGTCTGGGAATCGGCGTTCTCGAAGTTTGCCCGCGACATCGCCCAGAACGCGCCGCCGCTGGTGATCGTCGTCCTGGTGATCGCGGTGATGCAGGCCGACCTGACGGTGGGGGACAAGGCGTTCTGGCGGACGCGCCCGATCTCAAGGGGCTCGCTCCTGGGCGCCAAGCTTCTCCTGCTCCTCGCGCTGCTGATCATCCCCTCTGTCGCCGCCAATCTCTTCCTGGCCCACTCGGTGGATGCGTCCGCTCCCATGGCCCTCGGAATTGTGCTCGAATCGACGGGCACCATTCTCTTGGTCGCGCTCCTTGCCGCATTCGTCGCCTCAATCACCGGCACGATGATCCAGGCCGTCGGCGTCGTGCTCGCCGCCGCGTTTATCTTCATCGTGGTCGGATCGGTGGCGGACTCCGCGGCCTCGTCGATGCACCTCGTGCTGCCGTGGCAGCTGACCGTGGCCTATCCCGGCCACCGCATAGCCACGCTCGGCATCTTCGGGGCCTTCGCATTCCTCGCCGCAGTCGCCCACCAGGTCCTGACCCTGCGGACCGGGCGCACGCTCGTGCTCTATGCGGTCCTGGTCCCCCTGGTGATCCTGGCCGCCGCGCAATGGCCGATCACGCTGAGATCGGCCCCGGCAAAGGATGAATTCCCGCAGCCTCTAGCCAAATCGGAGGGGGTCCGCGTCATGCTCAAGCCGCCCGCACAGAATGAATATTCCATAGCCGTCCGGGATTCGGTGACGGGTCGCGACGTTCTCGCGCATACGGTCTCCATCGACGCGACCATGGATAGCACGCCCCCCGGGAGGATCGTCCAGGTCCAGTCCATCGCCTCAAAGCTGCAGTTAGGGGGTGGCCGGGAGATCATCCTCCCCCGGTTCGAGCGGCCGTTCTGGCCCATCTGGTCATACGAGCGCCAACTGGACTCGATCTGCGGGGAACTTGGGCTAACGCCGCCGGTGCTGCCTCCCGAGAAGCACTATACGCGAAACCTCAGGCTGTTCACCATCCCCGATGAGCAGGCTCGGGCGGTGTCGGGGGAACCCGCCCGGCTTACCTCCACCCTGACGCTCTATGAGATAGCCTTCCACGAGCAGATGAGGCTGCCGCTGCGCGTAGGCGAGGCATCCAGCCACGAGGGCCAGCGGTGGGAGGTCAGGAGCGTCGAAATAGCGGATGCGGAGGTGAACGTGTCCATGCGGCATCTGTTTGCCTCCTCGATGTTCGACCCAAGCGGGGCCGCGACCTCCGACCGGTCCGACGGCTACGTCCGCGGAATGGTCCTGCTGAACCAAAGGCTGGGCGAATACGCTCTCACGGTCGACCGCTGGGGCTCGGCCTACCAGCCGCCCGGCGTCCTCTCCGTTGCTGACATGTATTTTCGGTTCAGGGACCGGTGGCGCTCGGGCGGCGCCATGGTCGCCGGCGCGATCGATGACGCCTGGCTGCACGATGCCGTGCTTGTCCTCCTTGTGGCCAAGGAGGTCGGCACATCCGAGAAGACCGTCGTGCTCGATCACTTCGAGGTGCCGCAGCCGCCCTACGTGGACCCGGGTCCACCGGAGAAGCCGTTCTGGCAGTAGCCCGCGCGCCGAAAGTGTTGGCGGGCGGGTGCACCCCAGATAGACAGGGGGCCACTGGGATGAAGCTGCTGCGCCTGATTGCCGATGACCTGACGGGCGCGCTTGATTCCGCCGCGCAGTTCGCCCGCCTCGGGCGCGAGATCCCCGTGTATCCGGGTGATCGCGTGCCGGAGAGGCCTCCCGAGGAATTTGCGCTGGACGCCGCCTCGAGGGAGATGGAGGCCGCGGAGGCCGAAGGGAGCGCCGCCCGCCATGCGCCCCTTCTCGCGCCGGGTCGCGGCGTGATCGCCTTCAGGAAGGTGGACAGCCTCCTGCGGGGACATCCGGGCCGCGAGATCGCGGCGACGCTGCGCATGCTCTCGGTGGAGCACTGCGTGATCGCGCCTGCGTTTCCCTTCCACGGGAGGGCGACCCGCGGCGGACGACAGTACGTCCTGCGCGACGGCTCCTGGGAAGGGACGGGCGACGACATCGCTGCGATGCTTGAGTCCAGGGGAGTGAAGGCTTCTCTGATGAGGCCGGGCGATCCCGTGCCGCCTGGAATCAGCCTCTGGGATGCGGAGACCGACGAGGACCTGCGTCGCATTGCCCGTTCGGGCTCCGAGCAAGCGGGAACCGTACTCTGGTGCGGAAGCGGGGGCCTGGCCGCGGCCCTCTCGAAGCCCGGCCCGCTTCTCCCCATCGCGGGAATCCGCCGGCCGATGCTGGGAATCTTCGGCTCGGACCACCCGGTCACCGAGGCGCAGCTCGGCGCCTGCGGCGGCAACGTCCTTGTCCTCGGGGACGGCGCCGCCTGCGAGCCCTCGCGGGTCACCTCCATACTAGAGGGGAAGGGAGTCTGCCTTGTGCGCTTCGAGTTGCCGCAGGCCTGCAGCCGTCCCGAGGCGTCGGTGCGCATTGCCCGCGGCATCGGCGAATTGGTCCGGCACGTCCGCGCCCCGGCCACCCTCCTGGCGGTGGGCGGCGAGACGCTCCGCTCGCTGTGCCGAGCCCTCGGTACGGATCATTTGGCCGTCAGGGGCCAGATACTCCCCGGCGTGCCCGTCTCGCGCATGGTCGGCGGCCTCTGGGACGGCACCGAGGTGGTCTCGAAGTCCGGCGCCTTCGGGGACGACTCGCTTCTCGTCAGGATCGCCTCGCCGAGCCCTGCCTAGCAGCGGCGTCCGGCCGTAATGGTTCGACTCCCCGGCGTCGCCGTCTTTCGCTCGGGGGATGCCCCCCTCGATTCTCAGGTGCTCATGGGCGCTCTTGACCGCGGGCGCGTGCCTCGGAGCCGAACCGCGGCCCGTCAACCTCTGGCCGGGCGACGCGCCCGGCGAGAGGGGGGACATCGGCCCGGAGCACGACACGACCGTCGCCTCCGACAACCTGATCGCCGGCAGGCCGGTCATCCGCACCGGGAACGTCTCGGTGCCCACGATTTCCGTCTATCCCGCGCCCTCCGGACAGGGCACGGGGACCGCGGTGCTCGTCTTCCCAGGGGGCGGATACCACATTCTCGCGCTGGACCTCGAGGGCACCGAGGTCTGCGAGTGGCTGAACTCGATCGGCGTCACCGCGGCGCTCGTGAAGTACCGCGTGCCGAGGCGCGAGGGGCAGCCCGCCTATGCCGCGCCCCTGCAGGACGCCCAGCGCGCCATGAGCCTTTTCAGGCTTCACGCGAGGGACTGGGGGGTAGATCCGCTTCGCATCGGGGTGCTGGGATTCTCGGCGGGGGGACACCTTTGCGCCGTGCTCAGCGCGAGCACGTCCCGAACCTATCCCCGTATCGACGAGGCCGACGACGTGAGCAGCCATCCCGATTTCCAGGTCCTCGTCTATCCGGGCGGACTGGTCAAGGAGGGAGGGTTCCTGACGCTCGCGCCCGAGGTCGCCGTCACGAACGCGACGCCCCCCACGTTCCTCGCGATGGCTGAGGACGATCACGTCGAGAACATCCTCGCCTACGCGATCGCTCTGAAGGGGGAGAAGGTGCCGATGGAAATGCACCTGTACCCGACGGGCGGCCACGGCTACGGGCTGCGGCCCACGAAGGACAGCGTGACCACCTGGCCCCTCCGCGCCGCCGAATGGCTTCGCAGCCGCGGTTTGCTGGAGCACGGCTAGGGGCGCGTCGCGCCACGGACAAAAGGGATCGACTCCCCCGGGGCCCGGGCGTTCGCTTGGGGCATGACCCCTTCCGCCCTCAGGTGCGCCTTGGCATTGGCGACCGCAGGCGGCAGCCTCGGGGCCGTGCCTCCCTCGATCAACATCTGGCCGGGCGCAGCCCCGGGAGAAAAGGTCTCCGTCGGTGCGGATCGCGAGAATTTCTCGGCGACCGACAAACCCACGGGGGGCAGGTCCGTCGCACTTCTGTCCAACGTCTCCACGCCGACCATTTCCGTGTTTCGTGCGCCCGCGGACAAGGAGACGGGCGCCGCGGTCCTGGTGTGCCCAGGCGGCGGCTACTACGTCCTTGCCTATGACCTCGAGGGCACGGAGGTCTGCGAGTGGCTGAACTCGATCGGCGTCACCGCTGTGCTTCTCAAGTACCGCGTCCCGAGGCGGCAGGGTCAGGCGCCCTTCATTGCGCCGCTGCAGGACGCCCAGCGCGCGCTCGGCCTCGTGAGGTCCCGTGCAAAGGAATGGGGGATCGACCCCGCGCGCACCGGCGTTCTCGGCTTCTCGGCGGGAGGGAACCTCTCCGCCGCGCTGTGCGCGAACAACACGGGCCGCGTCTACCCGGCCGTGGACGAGGCCGACGCCCTCAGCTGCCGGCCGGATTTCCAGGTGCTCGTCTACCCCGCCTATTTCCTGAAGGACGGCATCGGTACCACGCTCGAGCCAGAGATCGCCGTCTCGTCCGCCACACCGCCGACGTTCCTTGTGATGACGCAGGACGACCCCGAGCATGTCCAGAACGTGCTCGCCTACTCGATGGCCCTGCGGGAGGCGAGGGTCCCGTTTGAGCTCCATGTATACCCGACGGGCGGCCACGGGTACGGGCTGCGGCCGACGAAGGACTACGTGACGACGTGGCCGCAGCGCGCGGCCGACTGGATGCGCAGCCGCGGCCTCTTGGAGCGCAAATAGTCCCTCGCCAAGACCCCGCTATGAAAAAGGCCCCCCTCCTTTCCCTTCTCCTGACGACCGCGGCGCTGGGATATTCCCAGGACGCACCGCCGGTGCGCCTGGCCATCTACGGCCTCGTGCACGACCACGTCGGGGGCATGATCCCCAGCCTCGCGGGGCGCAAGGACGTCCAGCTGGTCGGCATCGTCGAGCCGAACAAGAAGCTCTGCGCCCTGTACGCGGACAAGTACCACCTCGACCCCAAGCTGTTCTTCGCCTCCCTGGACGCGCTGCGGGCGACGACGAGGGTCGAGGCCGTGGCCACCTTCACGTCGACCTTCGACCACCCCAAGGTCGTCGGGATGTGCGCGCCCCTCGGCATCGACGTCATGATGGAGAAGCCCTTCGCGCTGAACATGGTCGACGCCCGCGCCATGGCGGCCGCCGCCGCCAAGGGCGGCATCCAGGTCGTCGTCAACTACGAGACCACATGGTATCCCAGCAACAAGAGCGCCTACGACCTCGTGCACGGGCCGAACGGGATTGGCGAGATCCGCAAGATCGTCGTCAGGGACGGCCACAGGGGCCCCGCGCTCATCGGCTGCTCCCCGTATTTCCTGGAGTGGCTGACCGACCCCATCCTGAACGGCGGCGGGGCCCTGATGGACTTCGGGTGCTACGGCGCGGACCTGGTGACGTGGCTCCTGGACGGGAAGCGGCCGACCTCGGTCTTCGCGGTGACGCAGAACCTGCAGCCGGACCTCTACCCTAAGGTCGACGACGACGCGACGATCGTGGTCAACTATGCCCAGGCCCAGGCGATCCTGGAGCCCTCCTGGGACTGGTCCTTCGGCCGGAAGGACATGGAGATCTATGGGCAGAAGGGCGCCCTCAGGCTTCCCAGCAGGGACGCGGTGTTCCTCCGCATGGGTGACGATCCCGAGACGCCGGTGGCGGCGCCCGCCCTCGCCGCGCCGAATGCGGACTCCATCTCCTACCTGGTCGCCGTCGTCCGCCACGAGATCCAGCCCTCGGGGCTCTCGTCGATCGAGACGAACCTGGTCGCGACGGAGATCCTGGACGCGGCCAGGGAGTCGGCGCGGACGGGAATGCGGGTGTACCTGGACGGGAATCCCGGCAAATAGCCCGGGTCCGGCTATGCCGAGCCGGCGGGGGGCTCCAGGGTGTTCGTGGGCGGAACCGGGGCCTTTTCGGTCGAGCTGCGCCCGCGAATCGCGTTCCAGATCCTCTTTGCGTACCTCGCGAGCGCGAGGGCGCCAAGGATGATGAATTTCTTGAGAGCGAGGATGGCCACCCAGAGGCCTTTGAAGAGCCCCACCTTCGCGGCGATGCCGCCCGCAACAAGCGCTGCGATGCCATAGGTGGCGACCTTGTCGGTGCCCACCTTGAAATCTTCGTATCGGTGCCCCGGCTGAAAATCGACCATCGAAAGGAGCGTTGGGTTCGCCTTCTCGACCTTTGCAAGTTGCCCCATGCTCGCGATCACGTTCATGACGAGCACGCCGCTCCTTCCAAGGATGCGGATGTTGTAGTTGAGCGTATCCGAATGCTCGTCGCCAAACTTGACATCCTTTGCCCAGTAGAGCTTGTGCGCCACAGCGTCATAGCGCGGGGTGGAGGCCCATCCGACCAGCTCGACCGCGGGGTAGCCGCTCGCGGTTCGGGCCTTGTTGGACTCCGCGACCCCCTCTTTCATTTTCTGGAGGAGGTCGGCATAGTCGATCTTGCTCGCCTCATCATCCTTCACGTATCCATCATCGGCGTACGTCAGGAGTGCCGCCCAGCTTCCCCCCTCCAGCGGGTCAAAGCCGGCGGGCACGATCATGCCAAGGACGTCCTTTTCTGCGGGGTTGCCCCAAATCTTCGACAGCACCGTGTCGGTGTCCTCGGGACTGAGGAAATTATAGTCACTCGGCAGCGTGATCTTTGCGATGCCGCCGCGCAGAACGATGTTCCCCGACTGATAGTGGACCTGGTTCGCAAGCCTGCGAAATTCCGCGATTTTCGCGGCCGGATCCGTGGAGGCGGGCGTCGCCGAACGGAGAGGGGAGGCTACCAGTGCCGCCAGGGCCAGGCACAGGATGGGGGTCGATTTCATCGTGGATTGATTGGTTCAGAGGTAGATCAGGCCGACTACACCGTGAACCAACTTGGGCAATATGGACGGGATAAGCGTCCAGGCGACCCAAATGCCGCCGAGGCGCAGGAGGGGGCTTCGAAGCATATCGGAATAGCCCTTGGCGGCATTGCCTGGAAGCAGGAGGAGGGGGGCCTGGCTCCCGTCCAGCGGTGGCACGGGCAGCAGGTTGAAGACGCAGAGCAGCAGGTTCAGCGAGAGAAAGATGCTGAGGAGACTGGCCACAAATGCGTTTACTGTTCCGCCCGCGCTCGAGGCCAAATGGGACATCTGCGCCTGGAAGGGGATGCCGAATACCCCCCACTCGTAGCCCACACGGATGAGCAGCGCAGCGACGATGGCGATGGCGAGATTCGTGGCTGGACCCGCGAGGGCCATAAGCGCGGCCCTGCGGGGGTACATCCGGCTCCACTCCAGATTATAGGGCGTGCTCGCCCAGCCGATGATCCATCCCCCGAAATACCAGGAGAGGATCGGAACCACAACCATTCCAAGGGGTTCGCGCCTGATGTGCGGCACTGGGTTCAGCGTGACTTGGCCGCCCTCTCTCGCGGTTTCATCGCCTAGGCGGGCGGCGGACCAGGCATGCGCCGCCTCATGGCAAACGGTTGAGAAAAGGAATGCCGCATACCAAATCGCTCCGCTGCCGAGGTCGCGCTCCATTCCCGAGCCTACGTTGGGGAAAATCATGTGGCAAATCTTGCCGAAGGGCGGCCTTTGAATTACCTAAACGGGCTTCGAAACCCGAAAACGGGACAACCCGGTAACCCGCAGACAAGAGACCCCCATGAGACAACTCAGAACCATCCTCGTCCTCCTCGCTGCAGCACTGACGGCCCTGCCGATGGGCGCGCAGCAGTCCCGCAAGAGCCCCCACGAAACAATCAGCAAGGTTCTCGGCGACAGCCGGGTCACGATCACCTACGGGCGACCCTACACCAAGGACCCGAAGACGGGAGCGCCGCGCGTGATCTGGGGCGGGCTCGTGCCCTGGGACGAGGCCTACCGCCTCGGCGCCGACGAGGCCACGCTCCTCACGACGGAGAAGCCGATCATGGTGGGCTCGGCCCTGGTCCCGGCCGGTGCGTACACGCTCTACCTTGTCCCCTCGGCCAGCGGGTCCTCGAAGCTCGCGATCAGCACCGATGTCGGCAGGTGGGGGGAGCCGGTTGACGTGGCGCACGACCTGGCTCGGGTCGACGTGAAGAAGAGCGCCCTCGACAAGCCGGTGGACCAGCTGACCCTCGCCCTCGAGAAGGGCGACTCGGGCGGCCTCCTGAGGATAAGCTGGGAGGCCACCCAGTTCACGGTGGACCTGAAGGCGCCGGCGCCGCAGCTCGACATCCCGCAGGCCAGCCCGACCGAGACCCTCAAGGTTCGGGTGGGCGTGGCCGACATCGGCATCGTGTACTCGAGGCCCAGCGCCAAGGGGCGCGTGATGCTCGGCGGGAACAACCCCTACGGGGTCGTCTGGCGGACGGGCGCCAACAGCGCGACGCGCATCACCTTCGGCGCGCCGGTCACGCTCCAGGGCTCCCCGGTCGCGGCGGGAACCTACGAGCTGTTCACGATCCCGGGCGCGGACGAGTGGACCATCATCCTCCAGAAGGCGGGCGACCAGTGGGGCGCCTACGCCTACGACCCGAAGAACGACGTCCTGCGCGTCACGGCGAAGCCGGTGGCCCTAAGCGAGCCCGTCGAGACCTTCACGATGGACGTGGGCGACATCCGGCCGGACTCGGCGACGCTCAACCTCTCCTGGGAGAGGACCCGGGTGCCCGTGGCCATCGGGGTGGACGTCGTGGGCGTCCTTGTCCCGAAGATCGAGGCCGCCATGGCGGCGCCGGGCAAGAAGCCGTATGACCAAGCCGCGCTGTTCTACCTCGACCACCACCTCGACCTCGACAAGGCCCTGGCCTGGATCGACGCCGCGAGGGCCGAGCAGCCCGACATGTTCTACTTCGAGTACCACAAGGCCAGGATCCTCGCCGCGAAGGGCGACAAGGCCGGGGCGGAGGCCTCGGCCCGGAGGTCGATCGAGCTCGCCGCCAATGCGGGCCCGGCAAAGGACGAGTACCTGCGCCTGAACGAGGCCCTCATAGCCAGCCTGAAGTGACCGGGAGCGCCCTCCGATCCGCCGGCGGCGCAGGATGGCTGGGGACTGCCGGGGCGTTCGCCCTGGCGGCCCTCGCCGGCGCGCTCGGGTCGCCGGCCGCGGCCGCGGAGAGGGCGCAGGCCCCCGC